>Ga0194132_10012121_pt1 | contig 10840 bp, 9 predicted proteins | sample TA2KigOf80mmetaG_FD_148612 | JGI IMG/M metagenome (GOLD analysis project Ga0194132, IMG submission 148612) | Freshwater microbial communities from Lake Tanganyika, Tanzania - TA2015054 Kigoma Offshore 80m | ecosystem: Environmental > Aquatic > Freshwater > Lake | place: Tanzania: Lake Tanganyika... | reverse complement strand
GCGCCGTGTGCGTCGTGAACGGCGGCGCGTACCAGGCGTCGGCGAGTCGCGCCGCGCGGCGGACGGCCGCGAGCGTCTGCCCGCCGACCCAAAGCGGCGGGCGCGGGCGCTGCAGGGGCAGGACTGAGGGGCGCGTCTCCGCGTCGACCTGGAAATGGGCACCCTCGTGCGAGACGGGATCGCCGCTCCAGAGCCTTGGGATCAGCTCGATCGCCTCCTCGAACCGGGCGGCACGCTGGGAGCGCTCGATACCGAACGCGCGCAGCTCGCGGTCGGAGTAGCCCATGCCGCAGCCGAGCGTGACGCGGCCGCCCGTGACGACGTCGAGCGTCGCCACGTCCTCGGCAACCTGCACCGGGTTGAGGAGCGGGAGGAGTAGGATCCCGAGCACGATCCGCAGGTCCGGTGCCAGCGTCGCGAGGTGCGCAAGGTACGGAATCGGCTGGTAGTAGCGCATCTCCGTGCCGAGGAAGTGCTGGCCGCAGACGATGCCCTCGATCCCGAGCTCGACCGCGACTGCCAGGAGCTCTCGGTGCTCGGCGAGCTGCTGCTGCGGTGGGGTCGACGCGTCGTGGACGGCGTCGAGGAGCAGGATCGTCCTCATCGCTCGCGTGCGGCGAGCGCCGCGTCGATCGCCGCGAGCACCCGGTCGACGTCGCCGACCTCGTTGGCGAGGATGAGGGCGAGGCGCGCGAGAAACGCCTCGGCGTCGTCGTCTCCCGCCTCGTCGCGCGCCTGCGCGAGCCGTGCCCAGATCCGGTCGGCCTCCTCCCAGGTGTACTCGCGTTCGCCCACTCCGTCGAAGCCTCGCAGCTTTCGGCACGCCGCCGCCGGCCAACGGATGCCGTCGTCACATCGCGTCTCCCGGCCCGACGCCTGGTGGTGAGCGAGCGATCGCGCGCGCGGAGGTGAGATCGCGCCGGAACGATCGGAATCGGAGCAGATTCGACACGGTTTGGAACAGACACGCAACACTTCCCACGATAGGCTCGATGCCAGAGGGGAGGAGGTCGGTGGCCCAGGGACAATGTCCGTTTCGGACGAGGGGCCTGGCGGCTGACCCCTACCGGGGAGCGTCCGTGCCGCGGCGCGGAGCACACGTCCTCGTCCGTTCGGCTCGCGGGCCGCGCCGTTCTGAGAGGATGAGCGTATGGTCGGCCCCGGGCCCACGAGCTGGTCGATCGACCCGAGCGCGGTCGAGACGTACGAGGTGCGCCCCGGGCTCTGGCAGCTGCGGCTCCCCGTCGCTTGGCCGGGAATCAGCCACGTCAACGCCTTCCTTCTCGACCGGTCGGACGGCGGGGTCACGCTGGTCGACTGCGGCTCCGCCGGCGACGACTCGTGCTGGGACACGCTGGTCACGGCGCTCGGGCGCACCGGGCACGCGATCGCGGACGTCCGCGAGCTCGTGATCACGCACGCCCACTCCGACCACTTCGGGCTCGCCCGCCAGGTGGTCGAGGAGAGCGGGTGCCGGATGCGCATGCACCCCGCGCACGAGGCCTTCACGGACGGGATGGACGACCCCGACCGGATCCATGCCGCCCGCGGCCGGCGCGCGCTCCGCGAGGGCGTCCCGCCGGAGCTCGTGCACCTCTATGCGGACATCCGCGAGGAGGCGGAGGGCTGCCAGGCGCCGCTTCCCGGCTTCGAGCCGCTGCACGACGGCGGGAGCTTCGAGACCGTCCACGGGACGTGGCTGGCGCTCGAGACGCCCGGGCACGCTCCCAGCCACCTCGTCTTCCACCAGCCCGAGCAGCGGCTCCTGCTCGTCGCCGACCTCGTCTCGCGGATCTTCGCCCCGTGGTTCGACTACGGCTACACCGACGACACGGTTGCGGAGTTCGCCGGGTCGCTCGAGCGGGTCTCGCGCCTCGACGCCGAGCTTGCGCTCCCGGGCCACGGGCGGCCGCTCGAGGACGTCGCCGGCGTCGTCCGCATGCACCGTGAGGAGCTCGTGAAGCGGCTCGCCGACACGATGACCGCAGTCGCCGCCGGCCCCACCCACGCGTACGGCCTGTGCGCCCGCGTCTTCGAGCCGGCAGGTGACGCCGACGCCGCGGTCTGGCAGATGGTGGAGATGATCGCCTACCTCCGCCATCTCCGGCTGACGGGCAGGATCGAGCGGGACGAGAGCGGCGAGACGTTCGCGTACCGCCCGACCGCCTGAGAGCATGGCCGTCGGGCTCGACCCCGCCTCTTCCTACTCCGCGTACGCCTTCGCCGAGCACCCGTTCGCCCGCCCTCCGGACCTCGACGCCGCCGAGCCGATCGCCTACCCGGTCGCGATCGTCGGGGCCGGGCTCGCCGGGATGACGCTCGCGCTCGACCTCGGGCTCCGCGGGATCCCTGTTCTCGTCCTCGATCGGGACGCATCGATCGGCGCCGCCGGGATCGCCTCGCGCGGGATCGCGATGTCGAAGCGCACGCTCGAGATCTTCACCAGGCTCGGGATCGCCCACCGCGTCGAGGCGAAGGCCGTGACCTGGAACGAGGGGCGGATCCACCGCGGGCTCGAGGAGATCCTCCACTTCGTGATCCAGCCCGACCCCGACGAGCGCTGGCCGGCCTTCCTCAACCTGCAGCAGTTCTACACCGAGCAGTACCTGACCGAGCGCGCCGCGGAGATCCCCGCGATCGACCTGCGCTGGCACTCCCGCGTCACCGCCGTCGAGCCGTCGCCGGACGGCGTGCTCGCGACCGTCGAGACGCCGGCCGGCGCGTACCGGCTCCGGGCCGACTGGCTCGTGTGCTGCGAAGGAGCGGGCAGCGGCACGCGCAAGGCGCTCGGGCTCGACCCGCCGGTCGTCATGTTCGAGGACTACTGGGCGATCGTCGACGTCAAGGCCGATCTCGGCCACGTCCAGCGGCGGTTCTGGCTCGACTCGCCGCTCCTCGACGGCGGGGCGCAGATCATGCACGGGATGGCCGACGGGGTCGTCCGCACCGACTGGCAGATCAGCCAGTTCCCCGACCCGGAGCTCGAGATCGCGCCGGAGCGGGTGAACGAGCGGCTCCGCGCGATTCTCGGGCCCGATGTCGACTTCGAGCTCGTCTCGGTCAGCCGCTGGCGGTTCCGCCGGCGGGTGATGGATCGGTTCGTGCACGGACGCCTGCTCTTCGCCGGCGACTCCGCGCACGAGATCCCGCCGTACGGCGCCCGCGGCGGCAACGGCGGCGTCCAGGACGCCGACAACCTCGGCTGGAAGCTCGCAGCGGTGATCGAGGGGCGCGCGTCCCCAGCCCTCCTCGAGACCTACCAGCTCGAGCGGCACCAGGCGGCCGAGGAGAACGCGAAGCAGTCGTGTCAGAGCCAGTCGTTCATCTGGCCGGCGACGCCGGGCGAGCGGCTCTTCCGCGACGCCGTGCTCGCGCTCGTCAAGGATCGCCCGTGGTCGCGGGCGTTTCTCAACACCGGCCGGGCGAGCGTTGCGATGACGTACGTCGAGAGCCCGCTGTCGCTCCCCGACGCGGGGGCGTTCGGGCCGAGCGGCGCGCCCGGCTCGCCGCCCGCCAATCTCCCGGTCGAGGACGCCGGTGGCGAGCCGGGCTTCCTGCTCGACGGGTTTCGCGGCGTCTTCACGGCGCTCCACCTCCTCGACGGCGCGGCGAACGCCGCCGACCTCGTCGATCCGCCGGCCGAGGTCGACGGCTTCGCGCTCGACCATGTCGCGATCGTCCGCGAGCGCCCCGACCGGCCGCTTCCGGTCGACACGCTCGTCGACGCGTCGGGCCGGCTCTTCGCCGCCCACGACGCCGGCGGCGGCGCGACCGTCCTCCTCCGTCCCGACGGGCACGTTGCCGCGCGGGCACGCGCGGTGTCGGCTCGGCTCGCGGCCGATCTCGTTCGACGATCCCTCGCCGCCGCGGAGACCGCGTGAGGTCGGTCCTGGTCTGCACCGACGCGCGCTCCCACTCTCTTCGCCTCCGACGGACCGGCGTGGCGCCGGCGCACCGAGCTCGGCGCACGCGGAGGAGCCGATCCTCCCTCTCCGCGGGCGTTAGGATCGGCCCGCACCCCTCGGGACAAGGAGAGATCGTCGATGGCCGACCACAACGCGCTGCAGCAGCTCTTCGCCCTCTACGCCTGGTCGATGGACGGGCGCGAGCTGCACCGCCTGAACGACGTGTTCGCCGAGGGCTCCGCCTTCGTCGGCTCGTACCCCGGCGGCGAGTTCGACTTCCAGGGCAAGGCCGAGCTCGTGGGCTTCATCACCGACACGACGAACGCGCAGACCGACCAGCGCCGCCACGTGATCACGAACATCATGTTCGAGAGCGATGCGAAGGCCCGTGCCAACCTCTCGCTGGTCGTGATCGACGGCGGCGACGTCGTGCTGAAGACGACCGGCGTCTACACCGTCGACCTCGTCGAGGAGGGCGGCTCGCTCCGGTTCAAGCGGATGCAGCTGGATCTCGACGCCGGCTTCTGAGGCGGCCGCCGGCGCGGCCTTCCTCGATCGGAACGAAGCTGGACGGGTTGCGTCGCCCGCGTTGTCGATCAGCACGTCGATCTTCCCGAGCTCCCGGAGCCCGAGCGCGACCGTGGCGTCGATCTCCTCCTGCCGGCGCACGTCCATCCGTGACGTCACCACTCGGCGCCGAGGTCGCGGCCGCGGCGCGCGGTCTCCTCGAGGTTCTCGGCCGTCCCCATCGGGTAGCGGATGCCGTCGATGTCGGCGCAGACGTCCGCCGGCAGGAGATCGGCCCCCTCCTCGGCGAAGCACAGTGCGTGCGAGCGGCCCTGCCCGCGCGCGGCGCCGGTGAGGAAACGCGACCTTCCCGGCGAGCCGCGCCATCAGGAGCTGATCCCGCGCCAGGCGAGGGTGCCGCCGTCGATCGTGATGCAGGTGCCGTTGATCATCTTCGCCCGATCGCTCGCGAGGAAGCACACGAGATCGGCAACCTCCGCGGGCTCCGCGAGCCGCTGGGTGAGGTGCGTGCCGAGGAGCTGCGCCTGCACCATCCGCTTCTCCTCGTCGGAGAGGCCCGGCTGGTTGTAGTACTTCTGCACCATAGGCGTGTCCGTGTTGCCCGGCGCGTAGCAGACGACGCGCGTGCCCTGAGGAGCGAGCTCGATCGCCATCACGCGCGTGAGCTGCACGATCCCCGCCTTCGACGGCCCGTACGCGCCGCCCATCGGATAGCCGACGAGCCCGCCGATCGAGGCGGCGTTGACGATGACGCCGCCGCCGGACTCGCCGAGGAGCGGCGCCGCCAGCTTCGAGCAGAGCCACGGGCCGCGGAGATTGATCGCGATCACCTTGTCCCACACCTCGTCCGGGAGCTCGTGGCTCGCGGCCTGCGTCGTGAAGTTCGTCTCGTGGACGCCGGCGTTGTTGTGGAGCACGTCGAGGCGGCCGAACGCGTCGCGCGTGACGGCGACGAGGCTTTCGATGTCCGCCCGCTGGGTGACGTCGCAGCGGACGAAGATCGCCTCGCCGCCCGCCGCCCTGATCGCCTCGGCGACCGCGCCGCCCGTCTCCTCGTTCACGTCGGAGACGACGACGCGCGCGCCCTCCTCGCTCATCCGCTTGGCCGTCGCCTCGCCGATCCCCTGACCGGCGCCGGTGACGATCGCGACCTTGTCCTGGAGCAGCATCTCTGTTCCTTTCTTCGGGGTCAGTTCTTGCATGGTGCGCGCGGATCCGGGGTCAGGTCCTGCATGGTGCGCGGATCCGGGGTCAGGTCTTGCATGTTGCGCGGGAGGATCCGGGGTCAGGTCTTGCATGTTGCGCGCGATCAGGGTGGGGCCTTCCACTCACCGACCCCGGACGCGCAACACGCAAGACCTGACCCCTAGCGCAACATGCAAGACCTGACCCCTAGTGACTCCCGCGCCATGCGAGCGAGCCGCCGTCGACGAGATAGGCGGCGCCGGTGATGAACGACGCGTCGTCGGAGGCGAGGAAGCACACGAGCTTCGCCACCTCCTCGGGCCGGCCGAGGCGATGGATCAGGTGGGAGCCCGAGAGGAGCCCGAGCACCATCTCCTTGTCCTCGGCCTGCTCGTAGTACTTCTGCACCATCGGCGTGTCGATCGCGGCGGGGCAATAGCAGTTGACGCGAATGTTGTCGGGAGCGAAGTCGATCGCCATCACGCGGGTGAGGCCGAGGATCGCGGCCTTCGTCGCCGTGTACGCCGCCGCCATCGGGTAGCCGAGGTACGAGGCGGTCGAGCCGGCGTTGACGATCGCGCCGCCGCCCGCGCTCCGCATGTGCGGCACCGCGGCGCGCGCACAGCGCCACACGGCCTTGAGGTTCACGTCGACGACCGCGTCCCACGCCTCCTCGGAGAGCGTGTCGACCGACGTCTCGGAGGTGAGATCGGTCTCGTGGATGCCTGCGTTGCAGTGGAGGACGTCGAGGCGACCGAACGCGTCGACGGCACCCTGCATGAGCGCGGAGATGTCGGCCGCGGAGCGCATGTCGGCGTGGACGTAGACCGCCTCACCGCCCGCGGCCTTCACGTCGGCGGTCGTCGCCTCGCCGGTCGGGTCGTTGACGTCGGAGACGACCACCTTCGCACCGCGCTTCGCCATCTCGAGCACGGTGGCGCGACCGATCCCGCTTCCGGACCCAGTGACAACGCACACCTTCCCCTCGAGCTGCATCTCCATCCTCTCTCCAACTCCTCGCTCAGCTTCGCGTCTCGGCGTGGAGCGAGCAAAGCACATCGCTCCCGGTTGCAGCGCAGTCAGCCCTCCACGATGATCGCAGCGACCCGCCGAGCGGAAGGAGTGCCATGAAGTTCGGGATGCTGTTCCACCCGCAGGACCCACCCGACGCGAGGAACCTGACGCAGCGCTGGCGCGAGGTGCTGGCGGCGGGACAGCTCGCCGAGGAGGTCGGGTTCGACGGGCTCTTCCTCCCTGAGCACCACATGATGGACGACGGCTACCCCCCGGCGCCGCTGATCGGTCTCGCGGCCCTCGCGGCCGTGACGAAGCGCGTCGATCTCGGCACGACGATCATGCTGCTGCCGTTCTACAACCCGGTGCAGGTGGCGGAGCACGCGGCGATGGTCGACGTGATCTCGGGCGGCCGCATGATCCTCGGCGTCGGGATCGCGAACTTCCCGCCCGAGTTCGAGCTCTTCGGCAAGCGGGCCGAGGATCAGGCGCAGCTCTTCGAGGAGGGGATCGACCTCGTGCGCCGTCTCTGGACCGGCGAGGAGGTCGACTTCGAGTCGAGCCTCAACAAGGTGAAGGGGAAGATCCGGCCGATCCCGCAGAACCCGCGGCTGTGGATGGGCGCGATGTCGCTCGCCGGCGTCCGTCGCGCCGCGCGCTTCGGCGCTCCGTGGCCGGCCGACCCGCTCCACAACATCCACGTGATCAAGGAGTGGGCCGACGCCTACCGCGCCGCTGCGGCCGAGCACGGCACCTCCGACAAGATCTCGCTCGCCCTCCTCCGCGCCGGCTGGGTGGCCGACTCGCTCGAGGAGGTGGAGGAGGTCTGGTGGCCGTGCATCCGCGCCGACCACTGGTTCTACTTCGAGCACATCCCGCGCTGGGTCGCCGACCGGGAGCCGTTCCTGCGCGACGTCGAGTCGGAGGCCGACTTCCACTTCCGAAACCACCTGGTCGACCGGCTCGTCGTCGGCGATCCGAAGCAGTGCCTGGAGACGATCCTCCGCTTCGAGGACGAGGTGCGAAACGACTACCTGATCCTCAGCTTCCGGCTCCCGAAGGGGCCGAGCCACGAGAAGGAGATGGAGTGCATCGAGCGGTTCGGCAAAGAGGTGATCGCGCGCTACCGGGCGGAGTTCGGGTAGCGGACAAGACCAATCAGGCTGAGCCTGGATCCACCGATGGGCGTGACCGCGGGACGCCTGCCAGGGTCGTCAGGACGTGCGCGGGACAGGTCGGGAATGCTCCTGCCTTGTCGATCCTGTCCCGCGCGCGGAGCGCACCGCCTGGGTGCAACCCCTCCATGCCTTTTCGGAGGGGCTGCACCCAGGCGGGAAGCGGCCTGGCGAGCCTGGCAGGATGCACCGCCCGCGCCAATCGGTGGATCCAGGCTGAAGTTGGCGACTTCAGTCGGACGGCTTGCCCGCGGCTCGCACCAGCGGCAGCACGTCCTCCGCGAACCGCTCGAGCACGCCGCGTTCGAGGTCGCGCACCGAGATCCCGACGACCATCCGCGTCACCCCGAGCGCGCGGTGGAGCTCGACGCGCCGCACGATCTCGTCGCCGTCGCCGACGAGCCCGAGCGGCCCGAGACCGACCCGCGCCCAGGGGCTCCACCGACGGGCCAGGCGCTCCTCGGCCGCCTCGACGGTGTCGGCGAGCACCAACCCGACCCGGGAGACGATCCCGACCTCGCGCCCCGCCGCCCCGCGGGCGACGGCAAAGGACGAGACGAGCGCGGGGAGCTCGTCGAGCCGGTCGGCTGGCGCGTTCCACCAGTCGGCCTTGGCGGCGGCCAGCTCGCGCAGGACCGGGCTCGCGCCGCCGAGGAGAACAGGTACCCGGGGCGTCAGCGCGCGAACGGCGTCGACCGTCTCCTCGAGACGAGCCACCCGCTCGCGAAGCGACGGGAAGGGAAGCGCGAAAGCCCGATGCTCGGCCTCGAGCCAGCCGGCCCCGAGCCCGAGCGTCAGTCGTGGCCCGGCCACCTCGACGAGCGTCTGTGCCATCTTCGCGAGCACGCGAGGCGGCCGGAACGTCGCCGAGAGGACGAGTGAGCCGAGGCCGATCCTCTCTGTCGCCTCCGCCAGCGCCGAGAGCGTCGTCCAGCCCTCGAGCACCGAGCCGGAGGGATCCGGGATGCCCTGGAGATGGTCGCTGATCCACACGTCGTCGTAGCCCGAAGCCTCCGCCCGGACGGCGACGTCGCGGACGAACGCGTAGCTCGTCGAGAAGAGCGGTAGCACGAGGCCGACCTGCATCCAAGCATCCTCGCACCGGCGCGGATCGGCCGCGACAGGCCTTTCGGAGCGCCGCCGGCGTCCCTCGACGGCAGGGATCCCCGGGCGAGCGATCGACGACGCCCCGCCCGCGCGGACAGACGGCCGGGCCGCGGCGTCGCGTGCTTGACGCTGCCCGAGCGCTGCCCATAGAGTTGCCGCTGCCAAACGGTTGGTCGAATCGCGACGGGCTCCCCCGGGAGCGGTCGCGAGAGCGAAGGAGCAGGTGTGACGAGTCAAGCCGCGAGCGTGCGGAGAAGCAGTCCCGCGACAGACGTCGCGCTCAGGATCCTCGCACGCTACGGGGTCCTGATCGCCTTCGCGATCATGATCCTCGTCTTCGCGATCGTCGCGAAGAACTTCTGGACGATCGACACGCTCAAGAACATCCTCCGCGACTCCTCGCCCGGAATCGTCGTCGCGGTCGGTCTGACGGTCGTGCTCGTGATGCAGGACTTCGACCTCTCGATCAGCGGCATGATCGGCCTCGCCACCGGCTGCGCGGTCGCGCTGATGGTGTACCACGGCTGGGGCTGGGGCTGGGCGATCGTCATCGCGCTGCTGTTCGGCGTCGGCGCGGGTCTCGTCAACGGCTTCCTGATCGCCATCCTCCGGGGCAACTCGTTCATCATGACGCTGGCGATGGCGACGATCCTGACCGGGATCGAGCTCGCCTTCACGAACAACAGCGTCGTCTTCACCGGCGTCCCGCAGGGGTACGTCGACATCGCGGCGAGGGACTCGCTGGGGCTCTCAAACCAGTTCTGGATCGCCCTCGGGATCGCCGTGTTCCTCTGGCTGCTGCTCGACACGACCGAGTCCGGCCGCTTCATGTACGCGATCGGCGGCAACCCCGAAGCGGCGCGCCTCTCGGGCATCCAGACGCGCAAGCTCCGCGTGGTGGGATTCGTGATCGTCGGCATCACCGCCGCTATCGTCGGGATCCTGATCAGCTCGTTCTCCGCCGCCTACAATCCGCAGCGGGGCGCCGCATACCTGCTCCCTGCGTATGCGGGAGCGTTCCTCGGATCGGCGTGCTTCCGCCCCGGCACGTTCAACGTTCCGGGCACGGTCGCCGGCGTCCTGTTCCTCGGCACGATCCAGACGGGGCTGACGTACCTCAACCTGCAGACCTACCTGATCGGGATCGTCCAGGGGGCGATCCTGATCGGCGCCGTTCTCCTGAGCACGCTCGCGGCACGGAGGGGGTAGGCATGCCCGACGAGGCCCGTCCGTCCGATTCCTCCGTCGCGGTCGAGGGCACGACACTCGGAGCCCACGCAGCCGAGGCGATCGGGGCCGACGTCAAGCCGTTCATCGTCGTCAGGGACATCGTCAAGCGCTATCCGGGCGTCCAGGCGCTCGATCGCGCGAGCGCGGTGATCGTGCCCGGGGCTATCGTCGGCCTCCTCGGCAAGAACGGCGCCGGCAAGAGCACGCTGATCAAGATCCTCGCGGGCGTCGTCCAGCCCGACGAGGGCGAGATGCTCATCGACGGCGAGCCGGTCCGCCTGCACGGCGCGCTCGACGCCACGAAGCGCGGGCTCGCGTTCGTGCACCAGGAGCTCACGGACGTCCCGAACCTCTCCGTCGCGGAGAACATCGAGCTCGGCCTCGGCTTCCCCAAGATCGGCCGGACGTTCGTCGACCGCCGTGCGCTCCGGACCAAGGCTGCGGACGCGCTCGAGCGCCTCGGCGCGGCGATCGACCCGAAGGCGCAGCTCGGCTCTCTCTCGGTCGCGAAGCGACGGCTCGTCGTCATCGCGCGCGGCCTCGCGACGGATGCGCGGCTCCTCGTCCTCGACGAGCCCACGGCATCGCTCTCGGACGAGGAGATCAGGCAGCTCCACGACGTCCTTCGGGGTCTGCGCGACGACGGGGTTGCAATCGTCTACGTGACCCACAGGCTGCAGGAGGTGTACGACGTCA
>Ga0194132_10012118_pt1 | contig 10844 bp, 5 predicted proteins | sample TA2KigOf80mmetaG_FD_148612 | JGI IMG/M metagenome (GOLD analysis project Ga0194132, IMG submission 148612) | Freshwater microbial communities from Lake Tanganyika, Tanzania - TA2015054 Kigoma Offshore 80m | ecosystem: Environmental > Aquatic > Freshwater > Lake | place: Tanzania: Lake Tanganyika... | reverse complement strand
TCGGCATCGCTGAGCGGCACGTTACCGCGCGATTGGTGCGGACGCTCCTCGTGATAATGGGTCAGGAACTCGCGGACGATGTGGTTGAGGTGCTTCTCGCCGCACACCACGAAGTGGTCCAACGCCTCTTTCCTCAAGGTCTGTGCGAACCGCTCCGAATACGCGTTCATGTTCGGACTTCGCGGGCCGACGCGCTTCATTTCGGTGTCGTTGGCTTCGAACACCGCGGGGCGAGCATGTGGATGGCTCCGATGCCTCCGTGAGCGATGGCTCGGTGCCGGTGCGAGACATCGTAGTCAATGGGCCGACCGGAGAGGACGGGTCGGAAGGTGGCGGTGTCGCCTGTCTTGTCGAGTCGTCGCTGGATTCGGGACTTGCGTGTTTGGAACCAGGATCGGAAGATAGGTTTCACTCGAAATCCTTGGTTGGGTCTGGTGGTGTGGGATGCGTCTACATCCACTAACCCCAGAAACCGCTGAGGATTTCGAGCTTTTTTGGGATCACGTCAACAGATCAGCCTGAGATCACGCTTGGTTTAGGCCTAATGAAAGAGACAGGCAGCTCAACCCGGCGGTTTTTCAAGGAGCTTCGGTTCCAACAGTTGCGAGCGCTGGTCGAGCTGGTCGGCCAGACTAGCTTCGCCGGTGCCGCTCATACACTGGGACTGGCCACCCCTTCCGCCTGGCAGCAGATCCGAGGGCTCGAAGTCGAGTTCGGCGTGGAACTCGTGCGCGTCAACGGGAAGACCGTCGAGTTGACCGACGACGGGACCGCCCTCGCGGACCTCGCCCGCCCGCTCGTCGCTGGGTTCGACTCGCTGCACGAGGCGTTCGAGGGTCGGACGAACCTCGGCCCGAAGCGACTGGTGTTGGCTTCCCGATCTAGTTGCTCAAGAACGAACTGCGTGAACCGCTCGCCGAATATCGACGCCGGCACCCGGACGTGCACCTCACGATCATCAACCGTCCGTCGACAGCGGCCCGCCAGTGTTTGGAGAACGGCGAAGCCGACGTCGCGGTCGTCGGGTTGCTCGGAGCGACGCCGGGACCGTCTCTCGTCACGACCCGCCTCACGGCCTACCCGTTCGTGTTACTCGCTCCCGCCGGTCACCCGGTGTTGAGTGCCAGCCGGCTGACCGTCCGGGCCATCGCCAAACACCCGCTGGTGCTGCCGAGTGTCGCGGCCAATTCGCGGTCGCGGTTGGACGAGGTGTTCCGCCGGGCGTGTGCCGCGGACGAGTTGAACGTCGTGGCCGACAGCAGTAATTTTGATCTGCTGTTCGATTACGTGGTTCAGGGGTTCGGGGTGTCGGTCGTCTCAGTCAGCCCGCTGATCCTCGAGCGTCTCACGTCCGACCGCCGCGGCCCACCGGTGGTCGTTCGTGACCTCACCCGGCTGTTCGGAGAGGAGGCCGTCGTCCTGTTGCGCGCGGGCCGGTTCGAGGCACCGCACCACCGCGCCGTTACGGAACTCATTCAGGCGGCGCTCAAGCCAAAATAGAATCGCTGCGGGAGGCCGCACTTGATGGTGGACAGGGAACGGCCTAAAGCGGCCTGAAGTAACGACTCACACCTTGGGAGACCACGGGCGTTTTGTTCCACGCCGTACACGAAATCCCGGACAGCTCCCGTTCGGGATAGCGATGACCCCTCCCAGTTCAGCAGCCGTCCTGTGCAATTATTCTGTCGCAGGGCAAACACAGCGAATCGTAGGGGTTGGTCGGGGTCGGCGACGCGCGCGATTGTCTCAAAATCGAGCGGTGCGCGCCCAGCGGCGCGAGCCGTGACCGGGAACCGGCCGCTCGGCACGCGCCGGCTCAGCTCACCGCGAGGCGGTGACAGCGGGTTGTCACTGGGTTGTGCGAACGCGAAGCGAGAGGTGTGGTCATGCGGCGGCGCGGGAGTAGTGTTTGAGCAGGCCGCCGAGGCGCTCGCGGCACTGGACCGCGCCGGCGGGTAACTTCAGTATCGAGGGTTCGAGTCGGTCGGCGTCGGGGAAGGGGACGTTGCCGCGGGGCTGGCCGGGGTGATGTAAGGCTGCCGCGCGCTCGCGCGCGTGTTCACCGCCGGGTTCGGGAGTTTGGGCGCTCGAACCGGGAACCCACGTGGCAGCAGTCGGCGCGAGCGCGTGTGTGGGTTGACCAGATTTGGGTCAGCGTGACGGATCGGGAAATGCGCAAGGGGTCGTCACATCGCGCGGGCTGGTAACTCCGCAACCATTGGGAATCGTAGGAGTTGGTGGCGGTCGAGGGGCGCTCTCGCGCCGAACGTCGCGCGCGAGATTTCGAGGAGTGTTGTGCTCGGGGAGGGCGAACACTACAAACCGGCACACACACATCCGCAGGAGAATAAGGCGTCAGCGGTCGTCGCTATCGTCCTCTTCTTCGTCCTCCGCGGTCAGGCTGCGCGGCGGCACGGGATCGCCCTCGATGGCGAAGCTTTGATTGTAACTGACGCCGTCCACGTTGAGAACCACGCGGTAGGCGCCCGCGGGCACGGGCCGCGCCCCCAACCCGCCGGCGCGACCGGTGGGCGACGTGCTCCACGTCACCTTGTTCAGCCCGGCGCTCGTGCCGGCGGCCAGTTCAGCGACCTTCTTGCCGTCGATATCCTGGAACTCCAGCGTCACCTTCGCGGCCTTGTTAGGGAGCGAGTAGTACACGTGCGCCCCGGGGGCCGGGTTCTCGCCTACGAACCGCCGCCCCGAGCGGCCCCGCGCGGGGAGTGTCTGCCACCGAATGACGGTGTTCGGCTTGTACAGCGTCGGTTCGTCCTTGATTTTCTCGCTCGCCATCTGCCGAAGCGCGGTGACGTCCAGAATCCACAGGCTTCGGCCGTGCGTGGCGGCGACGATCTCGCCCGCGGTCGGGTGGATGGCGACCTCGTGAACCGCAACCGTCGGCAGGTTGTTGTTGATCTTCGTCCACGACTTCCCGCTGTCGAGTGACGCGAACAGCGCGAACTCGGTCCCGCAGTAGAGCAGGTTCTGGTTCTTGATGTCCTCACGCAGGCAGCGAGTGGAGCCGGTGGGTAGGTTCGCGGTGATCGGCTTCCACGTCTCGCCGAAGTCGTCCGACATGTAGAGGTGCGGGTTGTCGTCGTCCATGCGGTGTGCGTCGAAGCACGCGTACACGCGGCCCTCGACGAACCGCGACGGTTCGAGCGTCGCGACCCACGTCGGCTTCTTGAGGCCCACCTTGTCGGTGATGTTGACCCAGTCCTTGCCGCCGTTCTTGGTGCGCCACAAGTAGCCGTCGTCAGTGCCGACGTACAGCACATCGGGGTTGACCGGCGACTCGGCGAGCGCTGTCGCGCTGCCGTGCTTGGTGCGGGTGATCTCCGGCGAAATCACCTGCGGGTTGTCCCCTTTCTTCACCGACTTGAACACGTAGTTCCCGGCGCTGTAGAGGATGTGGGAGTTTGCGTTCGAAAGGATGTACGGCGTGTTCCAGTTGAACCGGTACGCGGGGCCACCCTGGCGCCGCTGCGGCTTGATGGAGGCGCGCTCGCCGGTGCGGAGGTTGTACCGCACCATGCCACCGTTCTGACTCTCCGCGTAGATCTGATCCGGGTCGTTAGGGTCCACGCGACACACGTAGCCATCGCCGCTGTTGAGCGAGATCACGTCCTCGTTGAGCGGCCCGCCCCCGTGCAGGCTCATGCTCGGCTGGCCCCAGCACCCGTTGTCCTGCAGCCCACCGTACACCCAGTACGGCTTCTTGTTGCACACCGCAACGTGGTAGAACTGACCCAGCGCTAGGTTGTTGTGGTGGTCCCAGTTGAGCCCGCGGTCGTAGGTCGAGTAGAACCCGCCGTCGGTGCCGATGACCTGGTGCCGGCCGTCCTTCGGATCGATCCAGAGGGCGTGTTGGTCCGCGTGGATCCCGCGGCCGCCGGTCTGGAACGTCTTGCCGCCGTCGCGCGACACCCCGAGGCCCACGCCGAGCACGTACACATGGTTGGAGTCGCTCGGGTCCACCCGCACCTGGCTGAAGTACATGGGTCGCGGGTTGATGCTGTTGAGGCGATTCCACGACGCGCCGCCGTCGGTGGACTTGTACAGGCCGCCGTACTGGAAGCCGTCCGGCCCTTGCTGGTCCTGTACGTTCGCGGCCTGCCCGCCGTAGGTGGCGCCGAACGGGCGCGTCGCGGTCGCCCCGCCGGGGCCGCCGAACCCGCCCCCGCCGCCCTGCGTGGGCCGCTCGCCGTAGGTCAGCTCGACGGTGGTTGCCTTGTTGTCGCGCACGACCTGAAGTTTCACCTTGTCTTTCGGCTTCGCGGCGGCGGTGGTGGCGAGCAACTCCTCGTAATTCTTGACCTCTTTGTCACCCACTTTGTTGATGATGTCGTCGACCTTCAGCCCCGCGGTTTCTGCCGGACCGCCGGGGACCACGCGCGTGAGCTTCGCGCCGGCGGCGCCCTCCGCGTCCTCGCCCGTGATGCCCATGGTCGCGTTGCTCGCGGCCACCGCTTTCTTCGCCTTCCCCATGCCGATCTTCTCGCAGTCCACGATCGCGAAGATGACGTTCGGGTCCTTCTTGTAGATGTCGAGCCCGACGCGGCCGAAGTTACTGGTCGGCAGCCCTTTGGTGAGTTTCTGGAACGTCTTGCCGCCGTCGGTGGTCTTGTAGATGCCGGCGCTCTTGCCCCACTTCATCACGGGGTCATAGGAGTCGTAGCCGTCGGGGATGCCGCCACCGGGCCACGAGTCGTATTCGTCACGCCGCCGCTCCCACATCGCAACGTACAGCGTGTCCGGGTTCGACGGGTCCATGCGGGCGTCGATCACCCCGGTCCGGTCGTCGAGGTAGAAAACCTTCTCCCAGGTCTTCCCGCCGTCGGTGGTCTTGAACAACCCGCGCTCCTCGTTCGGCCCGTACAACCGGCCGAGCGCGCCGACGTAGACCACGTCCGGGTTCGTGGGGTGAACCAGAACCTTGCCGATCTGGAACGTCTTCTTCAGGCCCATGTTCGTCCACGTCTTGCCGCCGTCGGTGGACTTGTACACGCCGTCACCGAACGACACCGAGTTCCGCGGGTTGTTCTCACCGGTGCCGACCCACACGATGTCCTTGTTCGACGGTGCGACACACACGTCGCCGATGGAAACGGTCGCCTCCTTGTCGAACTGGTGTGTGAAGGTGACGCCGTTGTTGGTGGTCTTAAGCAACCCGCCGCTCGCGGTGGCGACGTAGTACGTCGACGGGTCAGCCTCGAACACCGAGAGGGCGGTAATGCGGCCGCCCATGTTCGCGGGGCCGATGTTGCGCCAAGTGAACGACTTCACCCACGAGTCCGGCAGCGTGAAGTTCGGTGGCGGGACGTCCTTGTCCTGTTCCTTCTGCTTGAACTTCGGTTGTGCCGCCGCTTCGGGTACGGCGACCGGCACGAGGTAGCTGATGCCGAGCGCTAGGGCGAACGCCCCGAGCGCGGTACGGGTGCGCGAGTTCATCGGGTGTACACTCCGAGCCGGAATGACCGAGCTTCCCCGGATGACTGGGTCCGGAGAGATCGATGCCAGCGTCGGCCCAGTTTCTGTCCGCACTCGGTCCCGGTCAAGCGCATTCCTCCCGTCCGTGACGCGATTCGGACTCCGTTCGGCGACCCGAAACCGCTCGGACCGCCTCCACAACCCGCCCCGTAACCCTTCAGCCTCCTGAACTGGCCTCCTCTGGCAGCGGGGGCCTTGAAGTGCGGTAGCCCTGCATCGCGTCGGGGGCCTTGAGCGCCTCGACGTACCGCTCCAGGTGGGTCAGGTTCCGCGGGTCGATGAACGTCAAAACGAGCGTCCAGAATTGCGCGAAGAACTATTCCATGTCGGACCCGTGGGCACGCGATACTATCACGCGGGCCGACGCCCGGTATCGCGTGATCGGGTAGTGAAACGGGAGAGGTTGGGAAAGGCCAACCGCCCGCGACGGGCGATCCGTTCGCGGGCGGTGTAATTGAGTGACGGAGGTCGGTTACTTCCGCTTTACGTTCCTCTCGTTGATGTCCGCGCCCGTCTGCCGGTCGTTCAGCAGGTGCTCGGCGAAGAAGTCCCACATGCGCTGGTTGAAGTACGGTTGCGCGGTCCCGAAGCCGTGCCGCGCGCCGGGGATGATGAGCATGTCGAACCGCTTGTTCGCCTTGATGAGCGCGTCCACCAGCCGCATCGTGTTCGCGGGGTGGACGTTGTTGTCGATCTCGCCGTGAACGAGAAGCAGGTGCCCCTTGAGGTTCGCGGCGAGTTCCGCGTTCGTCGGGATGCGGATGTCCCACTTCGTCGGCGGAAGGGTCGCGGCGACCGGGGCCTTCGTGCCCGCAGTGCGCGGCGGCGGCGCGGCCTCGACCGCACTCTTTGTCCCGCCCTGCTTCGCCTGCGATTCCTGCAACTGCGCGAGCTTCGCCCGGAGTGCCGCGAGTTGCATCTCCAGTTCATCGATCGAGCGCTGGTCCTGCGGATCGTAGGCCTCGATGAGTTCGCGCAGCTCGGCCTCGATCTCGTCCTCCAATGTGGGAGGCCCGCCCTTCTTGCCTCCGCCACCGCCGAAGCCCTTCCCGCCCCCGAAGCCGGTTTTCGTACCGGTCCCACTGGTCGTGTCCTTCTTCTCGCCCGCGGGCACTTCCTTCAGGCCGTGGTAGGTCTCGGACCAGTTGTCGTTGTAGATGTTGTTGTCGTGGTTTCCCGCACTCGCGACCGCGGCCTTGAAGAACTCGTTGTACGGCTTCTGGAGTACTGCCGCGGCGGACATGAACCCACCGCCGGAGTGCCCGTAGATGCCGACGCGGCCTATGTCGATGAAGCTGGTTCGCGCCGCGAGGGCCTCGATCGCGGCCTTCTTGTCCACCAGTCCGTAGTCGCGGAGGTTGAAGTATCCGAACGAGTGGTACGCCGTAGACCGCTCCGGGCTGCCGCCGCGGTGCCCGACCTGAATCACGATGAACCCGAGTTGCGCGAGTTGCTGATAGCTGCTGTATGCCGCGAACCGGTGCTGCACGCCTTCTTGCTGGGGTCCGGGGTACACGTACGCGATGATCGGGTACTTCTTCTTCGGGTCGAAGTCGAACGGCTTCCACATGTTGCCGTACAGGTCCGTCACACCGTCCGCGGCCTTCACCACGAACGTCTCGGGCATCTTCCAGCCGGTCTTCTCCAGCGCGGTGAGATCCGTGACTTCGAGAGTCATGACGAGGTTACCGGAGTCGTCGCGGACCGTGGCGTACGGCGCGTGATCGACCGCGGTGCTGTTAACGACGACGAACTTCTTGGACGGCGACAGGGACGACGTCTGGTTCATCCCGCCGGTGATCGTCTCGCCGCCCGGCGCGACACTCGGGTCGAGGCAGGTCAGGCCGGTGCCGTCTAATTTCACGCGGTAGAGGTGCGTGTAGTACAGGTTCTCGCCCGGCTCGCGAGCGTTGCCGAGCAGGTACACGAAGCCCGCCTTTGTATCAACGTCCACGATACGGCTGGCCCGCCACTCACCGCTGGTGATCGCGTTCTTCAAGCTCCCGTCCCGAGTGTAGCGGTAGAAGTGGCCCCAACCGCTGCGCTCGGACCACCACAGGATCTCGTCCGTCTCTTCGACGTATCGCGGCATCTGCATGGCAAGGTAAGCGGACTCAAAGCCCTCACCGAACAGACGCTTTCCTGTGCCGGTGAAGACGTCGATCGCGCACACTTCGAGGTTCCGGCGGAGTCGGTCGCGGCGAATGAAGCGCAGCTCGCCCGGGCTCTTGCCCCAACGGACGTCGCTGTACCGCTCATCCTTCCACTGCGGGGTGACCCGCGTGAGCGCCTTCTTCTCGACGTCGCAGTAGAAGAGTTCCGACTTGCGGATCGTCTCCTCGCCCGGCATCGGGTAAGGGTACTGCTCGAGCTTCGGCCTCGGTGTCGCGATGGAATCGACTAGGTACAGGTCTTTGACGCCGCGGGTGTCGGTGCGTGTGACGTAAAACGCCTTCGAGTCCTTCGACCACGTCACGTTCGCCTGGGTCTTGCGATCCGATTCCGCGCCTTTCCCCGTCTGCGACCCGAAGCCCTTACCGCCGCCGAACCCGCCCCCGAAACCGCCGGTGAAGGCATAACCTTCCGCGCCGTCGGTCGTGAGTTGCGTCGCCTTGTCTTCCGGTTGCCCCTCCTCGCAGAGGTACAGGTTGTACTTGTAGGCATAGACGTACTTCTTCTTGTCCGGCGAGTAGTTCTTGTACGACGCGCCCGGCCCGCCCTTTCCCTTGGGCTGGGTCTCGCCCGTGCCCATGGTTTCGTCTTGCTTGGTGTCATCCTTCTTCGTGTCGTCGTCCTTCTTTTCCTGTTCCTGTTCGCGAAGCCGGCGCAGCATCTCGTTGACTCGCTCGTCCCCGAGTTGCCCGCGGAGGCGCTCGATCGTCTCAGCCGTCAGCGGTCCGCCCGGCCCGCTCGATTGGGCTTTGCCGAGACTCTTGAGTTTGCCCGCGTCCAGGTCCCAGTCGTAGCGGCTCCCGTTGAACGTGAATGTCAGCTTCTTCGCGTCCGCCGCGACGACGACGTTGTCAAGCCGCAACGTGCCGCGGTCGAGCGGCTTCTTCGACGCCTCCGATAGCGCCGCGGCCAGCGCGACGTGGTCGAACAGTGGTGCCTTCTCCTTCTTGGTCGGATCGACCTTCCAGTACTTCGTGCCGGTGTTCCCACGGGCCGCGTACCAGAACACCTCCGTCTTCCCGATCCACTGTGGGCTGACGTTGGCCGTCTGCACATGTTGCGAGATGAACTCGCTGTTGAACTTCTTGGCGAGTGGATAGTTGGCCCCGGTGATTCGTTCTTGGGCGGAGATCAGCGGGGCCAGAGCGATCACGAAGACCGCGACGAGCGCGTGGTGTCGTGTCATGACCGTGACTCAATCAGGAAGGAACTATCCCCCAACCGATCTTTCCCAGATGAACGCCTCTGGGAACACGAATCGGCTGTGAGGTTACAGATTACCCCCGCGAAGGGTCGCCAGCAATGAGTTTCGTACCGCATGAGGCTCGACCACGGTCGAACAGTCCCCCTCCCAACCACCGCTCCGAGCGTTGCTCGCCGCCCGAAGCGTCGAAACGGGCGCAACAGCCCTCGGCTCCGGCGACCACGCCCGCACGCTGGTGATGGGCGAGCAGAAGCGGACCTACCTCGTCCACGTCCCCAAAGGCTACGACCCGAAGACGCCCACGCCGGTCGTGCTGGCCTTGCACGGCGCGGCGATGAACGGCCTCATGATGGTCTGGTTTTCCGGTCACAACAAGACATCGGACAAGGAAGGCTTCATCGTCGTATACCTCAGCGGGACGGGCACGGGACCGTTCCAGACGTGGAATGCGGGCGGCTTCAAGGGGAAGACGGCCGAGGGCAAGGCCGACGACGTGGCGTTCGTCGGCAAGCTGCTCGACGCGTCATGTGCAAGTAGTCTGTCGCGGGCCAACGCAGCGAATCGTAGGGGGCTGGTCGGGGGCGGCGACGCGCGCGATTGTCTTATAATCGGGCCGCTCACGCCCGGCGGCGCGAGCCGCAACCCGGAATCGGCCGCTCGGAGCGCACCGAGTCGGTTCACCGCGAGCGGGTGACAGCGGGTTGTCGATTAGTTGTGGTCGTCGTGACGAGAGGTGCGATCAGGCGGCTTCGCGGTAGTAGTGCTTGATAAGGCCACCGAGGCGCTCGCGGCACTGTACCGCGCCCGTGGGGAACTTGAGGATCGCCGGTTCGGGGTGGTCTGCGTCTAGGAGCGGGACGTTGCCCATGGACTGGTGCTGGCGCTCTGAGTTGTACAACTCGGCGACACAAGACCCGCTCCAAGCACGACGCCAAGCCATCGATCGCGGGAGGATCCTGTCGGGCGAGGTGACGGTCGAGACGTTCGCGGTCTACGATGTGGTGTACAGCGTCCACACCAAGCGGGTGGTCGCTGGCGGGTGAGAACCCCGGCGATGGCCTGCGGGTTGACCGATCATGTGTGGTCGTTGCGAGAGTGGCGGACGATCCCGGCCGTGCAACGAAAGGAGGACACCACCCCGTCTCCTCGCGCCACGCTCTGTTACTCCGCCGTCAACTGACTCTCGCAGCGGCCTATCGATGTGCTCGGTCAAGCCGGCTTCGGTCGGGTTGCGCTCGAAGTCCATCGCGTCGCCCTTGTGGGTCTGCGACGAGTTGTACCGCGCCGCGGGGCGAAGTGCTACGCCGCGGCGCGCAGCCCACTTGCGCGTTCGATGTTCAGGCCGAATAGAGGAAGCCCCAACCGGCGACGGTCGGTCGCGCCCTGCTCCCACGGGTACAGCGGGCGCACGTAGAATGAGAGGCGCTGCCCGCCCCGCGGGTTCAGATCGGCCCCGCGCAATTCGAGTTCCAGCTCCTCGCGCGATAGCCGCACGCCGTCCGGCGGGAGCGGCTTCCCGTTGATGAAGAACTTCAGCTCTGGCGGGGCCAAATCCCAGCGCAACCCGTGCAGCGCCCACCGCACGCGGGTGTCTTGCGCCGGAATTCGCAGCCGGATCGCGGAGAGTTCGTCGGACCAGCGCATCGAATTGCCGGCGAACGACTCGTACCCGTGCCAGTTGAACAGGTCGGTTTCGTGGATCGCATCCACCGAGAACGAATTGCCGTGGTCCGGTGCTTCGGGTAGTTCTTCCCTCGCCAGCGCGCGCAAGCCGCCCCACCACAGGCCATGCTTCCACAGCGCACTAATGGCGATCCAGCCCGCGCCCGGTGAGGCGTGCCAGCCACACGCCGCACACGCGGGCCGCGAGCCGCGCGAACCGACCGCGCCGCGCGCCCCGCGGGCCGAACCGCACGAACGACCCCCACTTCGCGTCGAACCGCTTGCGCACATCGGGCACGCACTTCGCCGCGCGAGA
>Ga0194132_10012113_pt1 | contig 10851 bp, 8 predicted proteins | sample TA2KigOf80mmetaG_FD_148612 | JGI IMG/M metagenome (GOLD analysis project Ga0194132, IMG submission 148612) | Freshwater microbial communities from Lake Tanganyika, Tanzania - TA2015054 Kigoma Offshore 80m | ecosystem: Environmental > Aquatic > Freshwater > Lake | place: Tanzania: Lake Tanganyika... | reverse complement strand
TGCGCTTGTTTATAAATTCCATGGTTTTGAACCGTTGAAAATTCCCGAAAAAGTGAAATGAACGAAACCTGCGCTTGTTTATAAATTCCATGGTTTTGAACCGTTGAAATTTGGCGAAAAAGTGAATTGAACGAATTCTGATGTTGTTTATAAATTCATAGGTTTTGAACCGTTGAAAATCCCGAAAAAGTGAATTGAACGAATAAAAATAAGGGTTTGAGAGATTGTAATAATGATTACTTTCAGTAATTAGTAGTCATTATTGTTGAATAATTTCAAAACTTTGACCCGATAACCTCATTGGCTGCCATCGGTTCGAACGACATCATGCCGCCGGGCATTCCACCACCAACATTCTGAGCATACGTGCTGTTGAAGTGTTGTTGCTGCTGTGATGCTTGCGAGAGACCATAATCCGCCGTGCCGGTGTTACGGTTGGAAGTGAGAACCGGATTAGGTGGTGCCATTCCGCCACCAATCATGCCGCCGGGAACGCCGCCAGCGTAAGGCTGAGAGAGTGGTTGTGTGATGCGAACGGCACCGCTCGCGCCGCCCTGACCGCCTTGTGCTGCACCGCCAGCAGTGCCGTTATAGCTCGTTTCACCGCCAACAAGGTCGATGGTGCGCTCTACAATAATCTGGACCTTCTCTCCGAGTTTCGTCTTAATACTCAAGAGAATCATCAAAATGCCTAAAATAGTTGTCGTGAAGTTGAATTCGCTGTATCTGTAACCAGAGTAAGTCGGGATGAATGTAATTAACCTGTGGATGAAATAGATGAACACGAACATGAACAATATTTGACCGATAATTTCGACTAAAATCATTAAGGACGCCTTGTGGTCGTCGGGTTCAGGAACATAGGTTCTCACCAAATACAACATTATCAAAATCGGCACAAACCCGATAATCGTGTATTGGACAATATTCAATAAAACGCCCTGTTGCTGTTCATCCAGACGAAATACATGATCGACGAATGAACTTCCTCGTTTTGACCCCTCTTTCACGGTTTCTTCAAAAGCTTCCATCGATGAATATATATAAAGGCAAATATTATTTATAGTCGCGATGAATGAAAGAATACAAAACATAAATAGTAATACGAATTAAACATTACTCTGTGTATTATACTATATTATAGCCATTATCGAATGCTTCGTCGTTTTTCACACATCAATCGTGTTCCTCATTATCAGGTCTCCCAGAACAAAGAGACTGGTAAATTTGAACTCGTTCCAGTGGAGTCGGCGTCGGCGTCGGCAGCAGCGGGTTGCTCCACGCCTCACCCCGAATACCAATACCTAAATCTAATTCACGATATTCTTACGGAAAAGCAGGAACATCTTGGTCGAAACGGCAGCACATTTTCCATCTTTGGTGCGGGGATGGTGTTTTCATTAGAACAAGGTTCGATACCGATTCTCACTACAAAAAAAATGGCGTGGAAGACATGTTTGAAAGAGCTACTATGGTTCATTCAGGGGAAAACCGACAATCACGCATTAAATGACGCCGGCGTTCATATTTGGGACGATAATGCGTCACGTGATTTCATGGAATCCCGCGGCCTCGCGCATTACGCCGAAGGCGACCTTGGTCCGATTTATGGGTATCAGTGGAGGCATTATAATGCGGAATACAAAGGCAGCAGTGCCGATTATACGGGGAAAGGTGTGGATCAACTCGCCGAGATTATACGATGCCTGAAACATCCTACCGAGAGATTCTCCCGACGATTGATTATGACCGCGTGGAATCCTTGTCAAATTGACGAAATGGCTCTTCCTCCATGCCATATTCTTTGTCAGTTTAATGTGGATTCGATGAACCGACTATCATGCGCATTATACCAGCGAAGTGGTGATGTGGGTTTAGGCGTTCCATTTAATATAGCGTCTTATAGCTTTTTGACACATTTACTTGCGAAGCACTGTGGATTGATTCCACATGAATTCGTCTATTATTTAGGAAATGCGCATATCTACGACGACCATGCCGATGTTTTAATCACTCAACTTATGCGAACGCCGTTCGATTTTCCACGGGTTGAAATCGGCGTTTTGAGAGATGAAATCGACGATTATAGTTTCGATGATTTTCGCGTTTTGAATTATCAAAGCTATGACGCATTAAAGATGAGAATGCGAAAATAATATAGAATTAATGTGTTATTTAATGTTATAATCAATATGAGTGGAAGTGCCGCATTATCAGCAGCTAGAAAACGTCGCGCGTCATCGTCACAAATGGGAGGTGGAGCTACAAATACCCCGACCCAAAACGCATCTTATTATGGTGGCTCAAAACAGTCGTTACAAGGTATCATGAATCAGGCTCCTCCATCTATTCAAGGTGGAAAAGGTGGGCCTCCTCAGGTTCCGCTGGCGTATGCTCTTTCGCGCGAACATATTCCAAATATTCCTATGAACATTTACGAGAATATTGAACTTATTAAACAACAACTAACTGACCGAACCAAACTAATTCAAACACAGGGTTCGAGTATTCCACCAGAAAAGTTGCGTGTGCTTCAAAAACAAAACGAGATTCAGACGCAAATACTTCGTCAAAAGATGATGATTGCGCAACAAATGGAAGCGGTGGAACAGCAAAAACAGATGGAACTTCATGAGCAATACACTCAACAAAACCAACGCATTAGCCAAATGCCGGTGAATCCGAATGAACCCGAATTTATTTATGAAAAGGGAATTCCTCGAAAAAACCCTTATTATAAAAAACCGGAAGAGGCGAAACCGTTGGTTGCTATGCCGGAATTCATTGGCGGCGGTGGTGGTGCGAGTGCGAGCTTTCCAAGTCAAGGAATGAAAATGAATGGACCTGTGCCGACTTCCATGTCCATGCCCATGCCCACACCTACACCCACGTCTATGTTCATGCCGTCGTCACAACAGAGTGAAAAGCAAGTCATGACGCCATTTGTAAGTATGATTACGGATACCGGTGTAATTCCTCCGTCCATAGTAATATTAAAATCACATGATAATACGCTATCTGAACATCATTATGTGTTACAAAAGTTGATCGCTCAGGTAGATGAAATCGAAAGTAAAATTGTGTTAAATGGCGATTCCGACGTAACTCGTGAATCATCATCGAAAACACAATCCGCTTCGAAATCGAAGAACGAACCAAACACTGATGTCGCGAATAAAGCCGACGCCGACGCAGAGGCAGAGGCAGACGCCGAGGCAGAAGAAGAAGAGAACGTATTGTTGATGGAAGAAGTTATGAATGATTTGACGAATAGTCGAGAATTTATAGAAGGTGTTGTTGATAAGATTGTGAATGAAACAAATCTATCAGAAGTGATTATGAAAATTGACCCGATTATAAAGGAGAATCAGGAGCTTCGTTCGTTGATTTTTTCACAGCAACAAATGATGAATGAAATGAATATGTTATTGTTTCGTTTGATGAATGAACAGCAAAAAATAAGCGAAGCGGCGCAACAAGCCGCACAAGCCGCGATGATGAACGCACACGCTCACGCAGAAACCGAAACGATTCATATTCATGAACCTGTGATGGAAGTAGTGGCAAATGAAATTGAGATTCGCGATGATGGATTGAATGATAATGGTCTATATTCATCTGAGCCGACGGAGCCGACGGAGGTAATATTATCAGAACAAGAACAAGAACAAGAACCAATCGTTCAAGAAGAATCAGATAATGAACCAGTCGAAAGACAAGCGGAAAGCGACGACAACGACAACGAGCATGGCCACAATGATGAAGAAGAACCTGAATACAGGTCAATTACACCGACATACGATGACTATAATGATATTCGTTCGGAACCAGTTAGTCTTATCGTTAGCGAGTTACTTGAAAACGCGTATTAAAATAAAAGTATAAATATGAACATCTAATAGTATTTACAAAATGCTTGTAATTTCTATTTTTATCTTTTGTATTGTTTTATTTCTGTATCTTCACATCCATTTTCATTTGAAGCGAAGTAATGATTTAGAAGTATATGAAATCGAGCAGCCATCCAAACAGCGTTTAGAAGAAGTATGTGATATACGACAACCAACCACATTCGAGTTTTATAATGAGCAACTATTAACTCAGTTATCTTATCAAGCGATTCATACAAGTTACCGCGCATTTGATATCCATATTCGTGATGTATCGAAAAGTCCAGAAACGACAACCCAAATCGACGATAAAACCAAAATACAGCAAAAAGGCACAGAGCAAGAACAAGTATTATACATTCCAGTTACATTCAAGATAGCGCATGAAGTGCTTCGAAAAGACCATGATATGAAATACATAAGCGAGCATAATGCCGATTTTATTGATGAAACCGGACTCATTAAGGTGTTTCAACTGAATGATGAATTCTTGCGCCCATATATGGTAAGCACATGTATGTATGATATTATGATGGCTTCGACTGGAACTACGTCACCCCTTCGATATGAAGTGAATTATCGGAATTATTTCCTGGTGACACAAGGACGAATTAAAATACTTCTTATACCGCCAAAGGACACCCGATATTTGTATCCAATTAATGATTATGATATTTTAGAATTTAGAACACCAGTGAATCCATGGAAGGTTCAGCCAGAATACCAAGACGATTTCGATAAAATTAAAACACTCGAAGTTGAGTTATTTCAAGGCATGGTGATGTTTATTCCAGCTTATTGGTGGTATAGCATACAATTCATCGTTCCAGAGACAAGTGTATGTTCCTTTAAATATCGCACACACATGAATACGGTATCGATCGCTCCACAATTGATACTGAATGTGCTTCAAAATATGAATATGAAACGAGATACACTTGAGAAGCGGGCCTTCATTAAAAATCAGTTTCAAGAAACGACAATCATGGCGAACCCGAACCCGAATATGAATCGGATGGATGAAACTGTTGCGAATAAATCACCGGAGTATTTGCCATCATTAGAAGACCAATATCTTCCAAAAACACTACGAGGGGTGAATAGTAATCCGTATAGTATAATGAATGCGATGACTGAAAATGTCGCGATAGAGCCTGCCACGTTGGTGTCTTCTGGGTCTGCGACATTAGAAGTATCAATGATACCGGAGAATACGAAAAAAGAAGTTATCATTACGGATGAACCAACGACTCCTGCCGCAGTCACTACGACGGATACAACAGCGACCACCGACAAGACCGCTGTCGCTGTTTTACCACTTTGACATTTCCTCTAATAATGAACATAATTCATCGCTTGGAATACAATCTTCCGAGAGAATTTTCGTAAATATCTTGTTGATTTGCGTATCGGTAATGACATCCATGATTAATGATGAAACATAACCATTTTTTAAAAAGAAATAGTTTGGATATTTGTGGTAGTAACTATAAAAATCGCGATAAATATACATCGTTAAAAATGAAATACCGAGAGACCATACATCATGTTTTACATCGATTTTTTTCCAATTATATTTGCTTGAACGAATGGTATCTGTGATATTTTTAAACTCGGGATGACAATATGGCACAGTTCCTCCGGTTCCGACTCCGATTTTATGGAATCCAGATAATCCAAAGTCGATTAGATACACCGTGAAATTTTTACATCGTTCAGGATGATTGATGTTGAAATTTGGATCCTCGTAAATAAGAATATTATCGGGTTTGATATCGCCATGAACAATATTCACACGATGAATATCACGTAATAATAATGCGCATTGATGAAACAATTCAACAAAAAATATGCGTTGTATTGCTGAAAATCGATTATAGATGTCGGTCGCTAGATTTTCCCTTACCCATGTATAGAGTGATACGGAGTCTTTTACATAATACTGAATACTAAATGAAATCGTGTTGTCGCGTAGTTTTTTAAAACAGGAATGTGCGAGGTCGCTGTCTAAAATAGTATCAGTATTCATAACAGTATTCATAACAGTATCAGTAACAGTATTAGTATCACTATCAGTAGCAGCAGGATATTCATGTTCGGCGTTGTCCGTATATTTACAATCGCATCTTGGTTTTCGACATTCGCATATATCATTCGTTGTCCTATTTTGACGGGTATTCGTGTAGATTAAAAATGGCCGGATAATGCGTGGATTGTCGATTGTAAGTCGTGTCATCGCTTTTGTAACATCTATTTCATTCATGAAACTAAATGGACAATCATCGATACGAATAATATAATCATTATATCGAAATACGCCAACATATTGATTTACTTTGATGGAACGGTAGTGTTTTTTCTCTTCGAAAAGGTCTCGGTATTGGTCATTCGCAATAATAATGTATAACAACTTCATTTTGATTTTAAAAATATCTGACGCGTTCGGAATCGCATTTACCAAGGTTTCAAACCGAGATTCAAGCGTAACATTCGAAATGTCATACCTTATGTGTTGTAATAAATGCTGTAATTCATAGTCTTTTTTTACTAACGTTTCATCAAATTCTGTATTAAATAAGCGTATTGTTACAACTGGACTGGGAGGCGGAGCGCCGGTGGCGTGGTCGTGGTCTATGTGATTTCTGTCATTACCGCCTTCACTCATATTATCAAAATCTACTGTAATATTTGTGTCGGCAACTACCAACTGATAGTTTCGTAATCGTTTATGTATTCGCTGTTTATTTATAATGTCTCTGATTCTATTTTTTATATTTGAGAAAATAGATAACATATATAGATTGTATAAATATATACTTTTCTGTCTATATATGTTATGCGCCGAAAGTGTTCTCTTGACAATATGTAACGTATAAAAACCCGTCGTCGTCTTTGTTATCGTCATAAATCGTTCCTACCATCGCCGTGATGGGAAACATTTTATTATTTATGAACATGAACAACGCTTTTTCTGGTGGAAATTTGACGCGTTTTCGTATGATTTGTTGAAGTTGCATCATAGTCAAATCTCTCGGTGTGATGTATTTGGATTTATCGATGGGATACATTCCTCGGTCATTTTTTGATGGTTGAATGATAAGAGGGACACGGTCAGGGTATTTTTCAAGGATTACCTGTGATTTCTTAAGTCGCTCTAAATAGTCGTTCGTATGAGGTGCGTTTGGGGTGGCCGACTGTGACGGAGTTGCTGATTGTGACGCTGAATGAATATGTATTGTATGTGTAGTCATTTCGGTTGATTGTGACGAGAATGAAGGTTGTAATACTCCGGGCGCGCTATAAGAAGATGTAATGCTCATGGTAAATCTAATGATTTATATTTATATTACAATAGGCTAAAAATAATTGGTTGAAATAGTAATTACCGAGAGATAAATTGAATATCATTTTTGTGACGTGTAACAATCACAGCAGAATTTGGCGTAATCGATATGAAATCGTTATCTTATGACATTCGTAAATATACAACCGTTGTTAAAAAAGACACCTCTGTAACACCAATACCGGTGGGTGTGCCAACTCCGGTACCCGCACCAGGACCAGTCGAAAATGAAAAGAAACCGTCTCTCGACGCCAGTATGTCGGCAGAACAGAAACTTGCGTTTGAAAAGTATCGTTCCGGACAAAATGTCTTTATTACTGGCCCGGGTGGAACGGGTAAATCGGCACTCATTCGAGAGATTTATCGTTACGCGAACGACCATGGGCATAATATACAAGTGTGTGCGCTAACTGGATGTGCGGCGGTGATGTTGGACTGTAAGGCGAAAACAATACATTCGTGGGCAGGAATCGGGCTGGCGAATGGCGATATCGACCGTATTGTTGATCGCGTGGATAAAAACTTCTTGAAGAAGAAAGACTGGCGGCAGACACGGACGCTGATTGTGGATGAAGTGAGTATGATGTCGAAACGGCTCTTTGATATATTGGACCTCGTGGGTAAAACCGCGCGAAAATGCCACTCTCGTCCATTCGGTGGAATTCAGCTTATCTTTTGCGGCGACTTTTATCAGCTTCCACCTGTCGGCGGTTCGAACTCGGAGGACCCTGACAATTCGCGGTTTTGTTTTGAAAGTGAAAGTTGGTTTGAAACATTCCCGAAGGCCAACCATATTCAACTCAAGCAGATATTTCGACAGAATGACCCGGTGTATTGTCAGATATTGAATCAGGTGCGCGAAGGGCGTATTACGCGACGAACGGATGAGATTCTGAAATCGCGGGTTGGAGTATTACTGCCGGAATTCTCGGAAGATGGGACACCACAAACCAAACCCACGATTTTATACGCAACGCGAAGTCGGGTAGATGAAATCAATCGTCTCGAGATGGAAAAACTGTCGATTCTTGACCCAGACGGTCCGACCTACAAATATGAGCTGAAGTATGTAACCGACCTGCCTTTGTCGGAAAAGGAGCGGCAACTACGTGCGGCACAATCACAAGAGCGTATATCGACGGAACTCTTCAATTTGAAAAGCAGTATTCTGTGTGATGACACCATACATCTGAAAGTGGGCGCACAAGTGATGTGCGTGATCAATATGGAGGAATCTCTGACTACTGCGGCGACCCCGATATGTAACGGAAGTCAAGGTGTCATTGTTCGTATGTCGAATACGACAGTTCCGCCGTTGCCGGTAGTGCGATTCAATAATGGTCTCGAGATGACTGTTAATTATCATACGTGGGTCAGTGAAAATATACCGGGGATTGGTGTGTCGCAATTACCGCTGATACTGTCATGGGCGATTACAATCCATAAAAGCCAAGGAGCTACGTTGGAAAGGTGTATCATCGATATAGGCGATCGGGTATTTGAAGCAGGACAGAGTTATGTCGCTTTATCACGGATTAAGTCGTTGGAAGGAGTGAGTATCATGAGCTATGATGTAACAAAAATACTCGTGAATAAGCGGGTGAAGGCATTTTACGGAGAATTAAATACTCCGCCGGCGTCTCCATCGCCTCCACCGACGTAAAAAAAAGAAAAAGAAGAGAAAGAGAGAGAAAGGAGAAGGAAGAGTAGAAAGAGAAAAAATTGAAAGAAAAAAAGAGAAAGGAAGAATAGCAAGAGCAAAGAGCAAAGAGCAAAGATGGAAAGTGTGTTGAGAATACTGAGAAGAGAGACGGGAAAGGGAGAAGAGGAGTGTAAGAGGATGATGAAGTCAGAGTTGGAAGAGATGGAGTTGGAGATGAGAGCGATGAAGGCGTTGCTGATGAAGGAAGTGGTGGTGCCGAAAGAAGAGACGAAGACGAAAGCGGTGAAAAAGCCGAAGGCGACGGAAACAACAAATGAAGGAGGTTCATCAGAGGCGGCAGTAGCTGCTGCTGCTGAGCCGAGACAAAAAGAAGCAGCCAAAGAGCCGAAGGCTGTGGAGCCGAAGGCGAAAGCGGTGAAAAAAGCGAAAGAGCCAACGGCTGCGACAAAAGAAACGACAAAAGAAACGACAAATGACGAAAGTGAAGTGGTAGTTGCTGCTGCTGCTGCTGAGCCGACACAAAAAGAAGAAGCAGTCAAAGAGTCAAAAGCGAAAGCAGTCAAAGAGCCGAAGCCGAAGGCGGTGAAAGAGCCAAAAGCAGCCAAAGAGCCGAAGGCGGTGAAAGAGCCGAAGGCGGTGAAAGAGCCAAAAGCAGCCAAAGAGCCGAAGGCGGTGAAAGAGCCAAAAGCAGCCAAAGAGCCGAAGGCGGTGAAAGAGCCAAAAGCAGCCAAAGAGCCGAAGGCGAGAAAAGCCGCGAAAGAAGAAAAAAAAGAGGAGCCGAAGGAGGTGGTGGTGGAGCCGGAGGTGGTGGAAGAGGAAGAGGAGGTGGAGGTGGAAGAGATAGAATACGAAGGAACGACATACCTGAGGTCATGCAAAGGTGTGGTGTATGACATGGAGACATCGGAGGAGATAGGGAGATGGAATTACGTGACGAAGAGCATCGAAGCGGAGTAAGAAAAAGAAATATAAGGTAAGGAAATAAGGTAAGAAAGTGACAAAAATGGTAGTGACAAGTGGTGTTTTTTTTTAATGAAATGGAAAAGGTTCATGAAAAAAAAGTGGTTTTACCGGTGGTAGGTTTCGATCCTACGTCCTCTGGGTTGTGATCCATAACCATCCTCAGACGTACCGCGTAAAGCAGTAAAGATTAGAGGACGGTGTTTTACAGCGCGCTTCCACTGCGCCACACCGGTGAAGGTTGCTGCGTTTAACGTCCAGCTAGACGGCCGGCTTCTTTAAAGCACAGGCGAAGGAATGAAATACCGGCGACATGTTTCGATCATGTGACCTCGGAGTTATGAGCCCCGCGCGCTAACCTCTGCGCCACACCGGTGAAGGTTGCTGCGTTTAACGTCCAGCTAGACGGCCGGCTTCTGTAAAGCACAGGCGAAGGAATAATATACCGGAGGTTGGGTTCGAACCAACGTCCTCGGGATTATGAGTCCCGCGCGCTCCCTCTGCGCCACCCCGGTGAAGGTTGCTGCGTTTAACGTCCAGCTAGACGGCCGGCTTCTGTAAAGCACAGGCGAAGGATGTAATATACCGGAGATAGGGTTCGAACCTATGACCTCGGGATTATGAGTCCCGCGCGCTCCCTCTGCGCCACCCCGGTGAAGGTTGCTGCGTTTAACGTCCAGCTAGACGGCCGGCTTCTGTAAAGCACAGGCGAAGGAATGAAATACCGGAGGTTGGGTTCGAACCAACGTCCTCGGGATTATGAGTCCCGCGCGCTCCCTCTGCGCCACCCCGGTGAAGGTTGCTGCGTTTAACGTCCAGCTAGACGGCCGGCTTCTGTAAAGCACAGGCGAAGGATGTAATATACCGGAGATAGGGTTCGAACCTATGACCTCGGGATTATGAGTCCCGCGCGCTCCCTCTGCGCCACCCCGGTGAAGGTTGCTGCGTTTAACGTCCAGCTAGACGGCCGGCTTCTGTAAAGCACAGGCGAAGGA
>Ga0194132_10012110_pt1 | contig 10852 bp, 6 predicted proteins | sample TA2KigOf80mmetaG_FD_148612 | JGI IMG/M metagenome (GOLD analysis project Ga0194132, IMG submission 148612) | Freshwater microbial communities from Lake Tanganyika, Tanzania - TA2015054 Kigoma Offshore 80m | ecosystem: Environmental > Aquatic > Freshwater > Lake | place: Tanzania: Lake Tanganyika... | reverse complement strand
TTTAACCAGTGCAGTTCGTCTCGTTCCCTCTGGCTCATCGCTATTCGTTCCATCCTTCTGCCATTAAAGGCTGTCAAGAGGAACTTTCTACTTGGCTCGATTAGGAACTTTTCACGTGGCCGCGACACGCGATAAGCCGCCCAGAGCTGTACAACATCTCGTGTGATATCCTTGCTCGCGATGCGTCGCAGAGACTTGTATACATTCGGAGCCATGCTCGGGGCCCCTCCCGCGGGGGCGGCCCCGATCTCGGATGCCGGCTTCCGGCGGGAAGTGAAGGCGGCCAGGCCGTACCGTAAGCCGCGAGGTCTCCGCAACGGTTTCGACGGCAACCACATGAATCAGGTGATGGTGGTGGAACGCTCGCCGGCGATTCGCGTGAAGCTCGAAATGGCGGGCAAGCCCCAGGCAGCGCAGCTTCCCGACGGCACCATCGTGGTGGCTGGCTTCATCGAACCGCCCGTGCACAAGGAGTCGCGCTGCACCCTCCAGTACTCCACCGACAACGGCGCCACATTCGGCGAGCCTCGCGTACTCGAAATGGAAGGCAGGTCGAATGGCTTCCGCTGCTTGAAGGACGGCACTCTCCTGCTTGGCCACGGCGGCGCCAGGCAGGGAATCAGCCGGTCCACCGACGGCGGAAAGACTTGGTCGACATTCTACATTCCGGGCGACATCGTTCCGGGAGACAAGGATCTTCGTCTGGGCGAGTGCCACGGGCCTGTCGAACTGGCCGATGGCACGCTGGTCGTGCATTTGGCGCGAACGGTGGGCCACTACGAATGGGCCGCGTACCTGATCCGCTCGAAGGATGGCGGGCGAACCTGGGGAGATCCGACGCGCGTGCCGACCGAAACCGATTCCGATGAGATCAGCTATGAACGCCTCCCGAACGGGCGCATCCTTGGGATCACCCGCTCAAGCGCTGCGATCATCAAGCGCGATCACCTCGAAGATGTAGTGCCCGGCGGCCGGGAGGCGATTCTCGGCTCGGAAGCCGGCGACGCACCATACAGCTTCTACTCGGACGACGGCGGCAGGACGTGGTCGAAACCCAAACCAACCGGGCTCGGCGTGCTCCAGGCGGCGGGCGCATATCCGCTTCTGTTGCGCGACGGCCGGCTGCTGCTGCTTTACGGGAACCGCTTCTTCCCCTACGGGACGCAGGCCGTGGGGAGCCGCGACGGCGGACTCACCTGGGACATCGAGCATCCGATCCTGCTTTCCTGGCACAGTTGGTCCGGCTATTGCGGGCATCCCCGGTCCGTTCAATTGCGCGATGGCACCATCCTCACCGGCTACTACACTCACCGTATCGACACCGATGGGGACGGCCCCGTCGATACGGCGCGCAACGCGCCGACCCCGCGGCACAATCGGGAGGATACGGGCGAGGTCGTCCGGTGGCGCGTTCCGGATAACTGGCCCCCGCGCCGGCGCGCCTGAGGAACAGCGGATGAGAAACACTACGATGCGATCCCACCTTTTCCTGACCCTTCTCCTCTCGGCATCCTCGCTTCTGGCCGAGCCCATAACCATTCGAAATTCCAGCCGCCCCGGAGTCCCTTCGATCGACGCGGAGCGAATCCCGGTCGGCGTCATCGGCGACTACAAGGCGTGCATTGCCCAGTCGCCGTCCGGCGAGCTCCTGCTGGTGGCATTTCACCAATACCAGTTGCCCGGGAAGAGGTACTACGAGGACATGTTGCTGTTCCGGTCGCAGGACGGCGGCAAGACGTGGTCGAAGCCGGAGACGCTCGGCTTGCTCGGACGCGAGCCATACCTCACGATTCTCGGCGACGGCACGATCTTCATCACAGTCCATCTGTTGGCCAACGACGTCCGCAACAAGGATGGGTACACGTATAGCTTCGTGCACCGCTCTGGCGATGGAGGCAGAACATGGACCACCACGCGCATCGGACCCGAGGGATTCGCCGCTCCGGCGGAAACGCAGATCACGCGAAATGTTCTGGAACTCGCCGATGGATCGCTGGTGCTCGGCGCCTCTGACAATCGCGGTACAGACTACCTTTGGAGATCACGCGATCGCGGGCGCACCTGGAACAAGGCGGGCAACTCATTGGATCGAACCATTGGATCGCCGCAGTTGACCCCGGCTCGAGATTGTGTCATGTTGACTGCGTACAGTCGCGTATACAAATGCTCAGGAGGTTCGAAGTGACAAATGTGAATCGTGCGGCGATTGCGCTCTTTGCCGCATTGGGCGCAGCCGGCCAAACCATCCAAGGCGATTTGACAGGTACGGTCCGCGACCCCTCGGGCGCGCCGGTTCCGGGCGTCAAGGTCACCATCGTCAACGAAACCAACGGCGCCACTCGCGTCCTCAACACTGACGACAGTGGCGACTACCGTGCGGTAGGATTCTTCGTCGCCTCATACCGGGTGGAGTTCGAGAAGACAGGCTTCAAGAAGAAGGCGGTTCCCGGTGTACGCGTGGAACCGGCGACCCTGCGCCGCGTGGATGTCGACATGCAAGTGGGCGACGTAGCCGAATCGGTTGAGGTGCGCGGCGACGGCGCGCCGATAGTGCAGACGGAGGGCACGACCATCAACTACGGGTTGCCACGAGTAGCGCTCGACCGCAAGCTGTCCGACAACACCCGTTCCGGCTGGGCAATGGACGTATTGATGTGGTCGCCGGGATCGGCTGGAGGACGCAACGGGCTCTTCCTGTACGGCGGCAATCGCGGAGGCGTGACGGAAGTGAGCATGGAGGGGGCGCAGCAATCGATCTCGCTGTTCACGCCACCCACCGCGCAGGAAGAACTCACCGTCATCAGCGGAAACGCTCCAGCCGAGTTCGCGCGCGCCACCAACGTCAACGTAACGTTCAAGAGCGGCACGAACGAGTTGCACGGCGACTACACTGTCACCCAGGCGAACCCGTGTTTGAACGCCGTGCACACGCCGTTTTTCCGGGGCGCCCGGGCGCCGTGCTTTCCGCAGTGGCGGCAGAACTTCGGCGTAGGCGGTCCTGTGTGGCTCCCGAAGCTCTACAACGGGAAGAACAAGACCTTCTGGTATTTCAACTACAGCCGTCCAAGGCCCTCCGATATCGTAGGCAACTTCGTCAAGACGATTCCCACCGCGCGGATGCGCCAGGGCGACTACACGGCATTTCCGCAGAAGCCGCGTGATCCGCTCAACGGGCAGCCCTTTCCAAACGCGGTGATTCCCGCCAACCGCATCAGCCCGGTGGCCGCGAACGTGATGAGAGACTTTTACAGCACGTACAACTACATTGGCGATCCCAACAGCGTGGTGAACAACGCCGCCTTCACCGATTCGTTCCGCAGCGACGAGAAGCGCTGGGTTCTGAAGTTCGATCAGAACATCGGGACCAGAAACTTCCTCGCGTTTACCTATCAGGGACAGCGGCGTCTGGGCGCGCAGAGCACACAGTTGAGCGCCGGCAATCAATGGGACGCGCCCTACTCCCAGACTTTCCCCGAAAACCGTTGGGTACTCGCCGACACGCACACCGTCGGTCCAGCGATCGTGAATCAGGCCCGATTCTCGGTGACGCGCATCCTATCGACGCTTACCCCCCGCCTGCGCGCGACGCCGGGCAAAGTCACTGGTTCGGAACCGGAAGCGGTTGGCGCCGATATCCTTCAGCGTTGGGGCATTCAAGGCGTCCCCGTCACCGCGCTCCGGGGCTATCCGAATCTCAGCATCACGAACTGGCAGTCGGGCGTGATTCAGCAATCCTTCAACGCCGACACGCGGTATCAGTTCAGCGACACCGTGAACTACATCCGCGGGGCCCACGCCTTCAAGACAGGCTTTTCGTTCATCAAGATTCTCGAGGACAGTCTGTTCAATCCCGGATTCGGAGCCTTCGGATTCGACGGGCGTTTCGCCGGCGAGCCCTTCGCCGATTTCCTCCTGGGACTTCCCGGCACGTTTTCGCGGACCACGCCGCGCCCCACCATCGCGAGGCGTGGATTCGAATGGGGCGGCTTCTTCCAGGACGACTGGAAGGTCACGCCCAAACTCACCCTCAACCTCGGCGTCCGCTGGACCCGCTTCGAAGCATCGCGTGACAAGAACGGGCTCTTCTTCAACTTCGATCTTCCGACGGGCCGAATCGTCGTGCCTGACCAGAAGGCGGTATCGAACGTCAGCCCCTTCTGGAACCCGGTGGTTCCGGTGGTCACCGCCGATGCGGCGAACTATCCTTCGAACCTGGCCAAGTCGAACTCACGTTTCCTGCCGCGATTCGGCTTCGCCTACCGGCCCACGGGCAGTGGATCGTTCGTGGTTCGCGGCGGCTACGGAATCTACACCGGCCTGTTCCGATGGGCCGCCCTGCAAACCGGCGGACCGTTCGCCGTGACCGACGCGTTCCTCAACCCTGCCGTGCCAGCCACCGGCGGCGTGCCTCAGTTCGCTTTCCCCGCCCCGTTTCCCGCAGCCACCAGGGTGGCGGGCGTCGCCACCGGAAACAGCGTCAGCACGGATTTCCGCCCCGAGTATGTCCAGCAGTGGAACCTTACGGTGGAGAAAGCGATCTTCCGCGATTGGGGCGCGCGCATCTCCTACATCGGCAACGTCAGCCGGCAACTCGGCCTGCAGTACAACGCCAACACACCGCGCTTGAGCACGCAGGCGTTCAGTCAAAACAGGCGCCCTTACCCGGCGTTCCAGAACATCACTCGAATCGAGAATGGCGGCTTCGACAAGTACAACGCGCTCCAGATGGCTTTGACGCATCAGTGGAAGAATGGCCTGTATCTACAGGTCTACTACGCCGAACAGCGCTCTTCCAACGACCTGGGAAACGGAACCAATACCTCGCGCGACACCGCCCCCGCAACCACCATCGACTATGCCTACGATCGCGCTCGAGACAGGGCGCGGAACAGTTTTTGGCCCAACCAGGATTTCCTCATCAACACCGTGTACGACCTGCCCCTCGGAACCGGGCGCAAGTTCGGCTCCTCCTGGAAGAATCGAGGCGCGGCGGGCAAACTGCTGAACGCTGTCGCGGGCGGATGGAGCTTCTCCGGTGTCTTCAACTGGCATTCCGGGAACTTCGCCACGCCCGTCTACAACGGCGTCGACCCGGGAGGAATCGGGCAGTTCACCGGCCGGCCGGACCTGACTCCGGGATGCAATCCCACCAAACGATTCAACCCCCTCGATAGCACCAGTTCATGGTGGGATCCTTCGTGCTTCACCGTTCCGCGCGCGGGCACGATCGGCAATGCGCCGAACAATATCCTGGAGGGTCCGGGAATGTGGGTGCTCACCACCAATCCCTACAAGGACTTCGCCTTCGGCAGTGAGCGGTACAAACTACGATTCGGCGCCCAGATGTACAACGTGTTGAATCACCCGGTCTACGATATTCCGGCGACCGGCGATTTCCGCAACCCGAACGGTCCGCGACTGGTGGACGGTGTCTTCGTGCGGCGCGGCACAGAGGGTAATCGTGGGCGTCAGATCATCCTGATGGCGACCTTCCTGTTCTAGCTGGCTCACAAGAGTGCGAATGAGACTACTGCCGGCCCTGTGCTGGATGCTTGCCGCCACCATGTCCGCGGCGGATCGTGTGGCAGTGGTAGCCGGCGAAAACGCGGCGGCGGTGGAGAAGTACGCGGCGGCGGAGTTACTCGGCTACCTTTCGAAACTCTTCGGAGTTCGTGCCCAAATGTCCACGACGGTCCCAAATGATTCAACGGCGCTGCTGTTGGTGGGGTCGCCTCGCACCAATACACTGATCGCCAGCACTCCGGCCGCGGCGCTGTTCCGGGATCTGAGTCCGCAAGGGATCGTCATCGAACGAACGTCGATCGGCAAGCAACCCGCGATCGTAGTAGGCGGTGGCAGCGAAGCCGCTACCCTGTGGGCCGTCTACGATCTGGTGGAGCGCTACTGGGGCGTTCGCTACCTTCTCCACGGCGACGTGCTCCCGCCTCGCAGCCGGTTTCAGCTTCCGGAAGCGCACGTTCGCTCGGAACCTCTGCTGCCCACCCGCCAGTGGAGAGTAGTGAACGAGTTCGCCTGCGGACCCGCGTCCTGGGGACTCGCCGGCTACCGCCCCGTGCTCGATCAACTGGCGAAACTCAAGTTCAACCGTTTGCTCGTAGCGCTATGGCCGCATCAGCCGTTCCTTCACTACCAGTACGGCGGCGTGGCCAGATCGAGTGCGGACCTTTTCTTCGGCTACCGCTTCCCCGTGACGCCCGATATGCCGGGGCGCAAGCTGTTCGGCGCCGCGCGGCAGTTCTGGAATCCCGACCTTCCGCAAGATGCGCCCTACAGTGATTTCACCAAGGCCGGCATCGCCCACATCCGGGCATTGATGGCCTACGGGCGTGACCGCGGCATGGAGAGCGTGATCAACGTGTCGCCGCTCGAGTTTCCGCCCGAGTTCGCGCCAGTGCTCGGGCCCACACAGAAGATCCGCCAACTCGGCGAGTTATTGATCGTACCCGGCGAAACCGCTCGTCTTGACGACCCCAGGCTGGCAGGCATGGTGTCGTCCATTCTGCAAGCCGCGGCGAATACGTACCCGGAAGCCGCCGCGATCGGGCTGAACATGCCCGAACACCGGCAGTGGGTTCAAGATCACGAGCGCGCCTGGCGGGAGTTCGACGGCCGGTACAAGATCGGCGAAGAAGCCACCCTGGCGGAAACCATCGAGGCGGCGGCGCAACGCAAGAACTTCCACTCGCCGCCGGAACGCGCCATCGCCGAAGTGAAAGGCGACTTGGTGAACCTGTACTTCTATCACCAGCTCATCCGGGAAAAAAAGGTGTTCGCCGGCACCCGGAGGCCGGATATGCGCGTGATCTATGACGGCGTGGCCGAAGAACTGTACCCCATCCTCGGCCGGATCCTGCGCCCCGGCGACGAGTTGTTGAACTTCGTGGACTACACGCCGAGCCGCGTGGTGGAGCGGCGCGGCGCGCTGGCGCGGGTTCCGGGAAAACAAAATCCGGTGACCCTGATTTACACATTTCACGACGACAACGTCGGATTGCTGCCGCAACTGGCCACCGGATCGTTCCACGAACTCACCCAGGATCTTCGCAAGCATGGATGGTCCGGGTTCTCGACGCGCTACTGGCTCACCGGCGATCACGACCCCGCGCTCGCGTATCTGTCCAAGGCGGCATGGGACGATTCCGCGACGCCCGCGGCCGTGTATCAGGACCAGTGGCGCTCCATCTGCGGCGCCGGCTGTGTAACGCCGATGCTGGCGGCGCTCGCTGAAATCGAGAAGGCCACCGTCCAACTCGAACGCCACGGGCTCGGCTTCGCGTTCCCCGTGAAGGGCATGATGATGAAGCATTGGACACCGAAGGCCATCGAGAAGGCGATACTCGATGTGCGAGCCACCTACAATTCCGCACTGGATGCGGTAAAGTCCGCGCGAGCCGCCACGCCGCCGGCAAGGCGGGCGGAACTGGACTACTGGATCGGGCGGCTCGGCTACGGTATGCGCTACATAGACTCCGCGCGATTGTTGCGCGAGAGCGCTCTGGCCGATTCACAGGGCCGAAAAACCGGCGCGTTGAGGCTGGCCAGAGAATCGCTTGCACAGGCGGTGCGCGGCATCGAGGCCTATGCCAAGGTCGCGAAAGATCAGTCTGACCGCGGGGCCATCGCGATGATGGGCGAACTTGTCTACCGTCCGCTCGCGCGAAAGGTAGAGGAACTGAGGTAAGGCAGGCATGCCGCACAGGCGCGACATTCTGAAGGGAGCAGCCGCACTCGCCGCCGCGGCGCAACTGCCGGCCGTGCCCGAGGCCGGCGGCGTTCGCGCCACCGGTTTCGAATCGCGATTCGTCTACCGGTCCGCCCAGCGGCCCAGCTACACATCATGGGTGTCGTTCTTTCCCGGCGAGCGCGGACAATGGTACCTCACCTGTGAAGAAGTGACGCGTCCCGCACAGCCGTTGCCGCGCCTTTCGCCCGCGCGCTGGTACGAATTCGGCCTGCCCAACGGTTACGACAAGTCGTCGCTACGGATGGAGATGGTGATTCTCGAGTCGTCTGACCGGATGAAGACCTGGAAGGTGATCTCCCGGGAACCCGCGCGATTTCAGCACTCCGCCGGACAGTTCGGGACCGCGCGAACCCGGGACGGGCGGTTCCTGCGATTCGTCTGGAACGTCTACTCGCTGGACGACAAGCCGCATCCAGGGGAGATCTTCTACTCTTCAAGCGACAACGGCGTAACGTGGCGGAAGCAGCCGCCGTTCCATGGTCCGGAACTCATCAGTCACCCGCACCGGCTGAGGACCCTGCGTGACGGAACGCTGGTGCTGGCACTGCCGGTCGGTGCGGCATGGGGCGCGGGAACGTCAAAGCCGGTTCGCACCGCGCGCGATATGGCGGCTCCCGCTTCGTTGCAGATGACCCTCTGCTTCTCCTACGATCAGGGCCGGTCGTGGTCGCAGCCGCTCCCGATCTACCCGGGCGCCTACGCCTCGGAGACGGACTTCGTGGAATTGCCCTCCGGCGACCTGCTCTGCATCCACAACAGCATCTTCGCAAGGCCGGGGCGCCAGATCCTCCATCGAAAGGGAAATTCCTGGTGGCCTGGACCCTTCGAGTACGCAGCGGCCGGACGTGTGCCGGAGACCGTGGCCCTGTCGGAAGACGGCATCCTGGTAGGCTGTATGCGGAATTCGAAATACTCTTGGTCGGCGGATCTGGGGAAGACATGGCAGCCTCTCGACGGAATTCCAGAAGCGATCACACGGAGCCGGGAATGCTACCAGCCGTGGATCCACTACCTGGGAGACGGGCGTTTCGCCTGCGCGGGCCACTACGGAGGCGACGACGCTTTCGGCAAAGTGGATCAGTGGATTATGATCCACTCGTTCCGCGTGGAAACGCTCCATCGGGCGAAGGAAACCAGGCTCGAGTTGAGCCGGGATTTCGACGCCGCGCGCGGCCGGTGGCTCAACGCCTTCACGTTGAAGTTAAGTTCCGGCGGCCGGGGCGTGGCCGGCAAGGAAATCGAACTGTGGTGGGTGGAACGAAACGCGCCGGGCTATGACTCTTTCGGGAAGCATACCCTCGAAGAGCGAATGAAGATGGGGGGACACCTGCTGCGCGTTCGGACCGGCGGCGACGGAGTGGCCCGCGCCACCGTTCCTGAAATGGACCCGGTCACGGACCCGCACAAGAGCTATCAGATCATCGCGCGGTTCAACGCCGGCAAGCAGGATCCCGGGCACCAGGTGGCGCAGACCCCGCTGTTCGAATTCTACGCGAACAGCGTGTACTGAGCGGCCCAGACGTACGGTCCGGCCGGATTGGCCTCCGGCCTACCAAACCAGGCGGCTCGACACTTGCACCGTTCGCTGCAGGCGGGCGCTCGAGATCACGCCAAAGTTCGCCGCACCCCGGTTGTCTGCCGGCATGTCGAAGAACGGAGTGTTGGCCGCATTGTAGGCCTCGGCCCGGAAACGGAACTTGAAGCGCTCGGTAATCCGGAAGTCCTTGTGGAGAGTGACATCAACATGGGCGCGTCCCGGGCCGCGCGTGTCCGGAAGAGTGCGGGCGGTGTTGCCGAAGGAGAACGGCTCCGGGATGCGGAACGCCGTGGTGTCGAAGTACTCATTCAAGCGCGACTGCGTTGGGCCGGTCTTGTTGGCTGAGCGGCCCACGCTGTTGGGGCGGGTCACCGCACTGAAAACGCCAGGTGAGCCGGAAGAGATCAGCCCGATGGGAAATCCGGTGTGGAAAGTGCCCCACGCGCTCAGGGACCACCCGCCGATCACGCGGTTCCGGCGCGCCCACGGAACATCCCAGGAGCCGAACAGCACCAGGCGCTGGGAAACATCGCCCTCGGAAATCGATCGCTCCGAGCGCAAGTCATACGCGTTCTGAACCGGCGGAACGAAGTCCGTGATATTGACCACGCGGCCGGACCCATTGTCGATCAGCTTGCCGTTCGTGTAAGCGATCTGCCCGAGGAAACCGCGTGACAGCCGTTTTTCGACCTTCAACGTGAACGAGTGGTAGATGGACGAGCCCATGTTCTGCATATAAGTCTGGACCCCGCCATAGTGAGGATAAGGCCGCAGCAGTTGACCGCGAGTGACGGTTCGCTGCGCAAGCGAGCCTTCTCGCACGATTCCGAAAAACGGATTCGGCAGCAAGTCCGCCAGCGCGGACCCCAGAGACTGGAATCGCGGATCCAGTTGGTTCCAATTGATTCCCACCGGCAGCCGCACACCTTTGTTGCCCGCGTAGGCTGCCTCGATCAGGACATTTCCGGGCAACTCCTGTTGGAGGTTGAAGTTCCACTGCTGCGTGTAGATGTCGTTCACGTTTCGCCGGTCCATTGCGATCACCCCGAGCCCCATTTGGGTGACATCCACCGGATCGTTGGACTTGCGCAGGGCGCCGCCGGGAAAGGGATTGCTCAGGTAGTTCAAGGGACGCAGTCCATCAAGACTGGCGACCCAGGGTGTGGTGATCAGCGCGCCGCTCGTTCCGAAGCTGTTCGGCGCCGTATAGCCGAACACCGGCGAATAGAAGATTCCGTAGCCGCCGCGAGCCACCAGCCGCGGAGCGATCCGGAACGCGAATCCGGCGCGCGGGCCGAAGTTCGTCCAGACGTTGTCCATGTTTCCCCGCGGCTCGCCGTCTTGGCCGGGGTGTGTCACCTAAACTATGCACGCCGCCGAGTTGAGCGGGTCGATAGATCGGGTCTGACACCACTTGGGACCCCTGAGAATCCTGCGGTAAAACAGAAGAGGCCGCCGAGTAGGCGCTCTGCGGACCCGACTCTCAGGAGGCACCCAAATGGAAAACAAACAAGATCAGGATAGCGGCCGGAAGCCCGGCCCGCAAGGGG
>Ga0194132_10012108_pt1 | contig 10854 bp, 11 predicted proteins | sample TA2KigOf80mmetaG_FD_148612 | JGI IMG/M metagenome (GOLD analysis project Ga0194132, IMG submission 148612) | Freshwater microbial communities from Lake Tanganyika, Tanzania - TA2015054 Kigoma Offshore 80m | ecosystem: Environmental > Aquatic > Freshwater > Lake | place: Tanzania: Lake... | reverse complement strand
GGATGCAGGAGATAAGGAAAACGGCAGCATGGGTCTGGGGTGAGGGACATCGTCGTGAGATCCTCAATCACGTTGGACGGATATCGGGCTGGTCGGGCTCTCCCGACTCGCTCATCGATGATATCATCACCTGGATCGATTCGGGCTTTGTCGGTGGTGTGATGTCGTACTCACCGCCGCCCCCACCTGATACTCGACGCTCCCGATCAACGAGAAAAGTGGGTCAACGACCAGAGCGATTGACTCGTACGTGACAGCCTCATCCGACCGTATTAAGCTAGAGGTAGACAAATGTGGTACACACGATTCCCGACACTCGTTGACGGTGAGATGGAAATTAGGTTCATCGTTCATGGCCATCTCTTCGGCCACTTAGCCCTCGACGGTTCTTTTACTTCGCAATTGACAACGTAAAATTTAGTCATGAGCGAAAGTACGAGCGTCGCGAACCATGACGAGCTGATTAAAATTGTTGACTCCCTCCTCGAGAAGATTAAGGTTAATGACGTCACGATGGCTGAGCATCAGATCATCGCAGCAACGACCGGGACCCTGACAAACCAGGTCGTAGAGGTCCTCCAGAGGGTTGTCACCGACATGAGGCAGGGTGATGGTAGCTCGGAGGAGAGGCTGTCCCGTTCGACCGACGTCATTTCCTCCCTGATGGGCTCGCTCGAGACGAGCAGAAGATCAGCCGAGGACGAGGCGATTCGTATCGAGGCGATCCAGGAAGGGATGCGACGCGCGCTCATGGCGGTTCGGCTCGCTGTGCCACAGGCGGGCGATGCGGAAGCTGTCGAGGAAGAACCACGGACCAACATCGAAGAGCTTCCTGCGCGTTAAACCACGCGAGCGCGATAGTTATCCCGAGGAGGAGCCTCAGATGAGGATCACAGAATCGCAACTTCGTCGCATCATCCGCGAGGAGTTAATGTCTTCCATCGAGCGCGATAAAAAGAACCTGATCGTTCAGGATTGCGAGCTTGGGGAGCTGGATGGTTATGGCATCGATCGTCCGGCGATCCCGGGTGGAGAGGGTTCACATGGCGTCGATGCTGATCCCGGAATGGTCTACGAGAAGGGCGATGATGATTTCCAGCAGATCCGTCTCGCCAGATTGAAGGCAAGCGGTGTTCCACCCGAACGTGCCGAGAAGCTGGCGGGCTCGAAGTTGAAGCATCGAGGCAAGCGTCCGGGTCATGGCTGAGGCGGATAATCGTCGCAGTCTGCGATGGACGTGCATATTTTACTCGGGAGTTTTAAATGCCGATCAGCGAGAGAAGATTTAGGCAGATTCTACGGGAAGAAGCTTTTCGTGAGCTGTCGGGCCGAACGTCACAACCACGTGAGTTTAAACTCACCCTCTCGGAGGTCAGGGCGCTGAGATCTCTCAGCACCCACGCTTCGCGTCTAAACGAGGTCGATGCTACGGAAATTGCAATCGCCGCCGTGGAATCGAAGTATGGCAGAAGAATCATAATCTCGATACTCAAGGCCATCAAGTTCATATCTGGCCTTGACGTTCTGCTGATCAAGCACATGCACTCACCGCTATGGCAGAGGACTCGAGATTTTATCGAAAGCAAGTTCGACGTCAATATTCCGTTTTCGGGGGATGATTTTTTTAATACTCTAAAATGGATAACACCGGGTCATTATGCCGGGATTGTCATTGATGAAGCGATGGGAATACTCGACGATATGTCGGACGAAGAGTTTGTAGATCAAGTTAAGAAACACTCGGGGAAAGATTCTCCCGCCAGAGAAACAAGGTTTAAGATCGGTGATAAGGTAAGAGCCAAACTGTCTAATTCCGAGGCATCGAAACAAGTGTGGACGGTCTAGGGTGTCATAGAGTCAGGTGATGGCGTCGAGTACGAGCTTCGATCGGGTGACGGCGACGCTTACTCAGAAACAACGTTTCCAGAAAAAATTCTCATGCCCGCCGGTAAGAGCGGACCCGAAGAAAGAGAGCCGACGCGTGACGTTAAGCTGAGAGCTAGAGCGTGAGCTGATTTCGAGACACCCCTGAATAGAGGGAGGGGATTCATTACAATTGTCGATAGGAGTCCGTAATGGCGCTATCGAAAGAAAGCATTGAAATTGTGAGGGCGGCAGCGAAAGCCGCGGGGGATCACCTCGACGGGAAGCTGCCGCCCTGCAAGTTTTTGAAGAAACGAAATTCATACGCTCATATCTGGGAACGATTGAAGTCACGGCTCGGTCGAAGCTACAAGGACTGCGAAGATCATGAGCTCCTGAGAATCCTTGAGCTCATCGAGTGGTACAAAAATAACCCCTGCTGATCCCTTTATGAGTATGCATGCACTGTGATAATTAGCATCTGGAGGTAACGATGCCGATTATCACTTGTTTGATTTGCGGGACTGAGGCACAAGTAAGAAGAGCAGCCCAAGAGACGTGCGGAAGCAAGACATGTTCGTATTCCTTACGTAGCAGAAGAAAAGCTGAGACTGCAAACAAAACTGAGGGCATCATGAAGCAATGCGTGACGTGCTCTGTGATGTTTATCGATGTCACACGCCGGAAGACATCAAAGAACTGTCCAAGCTGCGTGAAGTCCAACATGGTGAAGTCGCGCCGTGAACGCGGCTTATACTCTCAAAGTCCTGAGAGACGTCAACTTCAGCGTGAAATTATGAACAAGAAGTATGCCGAAGGCTGGAATCCAAATACGCCTGAGCATCGAGCGAAACTTTCGAGATTATCAAAAGAGCGCTGGGCCTCTGGAAGAGGCAGGGGAAAAGGTTTACACTGGACTCAAACACCAGAAGGAAAGATTAGATGTTCCGAGCTGAATCGAGGCAGAGTGTTCAACGATGAAACTCGCGCTAGAATGAGCGCTTCTGCTGCCAAGAGAGTTCGTGAGGGACGTCTAAAAGTCCATCGAGGACGTGGAGGATTTCGTGAAGATTTAGGTTTTTACGTGCGAAGCACGTGGGAGGCAAACTTTGCGAGGTCACTTAAGTTTCAAGGGATACAATTCGAGTATGAACCAACTTCTTTCACGCTCTCAAACGGGAAAACGTACACTCCGGATTTCAGGGTGGGAGAAGTTTTCTATGAGATTAAAGGATACCTGACTGACACTGCGAAGAGCAAGCTCGAGTTGTTCAGAATCGAGTATCCAGACGTAATCGTGCAAATCATAGGTCCGGTGGAGTATAATGAATTGTACATAACGCACGCAAACCTTACTAACTGGGAAACAACATGAGCACCGGAGGAAATGAGAATCCCGTGCGAGTGCCGAGCCGCTTCTTTGGGCTTCACTCGCACAGCGGATTCTCCTAAGTAACCACGTTCGACGGACTTGGTTACCCACAAGAACACATTGACTTCTGTCTCGAGAATGGTCTCGACGGTTGGAGCCTGACGGACCATGGCCAGATGAATGGATTCGGTCACGCATGGCTTCACGCTGACAAGCTCAAGAAAGCTGGAAAGAACTTCAAGCTGGTTCCCGGCTGTGAGATGTACATCCATCCCGATCTCGATGCCTGGCGGACCGAGTACGACGAGTGGCAGCAGCTCAAGCGTGATCGTAAGAGCCACGCGAAGGTGAAGACGAAGCCTGAGAGCGCGGTGACCCCCATCACGGCGGTCATTGACAGCAACGATGAGACGATCGGCATCGATACCGACGCCTCTGCCCTCACGATCGAGAATGAGGACGAGACGAAGTCGACGAAGCACTTCAATCCGATCAACCGCCGCCACCACCTTGTGGTCCTCCCTCGTCACAGCAAGGGTCTCGAGCGTCTCTTCGGGCTTGTCAGCCGCGGCTACTCCGAGGGCTTCTACAAGTTCCCACGTGTCGATCTCCGGATGCTGAGGGAGGCACAGGAGGACGACAACTTCATCGTCTCGACCGCCTGCATCGGTGGTCCGCTTGCCTTCGAGGTCTTCCGCGAGCTGCAGGAGCACAGCTTCGAGAACCTGAACAGTAGGCTCCTCGATGATCCGAGCATGATGGATCGCGTCGTCCGTCGTATCGGTAATGCATTCGAGGGTCTCGAATGGGCCGTCGGTCGTAAGAACGTGATGCTTGAGCTCCAGTTCAACCGTCTCCCAGCCCAGCACATCGTCAACCGCGGTATCATCGAGTTCGCACGTCGGCAGGGCATGACCGATCAGCTCGTCGTCACCTGCGATTCCCACTATGCCCGTCCTGAGCACTGGCGTGAGCGAGAGATCTACAAGAAGCTCGGTTGGCTCAACTACGCCGAGCTCTCGGCGGATTCGATCCCGAAGAGCAAGGACCAGCTGAAGTGCGAGCTCTACCCGAAGAATGCGAGCCAGGTGTGGGACGAGTTCCTCGCGTCCCGTCGGACGGAGGATTTCTACCGGGGCCAGGAGGATCTCATCCGTGGCGCGGTCGAGCGGACCTGGCACCTCGCCCATGAGGAGATCGGTGATGTCCAGCCTGATCGTTCGGTGAAGCTTCCCAGCTACGTTATCCCGAAAGGCAAGACCGCGAACGAGGCTCTCGAGGAATCGGTGGCTGAAGGTCTCACCGCGAAGGGCTTCAGGGGTAACGCGGAGTACGCTGAGCGCGCCCGCTACGAGCTCGAGGTCATCAAGCAGAAGGATTTCGCGTCCTACTTCCTGACGATGAAGGAGATCATCTCCGCTGCGAAGGAGGAGATGTTTGTCGGTGTCGGTCGCGGCTCCGGTGCGGGCTCCCTCGTCTGCTACGTCCTTGGTATCACCGATGTTGATCCGATCAAGTACGGTCTCCTCTTCGAGCGGTTCCTGTCGCCCGACCGCGAGGGACTGCCCGACATCGATACCGACGTCGAGAACCGTGACCAGCTTCTGGCGATCCTCCGCGAGAGGTTCGGCGGCGAGAACATCGTTCCGATCTCGAACTACAACACCTTCAAGCTGAAAACCCTCGTCCGTGACATCTCCCGTCTCTATGATATTCCGCTCGAGGAGGTGAATGCTGCCCTCAAGACCGTCGAGCGTGAGGTCATGAACGCGACGAAGAAGGTCGGCGACGACAAGAACCTGTTCGTCCTGACCTACGAGGACAGCTACGAGCACTGCCCAAGCTTCCGGGAGTTCATCGATAAGTACCCGCAGGTGTCCGAGTCGATCAAGGTTCTCTTCCGCCAGAACAAGGCACTCGGTCGTCACGCAGGTGGTGTCATCATCTCCGAGCGTATCCAGGAACGGATGCCGCTCATCATGGCGAAGGGTGAGCAGCAGACCCCCTGGGTCGAGGGCATGAACTACAAGCACCTTGAGATGCTCGGCTGGGTGAAGTTCGACCTCCTCGGTCTTGAGACCCTGCGAATGATCCATCGCACGATCGATCTCATCCTCCAGCGGCATCACGGCATCAAGAATCCAACGTTCAAGGATGTCAAGGCGTGGTTCGACGAGCGGATGGCGACCGATGTGATCGACTTCGATGATCAGCGGGTGTACGAGAACGTCTACCACGAGGCGACGAGTCGAACCCCCGGCGTGTTCCAGCTCACCAGCAAGGGCGCGCAGCGACTCTTCCAGAACGCGAAGCCACGATCGATCATCGATATTGCCACCCTGACCTCCGTCTTCCGTCCGGGTCCCCTCGCGGCGAAGGTTGACAAGCTCTACCTCGAGGCGAAGGCGAATCCGCGGAGTGTTGATTACAAGCATCCTCTGATCAAGCAGGTCCTGGAACCCACCTACGGATGTATCATCTTCCAGGAGCAGCTCATGCAGCTCTGCAACGTGGTGGCTGGGTTCCCGAAGTCCGAATGTGATAAGGTTCGAAAGAACATCCTGAAGCGTCAGGGCGGTAACCCTGAGGAGTCGATGAAGAAAGCGAAAGCGATGAAGGACAACTTCGTCAACGGCGCCGTCGGGAACGGGATCAAGGAATCGGTTGCCTCGAAGCTCTGGGACGATATCCTCTTCTTCGCAGGTTACGGTTTCAACCTCTCCCACGCCCTGGCCTACGCGATCGACTCTTTCTACTGCGCCTGGCTCCTGACCTACTTTGAGGCTGAGTGGCTTTGCGCCTATATGGAATCGATGATCGGTAATCCCGATGATCGGGCACAAGCGATCTCCGATGTGAAGAAGATGGGTTACGAGATCGGTAATGTCGACATCAACCTCTCCACGAACCAGTGGTCGGTAGATACTGCCCGTCGGCTCCTCATCCCATCGTTCAACACGATCAAGGGTGTCGGTGAGACCGCGATCGAGGAGATCGTCGCATGCCGCCCGTACAATAGCATTGAGGAGATGCTCTGGAAGCCCGATGGGCAGTGGCGTCCGTCGAAGTTCAATCGTCGAGCTCTCGAGGCGCTCATCCAGGCCAGCGCTTTCGAATCGATGGACGTCGTCGGCCACGATAAGCAGTTCTCATCCTGGAAGCAGATGCACCATGTTCTCATCGAGAATGCGGAGGACATCAAGAAATGGGCGAAGAGGGATCCGCAACGTGGCATCAAGCGATTCCGCGAGCTCGCGGTTGAGACCGAGGGAATGCCAGAGTGGACCCGTCGTGAGCATGCCCTCATGCAGATCGAGCTCACGGGCAAGATGGACCCGGTCTCGCTCATCTCCCCAGAGCTTCGCCAGAAGTTCAAGAACAAGGAGGTTTGCTCGATCGATAGCTGGGAGAGGCTTGACATCTACTGGTTCGTCGTCGTGAGCTCCGCTGAGAAGAAGACGAAGAACGGTAAACCCTACCTCATGCTCCAGGTGATGGGTGAGGCTGGAAACACGGAAAAGATGTTCATGTGGGACTGGGACGGTATGATTGGTTTCGAGCCGTACACGCTGTGCGTTGCCGAGGTCGATCGCTCCGACTTCGGGCTGTCGACGAAGGGTAAGAAAATCAAGGTGATGTGAGGTAAAAGATGCGAATTCTATATTCTTTCTGGGGGTTTGTGACCCCGTTCGAGAAGCAAACTGTCTCCGCGACACCTGACCACTACCGGGGTGGACGTGTCGATCTGGTCGACGAGATGCAACGGCGTGGTCACACGGTCGTGCAGGTCCAGAAGCGACGTGACGATGATCCCTATCCTGGGGTCGAGTACAATGAGCATGGGTTTCCTGAGGGTGACGTTCTCTTTGTCGAGTGGCGCTGGCCCACGTGGAAGAACGACGTGCGCCTCGGCGGTGATCGGGCGACCGAGTCCGATTACCGCCGACAGTGTGAGCTGCTCAACCACTATCACGCAAAGGGCATGCCCATCATCATCCACGATGGTGACCTGAAGATGACCCCCGAGGAGGAGGAGCGTTGGCCGAACGCGCAGCTCGCAGATGCCTGCATCAAGCCCCGCGAGCAGACCCGCCCCAGGATCTCGATGCCTTGGGCTTCATCAGCTCGGCGTCTCTTCAAACCCATCGAATACTCCTACAACTACACTTACGTTGGGAATAACTACGATCGTGACCCGCAGTTCAGGAAGTATTACTCGCAACCGAGCCTGGCTCTCCGTCAGCGTGGCATCCAGACGAAGGTGTGGGGCAACTGGCTCGAGCGGAGCCCGGAGCGTCAGGATCCGAGCATCCTCCTAAGGAATAACTCCTATGTCGCATTTGGCCATCGGCTTGCCTACAAGGAAATCTTCAGCGTCATCAACAACTCTATCGCTGTCACGCACATCACCCGCGATGATTACACCCCCTATGGGAACATTACGATGCGCTTCACCGAGGCAATTCAGGCGGGTGTTGTGTCGCTCATCCCACGCGAGTATGAGCACGCTCGACCTGTCGGGCTCGGTGAGTTCCTCGTGAAAGATCCTGAGGATGTTGTTCGTGCTGTCGTCCGTCTCTCCCAGATGGGTGTCGATGAGCGGATCGATATTATCAAGCGGCAGGAGGAAGCGCTCCGGCAGGTTGTGGATTTTAGCCCCGCCCATAAGATTGATATTATTGAGCAGTGCACCAGGCGAGGATAAGCAGCTTTTAACAGTGAGGATCGGAATAATCAGACCTCTTACGTTCAAAGCTGTGGCCGAGAATGACTTTCTGAGGATCAAGTTCGAGGATGCCCTAAAGGACGAGAGTGTCAAGTGGGATAAAAGAACCTTCAGGTATTTTGATAAATCGAAAAGATAGATCTACAATCTTGTACGGAGAAATCATATGAAGAATCATATTTTGCTCGCCTGTGAGGGTGTAGATATGACAGGAAAAACCCAGATTGCTGCTGAGTTATCTCGCCAGCTCGGGGTTCCCGTCTTCAAGAACTCCGGTGAATGGTCTACCGACCTTCGCGACCCGAGCTACTTCAAGAACCTCCTGATTTACGGTGCGACGTTCCTGGCTGATTTCATGCAGCAGACGGGTGTTAGTGTCATCATGGATAGAAACTATGCGTCGGAATGGGTCTACTCACGCCACTTCAACCGCGAGACGAACGAGGAGATTCTTCGTAAGATTGACGAGAAGTTCGCTGCGACCGGTGGCAAGATTATCATTTGCCGTCGGAAGAGCTATAATGGAATTCGTGATGACCTGTACGATTACATTGACTCTGACGCGCTCGCGCGGCTTGACGGTCTCTATGAGTCGTTCGCGTCCTGGACAAGGTGCGAAACCCTCACGGTCTGGGTTGATGATGAGAATCTTGAGAGGGAAGTCAAGGAAATCACGGAGTGGCTGGCGGCATGAACAGCTATGAAAATTTCACGCAGGCCTACATCGATCTGTGTCGTCAGGTGCGTGATGAAGCTGAGTTTGTTTCCTCCCCACGTGGTATGAAGATCAAGGAGAAGCTCGGGGTCCAGTTTAGAATCAAGGATCCGCGGGATCGCCTCCCGTTCGTTGAGGCAAGAAACTTCTCTCTCTCCTATTTCGTGGCCGAGACGCTCTGGTACATGAGCGGTAGCGATTCCACCGAGTGGATCTCACGTTACGCTCCGTTCTGGAAGGACATCAGCGATGACGGAAAGACCGCAAACTCTGCCTACGGGGCCCGCATCTTCAAGCTCCACCCGAGCATCGCCGGCGGTGGGCTGAATCAGTGGGAGTACGTGAAGGGTGAATTGGGGCGCGATCCTGACAGTCGTCGAGCAGTCATCCACATCAGGACTCCCGACGACTCACTTCACGCCGTGAAGGACGTTCCATGCACGCTCGCCCTCCAATTCTTTATCCGAGAGGGTAAACTCCATCTTCACGTCAACATGCGATCGAGCGATATCATCCTGGGCATCGCCTACGATGTTCCAGCTTTCACAACCATGCAGGAGGTCCTTGCCAATGAGCTCGGAATTGAACTCGGAGAATACGTCCACACCTCAAACTCGCTTCACTGCTACGAGCGTGATTTCCAGATGCTGGACGAGGTTGCAAATTCGAATGATGGTCTTGGTCGTCCGATGCCGAGGTATCCTCGAGTGTTTCCGATTGATGATCTGATGAGGGTCGAGGAGAGCGTCCACAGGATGACCGAGGGCGAGTTTCTCGATGGGACGCTGCTGATCAGTCCAAGGCTCAGCGACAAGATGGAAGACCCAGTCTCGTGTCGACTCGTCAACGATTGGAAGAACATCCTCTGCTCGTTCAGGGCGAGGAAGATGAAGGACACGAAGCTGGCACAGCGTCACCTTCATTCGACAAATTACGACGGTTACAGTTTCTTTAGGAGATAGATGATGAACAGCAAACGTGTATTGGTTACGGGTGGGTGTGGTTTCATCGGTTCCCACGTTGTTCGTGAGCTGGTCGCTCACGATTACATCGTTGATGTGGTCGATGATATGTCAAACGGCTCTCTAGACGCTCTCAACGGCATCAGCTTTCGAGCTGTTCCAGCTGATCTCCTCCCGCAGTTCGAGCTGAAGCATCCTGAATCAGATCGTCAGCCCAGATCGGTTCTGGTGGTCGAGGGTGATTTCGCCCATCGTGAAATCCTCGGGTGTTCGAAGGCGGCTCGGTACGGCGTCATCTTCCACCTTGCTGCGATGCCTCGGGTTGAGTACTCCGTTCAGTGTCCCTTCGAATCGAATGACCTTAACGTCACCCGTACCCTCGCTCTCCTCGATGCCATTCGAGGTGGCAACACCAAGTTCGTGTTCTCCTCATCCTCAGCTATCTACGGTGAGATCGACCAGCTGCCGACGAGTGAGTTCTCTCCCTCAAATCCGCAGTCGCCCTACGGCCTGCAGAAACGGATGATCGAGGATTACCTCACACTCTTCGGTCGACTCTACGGGCAGCGTAGCATCTGCCTCCGTTACTTCAACGTCTACGGACCAGGACAGGACGGGAAATCACCCTATTCCACCGCGGTGGCAGCATGGTGCTCAGCCTTAAAGGAGGGTCGTCCCCTCCGGTCCGACGGCGACGGATATCAGACCCGCGACCTTGTCTTTGTGAGGGACGTTGCACGCGCGAATCGTCTCGCGGCTGAGTCCGAGCACGATTTCCGCGGTCATGCTCTCAATGTCGGATCAGGTAACTCCCTCTCCAACAACGAGGTGCTTGACCTACTGCGACTTAAGTTCCCGAATATGGAGGTTAACAACGCCCCGGTTCGTCCTGGTGACGTGCTCGATACTCTCGCTGATATAGCGGTCGCGAAACGTGCGATTGGTTGGGAGCCGCAGGTGCAGTTCAATGAAGGCCTGAAACTCACTCTTGATTGGTGGGATCTCAATGCGGGCTCCTAAGCAAGCCTGGGTGACCAGATCGGTGGAAGAGGGCAAGCCCTGGGGGTCCACACGGACCTGGCACACGATGGGCAACCTTCATGGGAAGCTCATCTGCATCAGGAAGGGGGAGCGGACGAGCCTGAAATACCACAGCATCAAGTCCGAGGTTTTCTTCGTCCTGAAAGGCTCGGTTCGAGTTACTTACGGTGACTCA
>Ga0194132_10012106_pt1 | contig 10855 bp, 9 predicted proteins | sample TA2KigOf80mmetaG_FD_148612 | JGI IMG/M metagenome (GOLD analysis project Ga0194132, IMG submission 148612) | Freshwater microbial communities from Lake Tanganyika, Tanzania - TA2015054 Kigoma Offshore 80m | ecosystem: Environmental > Aquatic > Freshwater > Lake | place: Tanzania: Lake Tanganyika... | reverse complement strand
GGAACGACGCCTTGCGCGTGGCGCGGCTGTGTTTTTCAAATCCGCTCACTGCTGCCAGCGTCATTTGTTTCATGTCTTGCCTCGTGGCTCGCGAATACGTCCTCCCAATTAGAACGTACCACTGGAATTCGCGTTTACAGAGCAATCGGGGACTTATTCAGCGCTTCCCTAACCCAATCATGCCCGTTACTCCCACCGCACCATTTCGCGCCGATCAAGTCGGCAGCCTGTTACGCCCCGCCCATTTGATCGAAGCGCGCGACAAACGCCGCAAGCGCTTGATCAATGACGACGAACTCAAACGCATCGAAGACGCCGCGATTCGCGATGTCGTCGCGCAGCAGGAAGCCGCGGGCCTGCAATCGATCAGCGACGGCGAATTCCGCCGCCAGAGTTACATCGTCGATTTTTTTCGCAAGGCGGTCGGTTCGGGCGGGCTCACCGCGGAAAAAGGCGAGTTCTTTCACCGCAACGAGCGCGGCGAAACCATCCCGATGGAAAAGTTGGTGATCCATAAACCGGTGAAGTGGAGCGCGCCGATTTTCGCCGAGCATTTGCGCTTTTTGCGCTCGATCACCTCGCGCACGCCGAAAATGACGCTGCCCTCGCCCATTGTGCTGCACTTTCTCGGCGGCGACGATGCGATTTTGCGCGAGGCGTACACCTCGCTCGACGCTTTTTGGGCCGACGTGATCGCGGTGTATCGCGCCGAACTCACCGCGCTGCGCGAGGCCGGCTGCACCTATGTGCAAATCGATGAAACCTCGCTGGTGAAATTCGGCGATGCGCAAATTCGCGCCGTCATCGAGCGCCGCGGCCACGATTGGCGCAAACTCGTTGAAACTTACGTTGCCGTGATCAACGCCGTGCTGCAGGCCGCGCCGCGCGACATGACCATCGGCATCCACGTTTGCCGCGGCAATCGCCGCGGGTTTTGGCAAGCCGAAACGGGATATGAATTCATGGCCGATCAGTTGTTCCGCCGGCTCAAGGCGCAATTTTATTTTCTCGAATTCGATAGCCCGCGCGCCGGCCCCCTGGCGGCGCTCAAGCTGATGCCCGACGACAAGACCGTGGTGTTGGGGCTGGTGACCACCAAATCGCCCGAACCCGAAGCGCGCGAGCTGCTCGCAGCCCGCGTAAAAGAGGCCGCTGCTTACGTCTCGATGGATCGGCTGTGTTTGAGCCCGCAGTGCGGTTTTTCCGGCAACGTCGGCAATACGGTGATGAATGCCGAACAACAATTTGCCAAACTGCGGCTGGTGGTGGAAACGGCGCGGGCGTTGTGGGCCGATGCTTGAGTCTGAAAGCCTTCGACGCAAATTCGCGCGCGCGCACCTGGGTTTGACTTCGTTCCATGTGCATGCCCCCACGGCGGCACACCCACGGCGCGCAGCGAACGGCTACACACAAAAATCGCCACGGGGCAAAATCCACCTTAAGCGCAAAAACCATTTGGCGCCACCGAGAGGGTAACGCAATCAAGCAAATGAAAACGCGTGGGGCAAGACGACACGATAAAGGCACAGCAGACATGACCCAACCCGCCAACCTGATTTTTTTCCAAAGCGACAATCACAACCGCGCGGTCACCGGCTGCTACGGCCACGCCTACGTGAAGACACCCAACATCGACCGCATCGCCGCGCGCGGCGTGCGTTTTGAAAATTCGTACAGCACCAGCGCATTGTGTTGTCCCGCGCGCGCGGCGATTGCCACCGGGCGCTACCCACATCAAACCGGTTTTTGGGACAACGCGATTGCCTACGATGGCAGCGTGCCAAGCTGGCATCACCGGCTGCGCATGCAAGGCCACACCGTCGTCGCCGTGGGCAAGCTCCACTATCGTTCGGAAAAAGACGACAACGGTTTCACCGAGGAAATCGAGCCCATGCATTTGCACGATGGCAAGGGCGCGATTAAAAACCTGCTGCGCGGCTTCGATGCCGAGCCGGCGAAGGACGACGGCAGTTTTTGGAAGCTCTATATCAACCGTTCCGGCGTGGGCGAAACGCATTATCAGGATTACGACCGGCGCATCACGGCGAAATCGATCGAGTGGCTGAAGCGTCACGGCAAATCCAGCGGCAAACCGTGGGTACTCTACGTGTCGTATATCAGCCCGCACCCGCCGTTCACCGTGCCGCAGCGGCTCTACGATTTGTATCCGGAAAAAGATATGCCGCTGCCGGCGGGCTTTCGCCGCGGCGAGCGGCCAGAACATCCCGCCACGCAACATCTGCGCTTGATGGACGGCATCCTCGAAATGACCGATGAAGCAGCGTTGCGGCGCATCGCCGCGGGTTATTTCGGCTTGATCACCCACATGGATGAACAACTCGGCGCGGTGATGAAAGCCGCCGAAGAAATGGGCTTGCTCGCCAACACCCGCATCGCCTACACCAGCGATCACGGCGAACTGTTCGGCGCACAAGGCATTTTCGGGAAAAAAAATCTCTACGAAGGCGGCGTCGGCGTGCCGTTGATGCTCGCCGGGCCGGGTGTATCGAGAGGCCAGGTGTCGCGGCAAATGGTGTCGCATGTGGATCTGTTTCCCACGATAGTCGAGGGCGCCGGCGCCAAGCTGTATGCCGCCGACGAAGATCTGCGCGGCGTGTCGCTGTGGCCCGCGATCGGCGGCAACGACGCGACCCGCGTGGGTTTTGCCGAGTATCACGCACAAGCCTCAAAGGCAGCGGCCTACGTGATCCGAGACAGTCAAATGAAATTGATTTACCACGTCGGCATGCCGGCGCAGTTGTTCGATCTTGCGCGCGATCCGAACGAACTCAACGATCTCGCCCCCACACAAACCGCGACGGTCAAAACGCTCGAACAAAAGCTGCGCGCGATCTGCGACCCCGAAGCGGTCGACGCGCGCGCCAAAGCCGATCAGCGCAAGTGGGTCGAGCACTGGGGCGGGCGCGACAAAGTCGCCAGCAGCTCGCAGATTTTGTTTACGCCGCCGCCGGGGGTGTCAAAGGACGAGGCTTGGGCGATACCGGGAGCAAGATAAGCAGTATTCGTTGACATGCCCACTTTGTCGTTCCCGCGCAGGCGGGTACCCAAAACACCGCTGCACTTGAGTTACCCTATGGGTTCCCGCCTGCGCGGGAACGACAAATCCGGCGCGGCACGCGCCGCGCGATACGCGACATCATCATGACCCTCACCGAACTACGCTACATCGTCGCCGTCGCCCGCGAAAAACACTTCGGCCGCGCGTCAGAAAAATGCTTCGTCAGCCAGCCCACGCTGTCGGTGGCGATCAAAAAGCTCGAAGACGAGTTGGGTATCGCGCTGTTCGAGCGCGGCGCCAACGAAGTGCGCGTCACCGAAGTGGGCAGCCGCGTGATCGAACAGGCGCAGCGCGTGCTCGAAGCTGCCGCCGCCATCAAACACATCGCCACAGCTGGCAAGGACGATCTTAACGGGCCGCTCAGGTTTGGCGCGATTTACACCGTGGGGCCGTACGTCACTCCGCAATTGATACCGCTGTTACACAAGCGCGCACCCAAAATGCCGCTGCTGATTCAAGAAAATTACACCGCAAAGCTCGGCGAGATGTTGAAAAACGGCGACATCGATTTGATTTTGTTGTCCGAGCCGTTTGACGAGCCGGGCATCGTCACCCATGCCGTCTACGACGAACCATTTCGCGTGGTGATGCCGGCGCAACACGCCTGGGCCGGCAAGGCGCGCATCGCGGTGGCCGATTTGTGCGGTGAAAATTTGTTGCTGCTCTCCAGTGGCAACTGTTTTCGCGACCAAGTGCTACAGGCGTGCGCGGGCGCCAGGCGCGCCGTCAACGCCGGATTGCAACAGACGCTGGAAGGCAGCTCGCTCGAAACCATTCGCCAGATGGTCGCCTCCGGCGTCGGGCTGACCGTGCTGCCCTGCACTGCCGCTGAATCGCGCACAGCGGACACCAAGCTCACCGCGATGAAACAATTTTCGCCTCCTGGGCCTACGCGCCGCATCGCGCTCGCCTGGCGCAAAAGTTTTCCGCGCGTGCGCGCGCTGCAAGCGGTACGGGAGGCGTTACTCGCGTGCAATCTCCCCGGTGTGACGCTGCTGCCGAAAGCGGCGCCGGTCGAGCATTAAAAAATAAATTAATAAAATCAATTACTTACATAGCAAACATGGCACAGCCTTAACAATAGTTATTTACTATCGAATTAATTGCAACAATCAATTGGATTGATTATCGCGGTTTTCTGACAATGCGTCCCAAGCGTGACATTCACGCGAACTTCAACGAGACAGGAGACGCAAATGAAACCCGAAAGCATCACCATCAAAAACATCGAATCGGCCTTCGCCGGCGAGTCGATGGCGCATATCAAGTACCGTTACTTCGCTAAAATCGCGCGCGCCGCGGGCGATGAGGCCACCGCGAAAGTGTTCGAAGATACCGCCGCACAGGAAGTCGAGCACGCCTTCGGCCACCTCGACCTGCTCTATCCGCCGCAAGAGCTCACGCTGGCCAAGGCGCTGGAATTGGCGATCGCGGGCGAGACCTACGAATACACCGAGATGTATCCGAATTTTCGCCACTTGGCCGAGCAGGAAGGCAACGCCACCGCGGTGGCCGAACTCGACCAACAAATCGCCGAATCGCAGGCGCACGCCGCGCGGTTTAAGCAAACCCTTGCCAAAGCCGCCAAGCGCTTCGCCGCGCTCGCCAGGGTGGAAGAGCGCCACGCCAATCACTACAAGGCGACGCTCGCCAAAGTCCAAGGCTGATTGATCTAACGCAAGGAGACAACCATGAAAAAGTGGCAATGCATCGTATGTGGTTATGTGTATGACGAAGCCGCGGGCGACCCGGAGCATGGCATCGAAGCCGGAACCCGCTGGGAAGACGTGCCAGCCGATTGGGCATGCCCGGCGTGCGGCATCGCGAAGGACGATTTTGAAATGGTGTTGTTGGCCGCGTAATGGCGCTGCTCCCGCACCGAGCGGGAGCACGCGTTCACGCTTTGTAACGATAAACCTTCACCCACGCAATGGAGACAGCTATGTCAAGCGAAGCAAAGTGCCCGTTTTCGGGCGCAGCAGGAAATCCCGCCGTGCGCGGCGCGGCGCAAACCAATGACGACTGGTGGCCCAACCGGCTGCGGCTGAACATTCTGCATCAGCACTCGGAAAAATCCGACCCCATGGGCGGGGATTTTGATTATGCGCGGGAATTCAATAGCCTCGACCTGCACACCGTGGTCAACGACCTCAAGGCGCTGATGACGGATACGCAGGATTGGTGGCCCGCGGACTGGGGACATTACGGCGGGCTGATGATCCGCATGGCCTGGCACAGCGCGGGCACCTATCGCATCCACGACGGTCGCGGCGGAGCGGGTACCGGCAACCAGCGCTTTGCGCCGGTAAACAGTTGGCCCGACAACGGCAACCTCGACAAGGCACGCCGCCTGCTGTGGCCGATCAAGCAGAAGTACGGCCGCAAGATTTCCTGGGCCGATCTGATGATCCTAGCCGGCAACGTTGCGCTAGAATCGATGGGCTTCAAGACCTTCGGTTTCGCCGGCGGCCGCGCAGACATCTGGGAACCGGAAGAAGACATTTACTGGGGTTCTGAAAACACCTGGCTGGGTGACAAGCGCTACAGCCGCAACCGCAACCTTGAGAACCCGCTCGCCGCGGTGCAAATGGGCCTGATCTACGTCAATCCGGAAGGCCCCAACGGCAACCCGGACCCGGTGGGCTCGGGCCGTGATGTGCGCGAAACCTTCGCCCGCATGGCGATGAACGACGAAGAAACCGTAGCGCTGGTCGCCGGCGGCCACACCTTCGGCAAAGCACACGGCGCGGGCGACCCCAAGCTGGTCGGGCCGGAACCGGAAGGCGCGCCGCTCGAAGCGCAAGGCCTGGGCTGGATCAACCAACTGGGCAGCGGCAAGGGCGTGCACACCACCACCAGCGGCATCGAAGGCGCCTGGAAACCCAATCCGACGAAATGGGACAACGGCTATTTCGACATGCTGTTCGGCTACGAGTGGGAACTCACCAAGAGCCCTGCAGGCGCGCATCAATGGATGGCGAAAAACGTCAAGCCAGAACACATGATTTCCGACGCGCACGATCCGTCGAAGAAACACCCACCGATGATGACCAAGGCCGATCTGTCGCTGCGCATGGACCCGGCCTACGAGAAAATCTCACGCCGATTTCATCAGGATCCGAAAGCATTCGCCGATGCATTCGCCCGAGCGTGGTTCAAGCTCACGCACCGGGACATGGGTCCGCGTGCGCGTTACCTCGGCTCGCTGGTGCCACAAGAAACGCTGATCTGGCAAGACCCGATTCCCGCGGTAGATCACAAGTTGATCGACGACAACGACATCGCGGCACTCAAAGCGCAAATCCTCGCGTCTGGCCTCTCGATCTCACAACTGGTCACCACCGCGTGGGCGTCGGCCGCGACCTTCCGCGGCAGCGACAAGCGTGGCGGCGCCAATGGCGCACGTATCCGCCTCGCGCCGCAGAAAGACTGGGAAGCCAATCAGACGGCGGACCTGGCGAAGGTGTTGCCCAAGCTGGAAGCGATTCAGCAGGCATTCAATAGCTCGGCAGCTGGCGGCAAGAAAGTTTCGCTGGCCGACCTGATCGTGCTCGGCGGCTGCGCAGCGGTCGAGGCCGCCGCGAAGAAGGCGGGCATCGACATCAAGGTTCCGTTCTCGCCCGGGCGTATGGATGCCTCGCAGGATCAGACCGACGTGGAATCGTTCGCCGTGCTGGAACCGGCGGCGGACGGCTTTCGCAATTACGCCCGCAAAGGGTTGGAGAGCGCGGCGGCGGAACTGCTGGTGGACAAGGCGCAATTGCTAACGCTGACCGCCCCCGAGATGACGGTGCTGATCGGCGGCCTGCGTGTGCTGAATGCCAATGTCGGTGGCGTCAAACACGGTGTGTTCACGCAGCGGCCCGAAGCACTGAGCAACGACTTCTTCGTCAACCTGCTCGACATGCGCACGACGTGGCAAAAGTCGGCCACTGCGGGCGTGCTGGAAGGCCGCGACCGCGAAACCGGCGATCTGAAGTGGACCGCTACTGTCGTCGATCTGGTGTTCGGCTCAAACTCGCAGCTGCGGGCCATAGCCGAAGTCTATGCCGCCAACGACGCACAACAAAAGTTCGTGAACGACTTCGTGGCGGCGTGGAACAAGGTGATGAACCTCGATCGCTTCGATCTCGCGTAAGCGCTGGCCCTGCGGCGCCGTCCACCAGGCGGCGCCGACTTTGTATCGCTGACGTGGTTTGATACCATGCCGGCCTGACGCATTCACCGAAACCAAACTCTCATGAGCCCCATCATCATCCTCGGCAGCGGCCTGGCCGGTTATAACGTCGCCAAGGAATTGCGCAAGACCGACAAAGATACACCGCTCACCGTGATCAGCGCCGACAGCGGTTATTTCTATTCCAAGCCCATGTTGTCGAACGCGCTGGCGCAAAAAAAGGCACCCGCTGCGATTGCGTTGAATACGGCGGAGCAAATGGCGACGCAACTCAACGCCACCGTGCGCAAGCAAACACGCGTCACGGCGATCAACCCTGCGGCGCACACGCTGCAAATCGGCGATGAAACGCTCGCCTATTCCAGGCTGGTGCTAGCGCTGGGCGCCGATCAGATTCGCCTGCCGATCAGCGGCGACGCGGCAAACCGCATCATCACGGTTAACGATCTCGATGACTACGGCCGATTTCACGAGCTGCTCGCGGGCAAGCGTGAAAAACGCGTGGCGATCATCGGCGCGGGCTTGATCGGCAGCGAGTTCGCCAACGATCTGGTGGTCGCTGGTCATCAGGTCGAGGTGATCGACATTGCTAATCAACCGTTGGGTCGTTTACTACCCGTCGAAGGCGGCGCCATGGTGCGCGATAAGTTGCAAGCGATGGGCGTGGCGTGGCATTTCGGCACCGGCACGCAGTCGGTGGACGGCGATGGCGCCGCGATAAAAGTCACGCTCGAAAACGGCACCACCCTCGCCGCCGATATCGTGTTGTCCGCGGTGGGTTTAAAACCGCGCATCGCGCTGGCGCAAGCCGCCGGTTTGAAAGTGAATCGCGGTATCGTGGTCAACAAAAACCTGCAAACCAGCGATCCCGATATTTACGCGTTGGGCGACTGCATGGAAATCGAGGGCTTGGTGATGCCGTTTGTGATGCCCATCATGCACGCGGCACGTGCGCTCGGTGCGACGCTCGCGGGCAAACCCACGCCGGTGAGCTTCCCCGCGATGCCGGTGCTGGTGAAAACGCCGGCGTGCCCGACCATTGTGTCGCCGCCGGCACCGGGCGCCGCGGGTGAGTGGCAAGTCGAGGCCGGTGCCGAAGGCATCAAGTCGCTGTTCGTCGATGCCTCGGGGAAACTGTTGGGGTTTGCACTCAACGGCGCCGCGACGGCGGAAAGGGCGAAGTTGTTGCCGTTGTTGCCGGCGGTGTTGGCCTAACGGGGCTGCCCTGTAAACAAACAGCAGGCGACAAAGTGGCAAGGTGGTTTAATGGCTTAGACTGCACACACGCGAACGCTACACACCCTGCACGCCAAACACAACCACCAACACAATGATCACCGCAATCACCGCCAGGACGATCTTCACCCAGCTCTTCGGATAATCGCCCGACACCTTGCCGGTGTAGCCGTTCATCACCACCTGAAAATTTTTCACGCCGTAACGGTACTGCAGCAGCCATAGCGGCGCGAGGATGTGCTTGAAGGTTTGGCCGCTGTAGCCGGCTTGCACGCGCAAATTGCGATACGTGTCGCCCGGCACTGCCTGCCCACACATGGCCTGCACTTTTTGCTGCATCTGCTCGCGCGAACGCTGCGCGGCAGCGACAAGGTCGATCTGATAACGCTCCACCACCCAGCCGGATAAATACTTCGCGTCGTACGGCAATAACTCGTTGGTCGGAAACGGCTCCACCGCACGCAGGTGATTGCGCTGTATACCGAGCGACGCGGGCACCAGCTCGTCATCAAAAAAATGATCGAGATGGCCGCTGACGTACTCCCAGCGCGTGCGCTGCACGCGGCGTGTTTGACGATTGCCGTTGTTGTCGGTGTAGCTCTCGGTTTCGTAATAGTGGTAACCGGCTTCGGCCTCCCAATCGGCATTCACTTGCGCATCGAACGTCCAATACGGAATGTAAATGCCCTTCACCGTATCGGTGAGCGCGGCTTTTTTCAGTTTGTTGGGCGCGAACCAGCGCGAGCCGTACCATTTTCGGATGAGCTCGCGCGCCTGCACCTGCGACACCTTCATCGGCAGCAGGCTTTCGGGCGAGAACGAGTCCTTGACTTCCTCGTACGACAACAGCTTGGTGGCGCCGCAAAACTCGCAGCCTTGCGATTGACGCGCCGGATCGAACACCGATATCGCGTGGCAGCTCTGGCATTTGACCGATTGTTTCTGCGCGCGCCAGCCGCGCCGCGCATCGGGTACGCCGCGCAGCGCTGTCGCCAAATCATGTTCAATGATTTCCTCGCGCGCGGTGTCGACCATGGTGCCCGGCGCGGTGGTGCCGCAAAAGCCGCAGATCAGCGCCTGCCTGGCCGGGTTCCACGTCGATTCCGCGCCGCACGCCGGGCAGGTGTGCCTGGCGCGTGCCTTGACTTCAGATTTTGGTTCCGGCTTAAGTTCTGGCTTCGCCTGCGCCGGCGCCGCGCCCCAATCTTGCGCCATTCACTAACTCTTCAAAAACTCGTCCACCGCCGCGCGCGTAATGCGCCAGGTCGAGCCGATCTTTTTGCCCTTGAGTTCACCGTTTTCCAGCGTGGCCTGCACATCGGCTTCGCTCACGCCGAGCATCTTGGCGACATCCGCCACACCCAGCAAATCGGCGATCGCACCACCTGGCGCCGGCGCCGGGCCCACGCCGACCCCCGCCGCCACCGCCGGCGTGCCTTGCGCGCCCAACATGCCGCCAGGTTGATTCATCATCTGATTCGCCATGGCAAAGCCCATCGCCATTTCGGCGGCGGTGCCACCCATGCCGCCGCCCGTGCCCTTGCCCAAGCCCTCGGCCATTTGAAACTTGACGTAATCATTCAAGTTGCCGATCGCGCCCATGCTCGAACGCTTGTCGATGGCCTGCTCGACTTCCGGCGGCACGGAGACGTTTTCGACGAGAAAGCTCGTTACTTCCAACCCGTACTTGGGCCCGACCTGCGGGTTGATTAACTGCAGTAAGGCATCACCCAACTCGGTGTAACGCGTCGCCATGTCGAGCGCCGGCACGCCGGCGCTTGCCAGCGCGTCGGTGAAGATGCTCACCATGCGCGAGCGCATGGTGTCGGTGAATTCATCGAGCCGGAAATGGAAATCGCTGCCGGCGACTTCCTTCAAAAAGGTTTTGGGCTCGACGATTTTGAAATCGTAGGTGCCAAACGCGCGCAGCCGTACCACGCCGAAATCCGGATCGCGCAACATCACCGGGTTGGCGGTGCCCCATTTGTTGCCGGTGAAGAGCCGCGTGGTGACGTAGTACACGTCGGCCTTGAACGGCACGTTAAAGCCGTACTTCCAGCTTTTCAGCTTGGTGAGCACCGGGATATTGTCGGTGGTCAAGGTGTGCTTGCCAGGCGCAAAAGTGTCGCCGAACTCACCTAGGGATACGCTGATCAAGTAGGTAAAAGGTGCGCCCGAGGAAAGCGATGATGCCGATTAGGCGAAATGAATGCTGATTTCATCAGGCCGAAGGCGCTTTCGATGTTTAATTCGGTGTTTTTCGCCGTTTTAGGCTTCCGCTGCACGCACTTATCCCGTGAGCGGCCTATCCCATTTGTAAATGTTCACCATCGCCAGCATCGCAAAGGCGCGATTGGCGTTCT
>Ga0194132_10012105_pt1 | contig 10856 bp, 11 predicted proteins | sample TA2KigOf80mmetaG_FD_148612 | JGI IMG/M metagenome (GOLD analysis project Ga0194132, IMG submission 148612) | Freshwater microbial communities from Lake Tanganyika, Tanzania - TA2015054 Kigoma Offshore 80m | ecosystem: Environmental > Aquatic > Freshwater > Lake | place: Tanzania: Lake... | reverse complement strand
GACTCGACGGCTGTGATTGTCATGCGATCGCCTCCTTGTGGAGGCAATCGCCCTAAAACAGGATATCACAAAAATGTTCTTAAGTGAACAGTATTGGGTTTAGGCTTGGTCCAGGAGCGGCCCTGGTCGTAGGAGAAGGCGCAGTAGGACGGGTATCCGTTGTGGTTGTTCTCGCGCAGCACGCAGGCGAGCGCGCCCCCCTTTAGGGGGAGGATGTGGCCTTCGACGTGGTTGTGAGTCGTGTCCTTGGCGATGACGGCGAGGTCCTTCCAGGTGCGTCCGCCATCGGCCGACCGCATGCAGAATTCGGCGAGTTTGAAGTTGTCGCGGAAAACCATGTGGGCGTTGATGAGGAGCGTGCCATCCGGCAGCTCGATCACGCGGCCGGGCTCAATCCCTTTGACGCCGGTGTTGTGCGGAGCCGACCAAGTGCGGCCGTTGTCGTCGCTGGTCCACATCCAGATTCCGGAGGGCCGGTCCACATGGTAGTAGTGATAGTCGTCGTGGTCGCAGACGATCACCAGCCGTCCGCTCTTCAGGCGTGAGAGGCGCGGGGTGACCCAGCGTTCTTCACCCTTGGTGATGTCGGCGGAGGCGATAATGCGCGGGTTGCCCCAGGTCTTGCCGCCATCAGAGCTTTCGAGGGTCGTGATTTTGCTGAACTCGAGCGCCCAGTGCTGGTCTGTCTCGCAGAAGACGAGCATCAGGCGGCCGTCGGGGAAGCGGACCATGTCAGGATTTTTGGTGAAGCGGCCGGGGGGATTCCAGATCGTCCAAACCTTGCCGCTCCCGTCGAGAGTGCGCATGCGGGAGCGTGGAGGAGCGGCGTGGACAAGTGGAGCGGCAGCGGCGGCGGCGAGGAACGATCGGCGATGCATGAGCGAAGTCCATTGTATCCATCGCGTCAACGGCAATCCGCGCACGGCCAGAGTTACTCAGGCCGGCGCGCCCTCGATCACGTGGACTGGCGCGGCTGTGGGAATCAGGCGGGTGAGCCGCAGGCCGGCCTGCGCGAACAATTGCTCATACTCGCCATGAGTACGTTCCTTGCCGCCGATCAGCAGCATCTGCATGTCCAGCAGCTTCCCCGCCGACGGAGCGCCGCCCAGCGGCAGCGCCTCCTGAATCACCAGGATTCTCGACCCTGGCGGCATCGCGCGGCGCACACTGGACAGGATCTTCGCCGCTTGGACGTCATCCCAGTCGTGAAGAACGTTCTTTAAAAGATAAGCGTCCGCGCCGCCGGGCACGCAGTGGAACATGTCGCCAGAAATCACCTCGCAACGGCCGTTGAGCGCGTGGCTGGACAGAGCGCTCCCGGCCCCGGAGGTCACATGCGGGAGATCGAACAGGATCCCGCGCATGGTTGGGTAGCGCTGGAGAATCGTGGCAAGCAGCCATCCGTGTCCGCCGGCGATGTCCGCGGTGGTATGGATTCCCGTGAAGTCATACGCTTCGGCGACAGCGGCGGCTTCCCAGACCGAGAATTCGGTCATCATCCCGTCGAAGAGAGCAGCGTGTTCCGGGTGGCTGGCGAAATATTGGAACAGGCTCTCGCCCGTGGCGTGGTCCCAGGCGGTCTCGCCGGTCTGGACCGTGTGAAGGAGGCTTTCCCAAACCCTGGTATGCCAGGGCGCGCCGATTCCCATGGCGACGGAGCGCAGCGACCCGGGTCCGGAAGCGAGCAGCCGGCCCCGGGCAGTGAGAGCAAAGCGGCCATCGGGATCCTCGGTGAAGACGCCAACGCTTGCGAGCGCACGCATCACACGGTGGAGCGACGGGGCATGGACGCCCGCCGCTCCTGCAAGCTCCGTCGCGGTTTGTGGTCCGGGGATGAGTAGATCCGCAACACCGAGCCTGGCGGCGACGTAAAGGCTGTGAGTCAAGTAGAGGCCTCCGGAGATCATCCGGATCATCTCGAAGGCCTCGGAAATCGCGGTCATGGCGGGTACTCCCATTCAATGATTGGATCACTGTTGCGGCAGCGGCTCGCTGACCACCCGCAGTCCGGTATGGACACCGAGGGCAGGCGGACCTAGAGGAGCGCCCTCGGGCGAGAACGCCTGAGCGGACAAGGGTCCGGTCCACTCATCGCCGCGCTCGTTGAGGGTAATTGTCGAGCGGACCTTGATGGTCGCCGCATGCTGTCCGGTTGGGTCGAATGAGAAGAAGATGAAGGTGAGGGCAAAGCGCCGGTTCCCGATGGGTTCCCATTCTCCGTGGCCGGAACTCGTGCCCGCCGGGTTCTGGGTGTTGCGGTCGAGGAACCGGCCGTCGGCGATATAGGTGTGAAGCGCACGGAAAGTTGCGGGCACCCCAGGCGGCAGGTTCTCGTTTATCCGGATGGCGGCGATCCAGGTGCCGGTCATCGTGGGCTGGTCCTGCCCTTGAGCGTGAACGTTGTGCAGCCCCGGAATCGTGAGGGCCGCCAAGGTGAAGGCGAGGGTTTTCAATTTCATGTTGGTCTCCTTTGAGTTATGAGCCGCTCGGGTTCTTGCGGCTCTGAGATGAATGTAACCGGGAATGGGCGGGGGAGTCCTTTAGAGGTTCTTTAAATACGCTTAAAATCGAATGATTGAGCCAGACGCAAACGGCATTCGAATTCGGCCCGTTCCGGCTAGATGGGGAGGCGCGGACGCTGTTCCGTGACGCAAAGCCAGTTCCGCTGACGCCGAAACCGTTTGATCTCCTCATGATTCTGGTGGCGAACGCGGGGCGGGCGATTACCAAGGAATCGCTGATGCGTCAGCTTTGGCCAGAGACCGCGGTGGAGGAAGGCAACCTGGCCGTCGCTGTCTTCGCGGCCAGGAAGGCGCTCGGCGACACGGGAGAGCCGCCATTGATCGAAACGATACCACGAGTCGGGTATCGCTTCAACGGAGAAGTTCGCGCGGCGGAGGCGGTGGCTGGGCCGGTCCAGTCGGTGGCGATTCTGCCGTTCAGGCCGTTCATCACCCACGAAGAAGACATGCTGCTCGGCATCGGTATGGCGGACGCGGTGATCACACGGCTGAGCCAATGCGCGGAGATTCTGGTGCGGCCGACCGGAGCTGTGGCGATGTACGTGGGGACGCAACTGGATCCAGTGGAGGCGGGGCGCACTCTCAAGGTGGACGCGGTGCTCGAGGGCTACTTGCAGCGCGCCGGGGGACAGGTGCGGGTAACGGTGAAACTGCTGCGGGTGCGCGATGGACACCCACTCTGGGCGGATCGCTACCACGTATCGATGCAGGGATTGTTCGATGTCCAGGATGCAATCGCGGAGTCCGTTGGCGCGGCGTTGATCGAGCGCCTCACCGAAGCCAGCAGGGCGCGGTTGCGGAAGCGGTACACGGGCAGTGCCGATGCGTACGAGGCATACGTCTGGGGTTGTCACTGCAACAACCAGCGGACGCTGGAGTCCTGCCGCCGCGCGATCGAGCATTTCGAGCAGGCGATCAAGGTGGACCCGGATTATGCGCTTGCCTATGCGGGGATCGGCGACGCGTGTTCTTGGACATCCCATTTTTATCTGCCTCCGGCGGAAGTGGTGCCGAGAGCGCGGGAGTGCGCGCGCATCGCGCTTGGGTTGGATGAGAAGCTGGGGGAAGCTCACGCGGTCCTGGCGGAGGTCAAGCGCTGGTTCGACTGGGATTTCGAGGGGGCTGGACGCCACTACCGCCGGGCGATTGAATTGAACCCTGGACACGCCTACACCCGGCTCTACTATTCGATCTTCCTGGCGCAGATGGGTGATCCGGGTTGGGAGAGGGAAGTTGCCGCGATGCACCGTCTCGATCCGGTGTCGAACAGCGCGCTGTGCGGCGGCGGCGTTCCCTACTACTACACCAGGCGTCACGCGGAAGCCCTCGAACTGCAGCAGCGCTGTCTCGACGCGTTGCCGGTCTTTTGGGTGGCGGAGATGATGTCGGCCTGGTCGCATGCGGCTCTCGGGCAGCATGGCGCGGCGGTGGGATTCGCACGCCGCGCCATCGAGCATTCGAGCGGGAGCCATGTGTGCCAGGCGACTTTGGGATACTGCCTGGCGTGCGCTGGTGACCGCCCGGGCGCCGCCGCGGTCCTCGAAAGCCTGAACCTGCCTTCGGCCGGAGGATACTCGTCACCGTATTACCGCGCGATTATCCACGCCACGCTGGGAGACCGGGACGCTGCCTTCCGGTGTTTGGACGACGCCCTGAAGGACCGCTCCGGTTGGCTGGTTTACGCGCTAGTCGACCCCAAGCTGGATGCGCTGCGGGTGGACGAGCGGTTCAGCGCCGTCCGGCAGCAGATCGGGTTCGGCAGCGCTACGGCGGCGGGCACTGGCTCAGGGAGAGTATGATGCTCTCAATATGAGCATCTCCCGCCGCACCCTCCTGGCCGCACCGGTAACGGCCCTGGCCGCACAGAACCGTGTGCGGATCACCGGTGTTGAATCGTTCACGGTCCGCCTGCCGGCGCCGGGCACTCCGAGCCCGGACGTGCAGCGCGCATATCCAGTGACGCGTGTCCACACCGACGCCGGCGTCACGGGGACGTCGTTCATCGCGTGTCCGCAGGAGATCCTGCGGTCGTGGGTGGTGCCGACGCTGGTTGGCGACGATCTGTTCGCGGTGGACCGCCACTTGCGGCGTCTGCAAATGGAGCGTGGCGAATCGGGCGTCCAAATCTGGTCGGGCGTCGAGCATGCGATGTGGGATGCGATCGGACGCCTCGCGGGACGGCCCGTGGCGCAGTTGCTCGGCGGAGTCCGCGACCGCCTCCGCGTCTACCGGACCTGTGTGTTTCCCGGAAAGCAGGACCAGTCCGACGTCCCTTACGAAACGCAGGCCGCTTACGCCGTGAAGCTGCGCAACGCCGGATACCACGCGATGAAAATCCGAGCATGGCGGCCGCGCCCGATGGATGACGCCGACGCGGTGGGTGTGATCCGGCGGGCAGTGGGGCCGGCCTTCAAGATCATGCTCGACCGGACCGCGGTTCGGCCGGGATGGGTTTGGGACTATCCGACCGCGCTCAAGGTGTGCCGCGGGCTGGAGAGGCACAATGCGTATTGGCTGGAGGAGCCGTTCGACGGGAACGATCTGGAGAGCCCGGCCCGGCTGGCGGCGGAGGTGGACATCTCCATCACCGGCGGCGAGCTCGGCAAGACACCGTTCCACTTCAACAATTTCCTGAAGAACAAGACGTACGACATCATCCAGCCGGACACGCGGATCTGTGGTGGAATCTGGCCCGCGAAGAAGATCTCGGTGCTGGCTGAGTCTTATGGAGTGCCCTGCATCCAGCATGGGAATTCCGGACTCGCGCTGGCCGGCTACATCCAGGCCGGATGCGCCATGACCAACTGCGAGTGGCAGGAGATCATCGGTGGCCCCAACCTTCCCGATGAGCAGTGGGCCCCTGCGTTGAAGCTGCTGAAGAGGCCGCCTTGGAGGATCGAGAACGGATACATCTTGCTGCCCGATCTGCCGGGGCTTGGGCTCGACCTCAACGAAGACGCCATCAAGGAGTACCGCCGTGCTTAAGCTGAATCGCCGCGAATGGCTCGCCGCCGCGGTGGCGCCCGCGATGGCCGCCGTGAAGCCCGTCAAGATCACCGGGCTCGAGTTCTACGATGCCGATATCCCAACGCCGAAGGACCAGCTCGAGGTGGGAGTGCAGGGGCGCTACACAGTGGTCGAGGTGCAGACCGACGCGGGCGTCACCGGGTACTCGTTCGCCGGGTATCCGGCCGCGCAAGCACCGGCGTTGCGGCGGATCATCGTAGGCCAGGACCTGTACGCCGTCGAGGACCATGTCCGCAATGGTCTGCTCAAGTTCGCGGGCGTCGAGCATGCGATCTGGGACGCGATCGGACGGATCGCCAGGCAGCCCGTGTATAAGCTGCTCGGTGGAGCCAGCAACCGGGTGCGCGCCTATCTGACTTGCGTGTGGAAAGGGAAACTCGATCAATCCCACGTTCCGTACGGCGACCAGGCCGATATGGCGGTGCGGATCCAGAAGGCAGGCTTCAAGGGGATGAAGATCCGGGCGTGGCGCCCGAATGCACTGGACGACGTGGATGCATGCAACGAGATCCGCGCGGCCACGGGTCCGGATTTCGACATCATGTTCGACCGTACCGCACATGCACCCGAGGCCGTCGGGCAGAAGATCTGGGATTACGAAACGGGCTGGAAGGTCGCACGCGGACTGGAGAAACACCGGGCATTGTGGCTGGAGGAGCCGTTTGCGCGTGACGACTACCGGACTCCGGGACGCCTGGCGGCGGCGGTCGATATTCTCATCACTGGCGGCGAGGGATTCCTGGGGATCGAGGGATTCCATCAGTCGCTGCAGCACCGGACGTATGACGTGCTGCAGCCGGAGGGCGAGCGGTCCGGCGGGATCCTGCTGTGCCGCAAGGTGGCGATGCTGGCTGAGGCGCGGAACGTTCCGGTGATCCTGCACGGAACCATGGCGCTGCGGCTAGCGGGCTGGTTGACGGCGAGCTTCGCGATCGGGTCCGAGTGGCAGGAGGTGGCGCTGCTGACTCCGCCGCTGCTGCCGCAACAGCAATGGGCGCCTGGACTCAAACTGCTCCGGTCGAAGGAAATGTACCGGATCGAGGACGGCCATTTCGTCGCATCGGACCTGCCGGGCCTGGGGCTTGACGTGAATCCCGATGCGCTGCGGGAATATCGCGTACCATCGTAGTTAGATCTCCTTTTCATGCGAAATCTGGTCTCCCTGCTCTTGATTGCCGCCTGCGGGGCGGCGCAAGTCCGTACGCCGGCCAAACCGCCCGCGGCGAAGCCGACGCCTCCTGCTGCGAAGCCGAAGCCTCCGGCGGCCAAGCCGCAGGCCGCGGGTGTCCTGGCCACGGTTAACGGCCGCCCGGTGACGGCAGCCAGTCTCAAGTCGCTGTTGATCGGCGCACCGGCGGTGGCGCTGACAAGCGCGAGAGCGAATCCGCAGGAGTTCCTCGAATGGAACGGCCTGATGGAGAGACTGTCGGCGCAGGCGGAGAAGGAAGGGCTCGATAAGGGTTCGCCCTACCTGGACCGGCTCGACTGGTCGCGCATGCAGATCCTGCGCACGGCGGCGTTTGAAGAGCGGACCAAGCAGTTCGCCGTTACAGAGGCCGAGGTCCAGAAGGCGTTTGAGGAGAATCCCCTGCCCTACGCAACCATGGAGACCAAGATCCTGTTTATCGCGGAACGGCCGGGCGAGCTGGAGGCGGCCAAGGCCCGGCTGGACCGGGCGATGGCGGATCTGGCCGCCGGAAAGACGTTCGCTCAGGTGGTGGAACAGCATTCCGACTACAAGAAGGACGGGTCCTTCCCAGCAATCTATCCAGAGTCAGTCTTGCCCGTCGCGTTGCGGCTGTCGATCTACCGGACCAAGCCAGGTCAAGTGACGGCGCCTTTCCATATCGGAGGCCAGGGGCACTATCTGTTCCAGGTGGTCAATACCTCGCTCAAGCCGATGGAGGAGATCCGCAAGGATCTCCGCGCATCGAGGGCGGAAGGGAAAATGCGGCAGTGGCTGGAGGAGATGCGGATCAAGTCCTCCGTGGTCCTGATCAATCAGAAATTCTTCGCGAGCCTGTCCAACTTGCTTGGTGCGGAGACCGCGCAACCTTTGGCGGGTTCAGGCGAAATCACGCCGGAGACCCCGCTCGCAACCATCAATGGAAAATTGATGACTGCCAAGGACTACACGAATCTGATGAAGAATATCCCGCCTGGAGTGCGTGCCAATGCGGTTCAGCAGCCCCAGGACTTCCTGGTCCAATACAGCTTGCTGCGCGTGATTGCCGACCAGGCGGTGGCCGAAGGGTTCGACAAGAAACAACCGTGGGCGGGCCGGATCAAGTACGACCGGATGCAGATCCTGATGCAGGGCTACGTGGACCAGTACATGAACGGCATCCGGATCATGCCGGATGAACAGAAGAAGGTCTACGATGCCAACGCCGGACGCTATTCGTTCGCCAAGGTCAAGGTCCTGCAGGTGGCCTACAGCCTGACTCCGCCACCGAACCCGGATCCCACCGCGCCGAAGGTTCTGAACGAGCAGGAGGCCAAGGCCCGTGCCGAGGAAATTATCAAGGAGCTTCGGGGCGGGGGCGGATTCATCGACTTGGTCCGGCGGTTTTCCGACGACGCCGACTCGCGGTCGCGCGACGGAGACGGCCCGACGGTCACCGCGGCAGACCCGAACATCCCCGAGGCGATCAAGACTCCGGTGCTGGCGGCGAAGAAGGGCGACATTGTGGGTCCAATCCGGCTGCCGAATGGATTCTACATCCTGCGCATCGAGGAGTCGTCGAAGAAGACCTACGACGAAGTGAAGGACCAGGTTTACGACGAGATCCGCCAAGACCGGTTCAACGCGTGGTTCCAGACCCAGAAGAAAGCGCTCAATGTGAAGGTTGTGAATGCGCCCGCGTTCCAGCGCGTGGTTGCGGAATCGGGAAGCTGAGCTCGGCTCGGCGTTGGAGCGCCTGCCTGCGTTCGCCGGGGCTCCAGTGCCGGTGTACTTCAAGCCGCGGCTGACCGTGCGCGGGAGACGGCTGGAATCGGGAGGGGGCCTGGGCACGGAGGTCCACGCGGCGAGTGACTTGCGGCGGCGGATCATCGTGCTCGATTCGGCATTGCGCGGCGGCGAGTTGCGGCGGGTGCTGGCGCATGAGCTGTTCCACTTCGCGTGGCTGCGGCTGGGGAACCCGGCGCGGGCCAGTTGGACGGCGCTGATTGGCGCGGAGATCCGGGCGGGAGCGCGGGGAGAGCTCGGCTGGTCGGCGGAATGGCGCAAGGAGGCGCTTCCGTTGGACAAACGCGGCTACCTCTGCGAGAGCTTCTGCGACTCCGCGGCGTATGTCTATGCGGGCATTGAGCGCCACGCTGAGTTTACGCTCCCCGCGCGGTACCGCCGGAGGCGGCTCGAATGGTTTCGCAACCAGTTTGGCTCCGGACGAATCAGAATATAATGTGAGTGTGCGAACCCGACTTTTTCTCGTGCTGGCCGCCGCCGCGCTAACGTTCAGCTCCGGCTGTTCGTCCTCTCCCGCGGCGCGGGCCGCCGTCAAGCCGGAGGCCAAGCGCAACAACGCGCCGGACTTCGCTCTTAAGGACAGCATGGGTAGGACGGTGAAGCTGTCCGACTACAAGGGCAAGATCGTGCTGCTCAACTTCTGGGCGACCTGGTGCGGTCCGTGCAAGATCGAGATTCCCTGGTTCGTCGAGTTCGAGAAGCAGTACAAAGACAAGGGATTCGCGGTGCTGGGCGTGGCGATGGACGAGGAAGGATGGGACATCGTGAAGCCGTACGTCGAGAAGCACCAGATCAACTACCGGATGGTGGTGGGTACCGACGCCGTGGCGCAGATGTATGGCGGCGTGGATTCGCTGCCGACTTCGTTCCTGGTGGACCGCGCGGGCCGGATCGCAGCCACTCATGTCGGCCTGGTTTCGCGGCGCGATTATCAAAAGGATCTCGATGAATTGCTGGGGCTCAACAAGAAGAGCGCTGTTGGCGGCGCTGGCGTTTTCGCTTTCGGCCTGGGCGCAAGGTAACCTGATCACCGCGGATCCGCCGCAGAAGCTGGTGCTGGCGGCGGGCGGGGCGGGAGTGTCGCGAGTGACGTTCCGCCTGGCTCCCGGCCACCACACGAACAGCAACACGCCGTCCGACGAGTTTCTGATTCCGTTGCGGCTGACATGGGACGCGGCGCCAGTGGAAGTCGTGCGGGTGGAGTATCCGAAGCCGCACCTGGAGAAATACAAGTTCGCGGAAAAGCCGCTGTCGGTCTACACTGGGGAGTTCACGATCGTGACGCGGTTCAAGGCTCCGGCAGGCGCGGCCAAGGGGCTGAAGAACATAGCGGGGAAACTTCGGTTCCAGGCGTGCACCGACACGGTCTGCTTTCCGCCGAAGACAATTCAGGTTCAGCTTCCGCTGGAGATTCAGTAGCGCGCGGTGCGGCGGCTGATCATCCGGCCGGGAGCGTTGGGCGACCTGGTGGTCTCACTGCCGGCGCTAGAATCGTTGCGGGCGGACTACACAGAGGTATGGGTTGCGGATCCGAACGTGCCGCTGATCCGGTTCGCGGACAAGGTGGAGGGGATCGGCGCGGTGGGGCTCGATTTGTTGGAACTCGGGCTGGCGCCTCGGAGACTGGTGGAGCGGCTGGCGGGCTTCAACTCGATTGTATCGTGGTACGGGGAAAGCCGCATGGCGTTCCGCGATTCCGTCGCCGGGCTGCCGTTCGAGTTTCACCGGGCGCTGCCCAGTGGCAGCGTGCACGCGGTGGACTTCTATCTCGGCCAAGTGGGCCAGCCACCGGGCGGAGTCCCGCGGATTGCGGGGATGCACCGGGATCCGTCGGGGTATGCCGCGATCCATCCGTTCTCGGGAAGTCCGAAGAAGAATTGGCCGCTGGAGAAGTTCCAGGCTGTGGCCCGGGGGCTGGCGATACCTGTCGAATGGTGTGCGGGTCCCGAGGAGGAGCTGGCAGGGGCGCGGAGATTTGCGAGCCGGTGGGATCTGGCGGAGTGGCTTGCGGGGGCTGAGGTCTACCTGGGCAATGATTCCGGGGTGTCGCACTTGGCGGCGGCGGTGGGGACTCCGGTGGTGGCTGTGTTTGTAGCGACGGATCCGGCGGTCTGGGCGCCGAGGGCGGAGCGGGTGAAGGTGCTCGTGAATCCGGACGTGGAGCAGACCCGGGCGGCTATTCGCGGATCATGGTTAGCAGCATCCTGAACCGGGTCAGCGCTTGGACTGCGTGAGGTTCCCCGGCTGGCAAAAGAAAGCGTCTGGGGAACCCCACTATCGTTTTCGCAGCGCGGGGCGCGATCCTGGAAGCATGCGAGAGCGAGGCAACAGCGGAC
>Ga0194132_10012102_pt1 | contig 10858 bp, 8 predicted proteins | sample TA2KigOf80mmetaG_FD_148612 | JGI IMG/M metagenome (GOLD analysis project Ga0194132, IMG submission 148612) | Freshwater microbial communities from Lake Tanganyika, Tanzania - TA2015054 Kigoma Offshore 80m | ecosystem: Environmental > Aquatic > Freshwater > Lake | place: Tanzania: Lake Tanganyika... | reverse complement strand
CAACCGCGCCGTCGATGTGGCGCTGCACGGCGACGCCGCGCATACGGTGCGGAAACTGTCCGCCGCGTTGGGGGCGACCACGCGGGCGAAGCCGACCTGGGTGCTGGACGCCATGAAGGCGCGGCTGACGCGGATCGAAGAGTTGGGCCGCAACCCGACCGGCGCGATTCATCCGTACCGTCTGGCGCGCGAGTTGATGGCGGCGATGCCGAAGGACGTGATCGTGGTCGGCGACGGCGCCGATATTCTGAATTGGTCGCTCGCGATTCTCCGTATCCGCGCGCCGCGCACCTATCTCGACCACTATCCGCTCGGCTCCATGGGCATCGGGACACCCTTGGCCATTGGCGCTGCAGCGGGCGAGCGCGAGATGGCGGCGCGCGAAGGCCGGCCGGCGCGGCGCGTGGTGCTGATCACCGGCGACGGTGCGTTCGGGTTCTACTGCAGCGAGTTGAACGCGCTGCAGCTGGCCAAGCTCGGCATCACCATCGTCATCGGCAACGATGGCGGATGGGGCACCGAGCGCAACGGCCAGCTCCATTCGGCGGGGCGCAACGTCAACTGCGAACTCGGCGCCAACGACTATCACCTGATCGGCCACGCCTACGGGCATCTCGGCGAACGCATCGAAAAGCCCGACGACATCGCGCCGGCTCTGAAGCGTGCGCTGGCGACGGATCGCACCACGGTGCTCAACGTCATCACCGATCCGGCGGCGGGGCTGGAACGTAAGAAGGATCCGCGGCTGCAGATGATCACGTTCGAGGATCTGCCCTCGAGCCACAAGGCTCACCACGCGCCAGCGGTGGCGTGAGTGCATCAACAATCTCTCCCCGTCATGGCGCGGCTCGTCTGCGCCATCCAGAGGTTTTCGTTTGCGAAACAAGCAAAAACCTCTGGGTCCCGCGAACAAGTCGCGGGACGACAGAAGAGAGTCGTTGCGGCTGTCGTGGCAACGCTCTTTCTCGGCGCATCACCTCGCGCCGCTGAAATCTCCGTCGCCACCGCCGCGTTTCCGCCGGGTCTCGGCAATCCCTTCACCGGGGTCAATCAGCCGTCGAGCGAGATCTGGCTGGCGATTTTCGATGCGCTGACGGTGCTCGACTGGGGCAAGGAGGCGAAGCCGGCGCTGGCAGTGCGGTGGCAGATGGAAGCGCCGACCCGCTGGGTGTTTCACCTCAGACCCAATGTGACGTTTCACGACGGCACGCCGTTCACCGCGCGCGACGTGTTTGGCACCATCGATATCCTGCGCGCGACGACGTACCTGGTGACGGGCGAGATCGCCAATGTTGCGTCTGCGACCGCGCGCGACGATCTCACCGTCGAGATCGTCACCAAGGTGCCCGACGCTATTCTGCCCAAGCGGCTGGCGACCATGTTCATCGTCAACGCGGCGCGGTGGAATTCTGTCGGACCAGAGGCCTACGCGCGCGCGCCGACCGGTACCGGCCCGTACCGCCTCGTCAGCTGGGGGCCGGCCAATAAGCTCGCTGAACTTGAAGCCTACGCCGGTGCATGGCGGCAGATAGATGGCGTCGATCGATTCACCTATCGCGTCATCGCCGAGCAGAACGCTCGCATTCAGGCGCTGATGTCGGGTCAGGTCGATCTGTCGACCGGCCTGATGACCGAAGACATCGCCGATCTTGAGGCGGCCGGCATCAAAGTGCACGTGCAGCCCAACCCGCAGCTCAAGTCGATCGCGCTCCGCACCGTGCGCGCGGGGGCGCATCCGTTGAAAGACCCGCGCGTGCGCCGGGCGCTCAATCACGCCGTCGACAAAGATGCGATCGCCGACGTGATGCTGCAGGGCCATGTCGTGCCGGTGGGGCAGGGCGCGCCGCCCGGACTCACCGGGCACAATCCCGATGTCGCGCCCTATGCCTATGACCCAACGCGGGCGCGGGCGTTGCTGGCCGAGGCGGGATACGCGAACGGGCTGTCTCTGAAATTCGATGTTGTCACCGGCAATGCCACGCCCGATGCGATCATTTATCAAAAGATCGCCCAGGATCTGGCGGCGGTGGGCGTCGCGGTCGATCTGCGCACCATCACCTTCGCCGATTACCAGGGCAAGTACGTCACCGGCAAATGGGGCGAGACCGACGGCTTCTCGCAGACCTGGAACAATGCGGCATACCAGGATCCGATCCGCGCGGTTGAGTACTTCTCGTGCCTCAAGCCGAACCCGTTTTTCTGCGATTCCGCGCTTGTTCCCGATATCGAGGCAATCAATGCCGAGACCAACCTCACCCGGCGTGAGGACATGCTGAAGGCCTACATGGCGCGGTTGCACGACGCCGCGCCGGCGATCTGGATCACCAACGCGGCCTACGTGATCGGCCACGCGCCGCGCATTCCGGCCATTGCAATGCTACCGACCGGCGTTAGTTTTGAGCGGTTGCAGGTGGAGGGAATGCCATGATCGACCGTCGATATGTGTTGCTGGCCAGTGGCGCCGGCGTGCTGGCGCCGTCGGCGCGCGCCGCCGACCCGGTGCTCGGGCTTGGCCGGCCGCATACCAATTTCGTGCAGTCGCAGGTCGCGCCGGGCCGCGTGCTCGGCGACAACAACTCGCAGCCCGGCGTCGAGGGCGTCGCGTTGTCTTATGACGCCCGGGGCACGCGATCGGTGACGGTGATCTTCAAGTATCCCAAGAACTGGAAAATGCCGCGGCGGCATTACGTCAACAGCGATCAGGAATTCTATGTGCTCGACGGCAGCCTCGAATTGGACGGCACCGTCTATAAGGCGGGCGATTACGCCTACCTTCCGGCCAGATACATGCACAACGTGATGAAAAGCGATACCGGCGCGGTGCTGCTCAATTTCTACGAGGGCGAACATCTCGCGTTCTACGAGGAAGCGCCGGCCGGCATGTACAAGCCCGAGCGGCTGATCAAGCATGTGTCGAGCGAGCAGTTGAAGTGGCAGCCTTCCGCCACCAACAGAACTCTGTCTCTCGGCAAGGAAGGCGTGATGCGCATGCTGCGCACCGACCCGGCCGCGCACGAAGCGACCTGGATTCAAAAAGTCGCCGCCGACACGCCAAGCACCAAACGCCAGGGTGCGTTTCATGAGTGCGTCGAGGAAATGTTTGTGCTCGACGGCGAGGTGGCGACGCCGCAGGGCCTCATGCGCCCCGGCGCTTACGCCTGGTTCGCGCCGGGCCAGCAGCGCGGGCCGTTCGGCTCGAAGACCGGCTGGACGGCACTGATGCGCGTCAAGGGCGGCAGCCCCAACACCGCGCTGACGGTGTTTGCCACGCCAATTCCATGGGACGCGCCCTTCAAGCCCGACATCGCCGACGCCCAGAAGGCTTGGGCGATGAAGGACTGGGATCGGACGAAGAAGTTCTAATCAGCGAACGCTGTTCGAAGGCCGAATTGTCGCCCTGGCGGAAGCCAGGGCCCAACTTTCAGCCAACGCATGAGTCGCCTTGAACGTTACCCCTTCAACGCGCCGGCTGGATCGCGGGCGATGGCGGGATAGCGCTTGTCCATCAGATCGCGCCACAGTGCCGGCATGTCCTGGTAGCGGAAAATCTTGTGGCCGAGCGCGCGGCTGAAGAACATGCCGCCCTTGGGGCCCATCTCCATGTAATCAGGGAACGTGTTGAGATCGTTGAAGGCCCAGCGCGCCGCCGGGTTCTTGTTGTCGGTGTTGGCGACATCCTTGAGCGCGCCGAAGTAGGTCGAGAGGTCGTGGATCTGGGTGTACCCCTTGGTCGAATCGTCGGGCGTCATGCGGGTGAAATTGTCGGCCCTGATCCAGACATCGCCGCCGTCGATGCCGGCGACACGCTCGCTGGTCGGCTCCAGCTTGTAGCCGGGGCGGGGCGGGCGATCCTCGCCATGGCCGGGCTTGTGCACCTGCTTGCGCGCCGCCGGCGCGACGTAGGGAATCTTGTAGGACTTGCCATTGAAGGGATTGGTGAAGCTCTCCAGGAACGCGCCGGTCTTGGGGTCGGTGTAGAAGGTCGCATTCATCTGCGTCACTTCGTAAGCGCCGCCATCGAGATCCTTCGCGGTGAACCAACTCGCGACATTCATCTGCCACAACGGCACCATCTTGTGCTCGACGTGGCCATAGCGGATGCCAACCAGCATCCAATAGGTGACGTCGCCGGTCATCGCGTAGGCGAGCTTGCGGTGAATCAGAAACTGATGCTCGGGGTTGTTGACGTCGAGCTTGAGCTCGGCGCCCCAGGCTGTGGACGTCCCGATGATGGCGGGCGCAAGGGCGGCGGTTGTCAGCAGGTTTCGGCGGCGCATGGTCGACCTCCTCAAAGTGGGCCGCCACGATAGCACTGCGCGGCGCGTTGTGCAGCCGATCGGGCTCCGCTACGCGGTCAGATTCATGACGGGCAGGTCGGTCGGGCCCGGATCGACACCCAGTTGCATCATCAATGTCGTCACCTGGCCGCGGTGATGGGTTTGGTGGTTGAACACCTGCATGGCATAGAACCAGCGCTGACAGGTGAAGGTCGTCTTGTAAATGACGCTGACGATCTTGATCTCTTCGTTTAGCCATGCGTCGGTTGCCGTGGCAAAGATATCCGCGAACTGCCGATCCAGCGCCGCCCGCACCGCGCGCAGCTCGTCGAAATTCTCATGAACGGTCGAATCGAGCTTCAACGCCGGCAAGGGTTCGCCCTTGAAGCGCGCTAGGTTGAACATGTCGGCGACAACCAAATGATTCAGCGTACCATGGATCGACTTGAAGAATGCGCCGAGATCGCGTTTGCGGTCGGCGTCGGGAATCTTGGCGCAGCCGGCATAGATGCGCTGGTTCATCCAGGTGTTGTAGCGGGTGTAGGTCTGAAACAGTTCACGCATGGCCGTTTTCAGTTCTCGCTAAAATTGACTAGTATATGCTGGTATGATAAATTCATACCGTCATTCTTGCCGCCGATTTTAGGAGATTTTTGTCGTGGCTGGCGCTGAGAAACTGACCATCTCGCTCTCCCACGATCTGGCGCGCGAAACAAAGCGTCAGGCGAAGGCTGAAGGAAAATCCGTGAGCGCCGTCGTCCAGGATGCGCTGCGGCAGGCCCGTGCGCGGCGCCTGTGGGATGAGTTCAAAGACATCCAGTCCTATTGGAGCAAGGTTGTCAGGGACAAGGGTATTCTGACCGAAGAGGATTTGGAGCGGTACCTCGAACGGTGATTGTCGTCTTCGACACAAACATATTCGTTTCCGCTTTCGGATTTCCCGGTGGCCGCGCGCAGGACGCCGTGGATCGGATCGTCAGCGGACGAGATCAACTGGTGCTATCGCAAGCGATCATGGCCGAGCTTGCCGACGTCATGGCGCGCAAGCTTCGCCGCCAACCGGGAGAGATATTCAGGGCGCTTGTCTATTTTGATAGCTTGGGGGCGATGGTCGTGCCGAAAAGGCGCCTCAACGTCGTTCGAGACGGCCCCGACAATCGAATCTTGGAATGCGCCGTCTCGGCGGGTGCTGAGGCAATCGTCACCGGCGACAAGGCGATGCTGGCGCTCAAGACTTATGCCGGCATTCGGATCATGTCACTGGCCCAATATCTCGCGAGCGATTAACCGCGAGCCGCTCACCACCCGCACTTCCTTTGCTTATTCTGCTCGCGCAGCCAGACCATCAGCGGCTCGAAGTGGGCGACGATCGCCGAGCCGTCCATCTCGCGGGTGCCGGTGAAGGTTTCGAGCGCGTCCGGCCAGGGCTTCGATGCGCCCATCGCCAGCATGGCATCGAATTTCGCGCCGACATTTTTCGCGCCGTAGAACGAACAGCGATGCAGCGGGCCTTTCCAACCCATCTGATCGCAGGCCGCTTTGAAGAACTGGAACTGCAGAATCCGGGCGAGGAAATAGCGCATATACGGCGTGTTGCCCGGCACGTGATATTTGGCGCCGGGGTCGAAATCATCGGCGGTGCGCGCGACCGGGGGCCGGATGCCCTGATACCGGGTGCGGAGTTTCCACCAGCCGTCATTATAGGTGGCGGGCGTCAGTTCGCCGGCGAACACCTGCCAGCGCCATTTGTCGATCAGCAGCCCGAACGGCAGAAAGGCGACGCTATTCATGGCGCGTTGCAGGAGCAGGTTCACGTCCTGCGAGGCGTCGGGAACCTTGTCGATCAGGCCGATCTGCTTCAGGTACTCAGGCGTGATCGAAAGCGAGATCATGTCGCCGATCGCTTCGTGGAAACCGTCGTTGGCGCCGCTCTTGAAGATGTAGGGCTGATCCTTGTAGGCGCGTTGATAGTAGTTGTGCCCGAGCTCGTGATGGACGGTCTGGAAATCCTCGGCATCCACCTTGGTGCACATCTTGATACGGATATCGTCGCGGTCGTCCAAATCCCAGGCGGAGGCGTGGCACACCACTTCGCGGTCGCGCGGCTTGACGATCTGCGAGCGATCCCAGAACGTCTGTGGCAGTGGCGCGAAGCCGAGCGAGGTGAAGAACGCCTCGCCGGTCTTGACGATCTTGAGTTCGTCGTAGCCATTGTCCTTCAAGAGTTTGGTGATGTCGATGTTGGTCGCGCCGGATGTCGGCAGCACCAGATCGTTGAGCGCGCCCCATTCCTGCGCCCACATGTTGCCGAGCAGATCAGCCCGGATCGGCTGATCCAGCGGCACCGCCTCGCTGCCGTAGGCCTGATTGAGCTTGGCGCGGACGTGGCAATGGAGCTCGTCGTAGAGCGGCTTGACCTGGCCCCACAACCGGTCGACTTCAGTTGCGAATTCGGCCGGCGTCATGTCGTAGCCCGAGCGCCACATCTGGCCGACATTGGCGAAACCGAGTTCCTTGGCGCCGGCGTTGGCGATCGACACCATACGCGCGTAGTCGGCTTTCGTACCGCGCGCGGTGGCGTGCCATTTGCGCCAGACTTCCGACAGCTTGGCCGGGTCGCGTAGGGTTCGCATCAACACTTCGGTCTCGCTTTGCGACACCGTGCGACCGTCGAACTCGATCTTGCCGGTCGAGTAGGCGGACTCGAGTCCGGTCGTGAGCTTGGCCAGTTCGGCGATGGCTTTTGGGTCCTTGGGTGCCGGAATGGTGATGCCGCGCTTGAGGGCGTCGAGCTTGCGCCGGACATCGGACGAGACCTTGACGCCGTCGAACGTGCGCGCCTCGGCGGCGAGTTCGACCGCTTTTGCCGTGAACCGTTCGCTCGACTTGGTCTGCAGCCACTCGGTATCGAAAGTGATGTTGGTTTGAAACGTCCAACTGATGCGGGCGGCTTCCTCACTCAACGCCGCGAGGTCGCGTTCAGCACGGGCGATGAACACGGTCGCCTCTTCGGCCGAAGGCGCCGCGTGCGCGGCGAAAGTGAAACCCAGGAAAGTGGTGGCGAGAATCAACTTCTTCATGGCGCGTCCTTTCGGCGAAAGATGCGCCAGATTATCGTCAGATGGCGCTCACCTGAAGAGACTACGAACCGGCCTCGCTGGCCAAAAGCCAGTCATGCTCGGCTTTCTCGACGGCGGCCATCGCCGCGGCGCGGCGTTTCGACAGATCGGCCGCTTTGGCCGGCTCGCGTGTGTAGAGATCGGGCGTCGCGAGGGCTGTGTCGAGTTCGGCGAGGACGCGCTGGGCCTTGTCCAAAGCGGCTTCCGTGTCGGCCAGCCTTTTCCGGGCGGCGGCAGGATTGGCTCGTTTCTCCCGCGGCGCGTCGGCCGCGGCCTTCACTTTGGTGCGTTCGCGTGTGCGCTCGGTATTGAGGATCAGAGTGCGGTAGTCGTCGAGATCGCCGTCGTAGGGATTGGCGCGCCCGGTGTGCACCAGCCACAGGCGGTCGGCGCAGGCCTCGGCCAGAAACACGTCGTGGGTGATCAGCAGCACGGCGCCGTTGTAATCGTTCAGCGCGTGGATGAGTGCCTCGCGGCTGTCGATGTCGAGATGGCTGGTGGGCTCGTCGAGGATCAACACATGCGGCTTGATCATCGCCATCAGCCCGAACAGCAGCCGGACTTTCTCGCCGCCCGAAAGTTTCTCGACGACCGTCTCGACCTTCTCGCGGCCGAACCCCATGCCGGCGGCAAGGGCGCGCTGTTTGGCGTCGTTCAGCGTCGGCGCCATCGCGCGAATATGCTGCAGCACCGTCTCGCCGGCGCGGAGTTCGTCAAGCTGCTCCTGACTGAAGTAACCGACGCGGAGGTCCTTGGACGCGCGGCGTTTGCCAGCCAGCAGCGCCAGCCGCGCGCCGATCGACTTGACCAGCGTTGTCTTTCCTTGGCCGTTGGGGCCGATGATGACGATGCGGTCGTCCTGGTCGAGCCTGAAGTTGACGCCCTTGAGCACAGGTTTGCCGGCGACATAGCCGAGATCGGCGTCGATCAACTCCAGCATCGGCGAGGGCAGCTCGTCGGTGTGTTCGAATGCGAACGGCATGGTGCGCTCGTAAATCGGTATGGCGATCTCCTGCATCTTCTCGAGTTTCTTGACGCGGCTTTGCGCCTGGCGCGCCTTGGTCGCCTTGGCCTTGAAGCGATCGACGAAGGCCTGCAGGTGAGCGCGTTCGGCGTCCTGCTTGGCCTTCATGGCAACGAGATTTGCGACCCGCTCGGCGCGTTTCCTGAGATAGGTGTCGTAACCGCCGGGATGAACCTCGAGCTTGAAATCAGCGAGCGCGAGGATGTGGCTGACGGTGCGGTTCAGCATCTCGCGGTCGTGACTGACGACAATGACGGTATTGGGATAATCCTTGAGATAGTCCTCAAGCCACGCCGCGCCCTCGAGGTCGAGATAGTTGGTGGGCTCGTCCAGCAGCAACACGTCGGGTGCGGCGAACAACACGCCCGCGAGCGCTGCGCGCATCCGCCACCCGCCCGAGAACTCGCGGGTTGGGCGGACAAGATCGTCCTGGCTGAAACCGAGCCCGACCAGGATCGACGCGGCCCGCGCTTCGCCCGCGTAGGCGTCGATGTCGGCGAGGCGCGTGTGAATGTCGGCGATGCGATGCGGATCGGTCGCGGTTTCGGCCTCGGTCATGAGCGCGTGGCGCTCGACATCGGCGGCCAGCACCACGGCAAGCAATGTCTCGTCGCCGGGCGGGACTTCCTGAGCGACATGACCGAGCTTGGCGCCACGACGCAACTTGATCGCGCCAGCGCCGCGCGGCGCGTCCTCGAGGATCAGACGCAGCAGCGTCGATTTACCGGTGCCGTTGCGGCCGACCAGGCCGACCTTCCATCCCTGCGCAATAAAGGCCGACGCGCCCTCGATCAGGGTGCGCCCGGCGATGCGGTAGGTGAGGTCCGAAATCTCCAACATGGCGGCGGGTTGTAGGGGCGAGGCTGGCCTGCGGCAAGACCGGTTGCCGCCGCCAAGGAAAGTCTGCTAACGCGATGCCATGGCGGATGGCGCATCCTTGCAAGACGTTCTCGTAGCAGCGGCAGCGGCGGTGAAGGCTGGGGATTTCAGCGCGGCTGCAAGTGCCTTCCGAGAAGCGGACGCCTTGGCGCCCAACCAGCCGTCAATTCTTGGCAACCTCGCGGCTGCCGTGGCGCGCAGTGAAGGAATCAAAGAATCGATCCCGTGGCTGATCAAGCGTGCCAACTGTGATCCCCGCGATGTCGCCGCCCAAGCGACTGCCGGGTTGATGCTGGCGCATGTTGGTCGTACCGAAGACGCCGAACCGTACCTCAATGCGGCTTTGGCACTTGATTCGGGCGACGCGCAGGCGCTCGAAGGCGCAGGCCTGGTCGCAGACGCACGCGGCGATATCGCTACAGCGCGTCAATTGTTCGCACGCGCGCTCGATCGGGAGCCGAGCCGACCAGAAGCGCTATTTCGACTTGGCTTGATCGCGCTTCGCGACGGCGACTGCGCGAATGCCCTTCGTAACATCGAGGCCGCTCTGCGAGTCGCGCCGCGCGAGACGCGCTATTTGGTCAATGCCGGCACTGCACTCGACATGATGGCACGCCCGGCCGCCGCGCGCCGACGGTTCGACGAAGCGCTTGGTATTGATCCCGGCAATGCGCTGATTTGGTCGAACAAGTTGATGGCGGCAGCCTATGATCCAGCGCTTTCGGCAACCGCGTTAGCTGATTTGCATCGCCAGTACGATCAATTGTTTCCGGTGTCGCTGCGTCGGGATGCGCCACGGCATTCGATTGCAGCTCGGCCCATTCGGATCGGATATGTCTCGGCCGATTTTCGCAGTCATGTCGGCGCATCGCAATTGCTCGCGTTGATCAGGGCTCACGATCGAACGGCCTTCAATATCACCTGTTACGTCGCAAACGCGGCTTCCGATCATGTCACGGCGGAGTTGCGCGGACTGGTCGACCATTGGCGGCCAATTTATGATCTGAATGACGATGCCGCCGCGGCTGCGATTTGGGCTGATGGTATCGACATTCTGATTGACGTCGCAGGTCACAGTGACGGCAGTCGGTTAGGTATATTTGCCCGCACGCCAGCGCCCGTGATGGTTTCGTTACCCGGCTACATCGCGACAACTGGCCTGTCGGCCATCCAATATCGAATTACCGATTCGATTTCGGATCCAACTGAAGCCGATCAGGCGCACTATGTTGAGCGGCTCGTTCGTCTGCCCGAGGGGCACTTTTGTTACGAGCCGTTGGTAACGCTGCCGTCCGTTTCGGTTCGACCGGCCGATGGTCCGGTCGTGTTCGGCTCTTTTCACAATCGCCGGAAATACAATGACGGCGTGGTCGAGGTCTGGGCAGGGATTCTTGCCCGTGTTCCTCGGTCGCGTTTGATTCTCAAGGATCGGCAATTCGATCACCAATCGGCACGCGAGGATGTAGCCGGCCAGTTCTCGGTTCTTGGCGTGGAACGGTCGCGATTGGAGTTTTTGGGTTATGCGCCGTCGCTCGATGCGCACTATCGTGCTTATGCCG
>Ga0194132_10012098_pt1 | contig 10862 bp, 9 predicted proteins | sample TA2KigOf80mmetaG_FD_148612 | JGI IMG/M metagenome (GOLD analysis project Ga0194132, IMG submission 148612) | Freshwater microbial communities from Lake Tanganyika, Tanzania - TA2015054 Kigoma Offshore 80m | ecosystem: Environmental > Aquatic > Freshwater > Lake | place: Tanzania: Lake Tanganyika... | reverse complement strand
GAACATGGCTCCCCGTATTACGGCCTGCGGCCTTCATACGTGCTACCGCGGGCTACGGCGGGCTACAGAACACTACATGCGTTCAAACACCGCCGCGATGCCTTGCCCGCCGCCGATACACATGGTCACCAGCGCGTAACGCCCGCCGCTACGTTGCAGTTCGTACAGCGCCTTGATGGTGAGGATCGCACCGGTGGCGCCGATGGGGTGGCCCAAACCCACCGCGCCGCCGTTGGGATTGGTTTTATTGGGGTCGAATTTAAGATCGCACGACACGGCGAGCGCTTGCACCGCGAACGCTTCGTTGGATTCGATCACATCCATGTCCTCGACCTTAAGCCCCGCACGCTGCAACGCATTTTGCACCGCGGGCACCGGGCCGATACCCATGATTTTGGGGTCGACGCCGGCAAGCCCGTACGACACCAGGCGTGCCATCGGTTTTAAGCCCGCTTTCGCCGCGGCATTTTTTTCCATCATGACGATGGCGGCCGCGCCGTCGTTGATGCCCGAGGCGTTGCCTGCGGTGACCGAGCCTTCTTTTTTGAACACCGCGCGCAGTTTCGCCATGCCTTCGAGCGTGGCGTCGGCGCGCGGATGTTCGTCCTTGTCGAACAGCGTGACGCCTTTGCGTGTTTTTAATTCGATCGGCAGGATTTGATCCTTGAAGTAGCCCTTGTCGATGGCGTTGACCGCGCGGCGATGGCTTTGCACCGCGAATTCATCTTGTTGTTCGCGGGTGATTTTCCATTGCGCCGCGATGTTTTCGGCGGTGATGCCCATGTGCACGGTGTCAAAGGGGTCGGTCAGCGCGCCCACCATCATGTCCACCACGCCGCCGTCGTTCATGCGCTGGCCCCAGCGCATCGAGGGCAGCACATACGCACCGCGGCTCATCGATTCCGCGCCGCCGCCGACGGAGATATCCGCGTCACCGAGTTGAATCGCCTGCGCCGCGCTCACAATCGCTTGCAAGCCGCTGCCGCACAAACGGTTCACGGTCAGCGCCGTGGTCTCTTGCGGCAGGCCGCCTTTGATGCACGCCACGCGCGAGAAATACATGTCCTTGGCTTCGGTGTGAATGACGTTGCCGAACACCAGTTGATTGACTTGTTTGGGCTCAACGTTGGCGCGTTTCACTGCCTCCTTGATCACCTGCGCGGCCAATTCGGTGGGCGCGATGTCCTTGAGTGCGCCGCCATAATCGCCAATCGCGGTGCGTACACCGCTCAACACCACCACCTCACGTACCTCACTCATGGGAATCTCCGTAAGTACTTGATTTTAAACAATATTTTTATGCTCTATTAAAATAGTCTACGCTGCTCGATGGGCTCTGTCGAGTGCCTTGGTGCTTTGCACCAAAATGGAACCTGCAAAATGATCCCAAAATTTCGTCAGTGGCCGCGCTGGTAAAGCCGGTAGCGCTCGATTTTGTCGCGCGGGCGCTGGCCTTCCCAAATGATGCGCCAGCCGGGTTCGAGTTCGGTTGCGGTATGTGCCACAGCCTGTACTAACAGCAGGTTGCAGCGCGTATAGGGCGACGCTTTGGCGTCGCCGCGGTGCGCGATCACATTGGCGTAGTAGTGCAGCATCGCGCGCTGCGTGCCGCCCAGGCCGCGGCCTTCGACGCAGGTGTATTGCGCGGGCAACCGCTCTTTGAGCGGGGTGAACACCGCGCGATAACTGCGCGTCAGATCGATCCACTGTATAAACAGCGTCGCGCTCAAGCCCCACAACACGGTGACCGCGGCGGCCCACACGATCACCGGGCGTTCGGGTGAGCGCTTAAGTTTGGCGATGAGCACAAACCATGCCATGGTGTAGAGCGCCGCGATCACAAACGGCGCGGGCTTGAAACCGGGGGCGTACACCGGCAGCAAGCGCCGCAAATGCGCGTGCAGGCGCGCCGGCACGCCGAGCTCCAAGCCGCTCCAATAAAACCATGCCGCGATGATAAACACCGTACCGCCGGTAATGCCGAACCACAACCAGGCGCTGGCCGCGCCGCGCGGCAACTCGCGGATGGCGAGCGTTGCCAACAGTGCCGCCGGCGGCAACAAAATCAACGCGTAAAGATCGCGGCCGTCGCTGCCGAGCGAGAGCGCGATCAAGGTGACGACAAAACCGGTCAGCGGCAACGCCACCGCCGGCATGGCGCATTGTTCGCGCCGCCGCATCGCCCACAGTTGCCATAAACACAACGCCCACACCGGCCAGGCGTGCCACGGCAGGATGCGCAGGTAATAGCCGATATCGCTGGGGCCCGACCACAGCGCGTGCCAATCGCCGGCGAGCCACACTTGAAAAAGTTCGGGCGAACGCGCGTTGAGCGCCAGCGGCCACGCAATGATGAGCGGCGTGGCGATGGCGCCGGCCACCAGCAGCGCGCTGCCGTAGCGGCCGTTGCGCCAGGCGCGGCAGATCGCCGGCAGCGTGAGACTGATCGCGATCAGAATGAGGGTTTCCAACGCGCCTTGCGATAAAAACACCACGCCGATGGCTAGCCCCAGCACCACGCCGCCCGCCGGCGCGCGTCGCAACGCCAACGCCCACGCGTAATAGGCGGCGGCGAAGGCTGCCAGCGGCACGATATCGGTGATGCCCTCGTGCCCGCGCAGGGTAAGGCCAAAGCAGCCCAGCAATAACAATGCCGCGATGCCGCCGTTGCCCTTGCCGTTAAGTTCGCGCCCGGCGAGCGCGCAAAACAGCAGCGCCAGCGCCATGTACAAGCCGGTGGCGAGCCGCGCACCATCGTGTAGCGGCAACAGCGCCGAAGTCAGGTAAGCGGTTAGCGCCGCCGTCCAATAATAGAGCGGCGGCTCGTGCAAATAAGGCTCGCCGGCGAGTGTGGGCACCAATAAAGAGCCGCCGCGCAGCATGTCGTAGACCACGCCGATGGTATCAGGCTCGTCGGTTTTCCACGGCTCGTGGCCGACAAGCCCCGGCACGATCCAGGCGAGACACAGCAGTGTGATGAGCCAATGGCGCTGGGACATATACGGGCGGCGCGCTCTTGTGATTATTGTGCGGCAATTATCCCACGATTAATCCGCGCACCCGGTGGCATCGCGCGCATGCGCAACTATCGTGCGCTGCGCGCCGCGCCGGTGCACCGCGTTTGCGCAGCGTGCATCAGGTTGTTGATCAGCACGATGGGCGCGTTCAGATCCGAACAAAAAAATTAAATAAAATCAATAGATTATGCCGGATAACGCCGGCGTAATCGTGAGTTGGCACGCATTTCGCTTTTAGCGGGGCATGAATCACTGGAGACCATCATGACCGAAGTGCGCAAACTCTACGATGCCAATACTGATTTGTCCTCGCCCTGTGGTTGCGGCAGGCATCGCACGCAACATGAGCACGACCATGATGCGCGCAACGATGCGAACAGCAACGATGCGCAAGTGTTGGGCAGCCAAGCCATCGAATCGGCAATGGTGCGCGCGCTGTTTCCCGCCGACGGCATGCGCCGGCGATTCTTAAAAGCGGTGGGGGCGAACACCGCGATGGCGGCGATTGCCAGCGTGCTGCCCATCGGTGCGATGCAAGCCTTGGCGCAAGACAAACGCCCGCTGGAGAAAAAAGATCTCAAGATCGGTTTTATTCCCATCACGTGCGCGACACCGCTGATACTCGCGCATCCGCTGCGTTACTACGCGGCGGAAGGTTTGAATGTCGAGGTGATCAAAACCGCGGGCTGGGCGCTGATCCGCGACAAGGTGTTGAACAAGGAGTACGACGCTTCGCATTTCCTCGCGCCGATGCCGATCGCCATTACCATGGGTGTGGGCTCTAACGCGCAACCGATGAACGTGGCGACGATACAAAATATCAATGGCCAAGCGATCACGCTCGCTAACAAGCATAAGAACTCGCGCGATCCCAAACAATGGAAGGGCTTTCGCTTTGCCGTGCCGTTCGAGTTTTCGATCCACAACTTTTTGCTGCGTTATTACGTGGCCGAGCACGGCCTCGACCCGGACAAGGACATCCAAATCCGCGTGGTGCCGCCACCGGAAATGGTGGCGAACCTGCGCGCGGGCAACATCGACGGCTATCTCGGCCCCGATCCGTTTAATCAGCGTGCGGTGTTCGAAGAAGTCGGCTTTATTCACTTGCTGACCAAGGAGCTGTGGGACGGCCACCCCTGTTGCTCTTTCGGCGCGCCGACGGCATTCATCAAGGAAGCGCCTAATTCGTTCGCCGCGCTGTTCCGTGCGGTGTTAAAGGGCGCCGCGCTGGCGCGCGACCCGAAGAATCGCAAGACGATTGCCGAATCCATCGCGCCCGCGAACTATCTCAATCAGCCGGTGTCGGTGTTGGAGCAAGTGCTGACCGGCCGCTACGCCGACGGTTTGGGCAATGTGAAGAACGATCCATCGCGCATCGATTTCGACCCGTTCCCCTGGTACACCATGGCGACGTGGATCCTGTCCCAAATGAAACGCTGGGGTTACATCAAGGGCGATGTGCGCTGGAAGGATTTGACCGAACAGGTTTACTTGCTCACCGACGCGCGCCGGCACATGGCCGCGTTGGGCCACAAACCGCCCGCCGAGAACCACAAAAAAATCATCGTCATGGGCAAGGTGTTTGATCACAACGCGCCGGATGCTTATGTGGCGAGTTTTGCAATCAAGCGCGTTTGATGGCGTGAAACGTAAAACGTGAAAGGTGAAAGGTGAAGGTGCAACGTGGATAAAAGCATGGGTCTTAAAGCCGGCGCGCTATCGCTGGTGATCTTTCTGTTCTTCCTGGGTATTTGGCACGCCACGACCGTGACGCCGGCCAGATCCGGCGGGGCGCTTACCGAGTACGAACAGTTGATGGGCAAAAGCGCCGGCAAGCAGGATGGCTTGCCGACCCCCGCACAAATGGGCTCGGCGGTGAAAAAGCATTTGTCCGATCCGTTTTACGACAACGGGCCGAACGATAAAGGTATCGGAATTCAGTTGGCATACTCGTTGATGCGCGTGGGCGCGGGGTTTTTGCTGGCCGCCCTGGTCGCGATACCTGTGGGGTTTTTCATCGGCATGTCGCCATTGCTCTACAGGGCGCTTAACCCGTTCATTCAGGTGTTAAAGCCGATATCGCCGCTGGCGTGGATGCCGTTGGCGCTGTACACGATCAAGGATTCCGCGACGTCTTCAATTTTTGTGATTTTCATTTGCTCGATCTGGCCGATGCTGATCAATACGGCTTACGGCGTGGCTTCGGTGCGGCGCGACTGGCTCAATGTCGCGCGCACCCTGGAAGTTGGTGTGTTCAGAAAAGCGTTTCAAGTGGTGTTGCCGGCGGCGGCGCCGACCATCATGACCGGCATGCGCATTTCAATGGGCATCGCGTGGCTGGTGATCGTCGCGGCCGAGATGTTGGTGGGCGGCACCGGCATCGGCTACTTCGTTTGGAACGAATGGAACAACCTTTCGCTCACCAACGTGATCTTCGCGATTTTGATGATCGGCGTGGTGGGCATGGTGCTGGATTTGATGTTCGGTGTCTTACAAAAATTTGTGACCTACGTGGAGTAAGCGGATGAGCGCAGAATCGTTTTTAATCGCCGAAGCCCTAGCCAAAAAATTCCCCGGCGGCCGCGGTAAGCCCGATCTCACGGTGTTCGACGATGTGCACTTTTCGATCGAGAAGGGCGAATTCGTGTGCATCATCGGCCACTCCGGTTGCGGCAAAACCACCATTCTCAATGTGCTTGCGGGGCTCGATAGCGCAACCGCCGGCAACGTGGTGATGGACGGGCGCGAAGTCGCGGGGCCGAGCCTGGAGCGCGGCGTGGTGTTTCAGGGGCACGCGCTGATGCCGTGGTTGTCGGCCAAAAAGAACGTCGAATTCGCGGTGCGTTCGCGCTGGCCCGACAAATCCAAAAAGGAAATTGACGAGCACTGCCAGCGGTATCTCGATCTGGTCGGCCTCACCGGTTCGGAGCACAAGAAGCCATCCGAGTTGTCGGGCGGCATGAAGCAGCGCGTGGGCATCGCGCGCGCGTTCGCGATCGAACCCAAGATGCTGCTGCTCGACGAGCCGTTCGGCGCGTTGGACGCATTAACCCGCGGCAACATTCAGGACGAACTTAAAAAGATCTGCGCGGCCACGCATCAAACCGTGTTCATGATCACGCACGATGTCGACGAGGCGATTTTGCTCTCCGACAAAATCATGCTGATGTCCAACGGGCCGAAGGCGCGTATCGCGGAAATCGTGGTCAACACCTTGCCCAAGGAACGCTCGCGCGAGACCTTGCATAAGGAACCGCATTTCTACGCCATACGCAATCACTTGGTGGATTTTCTGGTGAGCCGCTCCAAGCGTTTCAGCGAGGAACTGCCCGCCGGCTACGATGCGAGGAATCCGCCGCTGGTGATGCCGGGCGTGGAGACGCAACCCGAGCCACCCCAACCGAAAGCCGAAGTACCTCATCCCGAAAAAGCCGTAGTCGTGAATTTCAGATAAGTCCAACCTCTAAAGGAGAGCCACCATGAAAAAATCCGATGTGCCGCAAGCCCTGCTGGAAGCCGCCGTGCTGGAAAAGCCGATGAAACGCACCGATGTCACCGAGCTGGTGGTGATGCGAAAACTTCAAAAAGGCTTGACCTGGGCCAAGATCGCCAAGGCGGTGGGCGAGAGCAAGGAGTGGACTACCGCCGCGTTGCTGGGCCAAATGCAAATGACCAAGGCGCAAGCCGAAGCCGCGGGCAAACTGCTGGGCCTGCCGCCCTACGCCGTGTTGCTGTTGCAGCAAGTGCCGTATAAAGGCTCGTTGCCCACCGCGGTGCCCACCGATCCGCTGATTTACCGCTTCTACGAGCTGGTGAGCGTCTACGGCACCACCTTCAAGGAACTGATACACGAAGAGTTCGGCGACGGCATCATGAGCGCCATCGATTTCAAGATGGATATGCAGCGCGAGGCCGACCCCAAGGGCGATCGTGTGCGGATCGTGATGAGCGGGAAGTACCTGCAATATAAAACGTACTAACCGGGAACGAACCGGGGACGTACCATCAAGCATGCCGTTCCCGCGCGCGCGATGGCGGCGCTGATCCGCGCTGCGATCGTGCCGTGGGGACGTTTCCAGGTTCAAAAAATACTTAGGTGTTTTTGCGACAGTGTTGTGGCGTCGCTACATCAGCAACTTATTCTCATCGTAACCAACCGAAAATTTCGGAATAAAAGATAGCCGCCGCATTATCATCGATGCTTTGAAGCGCTAATACGTGCACATTTGTGCGCATTTGTGCGCATTCGTGCACTTTCGTACATGTGCGCCGCCAAGCGTGGAGATCGAGATGGTGCGACGTTCCCAACGGCAGGTGCGATTCACTGCGTTGCGCAAACCGCTCGCGCAAGCGGTGGCTTATGCGTTGATCGCCGGCGCCGCGCACGGGCAGACCCTACCTCACGGCGCGCTGCCCGCGGGCGGGCAAGTGGTGGCCGGCCAGGCCACTATCGGTGCGCCGCTCGGCAATCGCCTGGATATCCGCCAGCAGTCGCAAAACGCCGTGATCGACTGGCGAAGTTTTAACATCGGCGCGGGCGCGCGGGTTGACTTCAGCCAGCCTTCGCATTCGTCCATCGCGTTAAACCGCGTGCTCGGGCAAGACCCGTCGACGATCCTCGGTGCGCTAAACGCCAACGGGCAAATTTTTATTTTGAATCCCAACGGTGTGTTGTTCGGCCGTGGCGCGCAGGTCAACGTGGGCGGGTTGGCCGCCTCCACGTTAAACCTGTCGAACGCCGATTTCATGGCCGGGCGCTTTAACTTCGTCAGGGACGGCGCCGCGGGCAGCGTGATCAACGCCGGTGACATCGTCGCCAACGGCGGCATGGTGGCGTTGATCGGCCCGCACGTCAGTAACCAGGGCAATATCACGGCCAACGGCGGCAGCGTGGCCTTGGCCGCGGGCGAGCGTGTCACGCTGCACATGAACGGTAAACGGCTCATCGGCCTTGCGGTTGATCAAGGCGCGCTGAACGCCGCCGCCGACAACAGCGGGTTGATCAACGCCGGCGGCGGGCAAGTGTTGCTCACCGACAAGGCCGCGGACGCGCTCATCCAGTCGGTGGTCAACAACACCGGCGTCGTCGAAGCCAACGCCATTAGCAACGTTAACGGCGTGATACGTCTCGAGGGGGGTGTCATCAACAACGATGGTGTGCTGCGTAGCGTGGGCGCCGCACGCGGCGGCAGCATCGCGCTGGCGGGGGCGGGAGATGTCACGCTCGGCGCGAACTCGGTGATTGCCGCAGGTGGCGCAAACGGCGGGGCTGTGTCCGTGCAAGCGCGCAACGGCACCCTGCTGGCCGACGGGCGCATCGATGTGACCGGCGCAGATGGCAAAGGCGGCAGCGTCAAATTGTTGGGTGAGCGCGTGGGTTTGATTGCCCATGCGTGGGTTGATGCTTCTGGCGCAAGCGGCGGCGGCACGGTGCTGGTGGGCGGTGACTATCAAGGCAAGAACGCGGCGGTGCAAAACGCGCAGCTCACGTATGTGGGCGCTGATGCTCGCATCAATGCAGATGCGCGCGCACTGGGTGCCGGCGGTTTCGCTCGCTAGACAATATGCCACATAAAATCAAGCTCTTAAACAATAGATAGCGTAGTTTGTCGGGATTAAGCACTATATGTTGTGGGTTTGGGGTGGGAATAGGTTAAAATCCGCAGCAGATTGCTGACCACGAGCTAGCCAAAATAAAAATGTTGAATAAAATCAAATACTTACGTTATTTGACGGCGCAGGACGACGGACCTGTGGGGGCGCCATGAGCGCGGTCCTGGACGGCGTTACCCCGCAGCCGATAATGCTGGTGGACGCGCCGCTCGAACACATCGCCAAGATTTACGGCGAGCCGTTAAAGGAGCTGCCGCAAGATCTTTATATCCCGCCGGATGCGCTGGAGGTCTTCCTCGAACAGTTCGAGGGGCCGCTTGATTTGCTGCTCTATCTGATTCGCAAGGTGAACATCAACGTTCTTGATATTCCGATGGCGAAGCTGACCATGCAATATCTCGAGTACGTGGAGATGATGCGCACCAAGACGCTGGAGTTGGCCGCGGAATATTTGTTGATGGCGGCGATGCTGATCGAAATCAAATCGCGCATGTTGTTGCCGCGGCCGTCGGGGGTGACGCTGGAAGAAGATCCGCGCGCGGAGCTGGTGCGGCGCTTGCTCGAATACGAGCAAATGAAAAAAGCCGCGCAGCGCGTGGCTGAAATCCCGGTGGCGGGGCGCGATTATTCGCTGGTCAACGTGCTGTTCGAGCGCGGCGCGCAGGCGATGCCCGATGTGAGCCCGATGGAGTTAAAGCTCGCGTGGCTCACCATTTTGAATCGCGCCAAGGTCAACAAGCATCACAAAATCACGCGCGAGCAATTGTCGGTGCGCGATCACATGACGCGCATCTTGCGCCGCTTGCAGGATGCGGAGTTCGTCGAGTTCACCGAGCTTTTTACGCCGCAACAAGGCTTGCCGGTGCTGGTGGTGACGTTTCTCGCGCTATTGGAATTGGCGCGCGAGTCGATGATCAAGATCACGCAAGAGCAGGCGTACGCGCCGATTTACGTCAAATTGAGTAGCGTTACCACCGAGGTGGGTGATGAGCAAAAAAACTGAACAAAAGCAAATGCTTACAGAGATAGAGTCCGAGCCAACGGAAGCCCCGGACAACACCGAAGCCGAAGAGGCGTTATACGAGAGCGATGCCGCGCCGGTTGATGCCGCAACGGTGGAAACAGAACAACACGCGGCTGCCGACGACGATAGGTTGTTAGTTGATGAGGCCGCGTCAGAAGCCGCGCCGCTCGATGCCGCGTTGGTGAAACGCGTGCTTGAAACGGCGCTGCTCACCAGCCCCGAGCCGCTCACGTTAAACGACATGAAGCGCATGTTCCCGCGCGGCGAAACCAACAACGAGTTGGTGCGCAAACTGCTCGACGATATTCGCATCGAGTGGGAAGGGCGCGGCGTGGAACTGGTGAACGTCGCCTCCGGCTGGCGTTTTCGCTCGCGGCCGGAGTTACAGCGTTATCTCGATAAACTCGATCCGCAAAAAGCGCCCAAGTATTCGCGTGCGGTGATGGAAACACTGACCATCATCGCCTATCGCCAACCGGTGACGCGCGGCGACATCGAAGATATCCGCGGCGTAGTGGTCACCAGCAATATCATCAAAACGTTGGAGGCGCGCGGCTGGATCGACGTCATCGGCCACCGCGAAGTGCCGGGCCGCCCCGCCATTTACGCCACCACCAAGCGTTTTCTCGACGACTTGGGCCTGCGTTCACTTGAAGAACTGCCGCCGCTTGACGATCTGGGCGCGCTGGTCGAGAGCAGCGGCGCCGCGCAATTGGAAATGAACATGCCGGGCGCGGACAACGCGCCGCTGGTGTCGGCGGGCGAAGGGTTGATGCAGCACGATGATGACGAAGACGGCGAGGGCGGCGCTGATTTTGCCGCCACTGAATTGCGCACCGAGGATGGCGGCTCGCAAACGCCGCCGCCCTCGCAGTTGCATTAGCCGTGTGCGCAGGGGGGGGCGCCCTGCGTGAGCGGTTTGCGGTTTAGCGTTTCCCCGCCGTATCCCAAGTCGCCAGGCCGTCAAACAGCGTGAACGCCATGCCGCTTAACACGCGGTTCTCCAAACCGACCAACGCCGCCGGCACTTCCAGCCGCACCCATTGCCCGGTGGGTGGCAGCGGCCCCATGTGGCGGCGGCTTGCGGTGCCATTCACACCCCAATTGATTAAGGATACGCTGATCAAGTAGGTAAAAGGTGCGCCCGAGGAAAGCGATGATGCCGATTATGCGAAATGAATGCTGATTTCATCAGGCCGAAGGCGATT
>Ga0194132_10012094_pt1 | contig 10863 bp, 8 predicted proteins | sample TA2KigOf80mmetaG_FD_148612 | JGI IMG/M metagenome (GOLD analysis project Ga0194132, IMG submission 148612) | Freshwater microbial communities from Lake Tanganyika, Tanzania - TA2015054 Kigoma Offshore 80m | ecosystem: Environmental > Aquatic > Freshwater > Lake | place: Tanzania: Lake Tanganyika... | reverse complement strand
CAGGGGAATAACGCCCCATTTTGGCGATTAGGAGGGGAGCGTCAACAGGCACACGGCGGCAGGCGAGTGCCGCAGCTTGCTTGCCCTCTGCCTTTTTGCGTGCCAGCCAGCAACGTGTATACTGGCAATTGTGCAGTCCACTGCGGACCTGTAACGCGAGGATCGCGGGCTATGCCGCTGTCTGTACGTTGCGATCGTTGTTCAAAGAGCCAGTCGGTACCCGACAGCCTGGTCGGTGAGCCGATCATCTGTGTTTATTGCGGCAATCAGGTCATTGTCTCGGAAGATGCCCCGTTGATGCCTCCTCCGCTGCCGGGAGCCGCTCCTGCTGCAGAACCACGTGTTGCCATGACGCCGCCAAAGCGCGGAGTGGTGGCCGCGGCCAGTGCGCCTCCATCGCGGCGGACCGCCATGCCGCGGCCGCCTCAGCGTGCGACGGGGCCTGCTCCCGCCGCCGCGCATGGCGGCGCCGCTGTGCCCGCGCCTCCCGCGGCCCCTCCTCCCGTCATGCCTCCCACAGCCCCACCTCCGCGAACACAGGAAGTCGAGCAGGTTGAGCCGTTTCTGGAGACCTACGAACGGGCTGTTCAATTGCAGAAAACGTCCGTCTGGCCTTGGATCTTCGCCGGCATCATGGCCGTTGGCATTTTGATCGCCGTCGTGGCGGCGATGCTGGTCAAACAGTTGAATCCCAATCCGGCACCGCACACCCTGACTCAGCAGTTCCCGGCGAATCCCGCAGCGGTCGCCTTGCTTGGAGCGCGGAAAGCAGGCCTGGGTTATTCCCTGAAACTCCCGCCCGATTTTGAAGAGGCCACGCCGCCACCCCTGGAAGGCCTTCCGGCCGGAACCAAATCGATTGCCTGGGCCGCCAAGGCAGGAACGGAAGACGCCGGCTCGTTCTTGCGAATCTGGGTTATCCCCGACACGTTGAATATCGACCAGGAATTGCGCGGCCTGCCCGGCCTGGGTGGATTTGTCGAGTATCCGGCTAATATCCAGAACAAATCGACCTGGCAGCGGCTGGGCAAGATGGTTGCGGTTCGTGGCCTGGTCGAAGGAAGCGAGGGGAGCGAACCGCGAAAGGGGGTCATTTATCTTCTGGCCGATGAAGATCGGACCTTGATCGTGGTCGGCATGGCGGCGGGAAACAAAATGGCGGAAATACAATTCCTGCTGGATCACGCGGTCCGCACCCTGGAGCGCTCGGCGGAACCTGCTGCGGATTGACGGCGGCGACAGGCGCGCATCGACAGCGGAGCCGGGGGCGAACGCCTTACCTGACTCATTTTCCTTGCGGGAACTCCGTTCCGGGTCGCCGCGTCTAATGGATGGCGGTCGTTGTTACAAGCCTTTTACATAGCCCGGGGGCACAGCCGGATATAATCCGAGCGTGCCACGTGGGCCGGCGCGGCCCAGGATCGCAAGTGGCGATGTTCCGTTCCTCCCGCAACAAAGGAGATCCCGTCATGGCAACCTTGGCGCATGTTTCAAAGCGGCTGGTGGCGGCCGCGATTCTTTCGATCTTGTTCTCGGAAGGTTTATCTGCCGCGGAGGCCGGAAAAGGGGCCGCGCAGCCACCGAAAATCCAGGTCGCCCTGCTGCTGGACACAAGCAACAGCATGGACGGGTTGATCAATCAGGCCAAAGCGACGCTGTGGAAGATCGTTAATGAATATGCCGCCGCCAAGCGGGACGGAAAGCTCGTCCAGCTTGAGGTGGCCCTCTACGAATACGGAAATAACGGACTCAACCCCAAGGATGGCTACATTCGCCTGGCCGTGCCGCTGTCCGACAATCTGGACCGCCTTTCCGAAGAACTCTTCAATCTTAAGACGAACGGCGGCAATGAGTTCTGCGGGCAGGTTATCGACAGCGCGGTCAAGCAGCTCACGTGGGATGAGAGCCGCACGACGCTCAAGTGCATCTTCATTGCCGGCAACGAGCCGTTTAGTCAGGGCCCGGTGCGGTTCCAGGACGCTTGCCGGGCCGCGGCAGGAAAGAACATTACGGTCAACACGATCCACTGCGGCCCGCTCGACGTTGGGGCGCAGACGGGTTGGCAGGACGGCGCCATGTTGGCCGATGGCTCGTACATGTCCATCAACCAGGACGAGCGGGTTGTCCACGTAGAAGCTCCGCAGGACAAGGAGTTGGCCCGGCTAGGGGCGGAACTGAACAAAACCTACGTGGCCTATGGCGCCGCTCCGGCGCGCGAGCAAGCAGTCAAACGACAAGAGGCCCAGGACGCCAATGCGGCCGGCCTGAGTTCCTCGGCTGCAGCGGATCGGGCCGCGTTTAAGGGCAAAGGGCAGTACAACAACGTGGGCTGGGATCTGGTTGATGCCTGCAACCGCAGCGGCGTGAAGATCGAAGACGTCAAAGAAGACCAGTTGCCGGAAAACCTCCGCAAAATGTCCGTTGAGGAGCGCAAGAAGTATGTGGCGGAGAAGACCGCCGAGCGCGAAAAAATCCAGGCGGAGATCAACAAACTGTCGAGCGAACGCGGCAAGTACATCGCCGCCGAGCAGCAAAAGCAAACCGCGCAGGGAGGCAAAACGCTGGACGCAGCGATGATGCGTGCCGTGCGCGACCAGGCCGCGAAGAACGATTTCAAGTTCAGTGAGTAAGCGTTCAGACTGGGGTTACTTTTTCCAGTGAATGCTTATCGCAGCATCGTTTGCCTGTTGCGGGCCGGGGGTGCTGCGGCCGTTGGCAATAAGCTGCTGCATCAAGGCCGTCAGTTCGTCAACGCGCTGGGGCAGCGCGTTGTACAGGTTCTTGGTTTCACCAAGATCGTCGGCCAGGTTGTATAACTGGCCGGGCGAATGGACACTGCCTGGCGTCCAGCCCCCCGATCCTTCGCTGAAAACAAGCTTCCACGGACCAGCGTATTGTCCGCGGCACCGCTTTTCGCCAGAGCGGCGAGCACACGGCCGACTGCGGCGTCGGTTTCCATGACGAGATCTGCGTATGGGATCAGCCCGCTTTTGCCTTTCCACTCGTCATTGACCGCCAACGCGTGGTCGGCCCGCCTGCTTGCCAACTCCATGGAGGGGCAAGTTACAGTGATTCGGCGGGGCCATATAATGGAGCTAAGGTCCGTAGATGGGAAACACGGGCTGGAAGACCATGATACGCGTGCTGACAGAAGCGTCTGCACTGCCCAAGGATTTGAAGATGCCCGAGGGAGTCGTCTATCTCGACAATCACTCCACGACCCGGGTCGATCCGCGGGTGGTGGATACCGTGGCGCCGTTTCTGACGGAGATGTATGGCAACGCCGGGAGCGTAAGCCATGCCTTTGGCTGGGAAGCCCGCGATGCGGTGGAGAAGGCCACGGCTGCGGTGGCAGCCGCCGTCGGGGCGAAACCCAAGGAGATCGTCTTCACCAGCGGCGCCACGGAGAGCAACAATCTGGCCATTCGCGGCATCGTGGAATCGCCGCGACGGAAGGGAAATCATCTGCTGAGCGTGGCCACCGAGCATCGGGCCGTCCTCGATCCGCTGCGGCGGTTGGCGCGGCACGGGTGTGAATTGACTCTGCTGACGCCGGCTCCCGCCGGCCGCTCGGACGCCGGCCGCCTGGACCTGCAGCAGGTAGCCGAGGCGCTGCGGGACGACACGGTGCTGGTTTCGGTCATGCTAGCCAACAATGAAATCGGCGCAATTCACCCCATTGCGGAGATCGCCGCTGTTTGTCGGGCGCACGGCGTGCCGCTGCATTGCGACGCCACGCAGGGAGTTGGGCGAATCCCCGTGGATGTCGAGGCGCTGGGGGTCGATTTGATGAGTTTTTCGGGGCACAAGATTTATGGCCCGCGCGGCATGGGGTTGCTCTATGTCCGCCGCCGCTCGCCGCCGCTGCGGATCGAACCGCAGATGACCGGTGGCGGCCAGCAGCATGGTCTGCGCAGCGGCACGCTCAATGTGCCGGGGATTGTGGGGCTGGCCAAGGCTCTGGAGCTATGCCGCGAAGAATTGCTTCACGAAATGCCGAGATTGGCCGCGCTGCGGCAGCAACTCTGGACGGGATTGAGAGAAAAACTCGACGGCTTGACGCTCAACGGCCCCCAGTTGGATCGAACCGACTGGCGCCTGCCCGGGAATCTGAATGTTGCCTTCGACGGCGTGGACGGGGAAGCGCTCATGCTGAGCATGCCGGGGCTGGCCGTCAGTTCCGGCAGTGCCTGCAGTGCCGCGGAGCCGGAGCCCAGCCACGTGCTGCGCGCGTTGGGCATGGCGGATGACGTGGTGCGCAGCAGCCTGCGGTTTGGCCTGGGGCGCTTTACCACGGAGAGTGAGATTCTGTTTGCAATTGAAGTGATCGCGGAAGCAGTCACCCGGCTGCGCGGACTCAGTAGCATGGGCTTCCCCGCCCAGGTCGAGCGGTCCACTTGATCGAGCGTCCGAGGCGCCGTACGATAATCACCTTGCTGAAGGTGGCCGCATGGGGGGCCTGATTCGGCGGCGTAGCTCAGTCGGTTAGAGCACCGGCTTCATAAGCCGGGTGTCGGCGGTTCGAGTCCGCCCGCCGCTATTTCTTGTCTTGGCCCAGCACGAACGGTCGTAGCGGTTGTGCCGGTGCGATGGCCGGAATTCCGTGTATGCTTTCGCGGCCTTTGCTCCTTTCCGCAGGGTGAAGTAGGTTTCAGAAAGAGGCCCTTTTGGAAGGACTGCTACCGTGAACGAATTGCTCAAAAAGATCAGACGTTTTTCGGCGGAAGAAGATGGCCCGACGGCAGTTGAGTACGCCGTAATGTTGGGGCTGATCATCCTGGCTTGCATCGGCGCCGTCGTACTGGTCGGTCAAAACACGTTGGAAAGCTACACCAAATCCGGCAACTCCATCGACAAGGCGATGGGGGGCAAATAACAAGCCCCCTTCGCTTCTGGCGTGCCGGCATGGCTGAACGCTGGAGTCCAGCCTTGTGGCTGCTTGGCGTCACGCAGGCAGACAAAAGCCTGTACACCAACGTACGCACCCGTTGGCGCCCGGCAGAAACAGCCTGCCGTTCGATTGGCTTGCGGGCCAGCCGCCATGCTCCGATAATTGAGGGAGTTCCTTTCACTCCCATTAACGGGCAAACGCGTGGCCGACGATTTCAACCCTTATCAAGAGTGGCTTGGTTTGCCCGCCACGGCTGCGACGCCGAATCACTATGCTCTACTCGGGTTGACACCGTTCGACGTGGAGCCGGAGCACGTCCGCCGCGCGGCCGTTCAATGCAAGTCGCGGGTCCGCAGCCATCGCCCTGGCGATCGGGCTGCCGTCTGGAGCCGTTTGCTGGATGAATTGGAAACCGCCCAGCGCTGCTTGTGCGATCCGGCCGAGAAGGCCGCTTACGATACACGGATGCAGCAAAGCGAATTCTCCCCCAGCACGATTGACGACCGATCTGATCCACCCAGAGACGACGTCCACGTCGCCCCGGTGCGGAATCTCATGCCGCCGACGTGGCCCGCCACAACTCCGGCCGAAGTTGCCGCGACCGCAATTCCGTCGGCGCCTGATCTGGCCTCGTCTCCGACTCAACATCCACTTCTGACCCCGTTGGCAATTCCCGTGGCAGCGCCTGCCACGGCCGGCAGTGCGGCAGCCGTGCCGGTTGCCGCTGCATTGAGCTCGGCTGCTTCGCCCGCGCCTTCAGCGATTAGAAATGCCGGTATTCCGTTCGCGGTCAATCGTTCCAACGAGTTTGTTGTTCCCCAGGCCGTCCCCAGTGGGGCCGCGGCGCAGCTTCTTCCTCCCCCTGCCATACCGGTGCCGCCGGCGCAGCCGGATGGCGAGGCGCTTCCCGTCGAGGCCATAGGTGCCGCGGCATTGTTAACGTCTCCTTTGCCGGTCGAGTCGCCGGCTGTCAGCAGCCAGACCGGCGTGGCGAAGTTTCGCGCGGCAGGCGAGGTTGCGCAGCCTACGAGTTCCTGGACGCCCGCCGCCATTGCCAGCGTCTGCGGCATTGGCCTGGCCATCGTGCTGCTCGCCGGGGCGATTTTCTGGATATGGCAAACGCGGCCCGCCGAAACCGCAGGACTTGGCGGATTGAAAACGCCGCCAGTCGCCGACCCGAAACTGCCGACGCCAGTGCCGCCAGGGGAAGAGCCCAGAAAGCCCAGTCCAAAACCGGAGCCGAAGCCCCCCGTTCCGAATCCTGAGCCCATGCCTCGTCCGGAACCTCCTGTCACCAAGCCGGAACCGCCGGTCAAGCCTGAGCCGCCCCCCAAGCCAATTCCGGAGCCTGCGCCGAAACCGGAACCCAAACCTGTCCCCATGCCGGAGCCGCCGCTAGCGCCGGCCGCCACCCCCGAACAAACCCGTCAGGTTCAGGATGCATTGCGGCAAGTGCGGCAGCGACTGGCGGATCGAGACGTGCCGGGGGCCAAAGCCGCGCTGGCTGATGCGCAGCGGCTCGCCGGAGAAAGTTCGCTCAAAGAGTCCGTTATACCGACGGAGGCACTGGTACATTATGTAAGCGAATTCTGGTCCGCAGTCTCCACAGCCATGCTGAAACTGGCCGGTTCGGAGGTCCAGGTGGGGGACACCAAGGTCTTCGTCATCGAAACAGGCCCGGATCGGATCCTGATTCGCTGGGCAGGGCGAAACCGGGATTTTACGAAGAAGACCATGCCAGCAGGACTGGCCCGCAAGATTGCAAAAAACTGGCTGGATAAATCGGCCACGTCCAAGGTGATCGTGGGATCGTTTCTTGTGGTCGATCCGACCATGTTGGAAAACGGCGGCAAGGAGAAAGCGCGTGCGCTGTGGCAGGAAGCGGGCGCATCGGGGGCCGATGTGGCTGACTTGTTGAAGTTTCTCAACGATTCGTAATGAACCACGCAGCAGGTTGCATTATGGAAAAAACTGCGGATGGCGGGCCTCCTGTGGGAATCGACCTGGGCACCACCTTCTCCGTCGTGGCAACGCTCGATGCCCAGGGGCGGACGCGCACCATCCAGAACGCGGAAGGAGATGTGACCACACCCAGCGTCGTGATGTTCGATCGCGACAGCGTGGTGGTGGGGAAGGAGGCGGTCAAGCTCGCCTCGTTCGAGCCGGATGCCATCGCAGCATATGCCAAGCGCGATATCGGCGCCACGCGGTTCGGCAAGGCCATCCGGGGGCATCATCTGCCGCCGGAAGTGGTCCAATCGTTTGTGCTGCGGAAACTGGTGGCGGAGGCGGAACTGAAGATCGGCCCGATCCGCCAGGCCGTGGTGACGGTGCCTGCCTATTTCAACGAACCGCGCCGCAAGGCCACCCAGGATGCCGGCTGGCTGGCCGGACTGGAGATACTGGACATCATCAATGAGCCGACCGCGGCGGCCATCGCCTACGGAGTGGAGCGAGGATTTCTGTCCGGAAATGGCGAAGTGGCTGCACCGGAAACAGTGCTGGTTTACGATCTTGGCGGCGGCACCTTTGACGTCACCTTGATGCGGCTGGAAGGAAACGATTACACCGCACTGGCCACCGCCGGCGACGTATTCCTGGGCGGGATCGATTGGGACCAGCGGATCGTCAATCACCTGGCCGCGCAATTTCAAGCTCGGTTTGGCGTGGATCCACGGCAGCAGCCTTCCGCCCTGGTCCGCCTGCTGCGCGAAGCGGAGGATGCCAAACGGTCGCTAACAGCCAGGGAGGATGTGATCGTCACGTTCGAATTGGACGGGCAGTTGCTGCGCACGCCGCTGACGCGTGCAGAGTTCGAATACATGACGAGCGACCTGCTGGAGCGAACCCGCTTCACCACCAGCAATGTGCTGCGGGAAGCCAAGCTCGAATGGAAGGACATTTCGCGGCTGTTGCTGGTCGGCGGTTCCAGCCGGATGCCGCAGGTCCACGAGATGCTCCGCAAATTGAGCGGCCTGGAACCGGACCGCTCGCTGGCCGCGGACGAGGCGGTGGCGCACGGGGCGGCCATTTACGCCGGCTTCCTCCTGGCAGGGAAACAGAAGTCAGTCCATTTCTCCGCGATTCGCGACATCACCAACGTCAGTTCGCACGACCTGGGTGTGCTGGGAACGGAAGCAGCAACGGGACGGCCGCGGCGTCGGCTGATCATTCGCCACAACACCCGCCTGCCGGCAACCAAGGGAGGACGGTTTCATACCCAGACGGACGATCAGCGGTCCGTGCTGGTGCGCGTCGTGGAAGGAGGGGACGATAGCGGTCACAATGCCACGATCATCGGCACGTGCATGATCGCCAGCTTGCCGCCAGGTCTTTCGGCCCACACACCCATCGACGTCTTCTTCAAGTACAAAGCAAATGGACGGCTGGTGGTGCTGGCCCGGCTGCCCGACCAGGATTGTCAGGCAACGACGGAAATCAAACGGGACTGCGGACTGAGCCGGGAGGAATTGACGGACTGGGCCAGCCGGATTGCGGAGGGGCGGCTTCTGCCTGAAACTCCGCACGCCGCTACCGAGGCGGAACAGGCAGAGTGGATCGACGCGGCGGAAGAGGTTGTGGATGCGGAATCGGTCGAACCTGCGGAAACGGACGGGGAACAGACCTTGATTTCTTGCTGGGAGAAGAAGAATCAACTGCAAGTCCGAAGTTCATCGAGGACGAAGATCAACGGCCCAGCGCATTTGAGGATCCCGAACTGGATGATTTTTTCCGCACACTCAAATAGGTCGCACGCTGCTTCCGTAGCATGGGTTTTGCAGCCCGTGAATCTTCCGTAACATGAGCCTTCAAGCCGGTAAATGGAAGTGTAGATTTTGCGGCACGGGCGGGAAGCCCATGCTACCCAGCCACAACTTTGACGCCCGGGCGGGAAGCCCAGGCTACGCGAATGCCAAACATCGAGCGACTTGAGATCATTCCGGCGTCCGGCCCCGTGCGCGGCACGATGCGGCCTCCAGGATCCAAGAGCATCACGAATCGGGCCCTGGTCTGCGCTGCTCTGGCCGACGGCGTTTCCCAGCTCCGCGGCGCTCTCGCCAGCGACGATACGGCGGTCATGATGGAGTCGCTGCGCCGCCTGGGCGTGGAGATTGATTTCGACCCTTCTGCCAGCCTGATCACCGTACGGGGATGCAATGGGAAAATACCACGGCACGGCGCGGAACTGTTCGTTGGCAACAGCGGTACGACGATCCGCTTTCTGGCTGCGATGTGCGCGCTGGGGACGGGCACATTCCGGCTGGATGGTGTTCCGCGGATGCGGGAGCGTCCCATCGGCGATCTCGTTGATGCCCTGTCGCAGTTGAGGGTTCATGCCCGGGCGGAATCGCCTGACGGCTGCCCGCCGGTAGTGGTAGAGGCGGTCGGCCTGCCTGGGGGCGCGGTGAACGTGCGGGGAGACGTTTCGAGCCAGTTTCTCAGCGGATTGCTGCTGGCGCTGCCGTGCGCTGCGGGGCCAACGCATATCCAGGTCGAAGGGACGCTGGTTTCCGTACCCTATGTGGAGATGACGCTGGATGTGATGCGGGCGTTCGGCGTGGAGGTTTCGAGTCCGTCTGCCGGAGTTTTTGTGATCCCGGCGCCGCAGAAGTATCGCGCGAGGTCCTACGATATCGAGCCGGATGCCTCCGCGGCAAGCTACTTCTGGGCCGCGGCGGCCATCACCCAGGGCAGTGTGACGGTCACCGGCCTGGGGCTTGATAGTCTGCAAGGGGACGTGCAGTTCTGCGATTGCCTGGCGCGGATGGGCTGTCAGGTGCGATACACGGCGGAGGGGATCACCGTAGCGGGCCGGCCGCTGACCGGAATTGAAATGGATATGAATGCCATCAGCGACACGGTGCAGACTCTTGCTGTCGTCGCGCTGTTTGCCCAAGGACCAACGACGATCCGCGGCGTGGCGCACATTCGCCACAAGGAAACGGATCGCCTCGGCAATCTGGCGATTGAGCTGCGCAAGTTGGGTGCCACTGTTGACGTACTGGATGATGGCCTGCGGATCACGCCGGGGCCGCTTCACGGCGCGGAAATTGAAACGTATGACGATCACCGCATGGCGATGAGCCTGGCGCTGGCGGGGTTGAGGCAAGCGGGAGTCATCATTCGCGACCCCGGTTGCACGGCCAAGACGTATCCGCGGTTCTTTGAGGATTTGGAAGGACTGGTGGCCGGCTCCGCCTGCTAAACACGCTGTAGAGGATGACCCGTCAATCCAACCGGGTTTGTCAGTCTGGTGTCCCATGCCGGGCGCTCGAAATGATTTTCGCCCCAATCCAGCCGGCCAACGGTGCCTGTCAAGGCATGGAGTATTGAACCAACATGGACAATCGCATGCGATACATGCCCCGGCCTTTTACGCCGGGGGCAGGCCATCGACAAAATTCAAAATTCTTTTTTTGCCCTTCTTATGCCCCTTTACGGGCATTCTTTGCGGGCGAGCGGACGGGCGGCTGGAGCCAATCGGGGAAGGTCCATAACTGGGCGTGGTCAATATCTTTTTCGGCTCGTCGAACTGGCAGTCGGGGCAAAACGGTGCGAACTGGACAACGGCAACACACCCCAACTCCCACTCCTCTCAGAGGCCGATGGGGCTGACGCCGAAGCATTCCTGGCCGACATTCTCCTGTGTCTGCCTGTCATGGGCGTCACGTTCTTTGAGAAGGCGAAGGCGGGGGAACGCAAAGGCCAGGCTTTTGTCTTGAGAGCCAGAGGCGTCGAAGCGCGAGGTATTGACAGCCCTGAGGGTCTTGTGATTCTCGCGGAATCGAAGGCGGTTAAAGCTTAAACACCGTCGATTCACGCTTACTTATCTGAACTGCGGCGTACCTTGCTTGAGAAGGGCGTCCTAGTATCGCGTCACGCGGACATTTTCGGCTAGCATACCTCCCTGATTTGGGGCCCATTCCGTCAGGGAGGATGGATCATGTCGAAGAAGTATGTCGTGAAGTTGA
>Ga0194132_10012091_pt1 | contig 10864 bp, 8 predicted proteins | sample TA2KigOf80mmetaG_FD_148612 | JGI IMG/M metagenome (GOLD analysis project Ga0194132, IMG submission 148612) | Freshwater microbial communities from Lake Tanganyika, Tanzania - TA2015054 Kigoma Offshore 80m | ecosystem: Environmental > Aquatic > Freshwater > Lake | place: Tanzania: Lake Tanganyika... | reverse complement strand
GGTATGTTCTTCGAGCGAATAGGGGAAGACACCCACCCGGTCAAAACCCGTATCGGAAACAAAATCGCAAAGGGTTTCGAAATCAAGGTCCGTTTCTCCGGGAAATCCGACGACAAAGGTGGTGCGCAGAGTAACGCCCGGAATGTGTTTGCGGATGCGTTTCAGCAGGATTTCGATCTCGCGGCGCGTCGTCTCTCGGTTCATCGCGGTCAGCATACGGTCCGAGATGTGTTGAAGCGGCATGTCGATGTATTTGCAGACGTGTTCGAGGTCTGCAATGGTCCGGATCAACTCGTCCGTAAAACGGACGGGGTGGTTGTACAACGGACGTATCCAGCGAATACCTTCCACCCGGTCAAGCGCGCGAAGCAGTTGCGGCAAGGTGGCGGGGTCGGGGAGGTCTTTTCCGTACCAAGTGGTATCCTGAGAGATCAGGTTGAGTTCCACCGCCCCCTGACAGGCCAGTTCCCCCGCCTCCCGGACCAGCGAATCGACGGTCCGGCTTTGCTGTTTTCCTCGGATCGCCGGGATGATGCAAAAGGTACATCGGCGGTCGCAGCCTTCGGCGATTTTAAGATACACCGAATGCGCGGGTGTCGTAATAAGCCGTGGATACGAATAGTCCGTAGAAAGCGGGGTCCGGCGTATTTCGCGCACCGTGTCACGGATCCCCGCTCGAAGTCGGTCGAGCGTTTCCACGATCTGCGGGTACTGATGCACACCGAGGATGGCGTCCACCTCCGGTAGTTCGGCCATCAGTTCGTTTGAATACCGCTGTGCCATGCACCCTGTCACGACCAACGCGCCGCACCGACCATCTTCCTTGAACTTGGCCATTTCGAGGATGGTCTCGATCGCTTCTTGCTTGGCCGGACCGATAAAGGCACAGGTATTGACGATAAGAACTTCCGCCTCCTGATAGTCGTCCGTTACCGTATATCCGGCGCGGGTCAGAAGTCCCAGCATGACTTCCGAGTCTACAAGATTTTTCGAACATCCGAGACTGGCAATACCTATCTGTGGCAATGACGATCTCCTGTAACGATAGCAGATCGAACCGAAGACGGCGCGCTCTGTTTATTACACGCAAAAATATGTGGGCTGTTGCAAAAACTTACCGTAGATCCACCAGTTCTACATCCTTTGGCACAGTCATCCGGAAAATGTCCGGTGGGAGTGACGCATCGAGACGGATCGCTGAAAACCGTATCACGGTTTCGGAGCCTGCCTCATCCCGAAAGGCCATTTTCCGGGTCAAAAACGCGGTGGCATCCACCCACACCTGCAATTCGGACGGAGAGAGGTGTGGATTTTTTGCCGTGAGTTTGAGTACGTGGCAGACCTGTCCGTCGAGTGTTTCCTGACCGATCAACACCGGGATGTATCGGTCGGCGTACCTGAGCAGTTCGTCCGGTCTTGCGCCGATTCCGTCACGTTCCGCATGGGTCACAACGACTTGCCGGTTTGCCACGGCAAAAGTCCAGACCGATTTTCCATCCGACACGATGGTCTGTTCGGGCTGTTCGAGTCGGATTTTGTTCTGTCCGTACAACACGAAAAGACGCCCTGATATCGTACTCTTTTTACCGATGACGCTCAGTTGGGTCGTTGTCGAAAAATCGGCGGACAGCGACTTGGCGCGGTCAATTTTTTGTTGCGCCTTGCGGACGATCTCGGTGGCGGAAGACCCAGCAAAAACGGGTAGCGCGGCAAGAACCAGAAAAAACGCCACCAGTCCCTTTTCTATCCGGACGTTTTTTCCCATCCCCGCCCACCTTTCATTTGCCCGGACGCACTATGCAACCGGTTGCAAAACACAGACTTTTAAATATGCAACGCCTTAATTTGTCCGTCAAGCGTTAATAGTCTCTGTATATGGAAACGGGGAGAGGACGATTTGGTTCCTCTCCCCGGAAAGATATCTGCGTCGTTTGCGTGGAAGTCTTTACGGTACAGCGGCTTTGCTTCTCTCGTAGCGCACTTTTCCATCTACGATTGTGTATACGACTTCGGTCTGGAGAATCTGGTCTTCCGGGACGGTCATAATGTCTTTGGAGAGCACGGTAAAATCGGCCAGTTTGCCGGGGGCGACCGATCCGAGGTCTTTTTCCCGGAAAGAGCCAAAGGCCGCGTCGAGCGTGTACGAGCGAAGTGCTTCTTCTCGCGACATGCGCTGATCCGGAGAAAAACCACCCGACGGTTTTCCTTCGGGGCTTTGCCGGGTGACGCTGGCGTAGAACGAGGCGATGGGGCTTACATGTTCGACCGGCGCATCGGTGCCGTTGATGATTTTGACTCCTTCTTTGAGGAGTTTTTGCCATACGTATCCGCCTTCGAGTGTCCGCGCCTGTCCCAGACGGTCGCCGGCCCACGGCAGATCGGAGGTGGCGTGTATACCCTGCATCGAGGCAATAACGCCGAGTTTGGCAAAACGTGGGATTTCGGCTTCATCTATGATCTGGGTATGTTCGTCGCGAAACCGGTGGTCGGTTACATGCGGGTATTCTTTCATGGCTTTTTCGTACATGTCGAGCATCATCCGGTTGGCGCGGTCACCGATGGCGTGGGTGCAGACCTGCCAGCCGTTTTCCAGCGCGTATTTTGCGGCGGTATAGACGGATTCGGGTTCGACGGTATAAAACCCGGAGTTGCCCGGATCGTCGTGATAGGGTTCGAGAAGCGCTGCGCCGCGTGAACCAAGCGCCCCATCGGCGACCAGCTTTACCGCGCGCACGTCAAGAAAGCCGTTACCCGTGCCGACTTCCGGTTTGCCCAGCGCGCGCATCGTCGAAAGCCCGGCTGCCATCACGTAGACACGCATGTCGAGTTTGTTCTGTCCGGCATATTCGCGGTAGATTTTGATCGTCTCCGCCCCTACGCCCGCATCGTCAAACATGGTGATGCCGTTGGCCAGACATTCTTCGATACCCAATTCAAGCGCCTGACGGGTCTGGCTGTCCGTCATGGGCGGCACTTTGATCAGCGCTTGCGCCTTGTCTACAAACACACCGGTAGGATTGCCCGTTTTGTCCCTGATGATCTCGCCGCCGGACGGCGCATTCGTACTGGCCGTAATGCCCATGAGTTGCATGGCTTTGGCATTGGCAAACCCGGCGTGCCCGTCGGCGCGGGTGAGATAGACGGGGTTGTCCGGAACGGCCCGGCTAAGGTCATGATGTGTCATAAACCCCCGGATGGTCAGCGAGGTGCGATCGGTCCATTTTTCCTCATGCCAGCCGCCTCCTGTGATCCACTCGCCGGGTTTTACCCCCGGAACCGCCGCCTTTACCCTATCTATGACCTCTTTATAACTTTTGGCTCCTACCAGATTGACGATCATGCGCGCGCGCCCGATGCCGATCAGGTGGCCGTGGCTTTCCTTGAGACCCGGCAACACGGTCTGCCCTTTGAGATCGATCACGCGCGTATCGGCTCCGATATAGGGTGCGACGTCCGCGTCGGTTCCGACGACGACGATCCGGTTACCGACGATGGCAATCGCCTGTGCCTTGGGACGTTCCGTTTCGAGGGTATAAATCACCCCGTTTTTGAGAACGAGGTCTGCGGCGGCTTTGGGGATTTGGGCCTGAACGACGGAGGCCATGCAAACAAAAGTTGCGGCGTATACGGCAGCCTTTCTCCACAGCGACATATATGGCTCCTTTGAAAAAAGGGACAGGCTATAGGCTATACGTCGTCAAGCGTTTCCTGAGTGGTACGGCGTTTGGCGACTTCTTCACGGATATAGGCGATGATGTCGCGCGTAGGCGTTCCGGGTCCGAAAAGCCGCCCCACCCCTTCGGCGGCAAGCGTTTCCATGTCGGTTTTCGAGATGACGCCACCGCCCGTCAACAGCATGTGACCGGCCCCGTGTTCCCGGAGCAGACGCAGGACACGAGGAAAGAGCGTCATGTGCGCTCCGGAGAGGATGCTGAGCGCAACTACATCCACGTCCTCCTGAACCGCCGCTTCTACGATCATCTCCGGGGTCTGGCGCAGTCCCGTGTAGATGACTTCCATCCCCGCATCGCGCAAGGCGCTCGCCACCACTTTGGCACCCCGGTCATGGCCGTCCAGACCTGGTTTTGCCACAAGTACACGTATATTTCGTTCCATATCTTCTCCCGCGTGTCTAAGCCGTCCGGGCCATTACGGTTCGCGCGGCATCTTGCGGGGTCTTCTCTCGCCGCGCCACGGATACGCAAAGACCGTCTATCAGGGTGTCGTAGTCCGGGTGCGATACGACTTTTCGGCGCATTTCTTCCGAGAGGGCGCGGGTGATAGCGGCACGGCTTTGGCGCAGACGGCGCTGGTACAGACGGTCGGACTGCGATAAAAAGGCCAAATGGGTGTTCAACTGTTCATATACGGCCTCGATACCGGTGTCGTCGCGCGCGCTGGCTCTTAGCACCGGCGGGCGCCATCCGCTTTCATTATGTCGCATCTCCAGGACATTGCGCAATTCGGAGGCAAAATGGCTCGCACCCGTGCGGTCGTCCTTATTGACGACCAAGATATCTGCTACTTCCATAAGACCGGCTTTCATGGCTTGCACGCTGTCGCCGGACTCCGGTGTCAGCACGACCATGGTCGTGTCGGCAAGATCGGCGATGTCGAGCGTGGTCTGTCCCACGCCGACGGTTTCTACGAGGATCACTTGTTTCCCGGCGGCTTCCAACGCGGTCATTACGTCCGCCGTAGCGGGCGACAGACCCCCCGCATGGTTGCGGTCCGCCAGACTACGGATAAACACGTCGGGATCGGACCACAAGCTTTGCATTCGGAGTCGGTCTCCGAGCAGTGCACCGCCGGTAAACGGGCTTGTGGGGTCTACCGCTACCGCACCGACGGTAAACCCTTGCAACCGGAAGCGGACGATCAACCGGTCGATCAGTGTACTTTTGCCCGCGCCGGGCGGGCCGGTCACGCCGATACGTCTGGCCTTGCCCGTACGCGAAAAAAGCACGGACATCAGTCTCTCTCGTCGGTCGGGGTCGTTTTCGAGCCACGTGATGACACGCGCCAATGCCAGCCGGTCTCCGTTGAAAAGACGATCAAGCAGTGTCACACCGTACTCCGAAAAACGCGAAAAAATGCGGAGACAGTCCTACCGGGACGGTCCATCCGGCTCTCCCGCACCGATGTCTTTGAGACGCAACTGAATAGTCGTCTGACCGTTCCATGTATTTTCTTCGACGGTATAGGCAAGGTCGATGGCATCGGGGTTTGCGCGCAGTCGGTCCGCGTATCCGGCCATACCAAACCCGATGGCCTCGAAGACCTGGTCCCCTTTTCGGACACGGAATTTAAGATGGTTACGCTCGTTTCCGATCAAGTTGGGACCGCCCACGAGCGACAACCGGCGGGTGACAAACACGGGATGGTGGTTTTCCGGGCCAAAGGGGGCGAGCATTTTGAGGAGTTTGACCATGCGCGGGGTGATTTCGCTCAATTCAAGTTCGGTATCGATGGTCAGTTTCTGAATAAAGTCGGTCGGGGTGGCACGCGCGGAGACCACTTCGTGAAAACGCATCCGGAAGGCGTCGATTTGTTTTTCTTCGATAGAAAGCCCTGCGGCGTGGTGGTGACCGCCAAATTGGATAAGCAGATCGGCACATTCTTTTAGGGCATTGTACAGATGAAAGTCACCCATGGTTCTGGCCGAACCGCGTCCTACGCCGCCTTCTACGGCGATCATGATGGTAGGACGCAGATAAGCTTCTACCAAGCGAGAGGCTACGATGCCGATGACACCGGGGTGCCATTCGGAGGAGGCGAGGACGAGCCCACTGGCTTCTTTGAGAAAGGGATCGGCTTCGACAATACCTTTGGCTTCCTGAAAGGCGACAGTATCCTGTTGACGCCGGCGCTGGTTTTCGAAATTGAGTTCGGCGGCAAGTTCGGTGGCTTCTTGACGTTCTTCGGTCGTCAGGAGACGGACCACTCGGCTGGCGTCACCCATGCGTCCTGCCGCGTTGATCCGGGGGGCAAGACCAAAGACGAGTTGGTCGGTGGTCAGGTCTTTTTCCCTTAGTCCGGCGGCGTCGATCAACGCCTGAAGACCCGCTTTCTGCGTTTGCTGCATCATGGCCAACCCGTGTTTGGTCAGGATGCGGTTTTCGTTGCGAAGCGGCACGATGTCGGCGGTGGTGCCCATGGCGACGAGATCGAGGTGTGGATAGAGCACATGGTCGGGCAAACCGATCTGTTCGGCAAGCGCCTGTGCCGTTTTATAGGCCAGACCGACTCCACAGAGTTCTTTGAACGGATAGGAGCAGTCCGGGCGTTTGGGGTTGAGCACGGCAACGCCGTCAGGCAGTTCGTCTCCCGGCATGTGGTGGTCGATCACGATGACATCGATACCGATCGACCGGGCATAACGTACTTCTTCGACGGCGGTGATACCACAATCGACCGACAGGATAAGCGAAACACCCCTCCGTTGGGCCTCCTGAATACCGGTGTAAGACAGTCCATAGCCTTCGTGCATCCGGTTGGGGATATAGTAGGAAACGTTTTCGGCAAGCGCGCGGAGAAAGAGATAGAGCAGGGTAGTGGCGGTGGTCCCGTCTACGTCGTAGTCCCCATAGACCATAATGGCCTCGCCGGCCTGAAGCGCTGCGGCGATGCGTTCTACGGCGCGATCCATGCCCTGCATGAGAAACGGGTTGTGCAGATCGTCGAGCGTAGGTTTAAGGAAATAGCGGGCTTCTTCCATGGACGAGACGCCACGGTTGAGGAGCACTTGGGCGATGCCCCGCGGCACGTTGAGCGTTTCCATCAACGTGTTTGTTTCGGAATGTGGCGGTTCGAAAACCCATCGATACTTCATAGCCGTTTTCAGGGAAGATCAAGGGGGTGTGGGGGGATTCCGACACACCCCCTTGAAGGGTCCAGGTAACCCGTAAGCCGAGTTCTGTGCCTTCGCGAGGAAGGTGGCGATCATCTGTCTACGACGGCTGTCGCCAGCCGCCTCAAGCGACCCTACCCGAGAGTGTCCCGGAGACCGGGGCGAGACGGGCCGTCTCTCCTCTCCTATTTGGTCTTGCGCCGGACGGGGTTTGTCCTGCCAGTTCAGTTGCCTGACCTGCGGTGAAGCTCTTACCTCACCTTTTCACCATTGCCGCTGCGGCGCGTCATGCGCTACAGGTAGGCTGTGTATTTTCTGTGACACTTTCCGTGGCATTACTGCCCCCTGCCGTTAGCAGGCGTCCTGCCCTGAGGCGCTCGGACTTTCCTCGTCCGTAAAAACCGGACGCGATCGCCTGAGTTACCTGAACCTAGACTTTTTCATCCTAGCTCGGGTTCCGTTGCCAAAATACGGCCACAGGCTTCGCAGGTAATGACACGCGTCATCTTGCGAATTTCGGCGATCACCTGAAGCGGAATGACCCGGTAACACCCTCCGCATGCTCCTTTTTTGAGATATACCACCGCATCGGTTTGATGGCCTCTACACACACGATCGTAAGTTTGGACGACACGGATTTCGATTTTCATAGCCATGCGTTTGCGTTCGTCCAGCCTTACGGCCACATCATCGTCGATGGCGCTCAATCTTTCCTGAAGCTGGGTGCGGGCGGTTCTGCACTCCTCCTGCCCGGCGGTAGCCTCCCGGCTCATCTCTTCCAACGTCTGAGAAGCCGTTTCGGCTGCTTCCATCAGCTTGAGAATGGCATCTTCGTGCTCGCCGATACGTATTTTGTAGACGGCGATCTCGTGTTGCATGGCATCGTATTCTTTGTTGGTTTTTACCTGCAACAGTTGGCCCATGTACTTTTTGATCTGGTCCTGCGCGGCCTGAAGATCGCGTTCCTGCTGCCGACGTTCTTTCTGAAGCGCTTCCAACTGCTCTTGTGCCGCTTTCAGACGAGTCGATATCTCTTCGTCTTTTCGATCCAGCGCGCCGATCCGTTCGGGAATGTCGAATTTGAGTCGTTCGAGTTCGTGCAGGCGCTGATCGATTTCCTGTAACTGAAACAACATACGTAGGCTTTCCTGCATACGATCTCCGACCTCCTCGTGTGTGCCGATGGGTTCGCGTGCGGGCATAAAAAAAAGTGCACCGCACGAGTGCACTTCTCACGTATCATACGATTCAGGCGCTCCACATCGTGCGGAACGAAAAGAACGGTTCGCCTCGCAAATCTTGGCAGTGCCCTCTTGCCGCCGTGCGACCGGACAGGCGATTAGCGTTTCATTCAATCCGACCCATCCTTCCGTTTCGATGTTGACTTATCAAGGTAATAAAGTTAATATGGAGGACATGGGATGTCAACGACAAAATCTCCCTACGCGAACCGGAAAAATCCACGAAAGCACCCGGTTTTCGTACCGAAACGGGATATGAAATACCTACTTTCGTCGTACTCGTCTTCTTGCAGGAAATTACACCTAACGTCCATTTTCCACATGTCGTATCTCACCGGGAGGCCCGTATATGAGCGCCATGATCCGTTTTAGTTCCCGCCGAGAAGAGGGAACCGTCGAGATGACCATCGGTATGTCGAAGCGTGTCGTCGTCGCTATAATGGTCATTTTGCTGGGAGCAGTCTCACTCGGCTATGCCGTCTTGCCCGTGGAGTCTCAGCAACAAATGGGACGCGGACGAAAAGCCATCAACCCAAATAAAAACTACAGCGAGATCGTCGAGGCAGGCGATTTCGTGTTTCTTTCGGGCATGATCGCCACCAGCCAAGGCAAGGTCATCGCAGGGGGTATCAAAGAAGAGACCCGGATGGTGATGGACAACCTCAAAACCTCACTGGCCAAGTCGGGGCTGACCATGGACGACGTGGTCAAAGCCACCGTGTATCTGGGCAAACTCGACGACTACGTCGGCATGAACGAAGTGTATCAGACCTATTTTACCAAAGACCCACCTGCCCGCTCTACCGTTCAGTCGGGGGTCGTGCTCAACGCAGGCGTGGAAATCGATTTCGTGGCCTATCGGGGCGGAAAATAACTTCTTGTCGTTGCCTTTATGAAAATCTGCTACTCCGGGCCGAAAAACCTGCATACCGAACGCTGGGTCACTTTTTTTGCTCACCGTGGTCATGAGGTCCATTTGATCGTGGACGAACCCGTCGCCTACGAAGGCGTAATCGTACACAGTCTTGATCTCAAACAGGAAAAATCCATCGGCTATTTTGTCAGAAAGCTCAAAGGACTAAAACGGGCGCTCCGCGAAATACGCCCCGACCTTTTGCACACCCACTATATTACCGGTGAGGGTTATGTCAGTGCTCTTGCCGGTTTTCATCCTTACGTAGTGAGCATCTGGGGCAACGATATTTATCTTCGGCCCCATACCAGATTCGAAGAAAAGTGGTTTACACGCTTTGTGCTGAAACGGGCGGATCTGATCACGGCGGATTCGCATGACCAGATCGACGCGGCGGTACGTCTGGGCGCGGACCGCCGCAAGGGACGCGTAATTCAGTGGGGGGTTGACCTGGATACCTTCCGACCGACCGACGGCGAGGAAGTTCGCGCGCGGCTGGGTATCGGAACGGCCCCGCTCGTGCTCAGTCAGCGCAAATTTCTTCCGATGTACCACATCGACGTCATCCTGCATGCTTTTACCGACATCCTGCGGACCCTGCCCGACGCCAACATGATTATCACCGGTTCCGGCGTATACGAAGAGGACATCCGCTCGCTGGTCGCCCGACTTGAACTTGAGCCTCGTGTTCATTTTACCGGATATGTTCCCTACGACCAATTGCCGGCGTATATCTCGGCGGCGGACGTATCGGTTTCCGTACCTTCTTCGGACGGAACCGCGATGACGTTGCTTGAAGCCATGGCCTGCGGCACACCGCTTATCGTAAGTGATCTGCCGTCCAACCGAGAGTGGATACAGGACGGTGTCAACGGGTTTGTCGTACCCGTGGGAGACCGTGCGAAACTGGCAGACCGCCTGCTAACCCTGCTGGCAGACCCGCCGCTTCGAGAACGGTTTAGGGCGTACAACCTGTCACTGGTCCGCCGACGCGCCAACCGCAATGTTCACATGGAGCTTATGGAAGCGATCTATGCGGCGCTGATCGAGGGTCAGCCGATACCGGATCATCCGGTAGAACCGGACGCCCTGGCTTCCGGGTAGCTCCATGACACTCTCCCATCTTTCCCATCTTGCCACGCTTTTTCTTTCCGAAGTCGACCCGATCCGGCGTCCGATGCCGAAACACACCTTCGTAGCGCCGCCGGTTGGATGGAACGCGCACAGGACGCCCACCCCGACTGGGGATGAGCCAAAAGTTTCAACGCGCTAAAAAACGTTTGGGAGCCTTCTTATCCGGAAACGACCGGATACATCATCGGTACTTTTCTCGACCTTGCCCGTCATTTTCAGGACGACACGTATACCACCCGTGACGGTCGCATGGGAGAATGGCTCGCGTCGCTACAACTGGAAAACGGCGCGTTTCCCGCACTCGACCTGCGCACCCCAGTCGTATTTGACACCGGACAGATTCTACACGGATTGATCGACCTTACGGAAGACCCATCGTGTTTTCGGTACGAGTCGTCCATAGAGCGCGCCTGTCTGTGGCTGATCGATATACAGGACGGATCAGGTGCGTGGACAAAAGGCGCTTATCTCAACACCGCGCATGTGTATAGCACCCGTGTGGCTTGGGCACTGTTTCGCGCCGGACGCCTGCTTGGCGAAACCCGTTTCGAAAAGGCCGCCGTCCGTAACCTCGACTGGGCAGCGACACAGCAACAACCCAATGGGTGGTTTCGGAACAACAGCCTCAAAGACCAGCGTCGTCCCATTCTGCACACCATCGTATACGCCGCACGCGGCTTTTTCGAGATCGGCGGTTTGCTCGATCACGACGGATATAGAGACGCC
>Ga0194132_10012089_pt1 | contig 10864 bp, 9 predicted proteins | sample TA2KigOf80mmetaG_FD_148612 | JGI IMG/M metagenome (GOLD analysis project Ga0194132, IMG submission 148612) | Freshwater microbial communities from Lake Tanganyika, Tanzania - TA2015054 Kigoma Offshore 80m | ecosystem: Environmental > Aquatic > Freshwater > Lake | place: Tanzania: Lake Tanganyika... | reverse complement strand
CGGTGGCGGATCATCGACTCGCATATCGTTCGCTTGTCTCTCCATTCATCCTCAAATATCTGCAGCAACTTTATGCCGTTCTTCGCAGCAAGGACGGATTTTTCTAGATGCTTGTTCTTATCAAAAACCCCTTGTTTAGAACCTTCGCTGTGCCAGTACAACCCATGACACTCTATCCCAAATTTTTTGGAAGGAACATACACGTCGATTTCCTTCGGAGACATCGCCTTCTTGTCGCCTGATATCACATCAGGTGTTAATGATTGAACGAATGTGAACACCTCTAGTTCCCAATTGGACTTGCTGAATGGGTGGCACTTATAACACCTACTTCCTCTCTCAAAGGCCTGTAGAGTCTTTGGTTGAACCTCTCCACATCGATTACACTGAAACTTGAGGTACTGCTCTTGCCGAGAGATGTATTCTTCTAACGGAGTAACGAGGGTGAACTCAGACTGCCTCTCCAATAATCTTTCTTTTAGCGTAGATGTTTCCAACATCTTACTTAAGCTAATTTTTTCTAGGGTCTCTCGTGTATGGCGGCGACCATAGAACGGGTTACCTTCACCTGTCATTGATTCAGACTGGAGCTTTATCCTTGGATCTGTATCCTTACTTTGCCCCTTATTCCAAGCTTCGGCCTTTCCGCCTCGGACTCCGCCTTCTTTCATAGCGAGACGGGAATGGTCTTTGCAGAATCTTTTAAAAGAAAAAGAAACATATCTGACGGAGGATGAACACACTTCGCAAACAGGTTTTTTACCTCCGTGGTATACTTCAACAGTGTAATCCTCTGATGACAGATCGTGAATTGACCTGATGTGGTTTGTCAGTTTCTTTGCATCATCATGTCGAAAGTCACACAACCTACAGTCCATGTCATTACACCCTTATATGGACTATATAGTAACATAAGAGATGTGTTTGTAACACTAAGTTCTAAAATCCTGGGGATAGCATGATTGTGAAGCCCCAACCCATACGATCGCAATAATCTCGTGCAGCATTCCACTTGGCATCATCAACGTCGTCGGGGCGCCCCTTCACTTCGTACAACACTCTATCCTCTCTTCCAAAGAAATCTGGAATATAGTTTCGAGTTGATCCATCCGGATGAACGTAAGGAATCGTGATCCCATGGTTCTTGGTCACCTCATACTTCCGCTTAACGCACGTCTGGAAGAAGATGGACTCCCATGAAGAATGCATGTGCTCTTCTTCTCCGGTCCATGGACTGATCAAGGTTTCACGCTTGAATGGAGCCTGCGGACCGATCTTGTTCTCAGCAAGGAGCTTTATGGCACGTTGTGATGCTTCTTCACGGAGGATGGGGGCGAGAGGAGATTCTGACCAGAAACGGTTGACGGATTCGGATCTAATTTTTTTTAATTCAGGATTTTTTATATTGCTTAACTTTTGAGCATCACTATGCAATTTTCTATAATGTTCTAATTTTCTTGATTTCCTAATTTCTTCCCCATGAATCTCCCAACGTTTCTTTGCACCCTCAGAATAATTCTTTAATTGTTCTTCGGTTCTCTTTAATCCGAATATTGGAGATTTTTCTCCTGTCTTTCCTGACATGGGATTGTTGGTCCCGCTAACTGCACAGGACTTGGAACAGAAACGAGAAAAGCCTCCTTTTTTGTAAGGAAGCTTTGTCCCACAGGCGCAGTGTGGCCAAACACCATCATATTCATGATTGACTACGTAATCAGGATATGACAATCCATGAGAACGTAAGTGGTACCCTAAAGCATTCTGTGCCGAACATTCATATCCGCATTCTTTGCATGTGATCATGAACTAAATATACATGGTAACATGCGTTTTGTAAAAGTCATGACTACAAAAAGAAGAAAGGCCTTCTTTCGAAGGCCTTTCCTATCAAAGATGGTCGTTTCCGACTATCATATGATATTCATGTCCAAACACGTCACGGTTCCGAAGAAATCGCTGCGAACCATTTTCTTACCGTAGCGAGTCATTACACCCTTGCGTGGTGTGAAATCTTCCGGTGCGAAGATGGTTGGTGTGACGATGAGCGGAACGTATGGTGCATAGACGTAGCCGGTCTCGAGGTAGCTGCCGCCCTTATAGCCGACGAGGATCTTGTTTCTGACGAAGTAAGGATCCTTGTAGACCGTGAAGCGGTTGCTGAGAGAGCCGATTGCCTCTGCTCCGATTGTGAATGGAGAAGCGACTTGACCTTCACCATCGATTGAGAACTTCGGCTTGTAGAGGACCGAGGACTCGAGGACCGTGGCGACGTCCGGGCCGCAAACGAGGAAGTTTGCAGAGCCGCGGAGTGTCTTGCGGTGGATAGTGTTGGCAACGTCGATGATGGTCTCGACGAGGGTCTCGTACCACTCACGAACTGTACCGGTGAAGGCTGGTCCAATTGAGAGGGCCGAGGCGAGCGCTACCGCAGCACCTGTTACCTTGTTGACGAACTTACCTGGGGCACGTGACCAGTAGTAGTTGGCGCCGTTGGCTTGTGTAACGAGGTCGCTGAGGATCTCGCGATCAATCTCAAGAGCGATTTGCTCAGAGAGGATTGATGTTAACTCAACCTCTGCATCCATTGAGTGGTATGCGTTGAGGTCTTGTGCGAGTTCTGGTGACCAACGAGCACGAAGTTTGCGGGTTGTTGCAGTGATTGCGAGTGATTCGATCTTGATATCGATCTCTGGGATTGCCGGAGAAGGAGTTGTTCCGAAGTCAGACTCGAATGAAGGAACTGTGAGTGTTGCACCAGCTCCTGCGCCGTCTCCGCCGAGTGCAGAAACCGTATCGGACTTGACGAAGGTGACGCGGCCTGTTGCTGCGGTAAGAGTAGAGAGGCCGTTTGCACCCTTAAGAACTAATTGGACGTAATTACCGTTGAGTGCGTCTGGGACGAACTTCAATGATGTTCCTGTTCCTGTAAGGGTACCACGCTTGTTGAGGCGACGAAGGTTGAGAACGCCGCTTCCACCTTGGTAAGAATCTCCCCATGCCGTTGCGTTTGCGCCGAAGCCGCTGAAGACAGCAACTTGGTCGACTGCGAGGAGGTCTGCACCGGTGAGTGTGCTTGTTGGGAGGTAGACGAAGAGTGCATCTAAGTCATTGTTTGTAAGAGCTGTCTCAACTTGGCTGTCGAAGTCCATTAAGCGAGCGTTTGATCCACTGAAGCTTGATCCTGCGCCGAGGACGAGACCGTCTGCCCATGTTAATCCGTCTGATCCGCCCCATGAACCTGAGTAAACTGAGGCTGCAGCAAAGTTAACTGCCGTGAGTGAACCAGTTACCTTGGAGTAGCCTGTTCCAACGAGGTCGTACATACCGCCAGTTGCAAGAGATCCTGATTGGACTCCACGGCCGGTTGGGTTGTTGTAGATGGAAGTTCCTCTTGAGTATGTAGCTTCAGAGGTTTGTCCAGCTGCTTGACCAACATTGGTTCCGTAGGTATAATCAAGATAGAAGATTAGACCTGAGGGAAGGCTCATTGGTTGGATGGAGACGAGCTCGTTGGCGACGAGCCCACCGAACACACGGCGGACGATCGGGAAGGCAATGTTACTAAAGCCTTGGATCTGTCCGGATGATGTTACGTTTCCACCGCCTGAAGAAAGAGCTGAGCTCTCCTTGAGGACTTGAGCTGCTTGGTTCTCAAGAAGTTGTGCCATCATCTCGCGGCGCTGGCCATCGAGACCGCGGAGGAGGCCTGTGCGGCTCCACTTCTCTGTAAGCCGAGCGCGCTCAGCACCGACGTGCTTCTCGCGAATGCCTTGTGAAAGTTGTTCAATTGTAAAAGTCTTCATTATTGTATCTCCTATACGTGTACAAAAAGTTGTTTAAAAAAGTTGTTTACTCGAGGATCACTTGATGCCTGCGAGTCTTGCCCAACGCTCTGCCTCAACGCCTTCATTGAGCGTTTGTGTTGAAGCAGCACGTGTTGTTTGTGAAGATGATCCGAGGATTCGGCCTTCTGTCACAGTTGTACGAGTCTTTATCAAAGCCTTTGAGAGGCTCTCGTACACAAGCTTGGCTTCACGAATTGTCTCAGCTGAATCAAGTTGCTCAATTATCTGTGCCTTTTGGCGAGCAGTGAGCGACTCTGCTTGAAGAAGCTTATTCGTAAAGAGAAGCTTTGCGTTGAGCAGATTCGTTTCTGCCAACTTCTTGCGTAGCGTATCTGAACCTGCGCTAGCACCAGGCTTTACGTTGTTATTTGAACGAACGTTCTTTATTGAACCTTCTTCTAAGGCTCTTGAAAGTTTGTTGAATCTTGCAACTGAAGCGTTATAACGATCAGCTGTTTCAGCATAAGCTTTCTTGACTTGAGCTCCCTTGTGGGAAGCTTCTTTTCTTTCAAGAAGCGTAGAAGCCTTTGTTGCTGACTTCTTTGTAGATTCATAGAGCTTCTTTAATTGAACAGCGCGGAGCCGTAGCGATTCTTGAAGCTTAAGTTCCTTGGCCATCTCAAAACGAACTGACTCTCTTGTTTGCCTGTTTGGTTGAGCAGCTGGAGAATGTTGTTTATCAGATGAATCATAAGCTTGGCCCATCATCTCTTCAAGATCTTCATCTGTGGAAACTTCTTCGCCACATGAAGCTTCATCGACTTCTTCTTCTACGTCTAAAGAAGGCTTCGCTTCTGCAGTATAGTCTTCAGTCTCTGATGGGGCGCCTTGAGAAGCAGCTCCATCAAGCTCGTCTAACTCATCAAGCTCTTCATCAAGTTCATCTAACGCTTCTGTTATATTAAGATCAAGCGGTTCTCCCATATCTTCATCCTCAAATTCATCAGAAACATCGCCGGCGGCGTGGCCCCAAGCTTGCACATCATGACCTTCCGCATGTGCCTCGCGGAGTGACTTCATACGAGAGATTTCACGACGAAGCATTCCTTCATCAATCTCTACGATCATATCATCAGAAAGCCGAATAGACTCTTCTGTTTTCTCTGCCTCTTCACCTTCGGCACCTTCTTCGCCTCCAAGGTCAAGATCAAGTTCTTCTTCTCCGCCTTCAGGAGCTTCTTCTCCTTCGGCTTCTTCGGCTTCTTCGGCTTCTTCGGCGCCTTCTCCGCCTTCAGGAGCTTCTTCTCCTTCTTCCTCGCCGGTTTGTAGGGTGACTCCAAGACCCTCAAGATCAAGATCATCTGGGAGTCCTGTGATTGTTAACGCAACGTCTTCTTCGTTTAAAAGATCTCGATTCATTTTTGTCTCCTGAAGTTTTTCAAGTTTGTTTAAACACTTTCGTAATTTTAGTCCATAACCCAATCTGACATTGGGATCCTCTACACATTCTTGAATATATCCGTATATTGCTTCAACCATCTCATTTATTCTGATTAAGCTTAAGCCAAACGCTTTTGATTCAAAAACATAAGATGTTGAAAGCTTATCCAACATTTCTTCAATGTAGAGTAATTTTTGTTCTACTTCATCTGCAACGACTGCTGACGGAGAAACAACGTCTTCGATAGATTCATCGACTTGCAAGGTTTCTTCTACACCAGCATCTTTATTTTCTTCTTCTGTTCCAGATGGCTTCTTATCTGTCAATATCTTGTCATCATTTTCTTCTTCAGATTCACAACCCATTCCTTCTTCAGGAAGGTCATCAACTGATTCGCCTAATAATTCTTTTTCAATCAATTCTCTTATACGAGGAGCTACTGCTTCAACGATAGCGCGCTTTGCATTATCCTCTGCAACTTCTTTTACTTTCTTTAAATCGGCAATAGCTTCTTCGTATAGTTCTTTTGACATTTTATTATCTCCAAAAATCAGCCGCTAGAATCTGATGACCCCATTTTGTTAGGGATTCCTAAAGTTTGTGTTGCAATTTTCTTAGCAAAATCAGCAGGATTTCTTGTGCCAGTTCTAGGACCTCCTGGGACGTATGAAGGCTTTAGATCAACAGCCTTTATTTCAGGATCTGCACTCTTGTCGGTTCCATCAGTCTTTCCGGGTCCAGGAGATGTGATGTCAGGAGCAAATGAATTTGCAGGATCACCTGATTGCTTCCACAATCCGTCTGCACCTTTAGAAATATCTGGTGCATTTGTGAAATCCATATCTACTCCTGACCCAAAATAAGAATCTCCCTTTTGTAATCCATTCTTTAAGTTTAAATTTCCTTGTTCAAGAACGATTTTTCTATAATCTTCTTCTTTTCCAACAAACTGTGCTGTTGGAGAATTTGGAAATAATTTCGCTAGCAATGCGTTTTTTTCGCCGCTTGGCGGAGCATAAACTGTGTATTTTCCTTGACCAGCCATATTATTTCCTTCCTACAAAGAAATTAAACTTCTAAAATAGAATCCAATCACTTAGACTTTTTTTCTGCAGGCTTCTTTGCTACAACTTTTTTTGCTGCAACTTTCTTTGCAACCTTTTTTTTAGCTTCTTGAATTTGAGAAAGTCTCTTAACTAAACGAGCTTCTTCTAATCCAAGAGCCTTGTAATGATCTACATGATGCTCAAGAGAATCAGCAAGCTCATCTGCATCAACTTCTTTTGCATCAACGTCTTCAACGGATTCCATATCGCCAAATAACTTTGCTTCCTTGAATTTAGCGACTTCTTCAGCAATGATTCTCTTTAATACTGTAGTTGTAAGCTTCATGATATAAACCTCGTGCAAATATATATACTTTAATTATTGTTACTAAAAAAAAAATTAAAATTTCTTTGGCGTTTCTGCAAAGGCTAGTTCAGCCCATTTTGAAGCAACGTCATTTCCGAACAATTGTTCAGGAGTACTCCTAGAAACAGCTCCTTCTACTGAACTAGCAGGAACAGGCGGTTGAGAATACTGGTTTTCATTCAACATAGTATGTAATGTATTTGCTGCAGTGTCAGCAAAGATAGATTCCATCACGGGATTTCCGTTAGATTCTCTTTTAATTGTCTCAGCTAAAGTTTGCGAATACTTTACATTCTGTCCACGTTTGTAACTATTTTGCTGAGTTGTAGACTTTTGTGAATGTTTAACTTGTGTTGAAGATTCTTGAATGGAATGTTTTGTTGTGTTTATTCCTTCAGCCAAAATCTCGACCAAACATTCTTTAACAATAGACTTTAATTGTTGTTTAGTAATACCCATATTCACCCTATACCGTTCCAGAAAGTAGAGCCGTTTAAAGATCCAGTCAAGATAGGCATCATATCTGCGTCTATATTCGTAAGTTCACAATATAAGCTGTAATCTGCATCCGTCATGTCGTCACTCTTAATAAATATTTCTTTTATTCGTGCGTCCAATTCTAGCGCTTGGCCTCCATTTACTTTGTAATAGTAATTTGCTCCGACGCCATTAATACCATTTTCAGTAAATCCTACCCTAAGATAAACACCAGCTGCATCTAAATTACTAATTTTAAGATGTTTCGTAACCTTATCAAACGAATGTTTAGTAACAGTCGCAGTCGCAGTGCTTGAAATAACCCACGGAAGACCTGACCCCATGAATTCAGTTACTGAATTAAAACCTACTCTTGGATCTTTCATGATTCATTTACCTTTCGAAATTAAAATATCATTTAGAATTCTATCAATTCTATCTGATTTTGTGAATACTTTTTGTAATTCTTCAGGATTGATTTGACGGCCTTCGGCCATCATAAAAGCTCCTGGTGTTGAAGGTTCGGAAACAAAGTCCCAACAAATCAATTGGAAATCATCTTGAACAATTTGATAATCACCTTGTTTTTTTGTTGTTCCTACTCCTCTAGAAGAAATTCCAAGTTTCACTCCACTTTCTACTAAAGATTGCAAAATCTTTCCTGAAGGAGTGTCTAGTATTTCTACAGATCCATAAACGACATCTGCGTCCAAATAAGCTTCACGAACAATATGAGAAACGTTCTTTAGATTTACCACGGAAGAATCAGGATGATCTAGTTCTCCTAATGCTCTGTTTTCTACAATAAACTTTTGATAGTTTCTTACTTCGCGTTCTAAAACGATTCGAGGATAAATCCTTCCGTTTTGGTTTAGCGTATCAGACTTTTGAAGAATTCCTTTCATAACGATTTTTCCAGAATTTTCTTCTCTAGCTTCTCTGATTTTTTCAGGAGTATAATCAAAAATTTGGTAAGAATTTAATAATCTTAAATCAGACATTTTGTCCTCCTGACAACTCATCAATTAACTTGATGTATAACATATATTCTGCTACAACGGAATCATCAACCTGCGAATGCTCTACTAAAATGCTGGATTTGACTTGATTTAACTTGTCTGAAAGATATTTTTCGCTGTTAGAATTTTCAGAAATGTATGAATCAATGGATGAAATTAGCTTTTGTTTTATTTCAGATAACTTCAATAAAATTGTTTTATTATCATCATTTGCAGAAGAAAATGCGTATGCTTTTATTAAAGACTTTTGCTCATTGGTCAATGAGCTGTCATACTTTTCCCCAAGCTTTTTCATCATAATTTTCATTAAAAGCCTGCTAGAACCGGTCGAGCTTTCAGCAACAACATGTTCTTTTTTCTCTTGCTTTTCAGATACCAGCCAGCGGACAAGCTGATCTTCATATTCAGCAATCTTAGATAAATCTAAAAATTTTGATCTCCATCCGTTCAACAAATTTTGGACTGTTGCAAACGTCCTGTATTCTGAAATGTGTTGATCATAAAAATTATCATCATTTAATTGATGATTAATTGAACGAATTAGTAAAGACTTTTCTTTGTCCAGGGAGCTTAGGTCATGAGATCTTGCAGCTGACTTTGCTTCATTTAATATCGAAGCTGCTACTGCCTCTGAACTAACAGTCGTTTTCATAATAGAGTTTATTAATCTAAACTCCTTATATAACTCTGTTCCTGGTTTGAAGTGAACTTTTACAATCTTTAAAGCTTTCGAAGATTTCTTTTTATCATCATCAACAAGAGCCTGGGATATCGTCTTTATTAAAAATTCGTATAACAGGCCAGTATTTCTTTTCTTATTATGAGCCGACATTAAGGTCAGATCCTTTCTTGGTGGTTACAAAAAATAAATAATATAGTGTAATTAAGAAATAGAAACTATTTAAAAATAATTTTTTATTATTCTTTTATATCAATGTCTATCTCTTGATTTTCTACCAAAAGTCCTTCTTGGTTTTTTACAATTCTTAAAGAATTTGTCATTTTTTTCAAAGTAGAAATCATGTTTGGTGATAAAGAAGGCTGAGAACGCGAAGAACCATTAAAGCTTACTGATTCCCCAAATGGATCGCTTACTAGGCTTTTCATCCAATTTTTGTCATTTGGGTCTGACAATGATTGATTTGTTGATGATAACATTTTATTGAAGTCCGGCATATGCTTCTGGACTCTTTTTCTTTTTCTGTTATACATGTACTTTTTTGCATAAGCTCCTGGAGATACCGGTAGCTTGTCTTTTTCATCTAAACTAGGAAGAACTATGTCGTCATCTATGTCGCCAGACATTAATAATTTCGTTCCAGCTCTTACATCATCTGCGGCATCATCTGATGCTGTCAACTCTTCTCCGCCTGTTTCTCCACCTGCTGCTGGTTCTTCACCTCCAGCCTCTTCTCCGCCTGTTTCTCCACCACCAAATAAATCTTCAGCTCCACCTGCAGCTTCTTCACCTTCTTCGCCACCTTCAGGTTTTGCACCTTCAATACCTAAATCAGTGATTTTTTCTTTCAAACGTTGGCTATTGATTTCATCGATTTGTTCATCATTGAGGCCCCAAATTTCTCGTTGAACAAATCTTCTGCTGCCCATTCCTTCAGGAAGAGCTCCTCCAATGTCAAATTTAGATTTCCACAATTCCAACTTTTGTTGTTGCGCAATTGTTGAAGGGTTCGAAAGTCTTAATGTGAAGTTTTGTAATTCCTCGCCATCATATCCGTTTGAGTACAAATGGATGATTGCTAGTTTGTTAAGTTCTGAAATAAGGGTTTTTTGAATTACGCTTATCGTTCTTGAAAAGCGAATGTCTTCTTGCGCTAGAGTCGCTTTAGAAGACAACATTTCATCATATCCAAGATACGCTCTTGGAACTTTCAACGCTGCAAACAACTTTTTTTGCATGTACTGTACATCTTCAACTGTTGCAGCATTTTGACCGCCTGAAAGAGTGTCAATCTTCGTTCCAGATTCTCCTCCACGAACTGCGATAAAATAATCATCTTCAACGCTTAGAGGAGAATATCTCAAGTCAACTCTACCAGTATTTCTATCAACTACTTGATTGGTGCGAAGGTTCTTTCGCTGTTCTTCAACATACATTGGTACGTTTTCTGGAGGAATATTTGCGACGTCAATATAAAACACACGGCGCTCAGGTGCTCTAACTATGCGATAGACAAGCATGGCGTCTTCAAGAAGAATTAATTGTCTCCAAATTCTTCTTGCTGGTTCAATTAATGATGAACCATAAGGAAGAAACATGTCATTACCTAGCAATCTAAAATGAGTAACTTCCCAATTTTCTAACGTTCTATTCCCTAAAGTTGACCACCTATACCTTACAGCGAAAGGATCTTCACGATCATAGTTTTCTTCTCGCTCTATTTCGTTAACTGGTATTGGGAACGCATGCATAACGCCTTGCGTAGGAGAAACGTCATTATAAAGAAAAAAATCTCCATACTTAACTAAGTTTCTAGCCCAAGATCTTAAATTAAATTCTACATTTAGAACGTTATAAAATAGATCTTCTAGAATATCTTTTATTTTTTCGTCATCAGAATAGATGTGAAGAACTCTACCTTTATCATCTTGTGCGACGGTTTCGTCAGCATAGATGTCCATTGCTGCTGCAATTTCGGCAGTGTTATGAGATATCACTGAATCTGTTGCAAAATTTTTATAACCGTCAACCGTCAGGTCGTATAGAGGAA
>Ga0194132_10012088_pt1 | contig 10865 bp, 9 predicted proteins | sample TA2KigOf80mmetaG_FD_148612 | JGI IMG/M metagenome (GOLD analysis project Ga0194132, IMG submission 148612) | Freshwater microbial communities from Lake Tanganyika, Tanzania - TA2015054 Kigoma Offshore 80m | ecosystem: Environmental > Aquatic > Freshwater > Lake | place: Tanzania: Lake Tanganyika... | reverse complement strand
TTAATGAGGTCTGTATCCCTGTAAGTAAGCCATGAAAGTGTGCGGTTTCCAACGACGGCTTCGGGTGTAAATTTAATATTTACAGGGCTACTATCAGTTAGCCAAAAGGTGGGGGAGCTCCGCGGTGACACCAAGCCTGAGAAAATGCAGAAAAAAGGGGTTCAAAACTAAAGCTGGGACACACAAGTTTATGAAATATTACGAATTATGCCTTGCGCTCATTTTTCTGACGATCTTTCCGGTCCGGGCCGAGCAGATCGAGTGGGTAGCAGCGGAGGTGCAGCGAATTGACCGTGACACCTCTAAAGTGACGCTCCGCCACGAGAAAATCCCGAGCTTAAATATGTCAGGGATGACAATGAGTTTCACAATACGCGACAAGTCAAAGCTTGCGACAATCAAAGTAGGCGATGCCGTGCTATTCACTGTCGTGCGTGAGGCAGGAAGCTTAGTAGTGACTGATATGAAGCCAGCTAAAGACCACGCTCCGCAATAAAGAGCATATGAAATTACGGTAACGATCGCCATTCTCTAAAGCGATATGGGCGTATGTCCTAAGTCAGCGACAACGTGATGGACGGCGCGAAAAAGGTGATGTAACGACACACGCAAGGTGACCGCGCATACCGGCAGATCTCGGGATGCGCGTGCCGCCGTAGAGAGCGTCACAGAGGGTGGCACGGCGCTGATCGATGCCCGTGCCAAAATTTCTTTCTTTATAAAATGACGGCCACGGTCTGGCGAGCGGTGAATCTTACGATCTATGTTCGCCGGCGCTCGAATGATCACGACGGCTAATCCGTGACCGTCCGCTATTTAGAGAGTCGTAACCCGCGATACGATTTTCGCATGTATAACGACGCGCTGACGATTGACGATTTATTACGTAAGTCACGTGCCGCACATTATCGCAGTGGCGCCGGTAGGATTGGCACGGGATTGAGCGAGCGGGTAGCGTGTCGTGCGAGTCGCTGTACCAGCAGACCGCCAGCGTTTCAGAGTGCGGATTCGCGGGTGGTGCACACCGACAGACGGTGCTGGGAGTGACGCCTTTAGTCGATCTAAGCATTATAGATGCTGTAGTAACGTATAAAAGGAATACATTGGCGAGATGAAAAATAAGGCGAAAGCTTCGGAGATAGATCGAATTTTCATGCTGCTCAGCCGTATACCAGAACTAAGAGTCTGTTTTGATGAAATACTTTGGGGGGTGTAATTTGCCTCTTCAGCTACGCCGTTTCAGCACAGAAGATCGTGCATTGACCTGGTCCTGGGTGCGTAAACGTGTATACACACTAGCTTGTGCACCGTCCTCAAGGGTGAAAAAACACGTAGCGAAATGCTGATTACGACCGGTACAAGCAACTCATAATGCATTAGTTTTGGGGTAAATCTAGGCGGACCCAATCGATAGAGGATCTTCCATCGCGACTCGATTGCTCTATGACTAGCTGCTAGCCCGACGATCTTTACATCGTCACCTGAAAAGAGTCGCGTGGGTCATGTTGAGCATTCATTAATCGATAGACGAGTGTTGGAGGTAGTAAGTTTGCTAGCGTGATGCAAGCTAGGTAGAATTGAACGAAGCTGCGCGGCGCACCGCAGAAAGATAGCCCGCACGACCTAGGCCGAGTATGGCGATGCCGATAGCGCCGCCTAAGAAACATACGAGCGCGAGGCTTGGCGCGATCCCGGTCGGGTAGTTGAATACATAGTCGGAAAGAAATCCGACCGCACCTGATCCCACCGCGATACCCACGAGTCCAGTCAGCAGGGTGTAGACCGCTACTATCTGACCGCGGAGTTGGTTGGGCGTGACTTGATTCAGCGCCGTCAGTGCTGAAGTCACTGCCCAAGTTGCGAACATAGAGGTGAGCACATGACCGAAGAGCGCGAGCTCCGGCGTCGGTGCCAGGCACTTTGCTGTGCCGAAAAGTGCCCATGCTGTGCACTGCAACATCATTACCAGCACTGGCCCGTCTTCGCGGCCGCGCTTGGCCAGCCAGGTCAAAGCGCTCCCTGCAGTGATGGCGCTGAGGATACCGAACGGCACACCGACAACCGCGAGTGCTAGTGCGATACGCGCCGGCTCCCACTGGTGTACGCGTACAAATAGCGTAGGGAACCAAGCGAGTTGTGCGTTGACGATCATCACGTTCATGATGGTGCCCATCATTACCGTAAATAGCGCGACGCGATTGGTTACTAGTTCACGCCATAAAGGTAACAATGAAAAGCGCGTCGACTGACTTACTGCACCACGCCGGCTCGGCTCGCGCATGGTGAGCGCCATTAGCACGGCAAGAATGACTCCCGGGGCCCCAACAATGAACAGCACCATATGCCAATCGGCAAATTGTACGAATAGCCTCGGTGCGATCGAGCGTACTGCATCGGTAAGTCCAATTGCCACACTACCTAACAAGTAGGCAATACCGATACCGATCGAGCCTCCCATGGCAAAAATACCGTAGGCGCGTGCCCGCTTCTCTGGCGGGAAATAGTCGGCGATCAGTGACGCTGATGCAGGAGTAGTGGTTGCTTCACCGGCGCCCATCACGACGCGCGAGGAAAAGAGCCCCCAGAAAGATTTGGAGAAAGCACCGGCCATCGTCGCGATGCTCCAAATCGCCAGGCCGCCCCAGACCACCGGAACGCGTTTCCAGCGATCGACGAGATAGCCAACTGGTAACGTGAAAAGGCTATAAAACAGCGCGAAGGCCAGTCCCTGAATGATTCCAATCTGGCTATCGGTAAGATGTAGGTCTTCTTTGATCGGATTGACGAGTAGGCCTATGACGATGCGATCGACTACGCCTAGGGCATACGACAGCACCAGTAGGATGACCACGTACCAAGCATATGCAGGTTTTGGCCAAGCTTCGGTTCGGATCTCGGTCATAATGCGCTCTCAGGCATACTTTGAACCAGTCGATTCTAACTGCAGAGGGTGAGTGCAATGTGGCGGAAGAGCGCTGGACGAGGAATTCTTTTTCTTGCTCTGGTGTCGGTGATCGCGACATGCTTTTCGGCGGTGGTCGCTACCTCAGAGCCGGCGCTACACCGAATACGATTAGCCACGATAACGACTACAGATCTCGCCTCGGTCGAGCGTGACTACGGCCGATGGCTTAAGTATGTGGTCCGCGAACGAGGGAAAATCTCCAAGTCCTTAGCCCAGAGTTGGGGCGCCCCAGCGATAGCTGGCCAACGATATATTCTGATGAGTCCATCCGGGTCGCCTGATGTTTTCATACGTGCGATCGAGCAGGGGGATTTGCCACTACACAAGCCACTTACGACGTGGGGCTGGAATGCGATCGAGATCATCGTTGATGACCCTGATGCTGTATACTCCAGCTTGCGCGAATCACCGTTCAAAGTAATCGGCGAGCCTGCACAACTGAGCGGTTACCCCTCTATTCGGGCGTTTCAGGTGCTGGGCCCGAGTAATGAGGTTATCTACCTTACGGCAGAAACTGGAGACCGCGGTAAATCAATCTTGCCGCCACCCAAAAGCGACATCGATAGAATCTTTATCATGGTCGTCGCTGGACCTGATATCGACGCCTTGCTTGCGTACTATTCGAGTAAGTTTGCACTCCAGCCTGGAACGCCGCGACAGCGTCCGGTTGGGGTGTTGCGCCGTGCGCAGGGCCTCGCTGATGACAGCACTTTTCCTTTGACTACTGGGAGGTTGGTACAGCGCGGGAATTTGATCGAATTCGACGGTTACCCTGCGGCGACCACGGCTAGACCGCAGCGCGCTGGTGAGCTACCCCCAGCGATCGCTTCCAGTAGTTTTGCAGTCCGCAGCTTTGAGGGGCTCGTGCTCGACTGGATAACGCCGCCCACCGTCCACCCGGGGCTTGCTTATGCAGGCAAACGTGCAGCGACGGTGCGCGGTCCAGCGGGAGAACTCATCGAGCTGATCGAAGAATCCACCGAATGATGGAAGTTGCTCTACTGCAAGGTCGCCAGAGCACCTACTACATACAGCGACTAAACGGTATTCCCCAGCCAGCGTCCTAGGGCGAGCGCCGGCGTGAGCATCATGCCGGGGACGAAGGCATTGCCGAGGGTCGCACCGCTACCGAGTACTTCGCCAGCGGCGTAAAGGTTGCCGACTACATCGCCACCCTTTCTCATCACACGTAACTGTTCGTCGACAACCACTCCGGCCGAGGAGGTCGCCGAATGACCGAGATGAGTGATTGCGTAAAACGGCGCAGTGTCGATTCGCTGTGGCCGGTGTTCACGGCCGAGATCGTCGCTGCCTCCGTCTACCGTCGCATTGTACCGAAGCACCGTATCTCGAAGTGCGGAGGGCGCGAGGCCACAATCGGCGGCAAGCGCCTCGAGGCTAGTTGCAGCCTTGAACATCGGATGTGTACCGAAATGCGACTGCAGTTTCTCTCGCGACCAGCCGGCAATCATTGGCGGCGAGGCGCGTAGGATCGATTCGTCGAAGACGATGCGATAGCGTAGGGCCGGCTGTGATGCCAGAGATTGCTCGCGAAGGTAGGTCGAAGGCTCATCCTCGCGTACAAACCGGCGGCCGAGGTCATTGACCCAAATCTCCCACGGCAAGCGTCTTTGTGGCGTCGTGTCGACCCGCGCATAGACTTTTGCCGGGAACACGTCACGCGTTAGGATTGAACCCGTACCCGCGCGGTGCAGATCTTGGCCGCGAAGGAATCCTCCGGCAGCAATCGCCAGTTTGAGGCCTTGACCAAGAGCCTGGGGCCAAGAACCCGAAGCGTATGCTGGATAACCCGTCAGTTCGGCGAACATTGCCGGATTCATTGCGTAGCCGCCGGTGGTGATAAGAACTTTGCGACCACGCAGCGTACGCGATCCCTCTAGCCCGTGGACCCGTACACCTGTGATTGCACCGGTACGTCCGGTGAGCAGCTCGGTCACTTCAGTCTGTAGCAACAATGTAATAAGTCCCCGCGGCAACTCGCGTGTAAGTTCGCGGCGAATGACGTCGAGGATCGCGCGACCCTCATCCTTCGCCCAAAGATATCGGGGAGTCTCATACGCGGGACGGCCGGGACTATCTCCTGTGACGGGATGCTCGGCGAGAGGTGAGAGTCCTGCATCCAATAGCCAATTAATAGTTGCTGGTGCTTCATCGACTGTACGACGGATGACTACAGGGTCAGCTTTACCGCGTGACAGCGCCATGCAGTCATCGTAGTGGCGATCTGGCGAGTCGATAATTCCTTTCGCAAGCTGCGTTCGCGATCCTGCGGCGCTTACCTGGCCGTTAGCAAGATGTAGGGTACCGCCGATATCGTCTGCCGCATCGATCAATAAAATACGGCGACCACGTCGTGCAGCAAAAATCGTAGCCGGCAGCCCAGCGGTACCTGCACCAATCACGATTAAATCGAAGATTTCATCAAGGCTCTTCGCTCGCGCCGAGCCGATACGCGCTGCCGCAGCGAGCGCGACGGTAACTCCGGCGCCGAGCATGATGCTACGCCTCTCTTGATCGACCACGACGATTACCTATCGCGCCCTGCGCCAAAGATGAACCAGCCGCCGCTACCGTGGGCGGGCGATGAGATCTCGCCGTGCATGAACTGTTCATACCGCTCGACGCCGAAGGTCGCGATATCCGGGATGTTCAGCTTGAAGCTACTTGCGGAACTAAAGCCGGCCTCTCGGCAAAGAGCGAGGGGATCCTGTGCCCGATACGCAGTGTACCAAGGCTCGTTATTGTTCCGGGTATCCCAGTTCCAGAAGAAGTTATCGTAAGCCGATACCGAGCTCTCGTCAGGAAGCTCCATGTGAGCCATCATACCGCCTGGTGCAAGTAGGCGCTTGCACTCACTAAGAATTTGGCGTGTCGCTTTCAGCGGCACTTCGTGAAAAAAGAAACTCGAAACGATGAGGTCAAAGTATCCATCGGGGAAATTAGTCTGCTCGGCATTTTGTTGGCTAAAGTGAACCGGGATGCCCTCATGCTCCGCGAGCGCATGGCCGTAGCGTAGGACCGGAGCGGCGACATCGATTCCATATGCTTCTGCGCACGGAAAGGTTGTACAGTAGGGCAGCAAATTTTTACCGCTCGTAGTACCGAGATCGAGGATACGTCGAGGAGCGAATTTGGGCCGCTTCTTGCGGATCCAGTAGGCGATTGACTCACCGACCACACCAGGTCGTTTTCGATAAGGATGCTGACCGCCGAAAACCTTCCCACCGAACGAGACTACTGCGCCCTGCGCTACATCGTTGGGGGTGTGCTCGGCATGTACCCACCCCGGTGTTAGATGCACATCTAGTGAGGTCACGTACTTAGGCAACTCCAGCTCAGGATCAAGTCGAAGCGAACCCGCTGCTGGATTACGCGCTGAAAGATCTCGCGCGAGGCTCACCATTTGCGGCAATGCGCGTTCAACAGTCGGTTGTACGGACAGGTAGCACATCTCCTGCGCGTTATAGCGCACCGAGCTGTAAAAGCGGTATGACTGCTCCGACTCCATGGCTTTCTCGATACTCCGCCAATCGGCCGGCTCAACACCCTCTCGCGCAAGCCGAGGTTCGATACGCTGCTCGTAATCCTCTTTCAGCGCACGACGCATGTCGATAATTGCGAGCTTACGGATGAAGCTCACCATGCTTTGTCGGGCACGCTCATCGTGTGTAGGACGAAAGAGTTCGTCAATATTGGGGGCGCGAGCATCGAAGGGTAGCACAGCCACGTGGGTCACCTACATGGTGGAAAGAGCGAGCCCCGAGGGCCTGACTGGCGCCAAAATACCGTTTCGAAAAGGGCCTGAAAAGGGCGTTAGACCTTATTTTGCACCCTAGGCAAGTTGGGTTGATAGCAACTTAAGTGGCGCCGTAACCCCATGGCACTCTGTACATTTTTTCGAATTACCAAAATTCGAGGGGGAAACAGATAATTGTGCGTTCAAAACGGATGGCCCTGATGGGTACCATGATGCTGGGTCTTCTCGTGCGGCCACTTGTGCCAGTAACGCTCGGCAATACAAATATCTTTCGGCGCAAACGGTCGCGCCCGAGCCACGAAGGTGCCGTAGATATATTGCGCCTGCATATGATTGTCATCGCCGCTGCGTTTCATTTCCTCGACTGCACGCTGAGTCTGGTTGGTGTAGAAAAGCAGTCGCGCAAGCTGATAGCGCAGCCGTGCGTTCTCTGGCTCTTTGGCGACCGCTGTTTCGCAGATACGAATAGCGACCGGGTAGTCGATTGCGTCTTGCGTTACTCCAGGTGTCACTCTTTGCGGATCCTCTGGATGTGCCGCGAGTCGATCGCAATCACTAGATGCACTTGAGGTTGCGGCAGCCATTAGTACCGAAACAAGCACGCTCATCGACAACCTCCGAAAAAGTACACCGATTATCGACAAATAAAAAAAATCACCGACACGGACCGGAAGCGCCCAGTGGAGAATAAGTTCCCCGCTTACCGTAGGATAAACGGAGATGATCGATCGTCAACATGAGGCTGATGTACTAACCCGTCAAGGGCGGATACCGGCGGAGATCGGCACGGGAGTAATGCACGCGCCCGAATAACCTCTTGGTCGTGCAAACGAAAATAGAAACGTTGGATATATCAAATATTATCGTCAAAAATTAACTTTTATGCTCACTATTTTTTATTTTTTTGACAAAGCTCTACATACGATCATACGTTCACAGATGATTTTACCTGTCAAAGATACGACATTTGTTTTCGCATTACCTTACGCACTCTTTAGTGACACGCGTAGGGCGTTGAAGGCCAGAAGGGCTCACGAACTATAGTCCTCTCGCAATCTCTCGGTCCTTGGTCCGAATCCAAGCGGGCCCACTTCTAACCCTCAACATGCCTGCCTAAACTAACTTCAAACATGGACTGATCAACGTAGGCTGGACACTGCTCTGGGGTAGCTCCGGGATCGTATCCTCCGACCCAATCGAACAAAGGTACTCCATACCGGCCTCTCCAGTACGAGTCCGATACAAGAGAATGCCATCCCTCGATCCAGCGATAAACGACTCCTTGCAGCGTGCTTATCCTTGTCTAAGTTCGGGGTCACGAATGCGTGCGGTCTAATCGGACGACCCATCGTTGTAGTGTTGGACGCCAATGCAGGAAAAGTCGGTATACCTTTTCCATTAACCAGACGGCGCCAGGAAAACGACAAAGGAATGCTAACCAACGCCAGCCAGGCAGCACTACCCATAATGCGAGAAAGGCCTCCGCTCCGCTGAGTAATTCTCCATTTGGTTGCTGCACATGAAAACGTGCAAGCAACTGTTCCCGCGTTGTGCCGACAGGTAACGGTTGCGCTGCATTACTGATATCTACAAAGCGAACTGTCGTATCATTTTGGGCCGGATGCAAATTGCGGTAAACGCTGATCTCGCGTCGGCAGAGCGGGCATGCACCGTCAAAAAGCACGACTAAATCCGGAGAAGCGGATGGAGATTCGCGTAAGGATGAACCCATCTCGCAGGCCTCAGGTGTCAACCCAACGAACGGTCGAGAACGAGGGAACTTGCAACTCACCTCTGGCCTCGACGATGTAAATCCAACGGTCTTCTGACATCTTCAAAGTTTTTAAGCAGACGCCTCGATGGCCGCATAGTTAGCAATGTAGTTTACTCGAGTGCTGCTACACCACGCGGCTCGGTGTAAGACCGGCAAATATTGCATGCCGCGAACGTTACGGCGCTGAAGGCCGACCGCAGCTAGCGCTGAATTTACTTCCTGGGGACGCACAAACATTGGCCACCGGTGGGTGCCTCGCGGCAAAACGCGAAAAACATACTCGGCGCCTATAATTGCAAAGAAAAAGCTTTTAATGGTTCGGTTAATAGTGGACACGAAGAGTAAACCGCCGGACGCCAGGTGGCGGGTAGTGCTAGCAAGAAACGTACGCACATCCGTCACATGTTCGACCACCTCCAACACCAGTATCACGTCGAACTGCTCGTCTGGCGACAACACCGAGGTCGGTTCACCCAGTCTGTAATCAACCGCCACCCCCTGCGATGTGGCATGCCGACGCGCCGCGATAATATTGCCTTCAGAGGCATCTACCCCTACCACTTCAGCACCCAAGCGAGCTAGTGCTTCGGACATCAAGCCGCCCCCGCAGCCCACATCAAGGATCCGTAAACCTCGTAATACGTTTCCTCGATCGCTCTGACGGTGCGAGGCAATCTGGTCGATCACATAGTGGAGTCGCAGGGCGTTGACGACATGCAGAGGTCGCATCGGTCCGAGGCTGTCCCACCAGCTGACGCTCAGTCGGTTGAAGCGTTCAATTTCGGATGTGGCTACTGACATGAAGTCCAAACTCAGACAATGCGACTCACGGTGACTGCGGCAGCTGATCCAGCAGCCACTATCGCACACCATGCACGCAACAAAATGTCCCGCTTCACACTGCCGAACGCAATTACGGCTTCTTCCCTATGCGTCTCTTCGTCGATCTGGCAGCTCAACAAAGTGAGACGTAACGACTTTAAAGACGGTATCGAAGCCAGTGTCTGGATTTGTTCGTTGTAATGACGATAAACGAAGGTCTCGACGGCCTCGATCGTTGCGTACACCGCCTTGGGTCCTATTAATGCGGGTACGGCGCCGGTGAGGAACCCGGCCAGACGCCACACGGGTAGCAACCGGCTGTAATGTGATGATGGCAACCACAGCTCGATGTTGCGTAAGTGCCTACGCTCCGTCACCAGATGTTTTGCAGCGAAAGCACGCAGAGCTGGATCACGAGCGAAAAATAATACCCCTTGGTAGATCTGTATTGCACCGACCTCGCCCGCATGATCTGTTCTTAGGTCAGCGAGGACGTTTTGGGGCAATTTGACAGACGAATTCGAGATGACCCCTCGGTCAGAGCCCGATGTTGTCACGTGGGTCAAATCACCAGGGTTTGCTTCACTCGTGAATCGCATTGCCAGGGTCCCTTTTATTCAAATTGACAAAACGTCTTCTAGGTGCGGAAAGCTAAAAATCTCTCGGGCGTTGAGTAGGTCAAGGGAACCCAACATTCGTGGTGAGTCATGGCGAGCTATGTGCGCCACCATATGGCCGACCGCTTCTTACGCATGGTACGAGACCCTCTCCGGAGCGGGCTTGCACTTCTCGATGCTCGTGTACCACGGCATGAGGATGAAGAAGGCGAAATAAACCGCGGTAAAAACCCGGGCTAGCGTGACGTAGAGCCCATCCGCCGGCTGCAGGCCGAGGTAGCTCAGCGCCACGAACGCCACCACAAACAACGCGAGCGCCACCTTCGAAATCCAGCCCTTGTAACGGATCGACTTCACTGGCGAGCGGTCGAGCCACGGCAAGAAGAACAGCACCACGATGGCGAGCAGCATGAGCAATGCGCCAAGCTGCTGATCGGGCACCGCACGCAACATCGCGTAGAAGGCGGTGAAATACCACACCGGTGCGATGTGCTCGGGCGTCGACAGCACGTTCGCAGGCTCGAAGTTCGGCTTCTCGAGGAAAAGACCCCCGAGCGTCGGGGCAAAGAAAATGACGCCGCAGAAGAAGGTCAGGAATACACCGACACCGACGGTATCTTTGACAGTGTAGTAGGGGTGGAACGGAATGCCGTCGATCGGCTTGCCGTCCGTGCCGAGCTTGGCCTTGATCTCGATGCCATCCGGATTGTTTGAACCCGTTTGACGCAGTGCCACCAGGTGCATCACCACCAGGAACGCGATCGCGAACGGCACGGCGATGACGTGTAACGCAAAGAAACGGTTGAGTGTGGAGTCAGCAATACCGTAGTCACCGCGAATCCACTCGACGACCCCAGGCCCGATAACCGGAATAGTGCCAAAGAGGTTCACGATCACCTGCGCACCCCA
>Ga0194132_10012086_pt1 | contig 10867 bp, 8 predicted proteins | sample TA2KigOf80mmetaG_FD_148612 | JGI IMG/M metagenome (GOLD analysis project Ga0194132, IMG submission 148612) | Freshwater microbial communities from Lake Tanganyika, Tanzania - TA2015054 Kigoma Offshore 80m | ecosystem: Environmental > Aquatic > Freshwater > Lake | place: Tanzania: Lake Tanganyika... | reverse complement strand
AAAACCCCACCCCCTGATTCATCTGCTTGATCAATCGGATCAGCTCGAACGAAGAGACATCATACACGTTGCTTGCGCCGGGTTGATCCCCAAACTTGACCGGATCGCCCGTTACGGCCAGCACATGGTCGATACCGAGCGCGTGAAGTCCGAGCAGATGCGACTGAAGCCCGACAAGATTCCGATCGCGGCAGGAGATATGGAGAAAGGGGCGTATGCCCGTTTCCTGCTGGACGATGCGGCCCATGGCCAGATTGCTGATCCGGGTTACGGCCAGCGAATTGTCCGCCATTGTAAGCGCGTCCGCGCCGGCGGCCTTGAGCACTCGCGCGCCCTTGACGACCGGCTCGAAATCCATTTCTCGCGGAGGATCCAGCTCTACGATGACGGTAACACGACGGCGTACATATTCGACAATGGAGGGTTCCGCAGGCGCTTTGGGCGGCGTCTCCTCTCGGGCTTTGGGCGGTGTGTGTACTTCGACAACCGGCGATGGCTTTCGGACCACCACGTCCTTGTTTTCAAGCGCCTGTGCGACCGCACGGATGTGATCGGGTGTGGTGCCGCAACACCCGCCGATAAGACGCACACCCTGTTCGCGGAGCCGTAGCGCGCTTTCAGCAAAATATTCGGGTTCAGCGGCAAAAATAAAACGACCGTCAAGATACACCGACGATCCCGCGTTGGGAAAGGCGGACAGGAAAAGCCCCTCTTCCGATGGAATGCCCGAAAGCGCGTCGAGTATGCCTTTGGGACCGCTTCGGCAGTTCATTCCCACCACATCCGCGCCATGCGCCCGCAACGTCCGGAACGCATCGGCGACGGGCGATCCGTCGTCGGTATGCCCGTAAAGATCAAGTGCCAATTGGCAGATGACGGGCAGATTACAAACGGTTTTACAGGCGTTTAACGCCCGGAGCAGGTCGTCCAGTCGAAGAAAGGTCTCCAAAATGATCGCATCGGGTTCTGCGGCGGCCAACGCTTCTATTTGTTCGCGGTAAGCCCCGACAATCTCGTCCTCGGTCAACTCGGCATGAACCGGCGTCCGAACGGGACCGGCGGCTCCGGCCACGTATGCAAGACCGTTTGCGGCCTGACGGGCGATTTCCACACCGAGCCGGTTAAACTCGGCTACCCGGTCTTCCATGCGATGTTTGGAAAGCGAGATACGGTTGGCCCCAAACGTGTTGGTCTCCAACAGTCTGGCCCCGGCTTCCACATAGGCTTCGTGGATACGGCAAACCAAATGCGGCTGGCTCCGGTTTATCTCGTCGTAACATACACCGAGCGGGACGCCGTTGGCGTAGAGCATCGTGCCCATCGCCCCGTCTCCCACAAGCAGGGCATGGCGAAGATGATCGAGAATCGAGTGTTTCATAGTGTACCGCTATAGGAGTGCGTACAACACAACAGATACGCCCAACGCACATTCGCAACGGTTCGAGGTCCGAAGGATCGAGTTTTGTGGATGCGCTTTGGACGTATCCAGGTGATCATGCGATATGCCTATCTCCCCAACGCGAAGGTACGTATGGCCCAGGCAAAACCGTTTTCATGATGCGGCGGTGCGATCGTAAGTCCGCGCAAGGCCCCTTTGCGCCGCACCGACTCCGGCGCATTGCCCATCACAACGCCAAATCCCGCGCCAAACAGCATAGGCAAGTCGTTTTCTCCATCGCCTACGGCCATGACCTGATCGAGTGTAAAACCGTGAAGCCGGGCAATATGTTCTATGCCTGCTTTCTTATTTACTTCCGGATGCATGACTTCGATACGGTCGGGGCTGGTTTTGACCAAATACAGTCGATCCCCGAAGCGTTCGCGCATGTCCCGGAGCACGGCTTCACGCCGGTCGATGCCGGGCAGGATGAGCATTTTGGGTGGCGACGGATAAACGCCTTCGCGCAGTCGGGCGATCAAGGTCGGCTCTATCGAGATGCTCGCCCCGTTCTGTAAGGTGATGGCCTCTATCGAAGGACCGAGACGATCCGAAACCACGCTGTCTTTCGGACCTTCGGGTGTCATACGCAGCCAACTGTACACAAAGTTGAAGGTATGCGTTTCGATATAATCCAGCAATTCGAGAAACGTCGCGCGGGGTATACGTTGTTCGAAAAGCAAGGTGCGTCGGGTTTCCTGTGTCGGACCGACGACGATGCTGCCGTTGTTGGCGATCAGATACAGCCGGTCCAGAAGATTCGGGACATGACGAAACGGTTCGCAGCTTCGGTCGATGTTTCGCCCGCTTACCGAAGCGACGACGATACCCAGATCGAGTGCGGCTTCGATGGCCTCCAAACCTTCCGGAGAAGGTTTTCCGTCGGGCATGAGCGCTGTGTCGTCCTGATCGAAGGCGATACAGCGGATACGCCGCGCTTCGGGGGTCATCGCGTCTTTTTCCTTTCGTCGAGCATTTTTCCGAGACTGCCTGCCGGATGGTATTTGCGAAAATCTTCCGCCGTAAAACCGCGATCTACTTTGAGGGCCATGGCCAGCCCGTCGCCGACCGCCATCTGGCAAGTGGTGCTGAGCGTCGGGGCAAGACCGAGCGGTCCGGCTTCCCGGTTTACCGGGACCACCAGCACGGCGTCGGCGAGAAGTGCCAATTCGGAATCGGCGTTGCCCGTCAGCACGACGATCTTGGCGCCGTTGTTTTTTACGGTATGCACCGCATCGAGCAGTTCGCCCGTTTTTCCGCTATGTGAAATGGCGATCACAACGTCGCCTTGGGCAACCTGACCACTATCGCCGTGGTTGCAGTCTACGGGATCCAGAAAATAGGCGCGTGTGCCGGTGCTCTGGAGCGTGGCGGCGAGTTTGTGAGCGATATGACGTGGTTTTCCTACGCCTGTGACGTGTACGCGTCCACCGCAAGCCTCGGTCTCGCGGATCAGCCGCACGGCGTCATTGTAGTAGGTGGGTGTCATGCTGGCGTAGACGGCTTGCAAGGCTTCGCTGGCCAACCGTACCGATTCGAGACCCACGGTTCCCGGATCACGCCGAGGTTTTACCGGTTCGGGTGAGGTCTCCTCATGACGCCGAAATATCGACAGCGGTTCGCCGTCGTAAAACGAACGCACATCGTCGAGACTGCTGTCCATCAGGGGAAACGCGCCGTCTATCGCACAGCATACCGCGCCACAGGCATTGGCGAGACGCGCGGCGTTTTCAACGGAAAGTCCGTTATATAGTGCCGCGACCAACCCGCCGAGAAACGCATCGCCCGCGCCGGTCGAGTCTTTCGCCCGTATGGGATACGCCGGAGACCGCGCCGTATGCGTGCCGTCCGTAATCACGCAACCTCGTTCTCCGTCGGTTATGGCGACAAGCCGGCTCCCGTATTTGTCCATGATCCGGACGGCGCGATCTTCGGGTGTAGACGCCTCGACCATCTGTTCCGCCGCCGCTTTGGCCGGTTTGACGACATCGGCCAGACCAATCGCCCGATCAAACTCCTCGGAAGTCCCCAGTCGGGCCACCTGTACGGCAAAATCGGGGGGCACGTCCACGTCGAGCACGGTCGTCACACCCGCGTCGCGGGCGATTTCCAGCACCGCGATGACCGCTTCCAACGGAAGTTGAGAGATTTCCGTCGTCGTCATGCCGGAGAAACGGATATAGTCGGCAAAATAGCGTTCTATATCCTGTCGGGTTGTGGTACCGGTCTGGGCACGGGCCATATAAATGGCGCGGTTGGCATCCACGGCTACGTTCACCACGGAAAACGAAGACGAGGCATTTGGTCGGATGCGGATTGCACTCCGGTCGATTTCTCGACGGTCCATTTCGCTGCGGATCATGTTCCCGTACCGATCATCGCCCTGAAATCCAAACAACCCAGAAGGGACACCCAAGAGGTTGGCCCATGCCAAGTGGTTGAGCGTAACCCCGCCGATCACCTCTTTGACGACATTGGCTTCGTCGTTAAAAAGAATGTAGGTCTTTTCTTCCGGACCGGCGATCCGATTGACACGATAAAGGATATCCACCACGTTGCTGCCGATACCGACTACACGTTTGGATCGGTCTATCGTCGGCGTCATAAAACGCTCCTCGTCAGGAAGGAGTACCCACGATGATCTCGTTTTTGGGGCTTGCGTCGGACGGAACCATCGTATGCTGTGTCACCCGATATCTGTGTTCCACCGCCGCAAGGTTGCGATCCCGGTTGACGTATCCCATGCTGCGTTTGCCACGCCGGTGCTGATCGCCCTGTTCGTCGCGTCCGGTCCAATCGGCGGCGCTTGCCAGCCAATCGTACTCGGTCCGGTTTACGACCATCGAAAATGCCCGGCTTCTGGGAAATACCAGTGCGCTACGCTGGATAAACCCGATACAGCACGGGGCCATAATATAGACCGCCCCGCGTTCGATGCAAAGCATCTGTGCCTGATCGGTGGCGTCTCCGCACAGATGAAGGCCCAGTCCGACATCAAACGGAAAGGTTACTTCTTTTACAAACCCGGGATAGAGCGCGACGTTTTTCAGCCCCGATCCTGCGATACGCTCTTTTGCGATATCTACAGTGCGGGATTTCTTATCGACAATATACACTTGGCATGTCGGGAAACAAGCGGCAACCGGCAGTCCGAGATTTCCGGAACTGGCGCCGAAATCTACGATGACGCTTCCCGGACGCGTAAGACCTCGGAGCACACGGATCATATTTTCCACTTGCCAGCGTTTGCGTTGCGCGCGTATGCCGTCCATCAGACCACCGGTGGGATCGACCTGTGTGGGCAAGGCATGCCATTCTACCGGCTCCGTTTCCGGAAGCGCATCATAGACCGGTGTCAATCCTTGCGCGTCGAGACGATCCAAAATGGGTGCTACGGTAGACCAGGAAGGCATGGTAAAAGCCGAAGGGTAAATTGGGGCTGAAGGGTAACGCAGGGTGCGGGTGTTTCTGGGTCCCCTGGACGGTCCATGCGACGGACGTCTTTACTTTACGTTTACCAGAACGAGCGCAACGAGTGTCAGACCGATACCGACAAACGCGGGTGTACGAAGCTGTTCTTTCCAGAACAGCGTGGCGGCAGCGGTGGTGATGACCAGCCCGGCTGCGCTGGTGACGGGAAAAACGATCGTGCCGGGGAGATATTTGAGCGCCCAGATCATGGTTGCCGCACTCAGGATGTTGCATGTCCCCTGCACGATCCCGTGACCGTACTCGTTACGGTCCACCCGAATGCCTGCGGTTCGGAAATAGACCAGACTGGCGACGGCGGAAGTACCGAACAACGCAAACGCGTACAACGGAATCTGTTCGGGCGCGGCCAGTTCGCTAAAAACCTTGGGAGAGAGATTGCAAAACCCTGTGGCGACAAAAAGCGCCGCGATCAGCCACCAGCCACCGGAAAGCGCCCCATGTCCCTGAGGGCCACCAAGACTGAGAAACGGAAACGCGAGACATACGAAAACGATGCCGACGGTTTGGGCGAATGTGGGTATTTCATCCCAGATAAAAATCGAGCATAAAATCGGGGCAAGTACCGACAGACGGACCAACGCCATGGTGACGGCTACGCCGTTTCTTGCAACCGCGCGTGCTAAAAACCAGAACGATACCACGTAGAACAGCCCGGTTCCCACCCCGATCAGAACGGTAATCTCGTCCATGCGCCATTGGGAATCAAAAAAAAGATACAGCCCCCCGAGTATCGCGGCGGCGATATAGTTGAGACCACCTACGGCAATCGGGTTACGACCGGTATGATGGGCTGATTTGATAATAAGCCCGAACACGGAGGTGAGCAGGACCGACAGCGTCAGCAGTATAAAACCCAGCGTTTGGACCTCCATACAACGAAAACCCTGCCGCGGCAAGGCGGACAGGGTTTGGGGGTTTTCTTTCGAACGGCTTGGAAATAAGCTGCGGTGCGTTTCTTGCACCGTCGGCTCCCTTTCCCTTTCATCGTGATCAGCCTGATCCTCGTCTTAGCACGGAACGATTTTTCCGTTACCGGACAGCCATCTCCGGAGAAAAGGAAAACGTACCCACATAGGCGCTTCGTTTGTTTGGAATGTTCCAGATGGCGCCGAGATCGCCTCCGCTGTAGACATGTTTCGACGTAGCGACCACGCTGGCGGTTGCATCCGAAGACAGCGGGGTATACCAGACGATGCGGTCGCAGGCCGGTTCATGGTCGGAGGCACGTATCGTGCGCGTGGCAATCTCTACCTGTCCCGGTACATGCACGGCATAACGGTCGGACCCGTCGTTTTCAAAGAAAATCGGAGTGGAGGCGACCTTTTTGAGTGTCCCGAACAGGGCCGCGTAGCGGGTGGCAAACAATTGTCGCAACGTCTCCTGCTGCGCCGGCGTCGCTTTCTCGTCTATGTACAGCACCGTCTCGCGTTCGTGGTTTCCGAGTTGCAGATTCCCTTTGCCGAGAATAACGGCTACGACGGACAGACCGGCCATATCGCCGGAGCCGACACGCCAAGCCAGAACCGCCTGATTGGCATCGCTGCCCGCTTCGGCGGAGTAGGTGCAGCCACCTGCCAGCAGATGGTTGGAACGTGTCTCGACATAGTCGCCCCAGAGCGTCGGTGAACCGGCAAAAGCGACCGAAGCTGTCAGGGTCAGCACGAGCGCCAACCCGAAGATATGTCTGCTCATATCGACCTCCTTAAAGAGTTTGAAGCGTGCGCACGTAACTTATTCATTCCAATATACCATACCAAAGGGAATTGTCAACTTTCCTACAGGGGCATCACTCGCGTCCGAGGACGCCGAGCACGGTGACAAACCGTTTTCCGACCTGTTGTTTGGCGCGTTCCAGTCGTACGACTAGACCGTCGCCGGTTTCGCCGACCGGAAATCCATTGATCGAATCAAGCGTTTCCTCGTACCATTTGGCCCACGCCATGAGGATCGAGCGTTCTTCCGTCTCCTGCGTCAACCGTTTCGGTCCCGGCGGGGTGCTACGCAACGCTTCTTGGCTGTTGCGCATCTCATCGGCAAAACGTTTTTCCGCGCTGGCAAGCACCACGTCGATAAGCCGCCGGGCCACCACCTCGGTTCCGGAGGCAAGCGTCAACGCCGCCGTCATGGCCACGGTTCCGACACGTTTGAGTTCGTCGGGGTCCACCTTGTCGAGCGCATCGAGATGGGTATGATAAAAGTAATCGGGGAAATGCCATTTGAGTACCGCCGGGATACCACGATCAAGAAACAGATCGTGATCGCTTCCACCTTCCCACGGGTTTTCGGCGACAATCCAACCTGTGGTGGCGGCATATTGACGGCACAGAGCGAGATAAAAATCGTTGAGAAAATGCCCCCGAATCATCTGATGATTGACTTTTTGCGCACCCCATGTCGTATGTTCGTCGGGCGGGCGGGTCCAGATGGCCGCTGGGTCGGGCATGCGTTCCACGCGAAAAGGGCCACCCGTAAGCGCCGTTCGCTCTCCGACCATGTCGAGCACCAGCGCTGCCACGACACTCTGCACCTTATCCGGGTGCTGGTCCATCCACAGCGTCGTTCCGGCATATTCATCGACCCACAGAAAGGTAAGCGTTCGCGCCGGAGGCGGCAGCCGTCCCTCGCGGATCAACGTTGCGGTCGCACGGGCGATTTCCAGCAATGTCGCCGCGCCCGACGCATTGTCGTTGGCCCCCGGCTGGTAGTGATCCAAATGGCCCACCAACACGATCCGTTCGTTTGGGCGCGACGCACCTCGAATCTCGGCGCTCAGCGTGCGTCGTACTCCAAAGGTAAACTCGGACTGTGTTTCGACCGCCACTTCGATCGTTTTTCCTGCCGCGACATACCCACGCAAAAGATCGAGCGTCCGCTGTGATACCATCATACCAAAAGAACGACGTTCGGGATCGTAGGGAATTTCGCCGTCACGCACCGCGTCGGGGAAAAGATCGGGACGGTTGTAGTCCTCGATATAGGCGGACAGGATGCCCAGCGCGCCTCGTTCCGTAACGGCTTCGCGATAGAGCGGTCCGGGTGGAGCGAGACCAAGTACGAGTTTTCCTCGTACATCCTTGCCTGTATAGTGGCGGTCTTCGGTCCCTTCTTCTACATAGACGACTTCAGCGACCGTACTGACCGGAAACGAATTGCGGCTTTGCAACACGGGTGTTTCGGAAAACTCGTGCAACATCCGGCGTTCGGGTCTGCGTAGATGCAGACTCGCTCCGGTGGGAATCCAGACGGGTGTAGCCAGCGGTTCTTTGTCGATCCGATACTGGAAAAAGGAGTCTTGATCCGAAAAACCGCTTTTTTCGAGATGATCGAGCGTATAATCCATACAACGATCAAAGTCGGGTGTGCCGGCCGTGCGCCAGAAGCGGGTAAAGTAGGCCACGTCCTGAAAGGCGCGTTGTTCGTCGATACGGCTACCGACAAGACCAAACAAAGAGGGGTCGACTATCTGCGCGTCGGTACGCAAGCAGACAAACAAAAGCGTGATCCACAGGGAGTGGAAAAGAAATGCGGGACGTCGCGGCATGGGAGAAAGGGGAAAAGGGTGAGACCGTTTACGTTTCCTGGAAGTGCTGTATGGCTTCGCGGACGCGGCGGACGTTTTGCAGCGTCTGAAGTTCTTCGTAGGCGGTCAAGGTGCGGCCATAGAGTTCCAGTGCCCGGTGTGGGTCGCGTTGACGTTCGTATACCCAGGCACGAAATTCATCCACTTCGGCCAATCCCAGCCGGCTGCCATGCTGTTGTTGGAGTCTTTCGCTTTCGTCGAGCAGGTCTTCGGCGAGTGTCCATGCCGTCTTGAGACCGGCGATACGCCCCAGAAGTCTGTACGTGTCGGCCTGTCCCAGCGGGTCTCTGAGCCGTTCGAATATTTCAAGCGCCCTTTGCGCATACCCCATCGCCATAGTCACGTCGGACAGGTTAGCTTGCATTTCCCCGCGATACAGGTAAATAACGCCCACCATGGCCCAGTCGCCATTTTGCCGAGCGATTTCGAGGGCACGTTCATACATGAGGCCGGCACGGTCCCATTTCCCCTGCCCCGCGTAGGCGATGCCGAGGTTGTGACAGGCTTGGCCTATACGACGGGTGTCGCCGAGCGTCTCGAAATGAGCGAGACTTTCGGTAAAACGGTCGATGGCGTCTTCATCCTGCCCTTTTACATGCCGGATGACACCAAGACTCAGGACAATGTCACCGGTCAGCCGGTCGGACTTTGACTTTTCACCGGCTTTTAGCGCTTTGCGAAGCGTTTTTTCGGCATCTTCGTAACGCCCCTGTTCGAACCGGATATTGCCCGACTGGAGCAGGGCTTCGGTTTCTCCCGCGGTATCGCCGGTTTTCCGGTAAAGGGTAATGGCTTTTTTGAGCGCCGTTTCAGCCCGCGCCCAGTCCCCACGCCGACGGTACGGCCTGCCGGTCTGGCGAAGCGCGCGTGCCTGGCCTTCGGCATAGCCCTTTTTTGCCGCCAACGACGCTGCCTGTTCGAACCGCTCCGCCGCCTCGTCCCAACTGCCCTGAATATACAGGATTTCGCCGATTTCGATCAGCAGACGGACACTTGGCGGCCCCTCTTCGATCGCAATACCGGCACGTTCGACGGCTTCCAAAGCATATTTCAACAACAACGCCGGATCCGCCGCAGCCGTTGTGGGTGACAGGAGGGCAGGATCGACCAATTTGCGCAGTTCCCCGGCGGCAAACGAAGAGGATAGCTGTGCTATAAGCTCGATCCGTTATCGAAACGCCGTCTCGAACCGATTCTGCAACGTTTTTCAGCGTATCCAGGATGGAACGGATGTCTGGTTCGTTCATAGCGCAACGTAGTTGAAAAGAGCGTCAGCGTACGTAGCCGTACAGAGGATCAAAATATCCCCATCCTTAGTAATACGCCTTCTGGATAGGGCTGTCGCCACCAAGCGAATATCGGGAAAAATGTTTGAGTTTTACAACGCCCTGTATGATTTTCCAGTTTACGCGAAAAACCTGACCGCCCAGCGCTTCCCATCCATTTGTTTGAGGGTTGTACCAATACACGTCCGCTTCGCCTTTGATCTGTGTTTGCCGCAACCGTTCGTCGATCACCAGGGTAAGACGCGCCGGTTTTGCAAAACTAAGTCCTGCGGGGCCAAAGTCCAGACACGCGGCATCCGGGTTGGGAAGGGTCATGGTAATCTGCGTATCCTCGGTCAGCGCGCCGGGCGGGATGTGCTGGATATAATGGTACATGCCGTTTGGGCCCGTGTTGCCCACAAGCCTGAGCACGCCACCAGATCGAGCGTCGATGAGTTGAGAGACCGATTGCGGGCCTCTGACCCGCCGCGTGGCAAGGGCGGGGACATCCGAAGGGGTCGTTTGTTCCCGGATACCGACGTTGCCGACGGATTCGAGCGGACCGTCGATACCGGAACAACCAGCGAGAGACAGCGCGACAAACGCCGCCACATAACCGGCACGGGAGATAAGACGGCGAATCGCTACAAGACGGTACATTATTGCCTCCCTCTATGAAAGGTACTCAAGCGGCAAGCGCGTTTTCGGCAATGCCGCGTATTTTCTTTACCATCGCTTGAAACCCGTTGCTCCGGCTCGGACTCAGGTGTGAACCCAGCTCCAGACGGTTGAAAATCGACTCGATGTCTACCGCAAGAATTTCCTGCGGACTTTTTTCGGAATAAATCATGAGTAGAAGCGCCACCAACCCGCGTACGATATGCGCGTCGCTGTCGGCGATAAACGAGATTTTCGGAGGTATGGCATCGTTCACACGCGGGACCAGCCACACCTGACTGACACATCCACGCACCTTGTATTCGTCCGTTTTATACCGGTCGGGCAAAGGGGGAAGTTTTCGGCCCAGATCGATGATTTCCTGGTAACGCTCCTCCCAGTCTTCCAAATGCGAAAAGTCGTCTATAAGGTTTT
>Ga0194132_10012083_pt1 | contig 10867 bp, 7 predicted proteins | sample TA2KigOf80mmetaG_FD_148612 | JGI IMG/M metagenome (GOLD analysis project Ga0194132, IMG submission 148612) | Freshwater microbial communities from Lake Tanganyika, Tanzania - TA2015054 Kigoma Offshore 80m | ecosystem: Environmental > Aquatic > Freshwater > Lake | place: Tanzania: Lake Tanganyika... | reverse complement strand
GTACAGTCTACAAGGGTTAAAGAAGACCCAGGAAGGGAGCAAACAACATCCCGACCGGGACGCGCAGTTCCAGTATCTGAACCAGCAATGCCGGGATTTTCAACAACGGGGACAACCCGTGATCTCAGTGGACGCCAAGAAAAAGGAGCTGATCGGAGATTTCAAGAACGGCGGACGGGAGTGGCATCCCCAAGGAAAGCCGGAACCCGTGCGGACCCATGATTTCGAGGACAAGCAATTGGGCAAAGGAATTCCTTATGGCATCTTGGATACGGGCCGGAACCAAGGTTGGGTGAGTGTGGGAGTGGATCACGACACGTCGCAGTTCGCCGTATCTTCAATCCGGAACTGGTGGACCCACATGGGCGCGAGCGCCTATCCGCAGGCACGGGAACTGCTCATCACGGCTGATGCCGGAGGGAGCAATGGTTACCGAGTCCGACTCTGGAAACGCGAGCTACAGAAGTTGGCTGATGACACGGGTCTGACAGTGACCGTTGGCCACTTCCCTCCCGGAACCAGCAAATGGAACAAGATTGAACATCGCATGTTTTGTCACATTACGGCAAGCTGGCGGGGCTGCCCGTTGAGCAGCCTGGAAGTGACTGTCAATCTGATTGCCGGAACTACGACCCAGAAAGGATTGACCATTCAGGCAGGACTGGACCTCGGCAGCTATGAAAAAGGGATTGAGGTATCCGAGGAAGAGATGTCGCGAGTGCAACTGAAGCCCGCCGATTTTCACGGAGAATGGAACTACACGATCACATCAAGAAATTCGGCGTCGACACAAGCTAACGTGCAAACTGCGCAAATTTAATTGTGCCATCTTGTTTCTCCATGCCTCCTAAGTGGATTGCCCTTCGCGCTCCCTTGCCCTGGCCTAAGGGCGTGAAAACGATGCCTGAAGTCGATCAGGAAGGGCACGATTGTAGCCGTCCGGCGGAATTCGACCAAGACTTGAAGACGCTTGCTGTTTTGATCGAAAGGTTCACGTCCGCTCAAATAGACTTTCATTTTCATTCGCATCCCCTCTTTGGACCTCTGACCGAGCGCGAGTGGCTTCGCTGGGGCTACTTGCACGTCGATCATCATCTGCGGCAGTTCGGGTTGTAACGGACGAGTAGAGCGCACACGGAAACCTGAGGGCCAGGGTTCCGTCAAAGTCCCATTACTTCTCGCGACCACATGGGGCCCTTGCTGACGCGCGGGCTACTGTTTTGGCGTAACCGAGCTGTTCAGTAGCCCGACCGTCAGAGAGGGCGCGGACTTTGACGGGGTTTTGACCTGAGGGCTCGTTCGGTGGCGAGGCGTGAAGCGCGTGTGCTATATTCACGGTCGTCTACCATGTCTTCGTCTTCGCGCCAGCTCTCCCGCACGTCGATCGCTCCGGCCTCTCGATGAGTCTCCAGCCGCCTTCCCGGCCCCGCAAGAGAATCTCCAAGCAGGATCGCTGGGTCGAGCAGACTCTGCAAAGACTTTCAATTGAAGAAAAGGTCGGGCAACTGATCATGCCGGCCTTTCGAGCGGTATATCTGCACTCGAACAGCCCGGAAATGGAGAACATCCGGCGGCAGATTCGCGAACATCGCGTGGGCGGCTTTATCCTCTTTGGAGGAGATGTTTACGAAGCCGCGTTGTTGATCGACAAAGTCCAAACAGCTTCCAAGCTGCCCTTGCTGATCGCTTCGGACTTCGAAAGAGGCGCCAATTTTCGCCTGCGCAACACAGTTTCGTTTCCCTGGAATATGGCCATCGGGGCGACCGGAGCGGAGCATTGGGCCTATTTGCAAGGGAAGGCGACCGCTTTGGAATCGCGGGCTATCGGGGTGAACTGGATCCTTGCGCCTGTCCTGGATGTGAACAACAACCCCGAAAACCCAGTGATCAACGTTCGATCCTACGGCGAGGATCCCGAGCAGGTCGCCAGATTCGGTGCTGCGTTCATTCGCGGCGCGCAAGAAGCCGGGGTTATGGCTACCGCCAAGCATTTCCCCGGGCACGGCGACACAGCCATCGACTCGCACTTGGCACTGCCTGTGATGAACCTAGACCGGCGACGGCTCGATGTGCTGGAGCTGATTCCCTTCAAAAAAGCAATTCACGAGGGTGTTCATGCTGTGATGACCGCACATTTGGCCGTGCCGGCCATCGAGGGTAACTTGAGCCTGCCGGCAACTCTGTCTGGCAAAGTTCTAGACGGGCTGCTGCGCACAGAGCTGAAGTTTTCGGGCCTGATCGTTACGGATTCAATGGCCATGGCCGGACTGGCTGAAGGCTACTGGGCAGGCGATGCCGCCGTGCGCGCTCTTAAGGCGGGTGTTGACGTTCTGCTCGATTCGCCTGACCCGGATGCTGTGTACGAGAGCCTGCTGCAAGCGGTGCACAATGGTGAAATCAGCAGCAGGCGGCTGGACCGTTCGGTCCGCAAGATTCTGGCAGCGAAAGCCTGGCTTGGTTTGCAGCACAAGCGCCGTGTGGGACTCCATGGCCTTAGCCGCGTCGTGAACGACCCCGCGCTTCAGGAACAGGCGCAACGGATGGCCGATGCTGCCGTGACACTGGTGCGTGATTGTTCTGGAGTGGTTCCCTTCGACCTCCAGACTCTGCGCTCGCTCCACGTCGTGATGGTGCTCAGCCGGGGTCCCGGCGAAGAGACAGGCGCTTTCGAGGCAGCGTTGCGAGCGCGCTTTGACGACGTCACCTTCGACCGTGTGTCGGTATCGACTTCGGACGGCGAATGGAGCAACGCTCTGGAAAAAGCGCGCCAGGCAGAGCGGGCAGTCTGCGCGATCTTCGCTCGCGTCGTGACCGGCACGGGAACGGTCGGCCTTCCAGAAAAGCTTGGCGAGAGGCTCAACGATCTCTCGCACGCCGTACGAGCCGTCGTTGGCATCGCTTTCGGCTCACCCTATGTTATCCAAGGGTTCCCTGACATGCCCGGCTACCTCTGCACTTTCAGCAATGCCGATGTTTCGCAGATCGCCGCCGTCAAGGCTCTGTTTGGAGAAATCCCAGTCAAAGGGAAACTGCCTGTGACATTGCCCGGCGTGGCTGCTCTCGGCAGCGGCTTGGAACGGGAACGCCGGGCAATGGTTCTGCGCCGTTCTGTTTCGCCCGAATCTGCCGTGCTGCGAGACCGGCTGGAAGGGGTTCTCGATCCCCTCATGCGAGAATGGATTTCAGCGCGAGCGTTTCCTGGCGCCGCTGTGGCTGTGGGGCATCAGAGTCATCTGGTTTTCCAGAAAGGCTACGGTAAGTTGGATTATTCGCCCAAGGCGCCGGCAGTAACGAACGAGACGATCTACGATCTCGCTTCCTTGACCAAGGTCATGGCAACCACTCTGGCCATGCAGCTTGTCGAAACGGGCCAGCTGAAGCTCGATCATCCCGTCAGCCGGTACTTTTCAAGTTTCATCCAGGAAGGCCGAGGCACGATTACCGTTCGGCATCTGCTCACGCACACCTCAGGTCTTCCTGCCTACCTGCCGCTCTACAAAAGTCTTCGAGGGAAGGCAGCTTTCGTGGCGAAAATCCTGCAAGCTCCGCTCGAATCGAAGCCCGGCACACAGGCTGTCTACAGCGATCTTGGTTTCATCCTGATGGGAGACATCCTCGAGAAGCTGGCAGCGCTGCCGCTCGACCGGATCATGATGACACGCCTTTTCGAACCGCTCGGGATGAAACAAACGTTTTTCAAGCCCAGCCGCAAATGGCTCAAATGGATTGCGCCGACCGAGATTGATCCCTGGCGAGGCCGCTTGCTGCGGGGCGAGGTGCACGACGAGAACGCCTGGGCGATGGGTGGTGTGTCGGCGCACGCCGGCCTTTTTGGAAGTTCGGGAGACCTCGCAAGCTTCTGCCAAATGCTGCTGAACGGAGGCATCTATGACCATCGGCGTCTTGTGAGGCGCAGTACGCTGGACATGTTCACCGCCCGCCAGAACTTCCCTGAAGGCAGCAGCCGGGCGCTTGGCTGGGATACGCCTTCGGAGAGCAGTTCCGCCGGCAGTCTGCTATCGCCTCGTTCGTTCGGCCATACCGGCTTCACTGGCACGTCGCTGTGGATCGATCCGCAGCACGAGCTTTTCATCGTGCTGCTCACAAACCGGGTGCATCCCACACGGACGAATGACGCCATCCGCCAAGTTCGACGACAGGTGGCCGACGCAGTCGCAAGAGTGGCCGACGAACACTCGAGGCCGGCTCGGACATGAGGAAGCCAAGCGCTTACCCTTTGCCGCAGAACAAGCCGACGGGCTTGGAACTCTTCGGCGCGATTCGCCATCACTTCTAGCTGCCCACCCTGAAGATTGCACTTATTGGGGGGCCATGGTACGCATCGTGCCGTTGGTTGTTACGAATACAGAGCGATCGACCTGAACCGACAGCGAGACCCATGTCTTTAATGCTTCAAGAAATCAGGCAACAACCCGAAGCGCTTGAGCGAACGCTGCGTGAAGAAAGGCCGAAGGTGGCGGCTCTCGGGCGATTTTTGGCCGAACGCGACATTCGTCTCGTGGTGCTCGTGGCCCGCGGGTCTTCGGACAACGCAGCGCTGTTCGGAAGATACCTGATCGAGATTACGTCAAATATTCCGGTCTCACTGGCGGCGCCGTCCGTCTACACGTTGTACCGCGCAAAGCTAGACCTCAGGAATGCGTTGGTCGTCGGCATCTCGCAGTCGGGCGAAGGATCCGACATCAACCAAGTTCTCAAAGATGCCAAACACTCTGGCGCCTGCACGTTGGGCATTACCAACGAGCCCCGTTCCGCCATGGCACAGCTCGTCGACGAACTCTTGCTGCTTCGTGCCGGCAAAGAGCGAAGCGTTGCGGCCACCAAAACCTACACAGGCCAACTGCTCATGTTCTACTTGCTCGCGGCTGCTCTACGGCAGGGCCGGTCCCTCGATCGGCTGAGCCAGTTGCCCGAGCTGGCCAGCCAGTGCCTGAAACTGGAGCCAGCGATCCAGGATTTGGTGGAACGTTATCGATTCATCGATCATTGCCTGGTGGTTGGCCGCGGCTTGATCTATACGAACGTCTTCGAGCTGGCTATCAAATTGATGGAGACGTGTTACGTCGTTTCAGAGCGTTTTTCTTCAGCCGATTTTCTGCACGGACCCGTGGCGATGATTGAGGCGGATTTTCCAGTCATCGTGTTTGCGCCGCCGGGAAAGACGTTCAAAGAGATGCGCCGGCTGGCGCGGCGGCTAAGGGCGCGGCGGGCGGAGTGCCTGGCGATCTCCAGCGAAGCATCCATTCTTGAGCTGGCCACACGGGCGGTGCAAATTCCCGTCAAGGTTGACGAGTTTCTTGCGCCCATCCCATATATCATTCCAGGCCAGCTCTTCGCTGCCCGGCTTGCCGAGGTGAAAGGCCTGAGTCCCGATCGCCCCCGATCTCTCAGGAAAATCACGAAGACGCTCTGAGGCACGACGCAAGATGTTCAGGCCAACCCAACCCCTAGCCTCCGGGCCCGTGGAATATTGCACGGGCGTGCGACACTGCCAGCTGCTGGTAATACCGCGCGGCAGTGCCGTCAGGCACTCGTAAGCGTCATGCTTGCTGTACACGCGTGCGAGCAAGCGTTAGTGGAACACGTAGGCTTGGCTGCAAACAGCTGCCCTGATGTTCCGGAGCAGCACGATTGGACTCTTTCGATGAAAAAACCGACGTTTCTCCAGGATGAGCTGCCCACCGAGGAACGCAATCCAGCTTCGATGGAAATTGACCTCGGCAGCACTGAGAAGATGCTCCGCATCATCAACCGCGAAGACCAGAGAGTTGCGCAGGCGGTGGCCGTTGAGATCCCTCAGATCGCTAAGGCGGTCGAGTTAGTTTCGCAGGCCTTCCAGAAAGGGGGCAGACTCTTCTATGTGGGCGCCGGCACCAGTGGACGTCTTGGCATCCTGGATGCCAGCGAGTGTGTTCCAACTTTCAATGCACCCTGGCACTGGGTTCAAGGAGTCATGGCAGGAGGAATGAAGGCTGCCGTCAAGCCTGTTGAAGCGTCTGAAGATAGCGAGCGCGCCGGCGCCCTGGCTTTAAAGAGAAAGAAACTGCGCGCAGCAGATGTTGTGGCGGGCATTGCTGCCAGCGGACGAACTCCCTATACTTTGGGAGCGATGAAGTACGCGCGGAGTGTCGGGGCAGCCGTTCTGAGCATCACGTGTAATCCTAATTCGAAGATGGCTGCGTTGGCAGACGTGTCGATCGCTCCGTTGACTGGCCCGGAAGTGGTTACCGGATCCACCCGCATGAAGGCCGGCACTGCCCAGAAACTTGTTCTCAATATGCTCACGACGGCCAGCATGATCAAGCTCGGCTATGTGTACAGCAACCTGATGATTCACGTTCAAATGAAGAACGAAAAGCTCAGGCAGCGTGGCCGCCGTATCGTCATGTCGGCGACTGGAGCCGACTACGCCACTTCGGATCGCACGCTCAGGCAGGCACAAGGCGACGTGAAAACCGCGATCGTGATGCTGCAATGCAATGTCGGGCTGAAAGAGGCTCGGAAGAAACTCAAACGCGCGCAGCTCAATCTTCGGGCCGCCCTGGCTGAGTAGTGCCATGACCCTGCTGCCGCAGGCGTCCCAGCTGCCCATTGGGGGAGGCGCCCGTTTCGCACTGACCATGCGCTGGCTTCGGTCGTGACAGCCTCCTTGAACAAGAATCGGCTGTATGTCTAGGATTGCACTCGTTGCGAAAAAGGTGATCACGCCGGACACGGTCATTCCCCAGGGCGTGGTGCTGGTCGATGGACGCAAGATTCTGGAAGTGGGCCCGCGTTCCGCCGTGGTCTTCCATGAAGAAGAATTCGAAGTGTTTCATTTCGAGAACGAGACACTAGTGCCGGGGTTCATCGATGTTCATATTCACGGCGCGTGCGGACACGACGTGATGGAGGCGACCCGGGAGGCGATGACGGTGGTTTCCAGACATCTTGCCCGTCACGGCACAACCTCTTACCTGGCTACGACCGTAACAGCACCGCCCATCGAAACGATTCAGGCGGTCGAAAGCCTCGGCCAGCTCATCACGGAAGACACTGGCGGGGCCCGAATTCTGGGCTTGCATCTCGAAGGCCCGTTTATCAGCCAGGAGAAGAGGGGTGTGCATCCACCAGAGCACATCCGCTTGCCGTCCACCGGGATTTTCGACGAGTTGGTGAAGATGTCCGGCGGCCAGGTGAGGTTGATTACCGTGGCTCCGGAACTTCCAGGAGGATTGGAGTTCATTGAGCACATTCGCTCGAGGGGAGTTCTGGTGTCGGTGGGCCATTCCAATGCGACGTACGAAGTCGCGCGCCAAGCAATCCGGGCCGGAGCGTCCAACGCCACGCACACTTTCAACGCGATGCGTGATTTCAGCCACCGGGAGACTGGAGTAATCGGCGCAGTACTTACAGACTCCACAGTATGGGCCGAACTAATTGCCGACGGAGTGCACGTCGATCCGGTGGCCATTCAGATGTTGCTCCGATGCAAGGGACCTCGGAGAATCCTGTTGGTGACGGATGCCATTAGCGCGGCTGGAATGCCCGATGGCGACTATCGGGTGGGAACCCTGTCCGTTAAGGTTTCGCAGGGAGTGTGCCGTGCCAGTAATGGAGCTCTGGCGGGCAGTACCCTGAGTCTGGATCGGGCGTTGCGAAACATGATCGACTACACCGGCATCCCGCTGGAAGAGGCTGTGTACATGACGAGTCGCAATCCCGCGGAATCCATCGGTGTTGCAGAGTCGAAGGGCAGCATCCGGCCCGGCTGCGACGCCGACCTTGTGTTGCTCGACAACGGCCTTTTGGTTCAGGCGACGTTTTGCGAAGGCAAACTGGTTTTTCGCGAGCCAGAACACGCGGCACAAGCCACCGAAAGGTCATCCTGACGGCTATGGATAAAATCCTGATCAAAGGCGGAAGGCCCTTGTTGGGAGCAGTTGAGATCAGCGGAGCGAAGAACGCGGCGCTGCCGGCGTTGGCGGCCACCTTGTTGACCGAAGACCCGATTGTCCTTCATAACGTTCCCTGCGTCCGCGACATTCAGACCACAGGCCAGATGCTGAGGGACCTGGGATGCGAGACCGACTTTCGGACTTTGGAGTCGACCCATTCGTGCAAGGTTCTGGCACGCAACGTTACCTCATGCGAAGCGCCTTACGAACTGGTCAAGACCATGCGAGCCTCCGTGTTGGTTCTTGGACCGTTGCTTGCGCGCTTTGGCAGGGCTCGCGTTTCCTTGCCTGGTGGCTGTGCCATTGGCGCCAGACCCATCGACTTGCACATCAAGGCATTCGAAAAACTGGGCGCCGATATTACGATCGAGCATGGCTATGTGGAAGCGCGGGCGGACCGGCTGAAGGGGACGGAGATTTTTTTCGACCGGATCACCGTCACTGGAACAGAAAACCTCATGATGGCCGCGGTGCTGGCAGAAGGCGACACGGTCCTCAACAACGCGGCGCGTGAGCCGGAAGTATCGGACCTGGCCAATCTGCTTTGCTCAATGGGAGCGACCATCCGCGGAGCGGGGAGCAGTACGATCCACATCCAAGGCGCTGCCCGGCTTCATGGCGCCCAACACACCATCATCCCCGACCGTATCGAGACGGGAACGTTCCTGGCGGCCGGAGCCATTACTGGCGGCGATGTAGAGATTCGATCCTGCCGGGCCGACCACCTGCTGGCCGTCATCGAAAAACTGGAAGAAGCCGGAGTGGTTGTCGAACGGGCCACTCCATCCGTGCTGAGGGTGAGTGCGCCGCATGGGCTGAAGGCGCGGGATGTGATTACAGCCGAGCATCCTGGCTTCGCCACCGACATGCAGGCCCAGTACATGGCGTTGATGACTCAAGCAGAAGGCACTTCGATCGTTACCGAGACCATCTTCGAGAACCGCTTTATGCACGCCAGTGAAATGGTGCGCATGGGCGCCAACATCAAAATCGAGGGTAACCGTGCGATCGTTTTCGGAAAGACGCAGCTAACAGGGGCAAAGGTAATTGCATCCGACTTGCGGGCCAGCGCTTCGCTCGTCCTGGCAGGGCTGGTCGCCCACGGAGAGACATTCATCGGTCGCGTCTACCACCTGGATCGCGGTTACGAGAGAATCGAAGAAAAGTTGAAAGGGCTCGGAGCCGATATAGAGCGCGTACGGTGACCGCAGTGTCAGGAGGAGCTTTCTTGAAGCCGCTGAAAGCGATGGTAGTCGCTGGGGCCAGGCCGAACTTCATGAAGATCGCCTCGATCATGAAGGCGATCGAAGCCCACAATCGATCCCAGGCAGTGCCATTCATCCAGCACGTTCTGGTGCATACGGGGCAACACTACGACGAACAGATGTCGAATGCCTTCTTTCGTGACTTGGAAATTCCCAAGCCCGACGTCGATCTTGAGGTTGGATCGGGTTCGCACGCGCAACAGACTGCGGAGATTATGAAGCGGTTCGAGGGTGTGCTCCTGAAGGAAACGCCCTCCCTCCTGCTGGTCGTTGGCGACGTGAACTCGACGGCAGCTTGTTCCTTGGTGGCGTCGAAAATTGCGTATCCTTCGCCATCCGAGCGGCCGAGGCCCCTTATTGCTCACATCGAGGCGGGCCTGCGGAGCTTTGACCGGTCGATGCCTGAAGAAATCAACCGCCTGGTGACTGACACTACGACCGAGCCACGCCCTGCGAGACCAGCCGCTCCAACTCTCCGAGCTCAGAATCTTGAGGAAACTCGGCTTTGGCCAGATCCAGCAACTCCCTGGCTCGCGTGTACTCAGCGGACTCCAAATGCAGATCGATCTGCTCGACCCAGTGGGCCTTGGCTGAGGAGCGCACCTGCAGATCGCGCCGCTTCATCACCCGGTCAATCTCGACACTCAGTCCTGGGTAGAGATTGTAGATGGTCTTCAAAATCTCCCACTGCCCCAGCGCCTCCCCGTACTGACCCTGTTCTTCGCACAGGCGGGCCTTGGCGACGATGGAATTGACAAGGTCACGCTTATCCTTCATCAGGCGCAGAGCGGCCTCGAAATAGGCTTCTCCGGGAAAACGTTCGGCTGCCTCCCTCAAAATGCTGACGCGGCGGTCCAAGTCGGGCTCGGTATCGACGCGCTGGTTAATCTCGGCGATCTGGCTGGATACTTCCTGCCTCTGTTGCTCATCGATGTCGAACTTCAACGCTTGGAACAAAGCGTGGTTAGGGTATTTGGACAGATGCCGTTCACAGAGGCCAGCGGCGGCGGCGAAGTTCCTCTCTGTAAGGTGGGCGCGGGCTTCGGCATAGCCCTGGTTGATCGCGTCGTGCTCCGAGTGGACCTGATTGTAAAAGTTCTGGTAGAGGGCGCCGCTCTCGGGCGCAATGACGTCGGGAGGCTTTCGATCCAGCTCGAGTACCTGTTGCAGCTTGCTCAGCGCGGCGCTGACCTCGCCGTTTTGCCAGACGTGGAGTGCCGCTTCATAAAGTTTCTGCTTCTGCTGCCGCACCCGCAGATATTCCTGTTCACGCCGGCCTGCTTCAGAGAGCAGCTGCAACGCAGTTGTTTCGCTCGGCCGCAGTTGCAGAACGTTCTGGAGCGCTTCACGAGCATGAAAGAAGTCGCAACGGTCGATGTGTTGGCGCGCCAGCCGGAACCAGTCATCGATCTTCTCTTCCGTGCGCCGGGTTTCTGCGGAGGCCTTCAGACTGAGCGCTTCCGCATTGCTGCTGTCCAGCTGCAAGACCTCCTGGAGTTTTTGGAGAGCTAGTGTAGTGTCCAAGAATTAGATGGACAGTTGGTTTTGAGGTTTTCTGGTTCTGGGTTGAGTACAACCGGGCTGAATTTGCTCAAGAGTCTGACGACACCGCGAGAGTTTTGCCACGATGGATTCGACCGTGGC
>Ga0194132_10012076_pt1 | contig 10871 bp, 7 predicted proteins | sample TA2KigOf80mmetaG_FD_148612 | JGI IMG/M metagenome (GOLD analysis project Ga0194132, IMG submission 148612) | Freshwater microbial communities from Lake Tanganyika, Tanzania - TA2015054 Kigoma Offshore 80m | ecosystem: Environmental > Aquatic > Freshwater > Lake | place: Tanzania: Lake Tanganyika... | reverse complement strand
CGCAAGCGCCAGACCGCGAGCCTACCGGGGAAGGGCCTGTTCACCGGACCGGGCGGCACGAACCCCGGGTACGGGGCCAGCCCCGCCATCGGCGCGACCGAGTACTTGAACGCGACCTCGTGGCGCGGGAACCGCGGCGGCTCGTGGATCTGGGCGAACGCTAGCGTCAACGGGTTCTGCGCGGCACTGCCGCCGAACAGCCCGGTTCCGGACGCGACCGCGCACGGCCTCGGCTACCTGAGCGCCCGAAGTAACTTCCCCGGCGGGGTCAACGTCTGTCTCGGCGACGGGAGCGTGCGGTTCGTGCGCGACGCCATCGCCCCGGCCGCGTGGACCGCGCTCGCACCCGCAACGGCGGCGAGGTCATCAACGGGAACGACTTCTAACCGAGCCACCAACACGGGAGATCGCTCCATGTATCCGCTCGTACTAATCGCCGCGTGCGCCGGGGCGAATCCGGCCGCGGTCGAGACGTGGCCGGGGTTCCGCAACGACGGCACCGGAACCACCGCGGCGCGTGGCCTGCCGGTCACGTGGGGGCCGAAGGAGAACGTCGCGTGGCGCGCGGCCCTGCCCGGGTACGGGCAGTCGTCGCCCGTCGTCTGGAAGGGGCGCGTGTTCCTCACCGCCGTGGACGGCGCGGAGAAACAAAAACTGCTCGTGGTCGCGGTAGACGCCCGCACCGGCGCGGTCGCGTGGAAGAAGGAGTTCGCCGCGGCGCAGAAGGGCAAGAACAACCCGATGATGAGCCGGGCCGGGCCGACCCCGGTGGTGGACGGCGAAGGCGTGTACTGCCTGTTCGAGAGCGGCGACCTGCTCGCCCTGTCGCACGACGGCGGGAAACTGTGGCACCGCGACCTCGGGGCCGACCACGGCGCGATCAAGAACAACCACGGCCTCGGCAGCTCGCTCGCGCAGCACGGGCGTGCGGTGTTCGCGCAGGTCGATCACGGCGGGCCGTCGTACCTGCTCGCAGTCGATAAGGCGAGCGGGAAAGACCTTTGGAAGGCCGAGCGCCCGGCGCGGACCGCGTGGGCGTCGCCGGTCGTCGCGCCGTTCGGCGGTAAGCCCGTGGTGCTCGCCAGCGGCGGCGGCACCCTCGTCGCCTACGACGCCGCGAGCGGCAAGGAACGGGCCGCGTTTGAGGGGCTGACCGGGAACACGATCCCCTCGCCCACCGTCGCGGGCGACCTCGTCCTCGTGGGCGCGGGCGAGAACCGCATGAAGCCGGACGCTGTTGCTTCCGCGAAGTCCAACTGCGCGCTGCGCCTCGGGTCCAAAGACGGCAAGCCGGTGTTCGAGCCGGCGTGGATGGGGCGCAAGGCGATCAGCCACCACGCCAGCCCGGTCGCGCACCGCGGCCACGTCTACTTCGTCACCAAACTGGGGCTCGTCCACTGCGTCGATCTGACGACCGGCGAAGAGAAGTACGCGGAGCGGCTCGACGATCAGCCGTGGGCCACCCCGGTCGCGGCCGGCGATCACGTCTACTTCTTCGGTAAGACCGGGATCACAACCGTACTGAAGGCTGGCGGCGAGTTCGAGAAGGTCGCGACCAACCGGCTCTGGTCGAAGGACGATTTCGCGGCGCGCCTCGAAGCCGCGAAGAAGGCCGCGAGCGACTCGCTCCCCAAACCGCCGGAGGGCAAGGGGCCGGGTGGTGGGCCGCCGCTGCCGAAAGAGGAACTGGAGGCGACGCGCTATTCCGCGGTCGGCGACGTGGTGTACGGGGTCGCGGCCGTGGACGGCGCGTTCTTCATCCGCACCGGCACCGAGTTGATCTGTGTGCGCGCGCGCAAGTAACCCGCGCGCCTACGCCGCCGGCGTGAGGAAGCGGATGAAGGCTTCGGCCGCGGGCGGGGGCGCTTCGCCGCGGCGGATGAGGATGCCGCTGTGGATCGGCTCGATCACGCCCGGCGCGAGCTTCCGCACGCCCACCTTCACCCCGCGCGTCACCGCGCCGTTCGGCGTCAGCGGCACCAGCGACACGCCCAACCCGGCTTCCACCATCTTCACCACGATGCCCGTGGTGGTCGCCTCCATGTCGATGCGCGGGGTCAGGCCGCGCTTGTGGAAGGCGTTCAGGACGTGCTGCCGGCCGGACGAGCCGCGCTCGAACACGATCAGCGGCGCGCCTACGAGGTCGGCCAAGTCTGGGGCGCGCATCTTCAGGAGCGCGTGCCCCGGCGGTGCGATCAGCCCCCAATCGAACGAGAACAGGTGCCGGTACTCCAGCCCGCTGACGCCCTCGTACGGGGCCGCGACGCCGAACGCGAGGTCCGGGTCGCGCAGCAGCGCGTCCTCGATGTCGCGCTCGGTGCGCGAACTGAGCCGCACGCGGATTTCGGGGTGCGCGCGGTGGAACCGGCGGATCGAGTCGAGCAAGGCGTACAGCGTCAGGTACTGGGTGGCCGCGACGTGAACCTCTTGCGGCCCGGTCGCGCCGTCGGGCGCGACGAGCCGCCGCGCCCCTTCGAGAAACGACTGCGCCCGCGGCAAGAACTGCTCGCCCTGCGGGGTCAGCGGCGACCGCCGCCGCGGGCCGCGCTGCTTGTGGTACAGCGACACCTTCAAATGCGCCTCAAGCGCGACGAGCCGGTTCCGCAGCCCCTGCTCGGTGATGTGCAGCCCGGCCGCCGCCGCGCGCAGGCTCCCGGCGCGGGCCAGTTCCACCAGCGCCTGAACCTGATCGGTCGAAACGGACGGAATCGTGTCGGCCACTGTGTGCGCCTTTCAGAGTAGGAGGCACACTCCGTGTGCCGTCGCTCGACCCGTCGGTCGCGTTCAAGAACTTCGCCTAGCGCCTGTGTGTTGTGCAGCAACGGCACACGGAGTGTGCCTACTACTTAAACAATCGACCGCTGTGTAGCGCCTCCATTAGAACAGGGATCGTTGGCAAAGGGAACGAGCCGGTCACTTCCCGCGGGTGACGACGTGGCGGTCGCCGGTGCGGAACGCCTCGGCGATGAGGCCGGTGGCGTGGCTCCGCACCGTGAACGCGCCGGCGGTCGGCGTGTCCCACACCGGCGCACCGCCGTAGCCCGCGCGCAGGTGGTCCGTTGGGCCGGCGCGCTGGCTCGACACGACCAGCTTGGGCCGCGCCCAAACCGCCACCGCGCCCGGTTCGGGCTTCGCGGGCGTACCCTTCGGAGCGTTGGCGTTCTTCGCGCCGTGGTGCGGGGCGAGCAGCACATCGACCGGCGCGAGCGGCTTCGCCAGCGCGAGCGTTTGGCCCTCGCCTTCGAGGTCGCCGGTGAGCAGGACCGCGTGCCCGGCGTGCCGCACGAGCAGGACGAGACTGCGGGCGTTCTCGTTCCCGACCGGGCCGACCGCGGGCGGGTGCAGTACGTCGAAGGTCACATCGCCGGCGGTGAAGCGGTCGCCGGCGCGGGCGGTGCGCACGGGTACGCGGCGCGCCTCCAGCGCCACAAGCACCGTGGCCACGCCGGGCGCGTCCTTGTCCGCGAACGTGGGCGTCGTCGTGACGCGGCCGACGTGGAACCGGCGCAGCAGTTCCGGCACGCCGTTGAAGTGGTCGAGGTCCGCGTGCGAGAGGAACACTTCGTCGATGCGACTGATGCCGCGACTCCAGAGGTACGGCGCGACGACGCGACGGACCGCGTCCGGGCCGGCGGTCGTGCCGGCGTCGTACAGGATCACGCGGCCGTCGGGCGTTTCGATGACGACGCAGCCGCCGTGCCCGACCGCGAGGAACGTGACCCGCGCCTCGTCGGAGGTTCGAGGTTGCAGCCCGAGGGCGACGCCGACGGCCACCCACACCAGCGCGGTGATGAAGCACTTCTTCGCGCGCGTTCCGTTCAACAGCACGACGCACGCGACCAGTGCATAGAACCCGACGAGCCACCACAGCGGCGGGCCGGGCGCGTACAGGTGGCCGAACGGCACACGGTCGCCGAGGTGGACCAGCCCTTCACACGCGCCGAGACACAACTCGGTGACGCGCGCGAACGGCCACGCGAGGCCGAGCGGCGCGGCCAGTAGCACGAGGAAGCCCGCGACGAGCGCGACCGCGGTCAGCAGGATCAGCGGCGGGCCGAGCGGGATCGCGATTGGCGACGCCACGTTCTGCCACGCGAGCACGAGCGGCGCGTTCACCGCGGTCAGGATCGCGCTGATCGCGAACACGCCCCACAGCCCACGCAGCGCGGCGCGCACGAGTTGTTCCGTCAAACCGCGGCTTTCGGCAAGCAGTTGCTCAACGGCGGTGAGCGGGCGCGGTTCGAGCCAACGCGACACGCCCCACGCGAGCACGAACACCGAGAGGAACGAGAGCTGGCAACCCGCGGTGAACGGGTCCGTCGGATTGGTGGCGACCACGACGAGCCACGCGAGCGCGAAGCCGTTCGCCGCGATTGCCGGGCGGCGGAGGACGATACCGCCGCACACCACGCACACCATGACCGCGGCGCGCACGGCCGACGGCCGCGCGCCGGTCAGAAGCGCGTAGGCGAGCAGGAACAGCGCGACCGCCCACGCGCCGTGTCGCGTCCGCACCCCGCAGGCGCGCAGCACGAGCCACGCGAACCAGCCGAGGATGACGAGGTGCTGCCCGGAGATGGCGAGGACGTGGATCACGCCGGTGCGAACGTACACGTCCCACTCTTCGCGGTCGAGCGCGGTGCTGTCGCCGAGCAACAGCGCGGTTGCGAGGCCGGCCTCGTCCGGCAGGTTGCGTTCCAGCGCGCGTGCGCCCCACCCGCGGACCGCGGCCAGCCACCCGAACAGCGACGCGCGCCAGCCCTCTTCGAGCCGCACGACGGTGTCCGCGGGCCGCTTCACGCGCAGCTCCGCGGTGATACGCCGGTCCAACAGGAACGCGCGCCCGTCGCGCTCGCCGGGGTTGTGCGGCGCGTCGGGCTTCGACAGCCGCCCGCTGACCTCGACTACGTCGCCGCAGTGCAGGTCGCTCAGGTGCCCTTCGACCGAGAGCCGCACGCGCCCGCTGGCCGCGCGCCAGCCTTCGGCCGTCTCGATCGCGCTGATTTCCAGCACGGCGGCGCTGGTCGCGGTGCGCTGCTGGGTGAGCAGTGGGTCGGGCTTCGGCGCGCGGAAGCGGTCCGGTTCGTCGGCGAGTCGGCCGCGCACGCTCGCCGCTTGTGGAGCGTCTTTGGCGAAGCGGGCGATGTCGTCGGCGCGAAAGCTGTGGCGGTGCGAGTGGTGATACGCCGACGCGAGCGCCGCGGCGCAGACGAGCAGCCAAGCGGACGCCGTTTGCGGCGCGGTGGCGCGCGTGGCGAACCAGCCGACGAGTGCGACCGCGGCGACGATCAGGCCCGCGCCGAGTGGCACCTCGATGTAGCGCTCCGCGAGCAGGCCGGCGCTGGCCGCTAGCGCGACCGGCACCAGCGGCGCGCGGGCGAACTCGCGCCACGGCGCTTCGCGCGGGATGCGGTCGTCGGGTTCGGGCGCGGGCGCAGACATCGGCGGCTCACTTGACCCGGCGCTGCTTCTCCTTGATCGCCTTCAAATCGACCGGCGTGCCCCCGGTCCCGTCCAGCAGCGCCGCCTCGACCGCCTTCGCGTCGAGCGACTTGGGAATCAGTCGCACCTTGCCGTCGGCGCACAGGGCGAGAAACTCGTTCGGGGAGCCAATGAGATTCGCCGGCTTGACGGACTCCATCGCAACCTCGTCGCCGGGTTCCGCCCACGGCACGCCGTTCTCGGACATCACAACAACGAACGCCTTCTCCCACCGCGGCCCCTTCCCGACCACACGGCGGAGGTGGGCCATCCCGTTCTTGGGCGTTGACGAACCCGCCGGGGCGTACCCCGTCGGCATCTTCGGGCCGTACTCGGCGGCGGGCATGCCCACGGTCATCTTCTGGTAGAGGTCGTCGTATTCGAGGTACGGGAGCAGCAACACGCGCCAACTGAACGCCTTCGCGTTGCCGCCCCAAGTCGGTCCGCCCGGCGGAACGGGCTTCGCGTGTACGTCGCCGTACTGCCCCGCCGCTACGCTGAGCATTTCCAGCCGTAGCGCCATCACTTCCAGTCCATCGAGCTTTTCCGGCGGCGGGGGCGGGTCAACGACTCCGCCCACCGGCGGCGGGGCCTCCTTCCCGCACCCGGCGATCAGCAGGAGCACGAGGACCACACCGCATTGAAAGCCGCGACACATGACGAACTCCGGTCGGTGATGTTCGAGCAGTGGACCATAGGATAGCCCCATTCGCCACCGACTTCAGACGAAATCCGACGCCGTGCATCATGGACACCGTTCGAGTCAACCTCGGCCCGCGCAGCTACGACATCGCCATTGGCTCGCGCGAAGCCACGAGCGGCTTGGGCGCGTTCGTCCGCGCCGCCGTGCCGAAGGCTTCGACGGCGCTGGTTGTCGGTGACAGCAACACCGCGGACGGTGCTCGAAAGGTGGAGGCCGCACTGGGCGCGAACGGCCTGCGCAGTGGATTTGCCGAAGTGCCCGCGGGCGAAGCTTCGAAGTGCATAGTGCAACTCGCGAAGCTGTACGACGCGCTGTACGACCTCGCGGCGGATCGCAACACGGTTGTGGTCGCGGTCGGCGGCGGCGTGATCGGCGACCTCGCGGGCTTCGCGGCGGCGACGTACAACCGCGGGCTGCCGCTAATCATGGTGCCCACGTCGCTGCTCGCGATGGTCGATTCGAGCGTCGGCGGCAAGACCGGCATCAACCACCCCAAAGGCAAGAACCTGATCGGCGCGTTCCACCAACCGGCGGGCGTGTGGATCGACCTCGCGCACCTCGCCACGCTGCCGGAGCGCGAGTACTTGAGCGGCCTCGCCGAAGTGGTGAAGTACGGCGTCATTCTGGACACAGCGTTCTTCGACCTTCTCGAAGCGAGCGCGAAGCTCGTGCGCGACCGGAAGTGGGACGGCTTAGGGCAGATCGTGGCGCACTGCTGCCGCTTGAAGGCCGACGTAGTTGAGAAGGACGAACACGAGACGACCGGCTTGCGCGCGGTGCTGAACTACGGGCACACCTTCGCGCACGCCTACGAAACCTGCGGCGGGTACGGCACGCTGCTGCACGGCGAAGCGGTCGCCATCGGCATGACGGACGCGGCCCGACTCGCGCACGCGATGAACTTCGTCGGTGCGGATTTCGTCGCGCGGCAGACGAAACTGCTCGAAGAGCTTTGGCTGCCAACCGCGCCGCTCGTGACGTACCCGACGGATGACCTGATCGCAGTGATGAAGCGCGACAAGAAGGCCGCGGGCGGGAAGATGAAGTTCGTCCTGCCGACGCGCCTCGGCGAAGTGAAGCTGTTCGACGACGTACCGGAAGCGCTCGTTCGCGCCATTTTGGAGGCGCGATGAGTTACGCTGTCGCCGCCAAATACCTACGGGCGCGGGTGTGGATCGCGGTCGCGGCTGGGTGCGCGCCGTGGCTGCTGTGGCTCGGTGGCCTCGTCTCCACGGGCGGCAAGCGCGACCTCGCGAACAACCTCGTCGGCGCGGACCACCTCGCCTTCTATCACGCCGCAAAGCTCATTCGCGACGGCGAATCGCGCTACTTGTACGACTACGAATGGCTCCAACTGACGGACTACCAGAAGGCGATTGTCGGCTGGGAGTGGCACGGGTTCGAGGCGTACCGCAACCCGCCGTTCTATGCGCTCCTGTACCTGCCGACGGTCGGGCTGTCGTACTACGCGAGCTTCGTTGTGTGGTCGATCATCGGGTTCGCACTACTCGCGCTCGCGGTGGTGCTGCTGAAACCGGAGCGCCCGGCGCGCGCGTTCCTTTGGGCGCTGACCTTCTATCCGGTGTTCGCGACGGTCAGCTTCGGGCAGAACACGTTCATCAGCCTCGCGATCTTCGCGGGCGTGTACCGCCTCCTTTCGAGTGAATGGCGGTTCGCGGCCGGGTTGGTCGCGGGGCTGCTGTTCTTCAAGCCGCAACTGCTGCTCGGCCTTTTCGTGTGGTGGGCGTTCGAGCCGCGCCGCTACTGGCGCGCGTGGGCGGGCGTAATCGTAACCGGCGCAGCGCTGGCGGCGGTGTCGTGGATCGCGGTGCCGGACGGCTCGCGCGCGTTCGTCGATTCGCTCCGCGCCAACGCCGGGTTCGGCGGCTTCGGCATGTGGAACGTGGTGAACCCGAAGGCGTTCTTCGCGCTCCTCTTCCCAAAACTGCCGGAAGTGTACTGGCCGCTGGCGGCGGCATGCTCGGTCGCGGGAATCGCGGTCGCGTGGCGCGTCAAGCGTGCGACCGGCGCGCCGGTTGCTGTGATGGTTCCCGTTGCCGTGTTCCTGTCCCTGTGGGCGTCGCCGCACGCACTCGTCTACGAGTGGGCGCTGCTCCTTGCCGCGGCCGTTGTGCTATGGGAGCGGTTCCCCGCCTCGCGCGACTGCTGGTTCTGTCTGTTCGCGCTAGCGTGGGTCGCGCTGGCTGTCACGGTTCCTCTGGCGAAGATGCAAGACAACATGAAGGAAATGGCGATCCTTCAGATCGGCGTGCCGCTATTGGGGTTGGTCGGGTGGCTCGCGGCGCGCGAGCTGGCGCGGGCACCCGAAGCGCAGTTGTGAACATTCGGTAGCCACCGGAAGCAGACGACGCGCCGCGGTTCGGGTACACTAACGGCACCCACCTGCTCGCACACACCTATGACGGACACCGTGGTCATGGCCCAGCGCCGCGTCGGATTGTGGATGATCGGTGCGTGCGGCGGCGTCTCGTGTACGACCGCCCTCGGCCTCTCCGCGCTCGCGCGCGGGCTGACCCCGACGACGGGCATGGTCACGGCGCTGCCCCCGTTCGCGCACCACGACCTCGACGAGCCGACCGCGTACGTACTCGGCGGGCACGACATCCGCACCGGCGATTTCGTGACCGCCGCGCGCGAGCTGCACGAGCGCTCCAACGTATTTGACGAGCGCACCTTGACGGCGTGCGCCGCCGACCTGACCGCGTGGAGCGCGAACATCCGGCCGGGCGTGGTGTACAAGCCGAACTCGGCGATCACCGCGCTGGCCGACCGCACCGACATGCGACAGGCCCGCACCCCGCGCGAGGCCATCGACGCGATTCAGAGCGACCTCAAAGCGTTCAAGGCCGCGCACAAGCTCGATCAGGTCGTCGTGGTGAACGCGGCCTCGACCGAGCCGCCGTTTGAAGTGGGCGAGGAACAGAAGTCGCTCGACAAGTTGCTGCCGGCGCTCGACCGCGCCGCGCCCGCGGCGCTGCCCACCAGCAGCATCTACGCCTTCGCCGCCATCGACGCCGGGTTCGCGTATGTGAATATGACACCGAGCCGCGGCGCGACGCTGCCGGCACTCGAAGAGCTGGCGAAGAAGCGCAACGTGCCGCACGCCGGCCAAGACCTCAAGACCGGCGAGACGCTGGTGAAAAGCGTGCTGGCCCCGATGTTCGCGCGGCGCAACTTGCGCGTCCTCAGTTGGGTCGGCCACAACATCCTCGGCAACCGCGACGGGCAGGTGCTGAACGACCCGGACAACAAGGCCAGCAAGGTGAAGAGCAAGGACGCGCTGCTCGCGGCCCTGTTGGGCTACAAGCCGCAGTCCATCGTGAGCATCGAGTACATCGAATCGCTGGACGACTGGAAGACCGCGTGGGACCACATCCACTACGAGGGCTTCCTCGGCACGAAGATGATGTTCCAGTTCACGTGGCAGGGCTGCGACTCGCTGCTGGCCGCGCCGCTGGTGATCGACCTCGTGCGGCTCGCGGCCTACGCCCAGCGCCGGGGCGAGTCCGGGCCGATGCCGCACACCGCGTGCTTCTTCAAAAGCCCCGTGGGTGTGCCCGAACACGACTTCGGCAAGCAGTTCGCGATGCTGGAAGATTATTTTTGCGTCGAACCGCCGGCGTAAGCCGGCTGGGTCATCAGCTACCACTACCCAGCCGGCTAACGCCGGCGGTTCGAGGGAGACACTATGCAACTGGCTTTCTCCACCAACGCTTACCTGCACCACTCGTTCGCGGACACCTGCGCGCGGCTCGCGGGCATCGGGTACCGCGGCGTCGAGATCATGGCCGACGTGCCGCACGCGTGGCCCGCGTACCTGCTCCCCGAGCACAAGCGGGCCATTCGCGATTCGCTGGCGAAGAACAACCTCGCGATCTCGAACATCAACGCCTTCATGATGCACGCGATCAACGACCACCGCCAGAAGTACTGGCACCCGTCGTGGATCGAGCCGGACGTCAACTACCGGCGCGTGCGCATCGACCACACCAAGCGCGCGCTCACGCTAGCTAAGGAGTTGGGCGCGACGTGCATCACCACCGAACCCGGCGGGCCACTCGAAGGGCGGCCGTGGGGCGAAATGCTGAAGCTGTTCGTGGAGATGCTCAAGCCCGTCGTGGAGCACGCGGAGAAGGAACAGGTGCTGCTGCTGGTGGAACCGGAGCCGGACCTGCTGATCGAGACCGCGGACCAGTATTTGGAGTTCGCGTCGAAGATTTCGTCGCCGTACCTCGGCCTCAACTTCGACATCGGGCACTCGTACTGCGTGAGTGATGACCCGGCCGCGACGATCCGCCGGCTGGCCCCGCTCATCAAGCACGTTCACCTCGAAGACATCGCCCCGACGCGCGTACACCACCACATGATCCCCGGTGAGGGCGCAATCGACTTCGGCGCGGCGCTGACCGCGCTGAAGGACATCGGCTACACCGGTTGGATGACAATCGAGCTGTACACCTGCCACGAGAACCCCGACAGCGCGGCCCAGATCGCGCGCGACCGCGTGCTGAAGATCGCGCAGGCTGTGGGGTATTGAGTAGACTCGTTGCGCAATAGGTGTTGGTTCAGTCGCACTTCGGCCAGACGATCCTGTGTGGTCGTTACCCGTACATCCGGTTGTGGAGTCCGGCGACGTTCTTCATCATCACCGTGTGACGACGGGGCG
>Ga0194132_10012074_pt1 | contig 10872 bp, 10 predicted proteins | sample TA2KigOf80mmetaG_FD_148612 | JGI IMG/M metagenome (GOLD analysis project Ga0194132, IMG submission 148612) | Freshwater microbial communities from Lake Tanganyika, Tanzania - TA2015054 Kigoma Offshore 80m | ecosystem: Environmental > Aquatic > Freshwater > Lake | place: Tanzania: Lake... | reverse complement strand
CACGCTCGGCTGCCAGACTCACCAGGATGGTCTTTCCAGCGGCGTTGCCCTGTCGATTGAACACCTGTCCTCGTAGCAGTAGACGTTGCCCTGCACCACGGCTCCGAAGTCCCGGTTGACGAAACCACTTGTTCGCGGGGTGAACGGGTCGATGCCGGACTCAATGCCGGGCAGCGTGCGCCCGATCGAAAACACTGGCTGACCCACCTGTCGGGCGACGTTATGGACCAGGGCGATGTTCTCGTCTTCACGAGTAGCCGGATCGAAGCCCCCGAACCAGTTCCCGTTCGCGGTGCCGGGTAAGTCCTGATCGACCTTGCCGCACCCCGGATCAGCCGGTGGCTCGGCGTAGGAGTTCTTAATCAGTTGCTTGAACGTCTCGCGAATCGGTCCGGAGTAGAGATCGTACGGGCAGAGGTTGTAGCGCGCCTCCGTGTGATACAGGTTCGGATTGACGAAGCCGGGGGGCGTGACGGCCCGGCGAGATCGCAGGCGCCGAAGTCAAACGTCCCGCCGACTTTACCAAGGACCTCGCCCGCGTTGACCGGGATCGTGAGACCGAGGTACGGGCAATGCCGGTACTGGGTGCCCCCGGTCTCGTACTCGAAGCACCGTGCCGGCACACCGGCCACGGCCGTCGGACGGCGCGACTATTTCGACCGGGGCTGGCGCCTCGGTCCCAACCCGCCGTAAGTGCATGTAGGTATGGCTCGTAGGGAAGGTGTGGCTCGAAGGGCCCAGGTTGCCTGGCGGGGTTATCGAGGCGAGCGACTGCGGGTCTACCGGGCTCACTGAAAGGGGCGTGGCTGATCCGCAGGGCGGAGCAGGCGTCGGGACGCGTGGCGAGCCACTCGATTCGCTCGGGGTCACCTTCACTGGCTGTTCACGCGCCTGGGTGAACTCCAGGGGCCGGGTCAACGAAGGTTCGGGGCGGGTCTCGGCGTGATCTCGTCGGTCGGGTGTACGTCGGCGGCGCCGGGCGCGCACGAAAGGCCCAAGAGCGCGAGCAACGGGGCGGCCCACCAGGTGATCCGCGACCCCACACGGGACTTGTGCATTCTCGGATTATCGGAAGCGGGAAACAGAGGGCTTACGGAGATGCCCCCGGAGAGATATCAGGAATCGCAATTTAAGCGGACGCGTCCGGCATAGGCGTCGTCCAAGGGCGCCGGACGCGTCGGCTTAGGAAAGGCGGGGTGGTCTGTTTAGGACAGGCTGGTAATAACTGCGATCACACCAGCCACGGCGACGAGCAGGTAGACGATCCTGGAGATCGTATTGATCGAGCCGAAGGCCTGCCGGCCGGCGATAAATGCAACCAGGTCGAACTTGAACAGGGCGACGAGGCCCCAGTTGATAGCGCCTACTGCGGCCAGGATGATCGAGACGATCTTAATTGCTTCCATCTCTCAACTCCCCCCTGTCTACCTTCGCAGACACTAAGCGAGTCATGGTGACCGGACTTGTCCACTGATTGCCACATTTTGTTGCCAGAGTTTGATCTCTGGCCTCATTGCAACCAGTCAGCCGTGGAACTCGCTTTGACCGTCGGTAGCCTATAACCTACGAAGGACTGTGTCAATGCATGATTTATCCAACAACAAGGTGCCGTCGGTGAGCAACGAAAGAGGCCTGCCTTTCGGCCGTGAGCGGTACGTCTCCGCGGTCGTTTCGGGCGACGAACAGGCGGCCAGCGCAGAGGTCGGCAAGTGGTTGACGGGCGGCGCCTCAGCGTCCCTGCTCTACTTCGAGTTGCTCACACCTTGCCTCGCTAAGGTCGGCGAGCCCTGGCACGAGGGGGCAATCTCGATAGCCGACGAGCATCACGCCACGCAGATAACGCTGTCGCATATCGAAAACGTCAGGCGAACGATGGCGCGGCCCGGGATCAAGGTGGGCTCCGCCCTCGTCACCTGTGCGGAGGGTGAGCGCCACGCCATCGGGGCGCGGGTGGCCGCCGACATGCTCATCGCGGCCGGTTGGGAGGTGGACTTCCTCGGACCCGATACCCCGGTTCGCGATCTCACAAGGATCGTCGAGACGGGGTCACCTGATCTCGTCTGCATCTCGGTGACCATGCCCGCCAACCCGAAACATGCGCGTCGGGCGATTGCCGCCCTTAAGAAGCTGCCGAAGCCGCCGAAGGTAATCGTTGGCGGAGCCGGCACCGCTAACCTGACCGCCGATGAACGCATGCTAGGAGGCGACGCGCCCTGGGAAACCGCGCGGTCCTCCCCGGAGGTCGCGGCTCAACTGGCCGGGAAAGGGCCCTCTTCCGATACCCTCGAGACCATCCTGTCCGACGCAGGCCGCAGGGTCCAGGCAAGGCGCAAGGAGCTCAAGTGGAGCCAGCAGGAGCTCGCGGCCGCCGCCGGGCTCGATCGCACCTATCTCAGCTCGGTCGAGGGCGGCAAGCAGAACGTCACGCTCGCGGCGCTCAAGAAGCTGGGCGACGCCACGGGAATGCCGGTCGATAGTTTCTTCGAGCGGCGGTAGTCCGTGACGCATGCCATCTGGTGGATCCGGCGGGACCTGAGGCTGGCCGACAACGCCGCGCTGTGCGCTGCCATGCGGAGCGGTTCAGTGGTGCCCCTCTTCGTCCTTGATCCGGCCCTGACCGGAAGGTCGGCGAGGCGTTCCCGGAGGTGGGAGTTCCTGACGAGCGGACTGACCGCGCTTGCTTCCGAACTCGAGGCGCGCGGCAGCAGGCTGATCGTCCGGAAAGGCGCGCCCGCGAGGGAGGTCGCGCGCCTGGCGCATGAGCTCGGGGGCGCCCCGGTGTTCGCCGAAGAGGACTTCACCCCTTACGCCAGGCGTCGTGACGAGGCCGTGTCAGGTGTGGTCAGACTACGACTGCTTCCCGGGCTCTCACTCAGGCATCCGGCGCACATGCTCGATCGACAGGGTCGGCCTTTCGTGACCTTCAGGGGATTCAGGCAGGCCTGGCTGGCCAGCCCGAAACTGCAGGCCCTGAATGATGCCCCGGCCCGGCTGCCTGCGGCGCCGGCGGTCAGCTCGGAACCGGCACCTTCTTCGCGCTCGAGGCAGAACGGGCACGACGCTGGCGAGTGCGCGGCACGGGCCGCTCTCGAGAAGTTCGTCACAGAAAGGATCGAAGAGTACGCCGCAAGGCGAGATCGACTCGACCTGGACGGGACCTCCCGGCTATCACCTTACGTTCGCTTCGGCATGATCGCCCCGTCCAGGCTCCTGGCGGCGGCGGGCAGAGCCGGACCGGATTCCTCCCGCGCCTGGATCGACGAACTGGTCTGGCGGGACTTCCATATCGCGACGCTGTATCACATCCCCGCCACCGCGACCGGCAACTTCGCACCGTTCGGCCAGAGGATTCGTTGGAGGAATGACCAGGGGGAATTCGACCGTTGGAAGTCCGGGACGACTGGCTACCCGGTTGTAGACGCAGGGATGCGCCAGCTGGCATCCACGGGCTGGATCCACAATCGCAGCCGCATGATCGTCGCCTCGTTCCTGGTAAAGCATCTCCTGATCGACTGGCGGTGGGGTGAAAAATACTTCCGCGAGCAGCTGGTCGACGGGGACCTCGCCGCCAACGTCGGCGGATGGCAGTGGGTGGCGGGAACCGGCCCCAGCTCATCCCCCTACTTTCGAATCTTCAATCCGGCATTGCAGGGAGCCCGTTTCGACCCGGGGGGCGACTTCGTCCGTGCCTGGGTTTCCGAGCTGCGCGGGGTACGGGGCGCCGACGTTCACGACCAGTTGCCTGAGCTATCCGATTACCCGCCTCCCATGGTCGACCACAGGTTCGCCCGCGCCCGCGCCCTGGAGGTCTATCGTTCGGCAATCAAGGAGACCCGGGAGTCAAGATGAACCACGACGGGAACTCGACCACGCGGCCGGTGGTAGTCCTGACCGGCGCGACGGGTTACGTGGGCGGGCTGATCCTCGAGCCGCTCACGCACGTGGCAAGCGAGGTTCGTTGCCTGACCAGGGATCCGTCGAAGTTGCACGGATCGATTCCTGCAGGGGCGGTTGTGCTCAGGGCCGACCTTGCGTCCGGAGAGGGGGTCGAGGCCGCCCTCCGTGGTGCCGACATCGCGTACTACCTGGTCCATTCACTCGACGAGACCGGAGACTTCGCGCAGCTGGAAGAACGATCCGCAAGGAACTTTGCCGACGCAGCCAGGAGGGGCGGCGTGCGTACGATCATCTATCTCGGCGCGCTTGGCACCGCGCCCCCCGGTGAAGCTTCGGAGCATATCGAGAGCCGGAGCAAGGTCGGCGAGATCCTCAAGAGCAGCGGCGCCCAGGTAATCGAGTTTCGCTCGGCGATCGTGATCGGGGCCAGCAGCATGCCGTTCGAGGTCATCCGCGCGCTGGTCGAGAGATTGCCTGTAATGGTTACGCCGCGGTGGGTGAACATGCCGGTCCAGCCGATCGCCTCGCGAGACCTTGCGGCCTATCTGCTGGCGGCCGTGAATCCGCCCCGACCAGGCAATCACGTCTATGAAATCGCGGGTGGCGAGGTCGTTTCCTTCCGAGCGGTCATGCGCACGTACGGGCGGGCCCGCAGGTTACGGCGCCTCATGATCCCCGTGCCGGTCGTTACGCCCTCGCTGTCCTCATGGTGGCTCAGGCTGGTGACACCCGCGCGCTACCGCATCGCCCGGCGCATCGTCGATGGCATCAAGCATGGACCTGTCCAGCGTGACCGGCAGAGCCTCATCGACTTCGAGGTCCGACCAATGAAGGTCAAAGCCGCGATCGACGGCGCGCTCGCAGACGAGACGTCCCGTCTCCGGTTCCTTTCGCATGGACGCCTCGCCCCAGTCACACCCCGAAAGTCAGCTATTGCCCGCTGGCGCGATGGCAACGTGATCGTCGAGCGGCGCTCTCGCTTCATTCGAGCCGACCGCACGCGTGTTTTTGGCGCGATCGCTCGCATCGGCGGCGAGACCGGGTGGTACTCGTTCGGATTCCTCTGGCGCCTGCGTTTTGCCATGGATCGAGTCGTCGCAGGGGTGGGCGGACGTCGGCGTGCGCGCAAGCCGGGCGTGCCCGTGTCCGGGGACACGGTCGACCTCTGGACGGTACTTGAATGCAAGGCGCCGGTACGACTGCGGTTGAGGGCGGACATGCGCCTCCCGGGGCGGGCGTGGCTCCAGCTCGAGGCCACGGAGGCCGAGGGCGGTTGTGTCCTCACTCAGACCGCGGCATTCGACCCGAAGGGGCTCCTCGGCCTGCTCTACTGGTGGCTTCTGTACCCGGTGCATGCCATGGTCTTCGGGGGCATGCTGTCCGGGCTCGAGCGATTCGTCATGCTGGAGATGCAGGACACGCCAGCCCGGTAAGCTCGTGGTGGTAAGCAGCTGGAATGCACCCCCTGCGATGCTCCTTACGTAGGTATGGAGAACGGAGGTCTACCGGGTGCCGGTACGTTATCCGCTCGTCCTGGTGGCGGCCCTGCTTCTCCAGCTGGCCGCCCATCCTGCCCGAGACTTTTTCGGCGATGGGGCCGAGGTAACGTCCCTGCTGGTCGCCTCCTACGTGTTGCTGGTTGCGGGCTTCGCGTTCAACGCCCGCTACTGGTTCGCCAGGATCCTGGTGGTCGCTGCGCTGCTCAATGCTCTCGCCATGGGATTCAACGGGTGGCGCATGCCCGTGGCGCCGGAATCGCTTGTGCGGATCGGAGTTGCGGAGACGATCGAGGCCGCGCTGGCCCTTGAGCCTCCCTCCCCGAAAAGCAGGGTGCTCGAATCGGGCTCGACACGGCTTTCTCCGATCACCGATTCGGTCGTCGTCAGCTGGCCATCACCCAACGCCGTCAGCCCGGGTGATGTCCTTGCGATGGCGGGCATCCTGATCGCGGTGCCGGAACTCTGGAGACTCAAGTCGCGCAGCCGAGTACCGTCGCAGGTCGCCGCCAAGGGGCACGCAGACCTCTAGCGCCCGCCGGCCGCCCTGCTTTGCGGATCCTCGCCGCTCATGGCTGACAGCAGGACCACAGACATGGTAATTTGGCCGGTTGACTTCATTTCGCCGCCATGCGACCGAGCCATGTTGTCGCCCGGGGCGTCCTGCATGTCGACCGCGTCTGTGATCTACCCCTATTCAGGAATTCACGATGATTCAATCTATGGCCAAGAAATCCATACCCACCCTGCGGGCCTGCCTGGGCGAAGCGCTCGGCACGTACCTGTTGGTGCTGTTCGGGACCGGCGCGGTCGCTGCGTCGGTGTATTCCGGAGCCCAGGTCGGCCTGTGGCAGGTGGCAGCGGTCTGGGGATTTGGGGTTTCGATCGCCATCTATGTGACGGCTGCGATCTCCGGCGCACACCTGAATCCTGCGGTCACACTGGCCTTTGCGATCTTCCGTGGACGGGATTTCCCCTTCTCTCTGGTCCTTCCTTACTGGGCTGCTCAGCTTGCTGGCGCTGTTCTGGCGGGTCTCACGATCTTCTGGACCTACGGGGTCCTGATCGAACGGTTTGAAGCCGAACGGTCGATCGTGAGGGGCGAGTCCGGCAGCGAACTGTCCGCCATGGGATTCGGGGAGTACTTCCCGAACCCGGCCCTCTTTGGCACTGGCGCCCCAGCCGAGGAACTTGTTTCTCCGCTACAGGCCGCCGCGGTCGAGGGGTTCGGGACCGCCATCCTTGTCATTGTCATCTTCGCGATCACCGATCGACGTAACTTCGCGGGGCCCGGTAACCGGCTCGGGCCGTTCTTCATCGGCTTCACCCTCGCCGTGCTGATCAGCCTGTTCGCTCCTCTGACGCAGGCGGGCTGGAACCCGGCCCGCGATTTCGGCCCGAGGATCGTGGCTTACTTCGCAGGCTGGGGTGACATCGCCATCCCGGGGCCGCGCTCCGGTTTCTGGGTGTACATCATCGGCCCACTAGCCGGTGGCTTGATAGGCGCGATCTTTTACGATCGGGTGGTGCGCCCGGTCCTGCACTCGTTGGCCCCGTCGGGATCGGAGTCTTCGGACGGCGGCCCCGCCTGATCCCGGGGGAGCGCCTCTCATTTCAAGTGCTGGCTCGGCCCTTTTTCACAAAGGGCCCGATGGCTAATGGGCAGTTACCGGCACCCTGACCCGGCGGTAGATCTGGATGCGGTGGCGGCAGCTGTCGGCAACCATGACGAGGCCATCGCTCGTGGTACAGATTGCGCTCGGGCGCCAGAAGAACCTCTCCTCGTGCCCTGGGATTCCGCTGGCGATGCGCTGGTCGCGCTGCTCCGGGTTCACAGCGAGGAACTCCTCGCACCACTTAGAGAGCGTGGCGTCTCCATTGAGAACTTCTCTGGGTTTCATCTGTGGGGTGAACACCTGGACGCGATCGTTCTGCCAGTCGGCAACATAGATGTCGCCGCCGTCGTCGATCGCCAGCCCGGAAGGCCGTCGGAACTCCCCGGGCTTGGACCCGGTGCGTCCGAACGCAGCCACAAATTCGCCGTCGGGGCGAAACTTCTGCACGCGGTCGTTCCGCCAGTCCGCGATCCAGATATCGCCGGCATTATCGAGCGCGATCCCCCATGGGTAGTTGAACTGGCCTGCTGCGGAGCCAAACTCGCCGAAGCTTGAGATGAACGCGCCTTCCGGGGTGAACTTCTGGACCCGGGCATTCAGGTGGTCGACGACGAGCAGGTCGCCGTGCGAATCAAATGCGAGGCCGGCCGGGCGGTTGAGCTTGCCCGGGCCTGTGCCAGGTTCCCCCCAGCGACTGATGAACTTGCCGTCTTCCGCGAAGACCGACACGTTATGCATGTGTTCGTCGGCCACGTAGACGCGATCCTGCCGGTCGATCACGAGAGCGGTCGGCATGGTCAGCTTGCCGGGATCAGTCCCCCACCGGCCGAATTCGAACTTGTAGTCGGAGTCGAGCGTGGCGACGCTGACCCGGACGTCCTTGTTTTGTGCATTGGAGCGGCTCAGGACGTACAGGACGCCCTTACTGTTCACCCGTACATCGACCGGGTTCATGAAGCCGCGTCCCTCAAAGGACGCGAGGCCGATCGTGTGACTGTATGTGAAGTTGGTAAGACCCATTACCGGGCCATCTGGAGCTGCTCGAACTGGGACTTCAGGACGGCCGTCGCTTCCACGTCCAGTAACTGCTCCAGCACCGAAGCGTAGACCTGCCTGAAGTCGGTGTTAAAGCGAACGTCGCCGTCGAGCTGCTCGGCAGGGGCGAGGCCCGGGTACTCCCCGTACAGGCCACCCTTGACCGCGTTGCCGATCAGGAACGACACCCCGCCCGATCCGTGGTCGGTCCCGCTACCGTTGTCGGCGATCCTCCTGCCGAACTCCGAAAACATCATGATCACGGTGTCGTCGGCGGCGTCGTGTTCTTCGAGGTCCTGCCAGAACGAATCCAGGGCTATCGACAGCTCTCTCCACAGCCTGGCATGGTTCACCAGCTCGTTGGTGTGGGTGTCGAAGCTGCCATGGTTGGCATAGAAGATCCGAGTGCCTACCCTGGCGGTCAGAACCTGGGCGATCCCCTTCAGGCTCTGCGCGATCGCGTTGTCGGCGGGATACTCGACCGTGGACTTGTACTTCGCCGGCGCCTCCTGGAGGATGTCCGCCCCGCGCAGCGCTCCCTGTCCCGTGCCGAGCAAGCGTTCGGACACCCATCCCTGCTCACCGGAGGGCTGGTAGATCCGGGCCATCACGTCCAGCAGCGCATCACGCTTGGCCGCGCCTGCAATCCCGGTAAGGAATCCATACGCCTCCAGCTGGCCGACGGAGGCGACTGAAACCCCCGGATATGCGAGCGCGCGTGGCAGGCCTCGACCGAAGTTCACCGCGGTGACCGGATTGGCGCCTTCCGGGTCGAGCACCTTGGTGGTCTTGCCCAGCCATCCCTCGGCCGAGCTGGCGGACGGCTCGGCGGTGTGCCAGATGTCCATCGATCGGAAGTGCGAACGGTTGGGCTCCGGGTAACCGACGCCCATGACCACCGCCACTTTGCCCTGGTCGAACATTCTCTTTATGGGGCGCATCTCAGCGTTGAACCCGACGCGATCGTCCAGCGGCAGGACCGATTCGCCTTTGAGCCCCATCACCGGGCGGTAGTCGTAGTAACGGCCGTCGTTGTATGGCACGACCGTGTTCAGGTAGTCGTTGCCACCCGAGAGCTGGATGACCACGAGGTTCTTGGGACGGGTGGTCCGCCGGTGCCCGTTGCCCTTTGCTGCCACCATGCGCCTCCTTGAGATTACTTCGCTTAGCAGTACTGGAAATCAGGGGTCGCGACGATCGCCTGCAGCAGTTCGACGACGCGGTCATCGGCTTCTTCCGACGTGGTGTCGAGCGAACCGTTCCTGCCGGCGTGATCGATCAGGATCGCCCGGGTGCGTTCAGACACCGCGAGCGCGCCCATCGCGTCCAGGCATCGGTCGACCAGGGCGGTCGGCGACAGCCTGCGCCCGCTCGTTTTCACCGAATCGATCATGCGGCGTACGCCCGGGCTATCGGTCCGGCCAAGCTCGTTGACGGCAAAGTTGACCCGTTCGATCAGCGCACCGCTGTCAACCCACTCCTCGCCTTCGTGCCAGCCCTCGACGCTTGGCGGATTGAGCAGCATCTGCCCCATATAGGTCGAGTAAGCCGGAAGGTCGCAGACGTCGAGCTCGGGGATGCGGTACCGGTCGACCGTTCTGACGACTCCCCAGACCAGCTCGGCGGGGCTCTTGACCTTGCGGAAGCGCAGCGCTTCGGACTTGAAGTGGTCCGAGAGGAAGATCGCCCTCAGGATCGCCCTGATCTCCCCGCCGCTGCTCCGGAAGACTCCTGCGAGGCGCTCGACCTCAGCCTCGTCCGGAGTGTCCGAAACGAAGAACAGGTACAGGCGGCGGGCGACGAAGCGTGCCGTGGCATCCTGCTCGACGATGATGTCGATGATGTCGTCGCCATTGAAGTTCCCGGTTCGCCCCAGAAAGGTCTTCTCGCCATCGTCATGGTCGGCCGGGTCGAATATGAACTCCATATCGAACGGCCCCAGGAAGAACGGCGGCATCGTGGGCTTCGCTGCCCAGCCCGTGAAGGCACGCGCCGCGGCCTTGACGTCGGCCTCCGTGTAGGCCCCCGCCCCGGTCCTGTCGATGCCCATGGAGAACAGCTCGAGCAGCTCCCGGCCGTAGTTCTCGTTCGGAGCCGTCTTGTGACTGTTCTGGTTGTCCAGCCAGTACATCATGCCCGGGTCGCGCGAGATCTCGCTCAACAGCGTTCGGAATGGGCCGAGGCCGTGGCGCCGGAAGAGGTCGATCTCACGCAGCATTTCCAGCCCATGGTCCAGCTTTATGCCACCGACCGCGAGGAGGCCATGCCAGAAGAGTGCGATCTTCTCCTCGAGTGGGTGCTCGCTGGTCGCGAGCCGCCAGGCCCAGTGGGGTACCGCGTGTCCCGGCGAGCGCGCCTCGACCGTGGCAATGAAGTAGCGATCCACGAGGTCCTGGTCGGCAGGCTCTGAGTGTGGCGGATTGAGCAGCGCCTCGACGGTCGCCTCATAACCGTCCTTCAGATAGCGATCCAGCTGCGCCCGCGTCGCGCCGAACCCCGCTCGGCGTAGCAGGTGCGCCATGAGCGCGACTTCGGACCTGGTCGACGATCGCGTCCTGGTGCTCACTACCATGCTCGACCTCCGGGCCTGGCTTACGGATCCTACCGGCGGGATGGGTTCGATTTCGGCATTCTATTCACTCACGCCCTGTGCCGCCAGCGAAAGGGCGGTCACGAGCCGACGTCGATCCTGTGAATCGTAGCCCGATCCATCATAGGCCAGTCCACCTCCAGCCCGAGTCCAGGCGCCCTCGGTGCGTGGACCATGCCATCGCTCCCGGTCCTGATCACGTCCTTCATGCCATAGCCGTAGGCCTCGTATGGCACAG
>Ga0194132_10012073_pt1 | contig 10873 bp, 10 predicted proteins | sample TA2KigOf80mmetaG_FD_148612 | JGI IMG/M metagenome (GOLD analysis project Ga0194132, IMG submission 148612) | Freshwater microbial communities from Lake Tanganyika, Tanzania - TA2015054 Kigoma Offshore 80m | ecosystem: Environmental > Aquatic > Freshwater > Lake | place: Tanzania: Lake... | reverse complement strand
CGCACCGTGTGGTCGGGTGATGAGTCGCTGTCGAACCACTATTCGACGAGCGTTCACAAGGATGGATACCTGTACGGGTTCCACGGACGGCAGGAGGAGGGGCAGGAGTTGCGATGCGTCGAGTGGAAGTCGGGCAAGGTGATGTGGTCGCAGGAGGGATTTCGCGCGGGGACTGTGACTTTGGCGGGTACGCACCTGTTCGTGCTCACGGAGGGCGGCGAACTGGTGATCGCGCCGGCGTCGCCGAAGGGGTTTCAGGTGGCAAAGCGGGTGCGGGTGGCGGATGAGTTGGTGCGGGCCTATCCGGCGCTGGCCGAGGGGCGGATTTATGTGCGCACCAGCCGGGGGCTTGCGTCGTATAGAATTGATTAACCCATCGGAACCCTAGGAGGACCGCGTGAGCTATCTCCATCGCCCGCGTCTTTATTTCGCCGGACGTTTCCAAGCCGACCCGTCGACGGTGAACAACGATCCCACGCATTACAACAACGCGACGTTCCAGCCCAACTTTCAACTACCCGGGGCGGGAGCCACCAACGGATGGTGGAATCCGGACGGCACCGGGATGTTCCGCTTCTACGGATGCAAGGTGACGGCGGTCGACTTCGACGGCGCGGCTACGGATCCTGTCGTGGGACTCGCCGTGAGCGACTCCAACGACCGTGTGGCCGGGAAGATCGTCGACCTGGATCCGCAGCAGCAGCTTGTTTCGCAGATCTGGGGCTTCCAGGTGCGGATCGTGGGTGCGGACAACCAGTGCCTTGTGCGCGGGGATTTCCGTCCGGCGGCGTTCACCGACCTGTGGACGCGCGCCACCGCGCAGGGCGACGGCGACGCGGGGTCGGGCGCATGTTGGCAGTCTGTGTTGGAGAATGTCGAGTGGGGTGAAGTCTCCGGATCGCCGTTCCTTTCCGCGTTGAAGGCGGCCACGCAGGGTGGCAAGTTGTCGATCAAGTTCAATGTCGACGGCTACTCGCTACTGTCCACGGATCCGGAGTTCACCACGGGCCGCGTGGTGGGAGTGATCGGACCGTATCAGGAAGGCGAACCTGCCAACTTCAGCCCCGGCCGTCATGTGGTCCCGGTGATTCAGGCAGTGAATTTCTTCCCTGCGTGGTGGACAAGGTCCGCGGAAAGCTGGTGGCGGACTTCGGCAACGCGCTGGTGACGACAACGCCTGGGGGTCCCTTGCGCAATCTCGGGATGTTGTCGGTGGGCTTCGATTCCGGACCGGGGCCGGTGTCGCTGGGCGAAGTGGTCTACACCGCACCGGACTTCTACACGGTGCGCGCCGGAGTGGTGGAGTTTCCGCCGGGCCGCGCGTTGACCGGGCAGGAACTGACGAGTCTCGCCTCGGCACCGGTGGTGCTGTTCCACACGACGCCGAATGGGGACACGGTGCTGGTAGCGTCGGAGGGCAACGATGGACTCTACATCCGGGCTGACGCGAACGTGTTCCGCATCAATCCCGGCGGCAAGGCGGTGGTCGAGCTCCGTGCGAGCAAGTTCGGCGAGCCGCTTGGCAGCGCGCAAGTAGGACTCGCCTTGACGACTGGCCAGATGGATCCGAGCGCGTTCCCGCTGAACACGCCGCCTGGAGCGTGCAGCTTCCCGGCGCAGGTGGTGACCGACGCAACGGGCAAGGCCTTGGTTGAGATCACGGCCACGGATCCGGGGACTCCGCGCAACTACATCGACGGGCAGGTGTACGGGGTCGGCTATGGACTTACGGCGGCGGGACAGGGCGCTTCCACACCGAATCCGTGGGACTTCGTGAGCGTCCTGATCTTTACCCACACGGCGTTTCCAACCGCGCCGACGTGGCTGGGCGATGTGCAGCCGGTGTTGCAGCAGTTTCAGAATCTTTATCCGCGGATGGGCAAGATCCTCAAGCTGGGCGAGCATGACAGCGTGGTGGCGAACCTGGCCGGGCTGCGGTCTGTGTTCACACTGGACAAGGCTAATCCGAACTACATGCCGGCCACGCGCGATCTATCGGCTTCGAAGCTCGCGATGATCCTGGCGTGGATGGACACCAAGGGTCCGGACGGCAAGCCTCTGATGGGCACGGGTGCATAAGGAGGACACCATGGCATACCGTATCAGCGCGAAACGGATTCAGGATCCGGCCGGGTTGCGAGCGGCGCTTCAGAGCGCGATTCAGTTGGAGCACGCGACGCTGCCGTTGTACCTGACGGCGATGTACTCGATCAAGGATGGTTCGAACACAGGGGCGTATTCGATCCTGCGGAGCGTGGTGATGGAGGAGATGCTGCACTTCGCGCTCGCCTGCAATATCCTCAACGCCGTGGGCGGTTCTCCGGTGATCAACACGCCGGAGTTCATTCCGAAATTCCCCGGAGGGCTGCCGATGGGGATCGCGGGCGGGAAGCAGTTCCATTTGCGGAAGCTGTCGATCGACTAGGTCCGCGACGCGTTCATGGTGATCGAGGAACCCGAGGATCCGATCTCAATTCCGTCGCTGGCCGCGGCCGCCGAGCCCGAGCAATACAACACGATCGGCGAGTTCTACGACGCGATCAAGGCGAAGATCACGTTGTTTGGCGATGCGATTTTCACCGGCGCACCGTCTCTGCAGGTGACCGGCGTGTGGCCCGAGCTGATCGCGATCAAGGACGTCGCGACCGCGGGCCAGGCGATTGACACGATCGTCCGGCAGGGCGAGGGTACGCCGGTCACGCCGCTTGATCCGGAAGGTGATCCGGCGCACTTCTACCGGTTCGAACAGATCGTGCGGCAACTGACGCTGGTCAAGGATTCCACGACGCCGAGCGGGTTCGCGTTCGGGCCGCCCGCGATTCCGTTTGATCCGGCGGGAGTTTACCCGATGGCGGATGATCCGGCGGCGGCCAAGCTGATTCCGGGGTCGCGCGCGGAATTGTTGTCGAACCAGTTCAACTATACGTACACGAGTTTGCTGAATGCGCTGCATCAGACGTTCAACGGGGAGCCGGAACACTTGGATCCGGCGATCGGGGCAATGTTCTCTCTGCGGCTGCAGGCGATCGCGTTGATGGAGACGCCGGTATCCCCGGCGAGTCCGGAGACGGCGGGTCCGGCGTGGGAGTACAAGCCAGTGGTGTAGCGGGCCCGCGCGGGTCCGTTGGCCGTTGGCGTTTCGCTAAGCTGACGGCAGATCGGGAGTATGAGAGGACCGCATGGCACAAGTGGGCATACTAGACGAAAGAAAGTACGGGCGGCTCCTTGGACGGCACCGTCCGCGGATCGTCCGAAGCGATGAGGAATTCGACCGGCTTGCCGCGGAACTCGAGAGACTCGATGGGGTGGAGGAGCAGCGGGAGCTTGACCCGGAGGAGAGGGAGCTTCAAGCGCTCTTAGCTCATCTGTGCACGGAGTATGAAGACCGCACCGTGGAGCCGCCGTCATCGACTCCGCTGGAAGTGCTGCAATTCCTGATGGAACAGAATCAGTTGCGGCCCGCGGACATGATCGGCGTGTTCGGTTCCCGGTCGGTCGCATCGCTTGTCCTGAGCGGGAAGCGGGGGATTAGCAAGGAGCACGCGCGGCGGCTTGCGGCGCGGTTCCGGTTGTCGGTGGAGGCGTTTATCTAGCCTCACCAGTAACGCACTCCCGTATAACGAATGAGCATGGTGAATGACGAGCAGGATTTGGTCCGGCGGCTGCATGGTGATGAAGAATCAGTGCTTGCCGACATTCTCGGCTTCCTTGAACTCAGGACGCGGCGAGCCCTTATGGTCCGATTCGCCGGAACCGCCACTGACGCTGATTTGGAAGATGCGCTCTCCATCGCTCTTTTTCGTCTTTGGCAAAGCCGCCACAAGTTCGATCCAGCGAAAGCAAGTCTAGGGACGTTCTTCTACCTTTTGGCCCGCAACGCCCTGATCGACTCGCTACGGGAGAGGTCGCGTAGCGAAATCCCGGATAGAATCGCGGAGCGCCGGCTGGTCCCACCTGGCAAGAGGGAAGAGCTTCGGCGGAGGCTGATGGCCCTGCTCCCCAGCATATCGATGACTGACCGCCATATTCTGGTCACTACAGAACCGGACGCCGAATTGGCCGCGAAGATGAACATCAGCGAGGGAGCGCTGCGAGTGAAGAGGCACCGGCTCAGGAAGCGGCTGAGGCAACAGCTTGGCATTGCGGTTGAGGTGAATAGCGATGAACACGACTACCCCGATTGACTTGTCCGGCCTGGATCAACTTTTGATCGAACTAGGGGCGGATCCAGAACCGCTTCAAGTCCTCACGGAACGAGCGCATGAGGATCTGACGGCGGCTGTGCGGACCGGCGACGATTCCCAGGCCCGAATCCTCGCACGGACCCAGAACTGGCTGCGCGTGCTCGAACACGAAGAGCAGCATGTGAAGGAGGTCCTCCACAAGCTCTGGGAGTCGTGCCGCCGACGGTTCGCGATGCCGGCCCGCGAGGAAGCAATCGAGAAGTTGCGCTGGTTGGTGGCTGGGATCGAGCACCGTATCGAGGCAGCGAGGCCTCCTGAAGTCGATCCGGAGTTGAGATTTTGTGTGCGATGGGTGGACGGTGATGCGTATGGCGAGTGGAAGACGGCCGGAGGCCAGGAGGCTGGAGGTTCCCCTCTGCGGGCGCTGATCGCGGATGTTGCGGAGTCGGAAGGTGGGTTTTCTCCCGAGGACAGTGACTTGGTCGCCTCTACTGTGATCGAACTGCTCCGCTCCGGTGGATGGAGTCTTCCGAACCTGATCGCAGTGTGCGTCCTATCCGGTTCCGGCGAAACTGTGTTCCGGTTGCGCGAACGGGGCGAAATCTCGGCGGCGCTGACTCAAGAAGTCACAGTGAATGACGCGCTCGTCGAGGCCCAGATCGAGAAGTTGTCCTTGGGGTTGGCACGTGCTCTCGACCAGGCGATCTGTGAAGGCGTGGCCATCGAGCATGGGCAGCGGCCGCCATCTGCGGGACGAGTTCCTCCGGACTCAATGCGGGAACGCGTGATCAGGATCGCGGAAGCCCGTCACGTGAATCCTAAGACGGTCGCAAGCTGCATTAGTGCTCTGACGGTAAACAAGCTCTTCAACTGCCAAGCGTCAGGGGATGTGGTTGGAGCGATCGGGTACGGGAGAGTACTGAAAGACTTGGCGCCGATGATCCTGGAAAGCCCTACAGAACTGTGACCGGGTTCGCCGCGTCGACTTCGAAGCGGACGCCGGCCCACTGGTACTTGTAGGCATGCCATTGACTCGTGCCGCCACCGGTCAAGGTGATGCAGTGAGCCCAAAACCCTTGGACCCCAGTCCGGGCGGGAGCCTGCAGACTCGTCGCACACCGGAGCTCTGTGACGCATGGTCGAAGGTACCGCCAGGCTTGCTCGTGGAACGTGTGGATATGGCCCGTCAACACAGCCGAAATCCCGTAATTCCGAGCAAGCTCGATTATCTTGTCCCTGGACACTTCATCGAGTGGCCAGGCATCGTCGAACCTGCCGGTGGAGGTGAAGGCGTGGTGGCACATCAGAGTTCGCAGCACAGTCACGCCGCTGGGCTGCCGTGGCTGGCGCAGGAGACTCTCGAGTCCTTGGAGTTCCCGCTCAGCGACGGAGCCAGCCGCGAATACGTTCACGGGGACACTGCTGTCTGCCATTCCCGAGTTCGAATCGATGCCGTATACTTCAAGCGCTAATTGTCCGACAGGTCCGCACAATGTCTGGACCCACGGCGTCTCCTTGAACCAAGCGGGTGCGATCTTGGAATACGCTCTGGGTACCACGGCGCTCCGCCAGTGGTCGTGATTGCCTGGTACCGCCAGGATGAGTTCGCGTGGCCAGCCGAGACCCATCCACCGCACCGGCCATTTCTTCCACTCCCAGCGGCTATGGAGCAGCGCGGCGCTCAGAGCATAGTCGTTGTCCGAGCCTCCCGCAGTAACGTCGCCGCAAATCAGAATCGGGACCGGAGTCTGGGCGCCGAGCCGCCTGCTGGCGTCTGCGATCGCGTTCTCCAAGGGAAGCAGCAGGCGGTGGTCGTGCGGGCTGTATCCCCAACCAAGCCCGCCTTCCGCGGGCATCAGCGTCCGGCTGATGTGGAGATCGGCAAGCTGCATGAAAACGATCCGGTCGATGACAGACATTGCCCAGCCACGTCCGAGATTACGCCAGAGCCTTCTTCGCCACCACCCCCGCCACATCCGTCAACCGGTGATTCCGGCCCCCGTGGAACCAGGTCAGCCGCTCATGATCCAACCCCATCAAATGCAGCATCGTCGCGTGCAAATCATGGATGTGCATCCGGTCGACGACTGAATAATACCCGTAGTCATCCGTCGCCCCATACGCTGTCCCGCCCTTCACGCCACCTCCCGCCATCCATGCGGAGTACCCATACGGATTGTGGTCCCGTCCATCACCCGCCTGTGCAATCGGAGTCCGGCCAAACTCGCCGGACCACACCACCAGCGTGTCCTGCAACAACCCGCGGGCCTTCAGATCCGTCAACAGTCCGGAAATCGGCTTGTCCACCATCTTCGCGGTCCGGGTATGCAGCCGGATCAGCTCGCTATGCGCATCCCAGCCGACCTCGTTCCCGGGCCCGTACTCGTGATTGATCTGGATGAACCGGACCCCGCGCTCCGCCAGCCGCCGGGCCATCAGGCACTGCCAGCCGAAATCGTAGGTGAACGGATCATCCATCCCGTAGATCCGGCGCGTGGCATCAGTCTCCCGGCTGATGTCGAACGCCTCGGGCGCCTGCGTCTGCATCCGGAACGCCAGCTCGAACTGCTCGATCCGCGCTTCGAGCTCCGGATCGTTGGCACGCCGGTCCGCCGCCCAACGGTTCATCTTCTGGATCATGTCGAGCTCGTAGCGCTGCTGCTCAGGGCTGAGCTCCTTGTTCGACAGGAACTCGACCGGCTCCTTCAAATCCTTGGCCAGGATCCCGCCATGCGCCACTGACGTTCCCTGATAGGCCGCGGGCAGGAACGCCGAACTCCAGTTCTTGGCGCCGCCATGCGACAGCCCTGGCTTGACCGTGATGTAGGCGGGCAGATTCTGGTTCTCCGTCCCCAGCCCGTACACGAACCACGCCCCCATCCCCGGACGCGTGAACGTGTTCGACCCCGTGTGCAACTGCAGGACCGCGCCGCCATGCGCCACGCTGTCGCCCACCATCGACCGCAGGATGCACATGTCGTCCACATGGCGCGCGACATTCGGGAACAACTCGCTCACCGGCAGTCCGCTTTGTCCGTGCTGGCGGAACTTCCACGGCGACTTGAGCAACCCGCCCGTGCTCCCTTCCGCGAACGTCAGCGGACGCTTGAATGGCAGCGGCTTTCCGTGATCGCGGTCGAGCAGCGGCTTGGGATCGAACGTGTCCATGTGCGACGGACCGCCGTGCATGAACAGGAAAATCACCCGCTTGGCACGCGGCGTAAAATGCGGCTGCTTCGGCGCCAGCGGACCCGCCGCCATTGCCCGCAGGCTGAACATCCCGAACCCGCAAGCTGCGCGTTGCAGCACGTAGCGTCTAGTCAACATAGAGAAACTCGTTGGAAGAAATCAGGGCGCGGCACAGGCTGGTCCACGCGGCGGTGCGATCGGCTGTACCCGGGAAGCGTTCGACATAGGCGGTCGCCGCCCGCACGAACTCCTCGCGCGCTGGTGTGGCGAGCACTGCCAGGTGCGCCTTGCGGATCCGCGCCTCGTCGTCGAGCGTCTTGTCGCCCAGCAGCCGGACCGCGATCGCCCGGGCGCGCCCGGCGACGAAGCCGCCGTTCATCATGTAGAGCGCCTGCGGAGCCACGTTGGTCTGCGTGCGTGACTCGGTGCTCGTAGTGGCATCGCCGAAATCGAACAGGTTGAGCAGGCTGGGCAGGTTTGACCGGCGCAGCGGCAGGTACACCAGCCGCCGCGGCTGCGTGTCCGGATCGATCGATTTGCGGTCCTCGGCGAACTCCTTGTCCGTACCCATGCCGCTCTGGAGCGTCCCGCCCATGCGGGGATCGAGCGTCCCATCGATCGCCAGCAGTCCGTCGCGCATCTCCTCCACTGCCAGGCGCCGCCGTTGGAAATGCGACACCAGCCGGTTATCGGGGTCCTTCTCACGCGCCTCGGCCGATGGAATGCTCGACATGCGATAGGCGGCGGTGCGCAGCAGCAGCCGGTGCATCTCTTTCACCGACCAGCCGCTCGCGATGAAGCGGTCCGCCAGCCAGTCGAGCAGCTCAGGATGGGACGGCTTGTCGCCCAGCTTGCCGAAATTGTTCGGAGTGCGGACCAGACCTTCGCCAAAATGCCACTGCCAGATGCGATTCACCATCACGCGGGCGGTAAGCGGACTCCGCGGTCCAGCGAGCCACTCGGCGAGTTCGCGCCGTCCGCTGCCCTGCGCCACGGGCGCCTGATCCACACCGGCGAGCACCGTGGGCAGGCGCTTCTCCACCGGATCCCCCTGCGCTTCGGGATTCCCTCGGATGAAGACGCGTTGGTCAATGCGGTCGCCTTCGGTCACCGCGCACGCAAGCGGTGGTTCCGCCGGGATCGCCTTCTTGAGCGTTTCCCACTCAGCGCGTAGCGTGACGAGCTTCGTGCGCGACTCCTCGCGGTACAGGCTCTCGCGATCCTTCTCCGGCATCTTGAACGGACCACCAGCCGCGGTCACTTCCGTGTAAAAACGGTCGTCGCCCGCCAGGAACTTGGGCATCTCCGGCGGCTGTTCGCCTCTCGCCTTGGCCTCCGCCGCCAGCGTCTCCCACTTCTCGCGGGCCTCGCGCCGGCTGCGGACCGTGTCCAGGTACTGTTGATAGTACTCGCGCGCGACGGCAGGCCGCTCCGCCGCCAGAGCCTGTTCCCAGCGCTCCAGGTAAACGCGCCGTTCTCCGGTGGGCTTCAAGTAACGCGACCATTGCTCGACCACCCAGGGATCGAGGCCCGTGCCCTGCGCCGCCTGCTCCGCGGTCTGGCCGCCTTCGTAGACGGCGCGCGCTGCCACCATGTACTCGGCAAACCGCGGCGCGTGCTTTTCGCGGTACCGGGTCTGCTCGGAAGCCGCCACCGCGTCGATCTCCTTCTGCTTGGCGTCGGCTGCATCCTTGGCCTTCTGCCAGGCATCGGCGATCTCCTTGCCCACCAGCGGCGCGAAGTAGAGCTGCGACACTGTCCCTTCCAGCTTCGAGAGCTGCTTCGAGCTGGCAAACATCGAGGCGAGGGAGTAGTAATCCTTGGTCGAGATCGGATCGAACTTGTGATCGTGGCAGCGGGCGCAGGCGATCGTGAGTCCGAGGAAAGCCTTGCCCGTCACCTCGATCTGCTCGTCGACGATGTCATAAAACATTTTCTTCTTGTCTTGTTCGGCGATCAGTTTCGGACCCAGAGCCAGGAATCCTGTGGCCACGATGCCATCCACGTTCACCGCCTCGCCGGACTTTGGCGGCTGCATGTCGCCCGCCACCTGTTCGATCACGAACCGGTCATAGGGAAGGTCGCGGTTGAACGCGCTGATCACGTAGTCGCGGTAGCGCCAGGCGTGCGGATAGCGGTGATCCTCGTCGGCGCCGGTGGAGTCGGCGTAGCGGGCCACGTCGAGCCAGTGCCGGCCCCAGTGTTCGCCGTAGCGGGGCGAAGCGAGCAGCCGCGTCACCACGGTGTCGAAGGCGCTGGGCGAGGAATCGTTCAGGAAGGCCTCGATCTCGGCTTCGGTGGGTGGAAGTCCGGTGAGGTCGAAGGTCACCCGCCGCAGCAGCGTTGCCCGATCGGCGGGAGGCGCGGGTTTGAGTCCGGCAGCCCGCATGCGGCCGAGCAGAAACTGGTCGGCTTCGTTCACCGCCCATCCGGTGGGGTCCGCCGCCGGACGCACCACCTGGAGCGGCTGGAATGACCACCAGCCGGCATCGGCGCGCTCGATCTTGCCGGTCCCCGCCGCGGCCGGCCATTTCGCGCCGGACTGGAACCATTCGCTCACCGCGGTAATCTCGCCCGCCGGCAGCCTTCCGTTGGGCGGCATCTTCACGCGCCCCTCGTGCCGGATTGCGGCGATCACGCGCGCCGGGTCAAGCTTCGACGTCCCGGCGGCGGAAGTCAGGTCGATCCCCCCCATCGGCGTCTTGCCGCCATGGCAGCCCTGGCACTTCTCCGCCAGCACCGGACGCACCTTTGTCTCGAACACCGGATCCTGCGCCAGAAGGGGCGCGCACATCAACCAGGTCAACCGCATTTCTAACGGCAGCATATCATTAAAAGATCCATGGGTGACGCCGTCCAAGCCTGGGTGATCCCGATCCTGTCGCTGCTGGCCATCGTGGATCCCGTGGCCGCCGTCCCTTCCTTCCTCGCCATGACGGCGAACGAAAGCTCCGCGCACCGCCGGGTGATCATCCGCAACGCCTGTATCGCATGCGTGGGACTGCTGATGGTGTTCGCGCTGGGCGGCAAGCTGATCTTCAAAGTCTTCTCGATTACTTTGCCCGCGTTCCGGATTGCCGGCGGATTCATTCTGGGCATGACGGCGTTCGACATGCTGCGAGCCGAGGATCACCGCGCGACCCCTGACGAGATCGAGGAGGGCCGTCGCAAAGTGGAGATCGCGATTACGCCGCTCGCCGTGCCGATCCTCGCGGGTCCCGGCGCGCTGTCGACGGTGATGTTGATGATGAGCCGCAGCACGGGACTCGCGTCGGCGCTGCCGGTGCTGACGGCGATTGCGGTGACTGGACTCGCCTGCTACATCGTTTTGCGGCTGTCGGAAAGCGTCCTGCGCGTGATGGGCCGCACCGGAATTAGAGCATTTTCACATTTTATGTACATCTAGCTATGTCCGATATCCGCAACTCCGGCAATAGGCGCGGACTTGTTCTGGGGTGAGATGCTGGAGGGCCTCAGAAAGTGCATGTTCGAGCGCGGCG
>Ga0194132_10012071_pt1 | contig 10875 bp, 15 predicted proteins | sample TA2KigOf80mmetaG_FD_148612 | JGI IMG/M metagenome (GOLD analysis project Ga0194132, IMG submission 148612) | Freshwater microbial communities from Lake Tanganyika, Tanzania - TA2015054 Kigoma Offshore 80m | ecosystem: Environmental > Aquatic > Freshwater > Lake | place: Tanzania: Lake... | reverse complement strand
TTTTGTGTTGGCTGTCGTGCAACAACATCACGTGACGCCGGCATAAGACGAACCTAATTACGGCCGTGCGTCGGGGTATAGGTCAAATACTGACGTATCCTTATCCGTTTCATATCGCGCTGTCGTCCCCACAATTTTGTTCATACTTGGAATGGATTTTACAGCATTTTTAATCTTGTCCAACGAATGAGCACCAGACCACGGGGCATTTGAGATGGTTTGCACTTGTCCCGATGGCGACACATAGAGATATACGGGAATTAAGGATGCTTTAGAGGCCTGGGGTACATGTTTGCGTACCGATTTAATGGTGGCGGCGTGGGACGCGTGATTGCGTGGGAACGTATACCATGACTGCGTTGTCGGGCTTAACCACGCCCCCACATAATATTGTTTTAAGTTTCGATCGTACGATTCATCACTCGTCAAATCATTCGGTTTAGGGTTCGCGTGTAATGTAGCAAATTCGGTGTCCTTGCGTGCTGCGTCTACGCCCCCTGAATTTTTCACGCGAATGACATCGAGTATCGTGGGCTTGGTAAATTCGGAATTGGTGGGTTTGACGGCGCTCGTGTTCTTGGAATCTTTAGCGGTCGATACCGTGGGACGCGTGGTGGGTTTCGATGTTTTTTGTTTGGGGACTGCCCGAACCGCAGTGCTTGGCTTCGCAGTGCTTGGCTTCACTCTTTCTTGGGTACGAGGATTAAAGGTTTTCACATAGTAGATACTACCGTCGCCGCCACGCCGGCGCACGGCGATGTCTTCTTGTAGAACAAATTCCAGAAACGTCAATATCATTGAGCGTACCGTCTGACGTATTTAGGAAGAATAGACGTGTTACACTGACGCCATGACGTGCACCGTGCTTTGCGTGAAAGGCATTCGCGGGTGTCGTCTGGTGACCACGTGCACACGGATCGTGTGTTATTGGGGTATAGGTTTTTTTGGGGGTTCCTGTCGAAGTGGGGGTGGGGGCAGGGTTTTTATAGTCGTCCTCTTTAGCGTCGCCTATAGAACCCCCGCCCCCCAACATTTTTTTATATCGACATGGCCACCACGCGTATGCAGGACGGTGCCCACCTACGCGTCATCACCACGACAATGATTATACTACGAACGGGTCTTCAGGTCACGCACAATCCCGCGGCACAATGCCGGTGCGATGAGATACAGTTTGCTCGGGCAACCGGTCAGGCGCACGCCCTCGATAGTGAGGGTGGCGATGTCCTCATCGTTACCAAGTTCGAGAGGTTCGAGGAACTTCGGACTGGTCGCGACTTTGGCGGCACGCGTCTTCCGAGCGGCCGCGCGGGGCGTCTTCACCGTAAAGCCGTCACTGGGCGTCCCGACCAGACGAATGCCGTGATCCACCGCCGCCCACGCGTACGGCCGCGACTTCGACGGCTGTGCGGACTCCCGCAGGTACCGTGCGCGAGTGCGGGTCCCTTCGAAGGAGCGGGACAGTTCCCGTGCCGCCTGCGTGTAGGCGTCACGCAGCGATCCGCCCTGTGCGGTGACGGTCACGACCGTCGCTGCGAGAGACCGGTCATCGTCTGCGGTCCATGACGTGCGAAAATTCTTCGCCCGCGCCCGCATCTTCAAGTAATTCTTAAGTGATCCATGCTGTGCCATTGTGTGTCGTCTCCGTGTGTGTGTCGTTTCGTCGTACGTCCTACTGTCCCTGTCTCCACCTACATTGCGGCCCTCTGCCGTAGTACGGTTCCTGCATCGTGTGCTCCTCTCTCAATACGGAATATCGTCCTTGTACGGGTCGTCCACGAGACCCCGTGGCTGCGCGAACCCGTGTCAGATGTTGCAACCTAGGCCTCCGTTACCAACTGGCCCGATAATACAATCCGTCCTCGTCATCGAGGAACGGGGTGAGTTGTTCCACCGTCGCCCGCAGCGTGTCGAGATACACGTCATCATACGCGGTGGGGCCGAAGAAACAGCCTGACTGCACGGGCAACTGCTGGGCAGCCACGGTCGGCCAGTCGACACACTGACGCGTCGCCAGGCCGACGATCTCTGCGCAGGTCTTCACCAACGCGCGCACCTGCTCGATAGGCACAAACACCTCGCGACAGTCGTCAACCCCGTGCTGACAGTGCGTGACAAACCACTGATGAATCGCGTTGGCTTTGCGCCAATACGCGACGTCCTGAATGATGTCACTAATGCGCTCAGGACGAATGGCCGCCGCCGCGGGCCCGGTCACCGTCACGGTGTGTCGTTCCTCCGGCGACTGATGCGCCCAGTTCTTCACAGAGGTGCGCTTCGTCACATACATATCCAATCCCATCGTTCAGTGCTCCTGTCGTGAGGCCGCACGCACGGCCGTGGTCCTGACCCACACGCGTGTCGCCTTCACCGCGTCGGTCTCCGTCGTAGAGGTCGCGTCGTGTCCTGCCGCACTCGCACGGTCAGACATGTCCGGCCGCGTGCGGTACACCATCCGCATCACCGCGTGCCCCTACCGGAGCGAGGGCGGCGTTCCTCTCCCGTGCGCGGGTCCACCGTCATCAGGCGCCAGGCCTTCACCCCCGCCAACATCTGGCTGGGCGCATCACAGAGCAGGTCGACGGAGGTGCTCAGGGCACGGACACGGGCCTGCCATACGGCCTTCGCGACCGTCGCCTCATGATGCGCGTCGCGTTCGCGTCCCGTTTCTCGGGTAATCATCGTGTCTCCGTGTCGGTGTTCTTTTCATTCAGACTCATACGCTATTCCTTCCCTGCTGGAGCCGATGACCGGAATCGAACCGGTGACATCGGCCGATGTGGGCATGCCCCACGTGTGTCCAGACACGGACGTCAGACTGGGTGTCTGCCGTGCCTGCCACGCCGACAGTACCTCGTCCACGTCGTCGACGTCGTCGACGTCGTCGCGCTCATCCTGTGGGCGCCCCGCCGGCCGGCGGCGAGGGCCATACCGACGCACCCATTCGTCATCGTCCGTCATCGGGGTCAGAAGACCAGACGGAGAGGACTGCGCGAGTCCCCTCGGGTTCGAGGGTTCGGTACGATCCTGAGGCTCTTAGTCATTCCAGATCACCAGCACCTCGGGCACCGCATCCGTATCGACCGTGGCGTAGGCAAAGGCCTCGAGCGCCCCCGACGGTCCAAACTTCGGGGACTCCCGCACCCAGTGACGGTTCTGCCAGACCATCTGCTCGGGCCACTGCCCCGGCCGCCATCCGAGGCCGGAGGCCTCAAGATCGAGCGTCTTCGGATCGACGTCCGGCCACGTCACCTCCCACGCCCCCATTACAGCGTCACCACATAGGCCGAGACCGACCGCCCCGTTCGCTCGGGGGTCACGGTTTTGCCAAAAAACTTGCGAATGCCGTAGGCCGCGTTCCCGATGCGGTGTGTCGGCAGGCCTCGGGCATTCAATTCCGCCAGCACGGCGGGGGTCAACTCCACGCGTCCCCCCTGCTCAATCGCATAGGCATAGAGCGTGTGTGGTTCCTTCGGCAGTTTGCGCGCCGTCCCCCGAATCGGGGTTGTGGCACACGCGGCCGTCAGGACAAGGGAAGGGGTCGTCGGGCCCGCGATCGAGGCGCCAGCGGTTGCCAGCGGGGTCGTCGGGGTCGTCGTTGCGTCAATCTCAGTCATCATCGTATTCTCCGTCATGTTTTCTGTCATGTTCTTTGTCATGTTTTCTGTCCTGTTCTTTGTCATGTTTTCTGTCCTGTTCTTTGTCATGTTTTCTGTCCTATTCGTGGTTCGCTGCTCCGTCGTCCGTGGTGCCGCCTTTCGGCATTCACCTCACACGGCATCGGTGCACACGTCCTGTATACCCGTGTATGATACCACAACGCGGGGGGAAGGTCAACCCCCTACACACCCCCGGGGGGGTGGTGTCTGCCGAACGGCAGTCTGCCGAACGGCAGGGGTTCTCTTGCCGGCAGGGGCCCTCCGTGGAGGGCGATGAACTCATCCACACACGCCCACGGGAGCTGTGCGCGCACAGCTGTGCGTAGATCGCGCCGGCGATCAGGTCGGGATCATCGGCATAGGCTATGCCGAATTCGGCATAGGGGCGCCACGAGGCCGGAGGGGGGACGGAGGGAAACCCTGCCTCCACGTGCGTGTAAGGCCCGTGATTGTCACGGGGGGTCGAATAGAGTCCGTACCCCGCTTGCAGGCTCACCTGCGCCCCATCGGCGCAGACAAGAGGGGGGTAGGCGGGTCGGGTTAACAGCAAGTCACGATAGGTGGTCATATAGCACGATCCATTCACAGACGATCCGGCAGCCGGCCGGCGCGGGGTGACGATGACCATACAATATGGTCACGTGACCACGAATGATGGTCATCGTCACCCCGCGCCTCGGTCGCCCCCGGAAGTCCTGTTGGCACAGTCACTTCCGGGGGAAAGGATTAGGACGTCACCGTCACGGGTTCCACAGGCACAGGCACCGCCTCCCCTGACGGAGACACGGTCGCATTCGGGTTCTCGTGAATCGCATTCCACAGATTCTTGAACCCGTTCGCCGTGTCCGTATCGAACCGGCTCAGGGTGTGCGTGATGGCCGAGTCAATCGACCCCAACGCACAGAACGTCTGCGCGAGATGCAGCAACCGACGCGTGGCGATCTGGTCATTGCAAATCTGCTGTTCGTAGTTGTTGCGGGTGACCGACGCAAATTCCACCATGTGTTTCACCAGTGTCGCGTCGTACTTGCCGAACTTCTTCAAGACGTTGCCGACAATCTTCCGTTCGGTCGTCTGGTCGGCCCAGCCCTGTTCGAGCGTCACGGCAAAGCGTTCAAGCATCGCTTCGTTCATGATGGTCGTGTGCGCATACTTGCCGTCGTCACCGCGACCCTTCGTGTTGGCCGTCGCGACCACGGTGAAGCCAGAGGCGGGGGTGATGTAGCGCCCGATCTTCTTGAGATAGAGCGGTTTGCCTTCCAGCACCGGCTGCAAACACATCAGCGCCGACCCCCCGAGGTCGATTTCGTCGAGGTTCACGACGGCGCCACGCAGCATCGCCAGCGGAATGGGCCCGAGCGAGAACTTGGTTTCCCCTCCGACCAACCGAAAGCCTCCGAGCAAGTCGTCTTCGTCGGTCTGTGACGTGATGTTCACACGCACGTACTCGCGACCGAGGGCCGCACACACTTGCTCACACATGTCGGTTTTGCCGTTACCCGACGGCCCGACCACCATCGTCGGCAGAAAATGCGCCGAGGCGATGAGCGTCTTGAGGTCGTTGAAGTGACCCCACGGCACATAGGTCTTGGCGACCGTCGGCACGTAGGGAATGCTGTCGGACGCCCCGAGCAACACCTCCACCCCGAGTGCCTGACTCACCGCCGTTTGCACGTCCGTATTGGCGGTGTCGTCGGTGACGAGCGCCGCAATCGACGCGGGCGTCACGGGGGGGACGGACGTCACGGTCACCGTCGCGGGGCGCGAGCCCCGCGGCTTCGACTGGCGCACGACGGTCGTACTAGGCTTGCGACCGCGCTTGCCGGGATACATGTACCCCACCCCGCGATCTTCACAGTCTTTCAGGGTCGGTACGACAAACTTACTGCGACTGTCCACCGCCGCCTTAAACGCGGGCCCGTTCACGAACCAGCGCGGGAAGTCAAGACCGACGGCCGCGGCCGCGGCGGCGGCGTCGGTACGGCTCACCAACGGTCGGCCGTCGTCGGCAGTAACAGCACGGGGGGCAAGGGCGGATAGAAACGACGTCGTAGCATCAATGTTCATTCGTGTCATATATACGTATTATCTCACAATTCAAGGCAAAAGTCAAAAGCGGGGTCCCTGTAAGTACTTGATATTACAGGGGTTACAGTGTTTTTTGGCATACGTTTTCCCTAGGGAAAACGGCATAGTGTCTCTAAGTCGTTGTATTTACAGGACTTAGCAGTCCAACCCCCTCGGGGGGTGCCCACGGCCGTGAGGGAGGTTACACGGTCGCATCCTCGCGACCCGCGGCCATGTAGGGCACCAGCAAGTCTGCAAAGCGGCGCATCGCGACATGGGCCGCACCGTCGGCCAGCGCCGCGGCGAGACGCACCGGACGACGACGATCGAGATCCTCTCGTTCTTCCGCCGTCAGATCGTTGAGGTCGTCGTCGTCGGCGGCCAAGACAGTCATGGCGGTGTGTGAGGCCTCCTGCGACGACGTCGCCGATGACAACCACCAGTCGGGATGGGTCACCAGATACGCATCGCACCCGATGTCGGCGTACTGCGCCCGTGTGACCAACAACAGGCCCGTATCTTCGAACGTCCCCGACGCATGGGCAATCACCACCCGCTTCCGTGTCTGTTTGATGGCTTTCCGCGTCCGTGCGCGGCCGTAGCCGCTGCGGGAGACGGGAAACCGGCTCTTCGCCTGAGGGCCGCCGGCGGTGGACGACACAGACGGCGTCACCGACGACAGGTCCGTCTTGCTCAGGATGCGCGAGAAGGAGTCCAGCGGCACACGCGTAATATCAATACACACCACCGTCGCCCCCGTCAATGCGCGATGCACGGCGAACAGGGTCGCTAACGACCGACGGGGCTCCACGGGAAACGTTCGACCCGAGCGCAGATCCACGAGGGATCCTGTCTCACGCGAGTCAAATCGCCGCGTCGACGGGCCGATGTCACCGTCGGCCGCACGGCGTGCTGCGGACTCTCCGCTCGGCACCCCATCCGTATCTTCACCGTCCGTCAGCCACACACTGATACACTGCTCAACCCGATGCCGCTGCCGAAAGGCGCGCACCGTGTCCACCGAGGAGACCAGCGCAAAATACAGCGGCGTGCCTCCGAGCGTCATGTCCGGATGCACCAGCGCGTTCTGCGCCACTTCGGTCGGTGTCGGAGACGACGACATCCACGTCAGCACGGTGGTCAACACGCCGTGCGCGACCGATCGTAGCGTCTTCGGCAGTGCCGAAAACTTCGCGTCGGCGGGCGTGAAGCCGAGATATCCCACGCGACACTTCGCCACGTAGGACAAGAATCCCCCAAACCGCAACACCTGCGCGAACAGGAGCGCCTGGGCGGACTGTTTGACCGCCGGCGAGGCCGTCGATCGATAGAGTTCCAAGAGGGCCCCCGCTTCTGCGTGGACGCGCGCCTGACGACAGACCTCCGCATACGCCTGTCCCGCAGGCGTGGGCAAGGCCGTATTGGTGAATCCGTACACACTCACCGGCACCTTAATGCTCTCCGCAAACCAGATCAGGTGCAACACTTGCCAGAGCACGACGGACAGTTTGTCGTCCATCGACCCCGACATATCGACATGCAGCACAAAGCCGTGATTCTGCGCCTCGGGCAGCGACCGACGACGCAAGAACAAGTCGTCGACCAGTTTGTATTGCGCGAGTTTTGCGGGGTCAATGACGCCCGACTTGGCGACCTGCGCTCGACGCGACTGCCAGGCGGCCTGATTGGCACGAAACGCCGCGATCATCGAGGCGAGAATCGACGACTGTTCGCGTCGCTGCTGCAACACCACCCCACGCAAGTAGTCCCGCTGGTCACTCGTGGCCTGCCACGCCTCTAACAACTGCTCAATCGTACGATCGTTGTGATGCAGGTGCTCTGTGGAGAAGGGAATCGTCGTCACCCGACCCTCATTCTCATACGGGCGGCCGGCGACGGCGGCGGCGCGCAGGGTCCGTTCCGCGGCCTGCTGAGAGTCCACCGCAAACGGATTCGACGCGGAGCCCGACGCGGTGCCGGCAGACGCACCCGCCGCACCCGCCGCACCTGACGCGGTGTCTGCCGACGCGCCTGACGCGGTGTCTGCCGCCGCACCTGACGCGGTGTCTGCCGACGCGCCTGACTCGGCACCCGTCGCGCCTGACGCGGTGTCTGCCGACGCGCCTGACGCGGTGTCTGCCGACGCGCCTGACTCGGCACTCGACGCGCCTGACTCGGCACTCGTCGCGCCGGACTCGACACCCGACGCGCCTGACGCGGTGTACGCCCCAGCGGACTGCTGGGCCGCCTGCGCCCGCTGGTCGGCCGACAACTGCGACATGACCTCAGACACCAACACCAACACGTCGTCGTAGGTCTGCGTCTGGACGGCGCGGTTGTACCACGCAATCTCCTGCGCCTGCGTCAACGACATCCGCAACAACGCGCCGACCTTGGCATAGACGTTCACACGATCCAAGACCGTCTTCACCGCCCAGTCCGTGGGGGTGAGGGTCTTGAATCCGAAGAACTGGCGCATCAGTAACGCGTGATAGCCGCGGGAAAACACGCCCGACAATCCGCGATACTGTTCGCGAATACGGCGTTCGATTCGAATATCTTCGAACACGTTCACCACGGTACGCACCGCGTCCTCCCCATACTCGCGACACAGGGCGGTATACACGGGACCCTCTAGGGCATTCGCCGGTGTATACAACGCATGCCCGACTTCGTGCGCGATGAACAGCAACCACGACGCCTCATCGAAGTCTGTCCATGACGGTAACGTCAAGACACGCGTGGCGGGGGAGAATGACGCCGTGGTGGCGCCCGGACGCACGGTGACCCGCAACCGTTCGGTGGCCAGCAACTGGGCAAACAACGAATACGACGGCACATGTGCCGCAGACACGGTCGGTCGGGGTGACGATGAATTCATATGTATTGTATATCCTATCAGAACGCCAGATATATGTCAACGCAGGGGGATCCGTAAGTCCTGCTGGCTCAAGCACTTACGGGGTGTTTTTTTCTGCATACCCGTGGGGGTCGGCACGGGCATTTCGTCTAACCCCTGCCGAATCAACGACTTACAGGGATATTCTCGTAAGTCCTTGCGGGACAAGCACTTCCAGCATATGACTGGAAGTGCTTGCAAACACAGGACTTCTGGCGCCGACCGTGTGCGGTCAGACCGCACGTGCGGTCATGCCTCCCCGCACTCATCGTTGACCGCGGCCGTCGCCTCCACGCGCGCCTCACGAATCGCGACCGGCACGTCGGCCCACGGGAGGTTCGTGTCCGTCCCCGCCGACAGGGCGTCGAGCCTCGGCCGTCGACGGGGCGCGTCCGCTGGGGGGCCCGCCGCGGGCACGACCCGCACGCATCCCCCCCGGCGCAGGTATTCGTCGACGGTTTCGACGTGGCCCCGCGTATACCACTCATCGCGGCGCCGCGGCCACCGCGCCGGCCGGCGCTGGCGCCATCCCCACGGATGGTGCAGGTGTGTGCTCGTCGTGCTCGTCGTCATGAGCGGTGCGTGTGCTCTTGCTGTGTCGGGGCGGCCGTCGCGAACACCGACGTCGGCCGGCCCCACGGCGCCGTTCGGTGTCCCACGCATTAGCGTGCCTCCCAATCCACACGCAGCCGCACATAGACATCCACCGCACGGGCATGCTGACGGGCCGTCGTATAGCGTGCCCCATAGCGCGGACCCCGCCACTTCAGATCGATCACAAACCGACCCTGCCGTGCCTGCCTCCGCGGCGCGTTGATCGACCGCACCGTGGCGCGGAGCTGGGCCAACCGGCCCACCTGATCGTCCAGAATCTCGCCCGCCTGCACGGGCAATGTAAACTGATAGTTCCGGCTGCGCTGGGCGTCGCGCACCGGTGATTCATGCTCATAGGTCTTCATTGTGCTCATACCGTAATACTCCGTGTTTCGTGTTGCGTTCATCGTGTCTCCCTGACCCGCCCGGCGCCCGTGCGGCACAGTCCGCGTCGCGATGTTCGTCATGGGGGGCGCCATGTCACGCCGCCCCGCGACAGACGGGCCCGAGCCCGAGCGCGAGACTCTCCGCGTCCCGCAGCATTTTGCCGCATTTTCCACAGCGACCCGTATGCGCGAGACGATATCCGGCGGGCACATCGGTCTGGGTGAACACCCGCGTCAGCGCCCACTGCGCGATCCGCAGCGTCGTCGGCCGCAGCCCCACAGTCGTCACCGACCGCGTGGGCACAATCCGCTGCCCCTGCAACCGACCGACATAGACCCAGGCGTCATTGTTGTGGCGCACGGACACAAAGTAGGTCGGCGGCCAGGGCTGCCCCGTGCGGGGATTGAGTGTCGGCCGCGCTTTGTTCAGTTTCACGGTGACCGATTCCCCCTGTGGATTTTCAATCACACACGAGGCCCGACCGGCCAGCAAAAAGGTGGGGGTAATCATTGGGGTCTCTCCTGTTAGCCGCGGCTCGTGACAATCCGTGTTGACCGCGATCGCAGGATCGACACCACCGCGGCCCCTGTGGCGACTTTCGGCGCACCGGTCACGATGCGCCCGCCGCGCGCCAGATAGGACTGGACCGTCTCGGCACCGAACGCCGTCACGCGAATCGGCGCGACGTCCGGCCGCACGTGCGATCCAAAATTGTATCCGATGATATGTCCGACGGTCGGATGATACACCGTGCCATGGCGCCGGGCGCCGTGCGTGGTGAGAAGAACAGACTCCCGTGCCTGCATGGTGGCACGGATCACAGCGGTTTCGGCACGATTTAACATACCCTAACTATAGCAGAATCTACAGCAGATGTCAAATCGGGGGTGTCCGTAAGTGCTTGATTCGGCAGGACTTACAGTATATTTTTGACTGCAATATTTCGGGGGGTGTGCGGGGGGTGCGGGATAAGTCCTGTGTTAACAAGCACTTACAAGGAAAACCTGCCAGAATGCGCTGTGGCGCGTCGGATGGTGGGGGGTGGGGGCGCCCTCAGAGGGACAGACTGCCAGTGCCTGGCGGGACTGGCAACGGTTTTTAGGAGATACCAGAAGGCGAGGGCCTCTAGAACCGCCCAGTCCTACCATCCTTCCCGTCAGACACTCCACATCGCTCCACCGCAGTCCACAGAAAGACGCTACGCCGTGAGTCCCCCGCGACGGGGGCACAATCCAGTCCACCCGCGAAGAAAAGCACGACCGCTCACGC
>Ga0194132_10012070_pt1 | contig 10876 bp, 9 predicted proteins | sample TA2KigOf80mmetaG_FD_148612 | JGI IMG/M metagenome (GOLD analysis project Ga0194132, IMG submission 148612) | Freshwater microbial communities from Lake Tanganyika, Tanzania - TA2015054 Kigoma Offshore 80m | ecosystem: Environmental > Aquatic > Freshwater > Lake | place: Tanzania: Lake Tanganyika... | reverse complement strand
CTCGCCACGACCGTCAGCCCGGTCTCGGGATGGGCGCCCAGCTCGCGATCGCCGGACGGCTGGGCGAGGAGCTCCTCGGCGCGCTCGACGGTCAGCTCGTCCGGCACGAGGTCGTCGGGGATGCTCGCGCGCTCCTCCCCGCGCTCGAGGTACGGGCCGTACCGGCCGACGCGGATGACGATGTCCGAGCCGGGGATCGGGATCGAGTTGACGGCCCGCGCGTCGATCTCGTCGAGGTGGTCGGTGACGAGATGGTGGAGGCCGGGGCTGCCGCCGTTCCCGAAGTAGAAGCGGTGGAGCCAGGCAACGCGCTCCTCGTCCCCGGACGCGATCCGGTCGAGGTCGTCCTCCATCCGCGCGGTGAAGTCGTAGTCGACGAGCTGACGGAAGTGCTCCTCGAGCAGCCGGACGACGGCGAAGGCGCGGAACGTCGGGATCAGCGCGGTTCCCTTCTTGAAGGTGTAGCCGCGGTCGAGGATCGTGCCGATGATCGACGCCCAGGTCGAGGGCCGGCCGATCCCGCGGTCCTCCAGCGCCTTCAGGAGCGTCGCCTCCGTGTAGCGGGCGGGCGGCGAGGTCGAGTGGCCCTCGGCCTCGAGCGCCTTCACCTCGAGCGCGTCGCCCTTCGCGAGCGGCGGCAGCCGGCGCTCCTCCTCGTCCTCCCCGGCCGGGTCGTCGCGGCCCTCCTCGTAGGCGGCGAGGAAACCCCGGAAGGTGATCACGGTGCCGGAGGCGGAGAGCTCGGCGTCCCGGCCCTCGGACGAGATCGCGCCGAGGCGGACCGTCGCCGTCTGCCCGCGCGCGTCCTCCATCTGCGAGGCGACCGTCCGCTTCCAGATCAGGTCGTAGAGCGCGAGCTCGTCGCGCGACAGCTCGCCACTCACCTGCAGCGGCGCCCGGAACGAGTCGCCCGCAGGTCGAATCGCCTCGTGTGCCTCCTGGGCGTTCTTCACCTTCCGCTCGTACCGGCGCGGCTGCGCGGGCACGTACTCGGCGCCGTAGAGCTCGGTCGCCTGCCGGCGGGCGGCCGTGAGCGCCAGCTCCGACAGCGTCGTCGAGTCCGTGCGCATGTAGGTGATGTAGCCGTTCTCGTAGAGCCGTTGCGCGAGGCGCATGGTCGTCTGCGAGGAGAACCGGAGCTTGCGGCTCGCCTCCATCTGCAGCGTGGAGGTCATGAACGGCGGCGCCGGACGCCGCGTGTACGGCTTCTCCTCGACCGAGCGCACCGAGAACGAGGCGGCGGCGAGGCCGTTCGCCAGCCGCGTCGCCTCCGCCTCGTCGAGGACGACGATGGCGGACGGGTCGCGGAGCTTCCCGTCGGGCCCGAAGTCGCGCCCCTGCGCGACGCGCTTGCCGTCAAGCGAGACGAGCCGCGCCTGGAAGCCGGCCGGGTCGAACGTGCCGACGATGTCCCAGTAGCCAGCGGCGACGAACGACATGCGCTCCCGCTCCCGCTCGACGACGAGCCGCGTCGCCACCGACTGCACCCGTCCCGCCGAGAGCCCGGTCGTGACCTTCTTCCAGAGGACGGGCGAGACCTCGTAGCCGTAGAGCCGGTCGAGGATCCGCCGCGTCTCCTGCGCGTCGACGAGGCGCTCGTTGATCGCGCGGGTGTCCTGCAGGGCCCGCTGGATCGCGTCCTTCGTGATCTCGTGGAAGACCATCCGCCGCACGGGGATCTTCGGCTTGAGGACGTCGAGGAGATGCCAGGCGATGGCCTCCCCTTCGCGGTCCTCGTCCGTGGCGAGCAGGAGCTCGTCGGCCTCCGACAGCCGCTTCCGCAAGTCGCTGACGACATGCTTCTTGTCGGGGTCGACGATGTAGAGGGGCTCGAAACCCTCGTGGATCGCGACGCCGATCGTCCCGTAGCGCGCGCGCTTCTCCTTGGGGATGTCGCTCGCGCGGTTCGGCAGGTCGCGGATGTGCCCGATGCTCGACTGCACGACGAAGCCCTCGCCGAGGTAGCCGGCGATGGTCTTCGCCTTGGCGGGTGACTCCACGATCACGAGGCGCCTCATCAGCGGGACACCATAGACGCCGGACGGCGGCAGACGGCGTCGCGACGGCACGGCGTCTCGCCCGGAGACGCTGCGCTGCCGGGGTCCGTGCTCGCTGTGCGTCGTTCGATCACGACCGTTCCCGTCGCTTCGATGGGCAGGGGGCCGTATCCTGCGCGCGGATGCGCCCTCCAGGCCCCAGTCTCGCGTATCTCGTCATCGGCAGCCTCAGCCTCCCTGTCCTTCGCCTCGTGTATCGGCTGCGATCGTCCGGGGCTGAGCACCTCCCGCGGCAGGGCGGGTACGTGCTCGCGGCCAACCACAACTCGAACTTCGATCCCTGGCCGCTCGCAATTCCCCTCTTCCCCCGCCGGTTCCTGCGCTTCATGGCGAAGTCGGAGCTCTTCTGGCCGCCGCTCGGCTGGGTGATCGCGGCCTCCGGGGGCTTCAAGGTGCGGCGCGGCGAGCGCGACACCGAGGCGATCGAGACCGCGGCGCGACTCGCGCGCGAGGGGCACGTCGTCGTCATGTTCCCCGAGGGGACGAGACGGGCGAAGGGCCTGCGGAAGAAGCACGATGCGCGGTGGCGCTCCGGTGCCGCGCGCATCGCGCTCGAGGCGGGCGTGCCGCTCGTGCCGGCGGCGATCTCCGGCACGGACAGGCTCGCGCGGCTGGCGCCGATCCGCGTCGTCTACGGCGCCCCTCTCGACCTGTCCGACCTCGACGCCGAGCCCACCGGTGAGTCCGCGCGGATCGCGACCGAGCGGCTGCGGGAGGCGATCCACGCCCTCGAGGCGTCGCTCGGATGACGGAGACGCGGCCGCTTCTCGCGGTCGACGGCGACTCGTTCGCCCACAGGGCCTACCACGCGCTGCCCTCGTCGATGCGACGGGCGGGCGGCGGGCCCGCGAACGCGATCACGGGCTTTCTGTCGATGCTCCTGCGCCTGTGGGAGGCCGAGCGGCCGCGGTGCGTCGTCGTCGGCTGGGACTCGATCGGCTCGCCGACCTACCGCAACGAGCTGCTGCCGGGCTACCAGGGCGGGCGGGTCTTCGATCCCGAGATCCTCGAGCAGCTCGACCTCCTCCCCGGGCTCGTCGCGGCGTCGGGCATCGTCTGCGGGAAGGCGGCCGGGTACGAGGCCGACGACTTCCTCGCGGCCGCCGTCGCCTTCGAGCGCCGACGAGGCGGCATGGCGCTCGTGGCGACGTCCGACCGCGACAGCTTCCAGCTCGCGGGCCCCGACGTGACGATCCTGCAGCCGACGCGGGGCGTCTCGGAGATAACGCGGGTCGACGGCGACGGCGTCGTCTCCCGCTACGGCGTCCGGCCCGACCAGGTCGTCGACTTCATCGCCCTCCGCGGCGACCCGTCCGACCGAATCCCGGGCGCCCGCGGGGTCGGCGAGAAGACCGCCGCCGCGCTCCTCCGCGAGCATGGGACGCTCGACGCGGTCCTCGCCGCCGGGCGGTTTCCGACCCAGGCGGAGGAGCTCAGGCTCTACCGGCGGATCGCCCAGCTCGACGAGACGGCGCCGGTTCCCGACCTGCCCGACCGGGAGCCCGACTGGGCGGCGGCCGGGGAGGCGGTCTCCGCGCTCGGCCTCGACCGGCTCGCGCGCCGGCTCGCCGACGCGTCGCCCGGAAGCGCCTGATGGAGCTGATCGGGGACGCGACCCTCGCGCGAATGCACCCGACCTCGCACCACCACCATCCCGAGTGCGAGCAGCGGATGGCGCTCCTCCTCGACCGGTTCGACGTGACGCCGGGCCGGCCGGCGACGCGGATCGAGGTCGAGCGGGTGCACGACTCCGGCTACCTCGACCTGCTGGCGGGGCTCCGGCTCGAGGGCTGGCTCGACGGCGACACGCTCGCCGGGCCGACGAGCTGGGACGCTGCGCTCCTCGCAGCCGGGTGCGCGATCGAGGCGGTCGACCGCGGCGGGTTCGCGCTCGTCCGCCCGCCCGGCCACCACGCGCTCCGCGACCGCGCCATGGGCTTCTGCCTGCTCGGCAACGTCGCGATCGCAGTCCGCCATGCCCAGCACACCCTCGGCATCGAGCGCGTGGCCGTCGTCGACTGGGACGTCCACCACGGGAACGGCACGGAGGAGATGTTCCGCGGCGACGACAGCGTGCTCTTCGTCTCGCTCCACCAGTGGCCGTTCTGGCCCGGCTCGGGCGGCCCGGGCACGGGCGACGAGACGACGATCAACATCCCCCTGGCGGCCGGCTCGGGCGACGACGACTACCTGCTCGCGCTCGACGAGATCGTCGCCCCCGCGATAGCCCGCTTCGCCCCGGGGCTGGTGATCGTCTCCGCGGGCTTCGACGCCCACGCCGACGATCCCCTTGCCGGCATGCGGGTGACGGCCGAGGGGTTCCGGGCGATGGGCGCCCGTGTCGCCTCCTACGCGCCGCGGGTCGCCGCGGTGCTCGAGGGCGGCTACAACCTCTCGACGCTCCCGGCGCTCGTGGCGGCGGCGCTCGACGGGCTCGCGATCGGACGTCGACCTGAATGAGGAACGGCCGGGGTGCGGCCCGGCCGTTCACTCGTCGCGGTCAACTCACCACCTGCACGTCACCCTTGCCTCGTGCTCGGATTGTCGGCCGCGCAGGCCCGTCGCGCATCGCCTCGACCGGCGGAATCGCATCCCTCGCCGTGGGGGATCTTCGGGAGCGCGCTGCCGCGCGGCAGCTGCTCAGCCGCGCGCGACCGCGAGGCGCTTGAGCGCCTCGCGTCGCGACGAGACGTCGAGCTTCCGCAGGAGGCTCTTCACGTGCGACCTGACCGTGTGCTCGGAGATGAAGAGGCGCCCGGCGATCTCGTCCGTCGTCAGGTGCTCGTCGAGGAGGAGGAGCACCTCGACCTCGCGGGTCGAGAGGACACGGCCGATCTCGTCCGGCACGCCGCCCGAGAGCCGCCCGCCCGTCCGCACGCGCTCGAGCAGCCGCCGCGCGATCGATCCCGACAGGGCCGCCTCGCCGCCCGCGACGCCGCGGAGAAAGCTTGCGATCCGCTCCGGCGGCTCGCTCTTCAACAGATAGCCGGCGGCGCCGCCCCGGATCGCGGCGAGCAGGTTGTCCTCCGTCCCGTCCGCGGTGAGCACGACGACCTCGGAGTCGGGCGCCGCCTCTCGGATCTGCGGTAGGGCCGACAGCCCGTCGAGCTCCGGCATCGTCAGGTCGAGGAGCACGAGGTCGGGCTGGAGTCGCTCGGCCAGCGCGATCGCCTCGCGACCGTTGCTTGCCTGCCCCACGACGTCGAAGCCGTGCTGCGCGAGGAGGAGCCCGAGCGCCTCGCGCGTGAGCGGGTGGTCGTCGGCGATGAGAATGCGTTCGTTCACACCTTCCTTATCGGCAGCACTCACCCTGCCGATGAGGGAGATGTGGATGATTCGCGCAACAACTCGTACCGCTCGTGGCTCGGCGGCCAGCTCGCGCTGACCTGCCTGCTGGTCTTCGCGACCGTGCTCCTGTGGCAGACGGACCGGCTCCAGGGATACGAGCTGTCGAAGGCGAGCCTCGCACTCGAGACGACGGTCGCGCTCCTCTCGACGATGGTCGCGATCCTCGCCGCGACGCGCTTCCGGGTCGAAGGCCGGGCGATGGACCTCGTCCTCTCGCTCGGCTTCGCCGTCGCTGCCTTCGGCTCAGTCGCGTACTCGATTCTGCCGGACCTCGACGACCAGCCGGTCGCGGCCAGGGAGGCCTGGGCGGGCGTGGGCTGCCGCATCGTGGCCGCGGCGCTGACGGCCGTCGCGCCCTTCCTGACGATCCGGCTCGGGTCGCGCCGCATGGCGCTGGGGGTCGGGCTGGCGGGGACCGTCGTCGTCGCCGGCGCCTCGTGGGGCCTCGCGAACCTCGCGCTTCCCGGGCAGTCGCCGCTCGACCGCGACCTGGTCGCCGTCGCCTCCTTCGCGATCCTCGCCGCCTGCTCGCTCATCGCGGCGCTCAGCTTCGGGCTCCGCTACCGGCGACACCGCCGCGACCTCGACTCGTGGCTGACGATGGCGCTCACGCTCTTCCTCTTCGCGCACCTCCAGTCGGTCCTCGCGCCCGCGCTGTCGGCGGACTACATCCTCCAGGGCGACTTCCTGCGGCTGCTCGCGTACGGTGTCCTCCTCGTCGGTGTCTGGCGAGCGATCGGGCAGGCCGAGTTCGGTCGCGCCGTCTCCGACGAGCGGGCGCGGGTCGCCCGCGACATCCACGACGGGCTCGCCCAGTACCTGTTCGCGATGTCGACGAGCGTGAGCATGCTCGAGTGCGGAGCGAAGCTCGAGACCCTGCTGCCGCGGCTCAAGGAGGCGTCGTCGGCAGCGCAGCAGGAGGCCCGCTTCGCGGTGCTCGCGCTCTCCTCCGCGAGCGGCACGGCGCCGTTCGACGCAGCCCTGCGCCGGTACGTCGACTTCCTCGTCGCCGACGGCGTCATCGAGGTCGAGCTGGAGATCGATCCCGGCGTCGCGCTCGCGCCGGACGAGCAGATCGAGGTGTTCCGCATCGTCCAGGAGGGCCTTGCGAACGCGCGCAAGCACGCGAGCGCGCGCCGCGTGTGGGTCGACCTCCGGGCGCGGGGGAACCGCCGGGTGCTGACCGTCCGCGACGACGGCACCGGCTTCGACGGCGAGCTGACGCCCGCGGGACAGGGACTCCGGAACATGCGCCGCCGCACGGACTCGATCGACGGCGCGTTCTCGATCGCGACGACGCCCGGCTTCGGGACGTCGATCGAGGTCGTGCTCCGCGCCGCGTAGGGCGGCTTCCGGCCTCGTGCCGGGCCTCTACCCCATCGTCGCTCCGGCGGGGACGACGAGCACCGGCCGCCGGGAGTTGTGGACGACGCCCTGCGCGACGCTGCCGAGGACGGCGACGCCGAGACCGCTGCGGCCGCGGCTGCCGACCACGATTACGTCGGCGTCGAGACGCCCGGCGTGGCCGGCGATCGTCTCCGCCGCGCTCCCCTCGAGCGGCAGGAGCTCCACCTCGAGCGCGACGCCGCGCTCCGCCGCATGGGCTTCCGCGCGGTGGATCGCATGCTCCTCCTCCGGGCTGAGCGATCTGCGCGGCGTTCCCCGCTCCTCCCAGTCCGGGGGAGCCAACACGTGCACGAGCCTCACCGCGGCTCCAACCGAGCCGGCGAGCGCGATCCCGACGTCGACCGCCGAGCGCGCCGCGGTCGACGCGTCCGTTGCGACCACGATCTGCTTCACGGCATCCTCCTCTCGCGCGCATGATCCACTGCGCCGGAGCCGCCGGAATCGGGGCTTTCACGCAAACTGCAGGGCGTCTCGGCGGCGATCAGACGCCGGGCGTCAGCGCGATCTCTTCGAGGTCGACGAGCGGAGCGAGCCGACGGGCCTCGGCCCGGTCGAAGCGCCCGCCGCCCACCTCGAGCACGGAGGCGGCGCCCGCCGCGACCGCGAGCCGGAGCGCGGTCTCGGCGTCCTCGCCCTCCGACCAGGCGGCCAGGTACTGCGCGAGAAGCGTGTCGCCGGCGCCGACCACCGACACCGGCTCGAGCTGCGGAGCGACCGCGTGATACCGCCGGACCGACCGCTCCTCGCGCACGAGGAGGAAGCAGCCGCCCGTGTACGTGATCTGGACGTTCCGGGCGCCCATCTCCGCGATCTGATCGAGCGCCATCACGAAGTCGGCGTCCTCCTGGAGCTCCTGCCCGACGAGCTGCTCGGCCTCGTGCTGGTTGGGGGAGACGAGCCACGGCTCGGCCTCGACCGCGAGCCGGAGAGGCTCGCCCTCGGCATCGACGGCGACGCGGACGCCCCGGCGGGAGAGGTCGCGGAGCGCGTCGGCGTAGAACCGGTCCTCGACCCCGCGCGGCAGCGAGCCAGCGAGCACGATCGCGTCGACGCCCCGCGAGAGGTAGCGGAGCTTGTCCATCAGGATCGAGAGCTCGGTGTCGGACACCTTCGGGCCCCACTCGTTGATCTCGGTCTGGACTCCGGTGACGGGGTCGACCAGCACCGTCGACGTGCGCGACTCGTCGCGGATCCGGACGAAGTCGTTGAGGATCGCCTCGTCCGTCAGCTCCTCGACGATGCGCGTCCCCGTGCGTCCACCCGCGAGGCCCGTGACGACGACCGGGATCTCGAGCCGCTTGAGCGCGCGGCCGACGTTGATCCCCTTGCCGCCGGCCTGGGTGAGGACGGAGCTCGCCCGGTGCCGGATCCCGAGCTGGAGACCGGGCACCGTCACCGACCGATCGAGCGCAGCGTTCACGGCGACCGTGACGATCACGCCCGGATGCTACCGGCGCACCCTCGCCCCACCGCCACGCGGAGAGGGCCGCGGCCGAGCCGGGTCGGGCTACGAGAAGATGCCGGCGACGTGGTGCGCAGCGCGGCCCGCGTACCACCCGACGCGGCCGAGCACGCCGGGCCGCGTCACCGTACGGTCCGCGAGGAGCGGCGACCGGGCGACGAGCCGTCCCCGCGCGTAGACGCGCACCTCTCCCACCTCCTGCCCCTTGCGGACGGGCAGAGGCAGGACGCGCGGCGCCACGACGCGCTCGCGAAGGGGAACGTCGAGCGACACGATCCGCACGAGCGTGCGCGGCGCGCGGATGAGCACCGGATCCTTGCTCCAGCCCACCTCGGCGCGGGCGTAGACGCGGGCGGCGTCGACGGCCCGGACGGACACGTACGTGGATACGCCCCATTCGAGCAGCCCGGCGAGGCTCGTGTTCCTCGTCTCCTTCGTAGCGGCACCGAGGACGACCGCAGCGACCTGGACGCCGCCGCGGCGGACAAGGGCGACCTGCGACCAGCCCGCGCCGTCGGTGTGCCCGGTCTTCGCGCCGACGATGCCCGGCACGCGGCCGAGCAGGACGTCCGTCGTCAGCACCTCGCGTCCGCCCGCGATCTGCGCCCGCGCCGCGTGCGCATACCGGCGGATGAACGGGTTCTCGAGCGCCGCCCGTAGGAGGGTGACCGAGTCGCGTGCGGTCGACACGTGACCGGGCTGGTCGAGGCCGTGCGGGTTCGCGTAGCGCGTGCGCGTCATCTGGAGCTCCCGGGCCTTCCGGTTCATCAGGAGGACGAAGCGGCGGATCGAGCCCTTGCCGACGTGGAGGGCGAGCGCGGTGGCGGCGTCGTTCGCGCTCGGGACGAGCGCGGCGATCGCGAGGTCGCGCACCGGGATCCGGTCGCCGGTCTGGAGGAAGATGGTCGACTCGCCGATGCTCGCGGCCGCGGGCTGGACGACGACCGTCTCGTCGAGGCTCGCCCGTTCGAGCGCGACGAGGACGGTCATCAGCTTCGTGATCGACGCGACCGGACGCCGCTCGTCCGGAGCGTGCGCCAGCAGCTCGCGGCCGTCCGGATCGCCGATCACGAGGTACGCCTCGGCCTCGACGGCGGGCGGCGCGGCCGCCGCCACGCCTGCCGCTGCGAGCACGGCAAGCGGCACGAGGATCCTCAGGAGTCGCGATCGCACAACGCCGATCGTAGTGCGGCGCCCCGGACGCCTTCGGCGCCGGCTCACCAGCCCGATGCGGCGCGGATCTCGGCGGCCAGCCTCGCCGCCTCCGCCCCTGCCGCGCTGCGCCAGTCGGCGTCCTCCTGCTCCCGGTAGGCGTAGATGACCGAGCGCGAGACGTTGACGACCGCGCTCGCCGGACCGCTCGTGAACGCGCGAGCGACGTCGGCGGGCGTCGCGCCCTGAGCGCCGACGCCGGGCAGGAGGATCACGGACTGGGGCATCGCCCGGCGCGCGTCGCCGATGAAGCGCGGCACGGTCGCTCCCACGACGGCCCCGACGGACGAGAGGCCGCACTCGCCGACGATGTCCTCTCCCCACGTGCGCACCAGGTCGGCGACGTGCCGCCAGAGCGGCCTGCCGTCGGAGAGCGCCGCGTCCTGGATGTCGGCGGCGCCCGCGTTCGACGTGCGCACGAGGACGAAGAGCCCGGCGCCGTGCCGCCTGCAGGCGGCGAGGTACGGATCGAGCGAGTCCTGGCCGAGGTACGGGTTGACGGTCAGCGCGTCGGCGAGCGGCACGCCGGCGGCTCCGGGCTCGAGGAACGCGGTGGCGTACGCGCGGGCGGTGGAGCCGATGTCGCCGCGCTTCGCGTCGGCGATCACGAGGAGGCCGGCGTCACGGCAGTGCCGGCAGACCCGCTCGAGCGCCCCCCAGCCGTCCGCTCCGAGCGCCTCGAAGAACGCGACCTGCGGCTTGATCGCGACCACGTGCGGCGCGACCGAGTCGACGATCCCGACGCAGAACCGCTCGACGGCCGCGGCGGCGAGCGAGCGACCATGCACGGACTCGCCGCGGAGCTCGATCGGGAGGAGATCGACGACGGGATCGAGCCCGACGACGAGCTGACTGCCCTTCCGCTCGACGGCGTCGGCGAGGCGATCGGCGAACGGGGCGAACGGGGCGACCGGGGGCTCGATGTCGCCCATCCGTCCATTGTCGACGAAAGCGGCGGGATCGCCAAGCGGCACGAAGCCGTGCCGGACGGCCAGGTCAAGCAGCGAGCGAACAGGCACCGGCGATCGCATGGGCGTCGAGGGGGCAGACGCGGAGCTCGGGCGGCGGCCGTCGCATCACCTGGTCGACGAGAAGGAGCTCGTCCGCGTGCTCCGGAGCAAGCGATGGCTCGCAGGCGAGCGCGTCGGCGAGCCCCGCCAGCGCCTCCGAGATCGCGCCGCCGCCGGGCGGGATCGGGCGACGGGCGGCGACGCGCCCGTTGACGACGAAGAACGCCTGCGTGAAGCCGGGCTCGAGGGCAGGGACGAGGAGGCACGCCCGTAGTTGCCGGAGGCGGTCGAGGCGCGCGACGGCCGCGACGACCTCCTCGAGCGCGGCGACCCTGTCGCGGAGCCGGGCCGCGTCCTCGAACCGCTGGCTCGCGGCCAGG
>Ga0194132_10012066_pt1 | contig 10880 bp, 8 predicted proteins | sample TA2KigOf80mmetaG_FD_148612 | JGI IMG/M metagenome (GOLD analysis project Ga0194132, IMG submission 148612) | Freshwater microbial communities from Lake Tanganyika, Tanzania - TA2015054 Kigoma Offshore 80m | ecosystem: Environmental > Aquatic > Freshwater > Lake | place: Tanzania: Lake Tanganyika... | reverse complement strand
GGAGGGTCGCCGATGACGCGGGAGCGCTCCCCGCGGGACGGGCAAGGCCGGATGACAATCCGACGCCGTCAGCGTTCATCTGACAACCGGGTTTGACAAGGCATGGGAAGCTTGATACCAGTAAGGACCTTTCGCATCAGGCCTACGATGGACGCGAACGACAAGAGCCCGAAACACGCAGGATCGCCCGCCCGCTTGACCAGCGTCGTGGACACGGTGCGCACGGAGGGATTGGGCTGGGTCCTGCGGCGGCTTCGCTATCGGACGCCGCTGACACCGGCCGGCCGCGCCGTGCATGCGGGCCTTCGTCGGATGCTCGGCTTGGCGCTCGAAGCGCCGCGCGCGATCAAGCGCGGGCTCGGCGGCACGCCGGAGGCGGATGCGGACACGCTGTACGCCTTTTACGATCTCCAGGTGGCCCCCATCTCCTACGACGTGAGCTGGTTCGCGAGCACGGCCGACCGCGCGCGGCGGCGGATGGGCCTGAGCCGGCTCCACTTCGTCATCGTGCCGGGTGTCAAGGACGGCCTGCGCGAGGAGCGCAAGGCCTACGAATCCGTCGTGGACGCCGCCTCGCGGCTCTGGCGTCTCCACAACATCATCGTTCCCATGCTCGCGCTCGTGCCGTCCTTCGCGGGACTGAGCATCCTGCCGTCCCGCGATGCGGTCGGCGGGCTCCGGGCTGCCGCCGGCAGGCACGTCTACCCGGCTCATTACGAGCCGTCGATGCCGGTGACGAACTGGCCGACGGAGTTGCTCACAGAGCCGAGCGACCCGGGCGAGGAGATCGGCGCCCTGCGGAGTTCCCCCCAGGGATTGCGCTACGTGGAGCGCTGGCTCGCGTCCCGGCTGGCCGGCCGGCGCCTCGTCACCATCACCATCCGGGATTACAACTTCATGCCCGCCCGCAACAGCAACCTGGACGCCTGGGCGTCGTTCGCCGGCCAGTTGGACACCGCGAAATACCTGCCCGTCTTCGTGCTCGACACGGAACGGACGCTGGACCCGCTCCCCGCCTCGCTGGCCCGTTTCGAGGTGTTCCGCGAAGCCTCCTGGAATCTCTGGCTCAGGATGGCCCTCTACGAAGTCAGCCACCTCAACCTCGGCGTCAACAACGGCCCCTTGTTCATGTGCCTGCATAATGCCCGGATGCGGGTCCTCATCTTCAAGATCGTGACGCCCAGCGCGCCCCAGACGACGGAGGAATTGATGGCCACGCTAGGGTTCAAGATCGGCGGGCAAGTCCCCTTCGCCACAGCCTTTCAGCGACTGGTGTGGGAGGACGACAACCGGGAAACGATCGAACGCGAGTTCGCTAGGATGACTCGCCTGATCGAGGAATCCGGAACGAGGCCAGCACGCCCGTAATCCAGAGCCGGCGCTGCCGCAGCCACCAGCCGAAGTGCAGCCAGATCCCGCCGTTGACGATCCAGAGCAGGTCCAGCACTTGCTGGACCCGGCGCCCGATCGGCCGGGAACACCGGGCAAACAGGTCCGCGGCCGTCGTCTCGACCGCGCCCGTCCGGCCCTGTCCGGGGGCGGCGCCCATCCGCAGGGGCATCGAGAACAGCTCCCGCTTCAGGGGATCCATCGCGCGGGAAAACAGGAATGATCGCAAATTAGTCTCCTTGAACCACCGGCTCACGAACGGGACATAGTCGGTCCGGAGACGCTTGAGCGGCAGATAGGACAGACGGCTCTCCGGCGTAAAGCTGATCAACGTCATCGTCTCCGAGGCATGCACATCGCGCCGCTCGGGAAAATTCCGATGGATGTAGTCCCCGTCGATGGTCCAGTCCCTCAGGGTGGACGTGTCGTGCGTGGCAAGCGCGGAGTAATCCACCAGGATCGGGGCCCAGCAGGTCGAATGCATCAGCAGCCCGCCGCCGGGCACCTTCCACCAGATCGCGACCGGCGAGCGCGCATAGAACCACGGCGCATCCCATTCGTACCGCCGCGTCTCCGAGTGCATGTGCGGCATGGCCAGCGAAATCAGCTCATCCGGCTTCAGGACGACCGGCTGTCCCGTTCGTTGGATCCCCTTCGCCGACAGCGTGGACAGAAACCCCTCGTTGGCGAACCGCGGGCAGTTCGCCAGCATGACCCTCTTTCCGGCTTTCGCCAGGCTTTGGGCCTCCGCCACGACGCCGTCGGCGAACACCGTGTCCGGGTAGACGAACGTGCCGCACACGCCGTCCCTGTGCATGGTCTGCGCGATGACGGCATGCCCCTCGGACATGGCGCGCATCTTCGACGTCTCGTCGGCGGGCCGTTTCATTTCGACCAGAACCGGCTCGATCTCCTTCGCGAGCGACTGGAACATGGGGTGTTCGCGCATCGCCGCCCAGTCTTCGGCCGTCGTGCAGACCAGGAACCGGCTGCCGGCCTTGTTCTCCAGGGCCGGAATGTTGCGCGGCGCCAGCAGCGAGGCCAGGCAGAAGTCGAGAAAATAGTCCCGGAATTCCTCCCCCCAGAGCACGACGCCGAAGTAGAACGGCCTCATGGCTCATCCCGGTCGTCGCCGGATGGCTTCCCGTCCACTTCCGTCAGGGACCGGAATCCCTTCGGCGGCCCGTACGCCCACGAGTCGGACGTCACGCGTGAAAACAGGCCGGCCGTCCCATGCCGCCCGTGCCTGGAGGAAATCGCCGGGTACACGGTCTTCTTGAGACCTTCGAACGCCGGATGGGTCCCGGCGGCGGGGTCGCCGGCCTCGAACCACCGGCCGTTCAACCCGAACCAGATTTTTCCGGCATCCATGTCGAGCGCCACCATGACCACCTGGTTCTCCCCCACAACGCCAGTGCCGCAGTTCGCCACCAGGCCCGCATGAACGGAATGGCCGTCACCGCGCCATCCCCAACCATGTTTGCTCGCCCCCAATTCGCTGACGGTGGAATGCCATGGAGTCACGGCCCCGATGGTCCCTGTCGCCGCGATCACGCCGTCGGCAGCCCCGAGGTTGGGCGAGAATATCTCCCAATACCATCGTCCGGACGAGACCCCGGGCCCGATCAACCAGACCCGATCCGATCCGATGCCCGACTGGTTGGCAAAGCCGAGGTCGCCGTTCACCGCCCGGGCATCACCGGCCAGCGTTGCCACTCGCGCAACATCCTCCCGCTTGACGAGCTGGACGAAGTCCGTGCGGATACCCTCGAACAGCCCCGAAGTCGGTTGTGCCCTGACGCCCGGCATCGCAGGATGCATTCCCGCTTCCGTGAGAGGGCCAAACCCCTGCGGGGGCGTATGGACCCACGAATCGGCCGTCACGTTGATGAACAGGTTCGCGGTCTCGCGCCCTCCGTGCCTGGACGAGACCGCTGGGAACACGGCCGTTGTGATGTCCTGGAACGCCGGATGCGTCCCCGCGGCGGGGTCGCCGGCCTCGAACCACTGCCCGTTCAACCCGAACCAGATTTTCCCGGCATCCATGTCGAGCGCGACCATGATGACCTGATCGCCGCCGCCGGCGACCGATCCGTACGGCGTCTTCCGCCCCCCGTGAAGGGTCTTCCCGTCGCCGCGCCATCCCCATCCGTGCCTGCCCGACCCGAGTTCCCTGACGACGGGATGTTCCGGCGTCACGACCCCGACCGCCGCCGTGTCCGCCGCGTTCCCAAGATTGGGCGAGGCCACCTCCCAGTACCACCGGCCTGTCGAAAGCGCCGGCCCGGTCAACCCGATGCGGTACGAGCCGACGCCGGACTGGTTGCTGTACTCTCCGTTCACCGCCAGGGCGCGGGCGGCGATCGTCTTCGCTCGATGGAAGAGGGGCAACGGCCACGGCATATGGACCCGGATGAATCGGACGACAAGGCCGCAGACCCGCTCCAGCAGCGGCGGATCGCTATAGATCTTCCCGATGATCGCGCCGGCGCGCGCCTCCGTGCTCGCCCACGCGGCCGAACCGGTGCTGCCTCCGTGCAGCCGCATGCTCAACGCAAAAATACGCCGCCTCAACGGATCCATCTCCCCGCTGTTCTTGACGGACCTGAGACTGTGGAGTTTCCAGTAGCGGCGGATGAGCGGCCAGCAGTTGTACCAGCGGGGAGCCAGCAGATCCTCGGGCAGGTGGCCGGGCCGTTCGTCGGCGCCCGTGAAACTGACGAGACAGATCTCACCGGAATCGCGCACGACGTGGACGCGGTCATCCAGCGAAAAGTTCCTGAAAATGTAATCCCCGTCGAGCGTCCAGCGATCGAACGTCTCCGACTGGTGGCTGGCTAGCGTGGCGTAGTTCACGAGCAGCGGCGCCCAGCTGAAGCTGTGCACGACGATCCCGTCCTCGCCCGGTACGCGCCAGAAACAGCTATACGGACTCTCCGCGAAATACGGCGCGTCCCAGTCGTACCGGAGTGTTTCCGGATGCATGTTGCGGAGCGCGATCCCGCTCAGCGTTTTCGGCTCGAGGACCAGCGGAGCGCCCGGCTCGGCCCCGCGCAAGGCCTCGATCCGGGGCATGCATCCCTCGGAGGTAAACCGCATGGCCACGCACAGCACGACGTTGCTGCCTTTCGCGGCCAGGCGTTGCAGGGCGGCCACCGAGCCGTCCGACAGGACCAGGTCCGGCGTCAGGTAGATCCCGTAGGCCTTGTCGGCGAACGCCCGCTCGGCGGCGATCTTGTGTCCCTCCGACATCACCAGGTATTTGTTGGCGCCGACGACCGGCTGTTGTATCTCAAGCAGGAGCGGCTCCACGATGCGCGCCATGGCCTGATAGGCCGGATCGGAGTGGATGGCGGCCCAATCCTGCCTGGTGGTGGCGATGAGAAACCGGTGAGGGACCGTGCGCGGAAGGGACGGGAGATTGCCCGGCGACAACAGCGAGGGGATCAGATACCGGAGAAAATACCCCCGGTGTTCCTCGCCCCAGAACACCACGATGAAATAAAACGGTTGCATAACCCTGTTCACATCGCCTCCCCGGCAACCTGATTCGTTAGACGCTCGCCAGCCGGCAGGCATGTAGTTTCCGTAAGGGATCTGAAACCGGATGGCGGGGCATAGGTCCAGGATCCGGCGGTGACATGTGAATACATGGTTGCCGTCCCCCCGCCTCCATGCTTCGACGAAACGGCGGGATAGAGAGGCCCCGTTAGATTTCTAAATGAAGGATTGACGCCAGTACTCGGGTTTCCTGACTCAAACCAGGCCCCGTTTCGACCGAACCATATGTTCCCGCCATTCATATCCAATGCGACCATGATCACCTCGTCGCTTCGGTCGGCGGCCCTGCCGTTGGGAAAAACTCTTCCCGAATGAAGTTTCACCCCATCACCGCGCCATCCCCACCCGCTCTTCAGTGAACCCAATTCCCTGTCTCCGGAATGGTGTCCCTGCGCAACTCCGACAACTGCCGTCTCTGCGATTTTTCCACCGACCGCCCCAAGGTTCGAAGAGAACACCTCCCAGTACCACTTGCCGGACGAGACAGGCGGCCCGAGCAGCAGAACCCGGTGGGAGCCGACTCCGGATTGATTGACGAGTTCACGGTCGAAGGCGCGCACGCCGGCTGCAAACGAGTCGACTCTATTGAGGGCGGAGAACGGCCAGATCGCGCTTCGTTGAATCAGCCGCACGAGGTTGGTGCACACTCTCTCAAGAATAGAGGGACGGCCCAGGGCCCTGGAGGCGATGGCGGCGGCCCGGCGCTCGGTGCCCTTCCATCGGTCCTCGGTCATGTCTCCTCCGTGCATGCGGACACCGAGACGGAAAATCCGACGCTTGAGGGGGTCCATGGCTCCGGAACGGGCGAGCCACCTTAGCCTCGCCAGTTTCCAATAATGGCCGATCACGGGAAAAGAGTTGTACCACCGCGGCTGTAGCGCATCCTCGGCGAGATGACCCGGGCGGTCGTCCTGCCTGGTGAAGCTGACAAGCAGTAGCTCGTCAGAATCTCGCACTACGTGGACGGCAGAGTCGTCGCCGAAATTCCTGCAAATGTAGTCGGCATCCATTGTCGATCGCTCGAAGGTCTCGGTATGATGCTCGGTCAGCGTGGAATAGTCGGCCAGCACCGGCGCCCAGTTGAAACTGTGGATGACGATCCCTTCCTCTTCCGGGACGCGCCAGAAGCAGCTATGCGGCATCTCTGCATACCAGGATGCATCCCAGTCATACCGGAGGGTTTCGAGGTGCATGTGCCGAAGCGCGATCTCCGCCAGGCGTCTCGGCGAAAGCACGAGCGGATCGCCATGCCCTTTTCTCAGCGTTTCGATTTCCGGCACCGCGCCTTCATACGTGTACCGCATGGCAGCACACAGGACCACCCGTTTGCCCTCCCGGGAGAGTCGTTGCAATGCAGTGACCCCTCCGTCCGCCAGGACTAAGTCCGGCGTCAAGAACACTCCGCAGGCACGATCCCGAAACACCCGCTCTGTCGCCAGCTTGTGCCCGGCCGACATGACCAGATACTTGTTCTCCCGCGTGGCCGGCAACGGAATTTCCACGAACACCGGCTCGATGGCGCGCTCGAGCGCCAGAAAATCCGGATCGCCCTGGATCGCCCGCCAGTCTTCAGCCGTCGTGCAGATCAGAAATTTGCTGCCCGATCTAATCTCGAGCGCGGGGAGATTGCCGGGGGCGAGCAGCGACGGGACCAGCAGCCGGAGGAAATACTGCCGGTGCTCCATTGCCCAGAATACGACAACAAAATAGAACGGTCGGGCTGTCGTAGCCATATTCAATACAGAGCCAATCTGCCAGCGCCTGCCCTTTCGGCGCACGGCGGTGTGCCTGGGGCCTGCCTAGATGGAAATCCTTCTAGGGTATGGGGATTCGAGAGCGAACGTCAGGATGCGTGGGGGCGTGGCTTGACGATCATGACACTGCCCCACAGATCACCCACCGGCAATACCCTCAGGCCGAGCTTGCCGAAGAAATTGTCCACAGCGATCTTCACGCCGGGGAAACTGAGATTGTCATAATCATGGAACACCATGACCCCGCCGGGCACGAGTCTTGGCCACAGCATGTCCATCGCGACCCGGGTGGGCTCATAGAGGTCCATGTCGAGGTGGATAAAGCGCCACCGGCGATCTTCGAGGCCGGCATAGGCCTGCGGAAACCACCCCTTGATCGCCTTGAAGTTGGCCGGTGGAACGCCATCCCCCACATAACGGGAAACGTATTCAGGAGAGGTTTCAAGGAAGTTGCCGACCTGCCAGGTCGAGGCCGGGTTCACTGTTTTCTCCGCCTGAAGATCGGATTCGACGAACCCCTCGAACGTGTCGATGCAATACAGCGTCCGCGAAGGATCCATCAGCTTGTAAATCACCTTGGCGGACTCTCCGCGGTGAGTCCCGATCTCGAGATAGTCGCCATCGGGCGCTGCATTCGCGATGTCCAGCAGCGCCATGAACTGGACAAGACGGATCGGATCGCGGAGATGCGTGATCGGGTTACGGTATCCTGCCCACAGGCCGTCGAAGATCCGCCGCTTCTCAGCCTTGACATCGAGGAGATAGGGAATGCTCTGCGCCATGTAAAACCGTCTGACACTCGGGTCCTCCAGGAATGCGTCCATCCTCTTCTTGGCTCGAGCCACCTTCCAAGCATGGGCATTCGCCTTCACCGCCGCGAGTACGTTTTGGACTTGCGCCCTTCCTTTCGCAAGTTGACCGTACCATCGCTCACCGAGGCATCTCCGCAACACGGCTCTTAACGGCTGGGCGTTCATGTTCGATCCCCTTTGGTCCATCTTGGCAAACTCAGATCGTCTCGCCTGCCGTTACCTGGGGCGGTAATTGGGCGCGACCCTGACGGCCAGATTCTTCAGCTTCTGCCGCTGCCGTTCCGGAAGCCGCGCTGCCAGACCGGCGGCCAATGACCGCACACGGGATCGTATGCCGGTCCATGTCCACGCCGCCAGAAATGGATGCAGCCCAAGCAAGAGATCCACGAGGTCTGGCCGAGACACCGCCCGGGAAACAACCCCGGCAGCACAACGCTCGACGTGCTCCCATGCCGGCGTCAGGGGCTTGCTGTGGAGTCGAATCGGCATTGTGTAGAAGCGGCGCTTCACGGGATCGCCCATGGGGCCATGCAACGTTTTCCTGATCAGAGCCGTCTTGTACGCCTTGCCGAACCAGGGCAACGTCTTTCGCCACCCTGTCGCGACCGGATAATAGTACTCGGATTGTCTCGTGAAACTCGCCAGCATCAGGCGATCGGAATCGGTCACCACCGTGACGTCGCGCTCCGGATCGAAGTGCATGGCGATGTATTTGCCGTCAATGGTGCCGCCGATATCAAAATACTCCGCCTGGTGACGGGTCAGCCCCGAATAGTTCACCAATAACGGGTAAAAGTTCAGATTATGCAGCACGACGCCGTCGTCGCCCGGAACGCGCCAGAGCGCGGACGTCGCCGTGTCGCAGAAATACGGCGACTCAAACTCGAAACAGGCGGTTTCGGGATGCATGCGTCCGAACATGGTCGCCACCATGTACCGGGGAGAAAGCACCATCGGCTTCCCCGGTTCCATCAGACCAGCCGATCTGAATGCCGCGAAGCATTCGTCCTGGGCGAAACGCAGGGTCGCCGTGAGCACGACTTTGTGGCCTTCACCTACCAGCCGCTCCAGCTCGACGACGGTACCGTCCGAAGTCACGAGGTCCGGTCCCAGAAACACGGCATGGGCATTGTCCGCAAACGCCCGGCAGGCCCCCGCCTTGTGGCCGTTGCTCATGAAGAAAATTCTGAGCGCGTAGTGATGATGAACGGTCAGCTCATGGCCGATCTCCCGTCCGATCCGCTCCAGCTCCGCATAGGCCGGGGCGGCCAGGACCTCGTTCGGGGTGATGCTGAACTCCCCCTCCCCGGCATCCGGTCGCGAAGACAAGCAGCCTTCCCGGCGACGTTTTTCCTGAAGAATCGGCACGAGAAAATCCGGGGCGGGACGGCGAAGCTCGATGAAAACCGGCTCGACGTGGGAGGCGAGCAGGTGGAAGGTGGGATCGCGTTGGATCGCCTCCCAGTCGTCCGCCGTCGTGCAAATCAGGAACCGGCTGCCGTTCCGATTGGACAGGCTCGGGATGTTGCCCGGCGCCAGGATGGACGCCGCGGACAGGCGAAGAAAGTGTTCCCGGAACTCGGCCCCCCAGAACGAAATGATGAAGTAGAACGGCTTCATCGCCTACTTCTTTCCACAACACAGACAGAAATTGTAATGCGACATGGCATGATGTCCGGTGTGCACCACCTCGTCGTTCATCGAAAAGACGAACACCTGATTGAAATAGCGCTGCATCAGGCGCTTGAGGTCCCGCTGATCCTTGCAATTCACGTGGCCCTGCCGGCTGTGCGCCGAGGCATGGGCCTGGGATTGCAGGGACGGCGTGCCGATGATCGCGACCCCTTCCGGCTTGAGCGCAGCGATCATGTTGGCGATGAACCGTTCCTCGGACGCCGGCGGCACATGCTCCAGCACGTCCAGCGAATACACAGCGTCGAACTCGCCCGGAACCGGCCTGACCGTCACATCGTGCTGCAGGCAGGTGAAGGGCCATCGCTCCGACATGATCTCCTTGGCCGATTGCACGAACTCCGGGTCGAAATCCACGGCCGTCACCTGTTTCACCGCCTGAACCACGATGCGGGTGCCGAAGCCGTCTCCGCAGCCGACCTCCAGCACGTGGCCGGTTCCTTCCAGCATTTTCGCGACGAACTTGTACCGGGACAGATAGAAGACGAACCGCTTCGGGTCGTCATGCCAGGACCACCCGCTCATGAGCCCCATCCGCTCGGGTCGTTTCTTCATCAGCTCGATCGCGTCGCGGTACTGCGGCTCGCCGGTATGTTTCTTAGCCATCTTGCGACCTGTCCGCTCAACAGCCCTTGGCAGCGATCGGCTGCCGCATCATGCGGGCCAACCCATCTTCGAGGGCCGTGAAGGACAATCGGGGGAAAGCTCGATGCAACTCAGCAATATCGAACCGGCGGTGCGTGATCGGAATCTCCCGTGGCGCATACTCGATCCCCGGTTTCGGATCGAACTGATCGGCTACAAGGCGGGCGACTTCCGCAAAACTCAAGGACCGCCCCGTCGCCACGTTCAACACGCCATGGCTGCGACGTACCAGGCAGCCATGGATCACAGCCGCCACATCCTCCACCATGATATGGTCACGGGTTTCCTCGCCGCGTCCGAATAGCACGATCCGATTCTCCTGCCGCGCCGTCCGGATGAACCGGGAGGGGCCGTACGCGTCATGCGTATCGTACGGAGAGCAGATCTGCGTGGACCGCAGGACGGCCACGGGACAGTGCGCAAGCCCCAAAAACAGACGCTCACGCTCGAGATGCATGGCCGAATAGGGATCGGACGGCCCCGTAGGGCTGGCTTCGGTCACGTTCTCGACGGAACGGGGATAGACGGCATCGGAGCTCATGTAGAGCACATGCGCAACAGGCCGACAGGCCAGCGCTTCGCAGATGTGCATGCCCATTTGCACATTCTTCGCCATCGTGGCCTCATCCCGCCCCCGTCTCAGCGGAATGCCGGCCAGAAAGACCACGGCGTCGTCCGGGAGGAGCCGGGCGGCCAGTCGTTCGGGCGCATCATCCACAAGCAGATTCAGGTCACGGGACCCGACCGGAACGACCGGTACGCCCCGTTCTTGGAGGTGGCCGATCAAGGCCCTCCCGATGACCCCGGTGGAGCCAAGGATCATGACCCGTTTGGGAGGGACAGGCTCTGTGAAGGTGTGCTTCAGCATGGCCGGGTCAGGGGCGGAACTGTTGCGTCAGGCGTGCCTGGAGGGCTTGGCGGCTTACGAAGGTGGAGCTTCGGAAACGGGTTTTGCTCCCGGAGCGATCTTCGAACCACTGATCCAGACAAGGTGTGCCACGGCACGGAGACCACCCCCGCCAGACCG
>Ga0194132_10012065_pt1 | contig 10881 bp, 14 predicted proteins | sample TA2KigOf80mmetaG_FD_148612 | JGI IMG/M metagenome (GOLD analysis project Ga0194132, IMG submission 148612) | Freshwater microbial communities from Lake Tanganyika, Tanzania - TA2015054 Kigoma Offshore 80m | ecosystem: Environmental > Aquatic > Freshwater > Lake | place: Tanzania: Lake... | reverse complement strand
AAGTGGGCAAAACCGACGGTGGTCTTCGGTGGAGAAACCGACTCCCATCGGACAGACGTGGACTTCCTCGGGTGGCGGACGTTTGCCCGGTCGCGAGCCTGAGCCGAGGCCTGGGACTGGGCGTTATATATTGAATCAGCGTTCATATATGCTTGAGTGGTGTCGTTGCGTGGAACTCGTGAACGCCTCGGGTTGACCCAGGGGCGGGTGGCCGAACTTCTCGGCACCAGTCAAGCCAATGTAAGCGCCTACGAGACCGGGCGGCTCACCCCGGGACCGGCCGTCGCCGCGCGGATCGAGGCCTTCACCGCCCTCCCCGACGACACCATCTATCGGGACCTGTGGGCGCCGACCCTGGCGAGCACGGCGATGCAGTTGCGTGAGGACATTCGCGCGGGTGTGGGTGAGAGCGACATGCTCCGAGTGATCATCCAAGCCTCCGATGACTTCCCGAAATTGACAACGGCTGCGGAGCGCGCGTTCTTCCTGGCTGAGCCCGGCCCCACCGGTGATGCGCGATTCGACGCACTGCTCGCCGGCCTCGCCGTGCACCTGTGTCGCGAGGCGGGCATGGAGTCGACACCCGCGTGGACCCGGGCCCCCGGTCGATTGCTGGACGAGATCTGTTGGTTCGACAGCCCGGCGCCATCGCTCCACGCACTCGGTCTCCGCGATGCCGTGCCCGCAATGCGCGCCCGAGGGGTCATGTTCAGCCGCAGGAATCTGGAGTCGGTATGACAACGCTCGATGAGACACGGGTTCGCTCCTTGCTCGCCGAACTTGGTGAGCGCCTTGTCGGTCGCGGTATCGAAGCGGAGATCTACGTGGTGGGCGGGGCGGCGATGATGCTCGCCTACGACCGGACACGCGTCACGCGCGACATCGACGCGGTGGGAGTCCCGCAGGAGGACATCGATATCGAGGTAGCCGCGATCGCCGCCGATCATCGCGACCTGGACTCCGATTGGTTGAACGCACGCGTTCTGCCACTGCTGCCCAGGTCCATCGACGCGGATCGGATTGAGGTGATGGGTGCCCCGGGAATCACGGTCAATGTCGCCTCACCCCGGCATCTCGTGGCCATGAAGGCACGATCGGCTCGCGGCAGACGTGATCTCGATGATCTTTGGGTGCTGTGTCAGGTCCTGGGGCTGTCGGACGTCGATCAGGTGTGGGAGATCTGTACGCAGGTGTGGGGTGGGGACTCCATCCGCGAGGACGTCCGAGTTGTGGTCACCGACGATCTGACGCGTCGATTCGGTCGCAGCTAGGCCTGAGGCGCGCGCGGAGTCAGGACAGCGGTGAGATCGGCGGGGGTCGCGACGATCCTGTGCGCTCCGGCGCTCATGAGTTCCTCGTGATCCCCGTAGCCCCAGAGAACACCGATGGTGTCGATGCCGTGGGAGGCGGCGCCCTCCACGTCGTGACGGCGGTCACCGACCATGGTCAGCCGTTGCGTGGTGGGATCGAGTCCCGTGTTCGCGAGGACGTGCGCGATGACCTTCGTCTTGGATGCACGCGTGCCCTCGAGGTCGTCGGCACCGATGAACTCGAAGTACTGGGCCAGGTCGAAGTGCTCGAGGATCCGGGTGGCGGAGTACTCGGGCTTCGATGTGGCGATCGCCATGCGGATGTTCGCATCCCGCAGTGCTTCGAGGGTGTCCTGAATTCCGTCGTAGACGGTGTTTTCGAACATCCCGGTGTCGTGGTAGCGCTCGCGGTAGAGCTCGATGGCGCGCACCACCTGGGTCTCATCGAGGCCGAAGTGGTCACGGAACGTGACCCAGAGCGGTGGCCCGAGGAAGGTGCGCATGGTCTCCTCGTCGGGGTGTTCGATCCCCATCTCATCAAGGGCAAACCGAATGCAACTGATCAACCCGGGTGCGGAGTCGGTCAGCGTTCCGTCGAGGTCGAACAGGACGGCGTCGGGGGTCGACATAGCCGGATGATGGCAGGTGCTCCACGATTGGCCGCGTGAGCGTCCAGATCGTCGCCCACCGGGGGTTCTCCTCGGAGGAGCCGGAGCACTCGATGGCCGCGTACCTGCGCGCGGTGGAGGCCGGCGCAGATGCGGTGGAGTGCGATGTGCGATTGACCTCCGACGGAACCCTGGTCCTCGTCCACGATCGCCGCATCGATCGGACGAGTCCGGGATCCGGTGCGGTCTCGGACTTCATGCTTTCGGAATTGCAGGAGCACACCTTCGGCGGTGAAGGCTGGCATGACTTCGAGGATCCGCCCTCCGAGTTGCGCACACGCCTGCTGACCCTGGAGACCTTCCTCTCCACCTTGCTCGATGCGTCCTCGACGTTGGAATTCGCGATCGAGACCAAGCACCCGACCCGCTTCGGAAAGTACGTGGAGGAGGAGTTGGCGCGGGTGCTGCGTTCCTTCGGACTGGTGACCAACGGAAGCGCACATCGGGTGCGGATGATGAGTTTTTCGCGCATGGCCGTGGTGCGGATGAAGAACCTCGTTCCTGGGATCCGCACGGTGTATCTGTGTGGCAGCAAGCCGTGGTTCTACCGGGATGGACGTCTGCCCCCGGGTGTGATGGCGTTGGGACCCGGGATCGACGTGGTGCGCAGACATCCGGACCTGGTGCGTGCGGTGAAGTCTCGCGGGGGACAGGTGCACGTGTGGGTGGTGGATGAACGTGATGACTTCGAGTTGTGCCGGGAACTCGGCGTCGACGTGATCATCACCAATGCGCCAGCGCAGATCCTGGCCTGGCTCGGACGGTAGGTTCCTCCGTCATGGGTAAACAGGGGAAGCGCACGGACACCGTCGTCGAGGGGGACGTCCCCGTCGTCGGGATGCGGGAGCCGTGCCCGTGTGGATCGGGGCGCCGCTACAAGGCCTGCCATGGGAAGGACTCCTCCCGCGCGGTGACCGTCCCCGCGCGCCCGTTCGAGGGTTTCGCCTCGGAGTGCGACATCGTCGCGATGCGTGAGCTGGTGCCCTCGGCGACCACGACGTTGACGTTGAAGAAAGCCGCGGGTGGGCGCACGGTCACGCTGGCCACCGTTCTGCCGTTGGCGTGGCCCGGTCTCGTGCGAGAGAACGGCGACATCCTGCTCGGCCTGCAGGTCACTGTGGGTTCGGGTGATGCATCCCGCGATCTCGCCGATGTGTTGATGCGCGCCCTGGAGACCGAAGCCGGCAATCCGGTGCCGCTGGAGCGGGTGGGATCCGACACCCCGCAACTGCAGGACCTGGTCGAGACGGGCACGACGCTGAAGATCGACGTGCACGAGGACTTCGCGTTCTGGATCGACTCCGATGCGGTGTCCGACGACGTGCAAGAGTCCTTAGAGCGCGCGAAGGAATACGCGCACCCCACCGTGCGGTTGACGGGTGTGGACGCGGCCTACTGGACGCAGATGGGGGAGAAGGAGCACCTGCGCTGGATCATGCCCCACCCGGAGGAGAAGTTGCTCGACGCGCTCGCGCGGTTGCACGCGGCCGACGCGTCGTCCCTGGGACCCGACACCCGCGTGGTGGGCATGTTCCGTGCCCAAGGTCTCGTGATTCCGGTCTGGGATCTGCCATTAGGCATGGGTGCTGCCGCAACAGAGGAGCCCGCGGCAGCCTTTGGTGCGCGGCTCACGGAGGCACTCGCAGCGTCGACGCCGTTGACGGATGCGGAGCGGCGCGCACGAGCCGGATTGACCACGCGTCAGGTGACCCTGCGCTGAGTTCCTCAGGCGTTGATGAATTCGATCAACGTCCACACTGCGAGACCGGTCAAGATCACCGCGGACACCAACTTGATCCGCCAGATCGGGAAACGGTCACGCAGGAGCCCACCGAGCAGGCAGGCAAGCGCTGCGACGGTAATGAGTGCGACCCAGGAACCCAGGAAGACGCTGACCGGCGAGGGTGTGCGCGCGGCCAGTCCCGCGGTGAGGATCTGACTCAGATCCCCCCACTCCGCGGCGAACAGCACACCGAAACTCGTGGTGATGACCAACCAGGTGCTGGGTCGAGCCGGAATCTCGTTGATGCGTTCGGAGCGCTCGAGTTCCTCGATCTCCTCGTCCTCCACCCGTCGCTCCGATGCGCGGGAGGTCAAGCCACCGCGGGCCATGATCACTGCCCCCGCTGCGAACAGGAGGAACGTGATAGCGAGGACGAGTCGCTGCGGTGCGAGGGACAGCAGCCCACCGGCGAGGACCGCGATCGCCGTCTGGACCGCGAAAGCGGCTGCGACCCCGATCCACACCGCGCGCCGAGGAAAGCGGGTCGCCAGCACCAGGGTTGCGATGAACGTCTTGTCCGGAAGTTCGGCCGGGAAGATCAGCGCGAACGTGGTGAGTGAGGTGAGGAGATCAACCGTCATGCGCTCGGGGGCGGGTCATCCGCGAATTGCCCCGGCACATTCGGCATGACGTTCGTCGCGAGTGTGGGCCAGATGATCGGTGTCGGGATCTTCCGCGGGCCCGACCACGGTGCGGGGACCGCATCGATCGCCTCGGCGATCATGTAGGCGGTGTATTCATAGCGGCTTCGGGCGATCTGGAACTGCTGCCAGGCTTCATCGCCCTCCACCTCAACGGGGAATCCAGCGTCCTTGAGCACCGCGACAGCGTGGTCGAGATCCTCGCGCGTGAGGTCAATGGTCTTACTCTCCTGCTTCTCCAGGTTCTCGACTATCGAGGTGGGCAGCCCCTCGGCCGTGTCACTCGCCGATGCGATCTCGACCGCCACCATCTTGCGCGTCACTCCCGGAACTTCGCTGGAGCCGAAGGGCCGTACCGACGGGCGACTGATCATCAACCCACGGAAGCGCAAACGTGAACGCAGTGGTGATCGAGAGAAGAGCGTGGCGTAGAGCACTTCGAGAGTCTGTGAACCCGCCATAAGTGCGGAGATCGCCTGCGCTCGTGGAAGGGTGCGGTTCACCGCGAGTTGCAGGGACGCAGCGTCGAGGGTGGACAACAGGGACACGAGCCAATTCCGAGTTGCGCGGGGCGAACGGACGAAGATCAGCACGGGATAGGTCACGTGCGTCAGGCGTATCTGCGCCGCCCATCGACCCCAGGTTTCATATAAGTCGGGGAGTCGATCGATCTGGTTGGTCATCGCGATCCGCGCGAGCAACTCCGGCCCCCATGCGGGCTGGCCGGCGAACGAGCCGTGAATCGTGACCTCGACCTCCCGGTCTATGTAGGAGCCGTAGATCGTTGGCAGGAAACCGATGAGGAGAGCGATCACGATCGGACCGGTGGCCGCTGCCAGGAAGTCGATGATCGTCGAGTCCGCCGACTGCGGTGCCGCGAAGCCCAGGGTGAACAGGCTCGATCCTGATTGCTGCATGGCCTGCCAGAGGTCTTTTCCTCCGTGCAGGCCGTAGATCCAGAGTCCGTAGGCGATGACGTAGAGAAACAGCCACGAGAGGAGCCAGGCGACGATGATCATCGGACCGGTCCAGGCCAGGATGCCGTCGCGCTTCACGTAGTCCTTGCGCAAGCGGGCAACACCCCAGAAGATTCCGCGCACCCCGGTCGCTACCCCCTGGGAGATTCCCGAGTGCAATGCGCGCGGGACCACCGCGGTACGCAGCAGGCTGGTGGTGGTGGCGATGAAGAGGAGCAGTCCCAGGATCATTGCCGAGGATCGGGAGAACAGCTCCAGACCCAGGTCCTGCACGACTCCCACGGGGGAACTCTGCCACGACGATGGGGGGCTGCAGCAGGGGAGTTCCGTGAGGATTCCGGAGGTATGGTCCCGACTACGCTTGCCGGGTGATCCTGGACGCGCAATCGGCGATGATCGTCGCGCTCATCGGGATCGGTGTCGGGGTGGTCGGAGTCGTGTTCGCCGCGGTGGCCCTCTTCTCGGTGTATCGACTTCGGCGCTCCTATGACCTCCTGTCCGTCCATGAAGGCCGGGAATCCATGGTCGACGTGATCGCCCGTACGCGCGAGGAGATCGCGGATCTGTCCGACGAGGTGGTGGCGACGCAGCGGGAGTTGCAGGCAACACGGCGTGATCTCGCCGCCGCGCTTCGCCACGTGGCCGTCGTCCGGTACGACGCCTTCGGTGACATGGGTGGGCGCTTCTCCTTCTCGGCGGCCCTCCTCGACGATGCTGGCGACGGCCTGATGATCACGTCGATCCACGGTCGCACTGAGACACGCACGTATCTCAAGGGTGTGCGGGCGGGGAGTAGCGATATCGACCTCTCACCAGAGGAGCAACAGGCGATCGCCACGGCGCGAGGTGACCTGCCACGTGCGCGCGAGGTGCAGGGAGGCGCAGCATGACCATCGCCTATCTCGGTCCGCGCGGTTCCTTCGCCGACGCCGCCACGCGCGCCTACCTCGGTATCGATGCCTCGGACTCCCCGGCCATGGTGCCGGCCACATCGGTGCAGGCTGCCCTCGACGCAGCGCGTGCCGGGGAGGTCGACCGTGCCCTCGTGCCGATCGAGAACTCCGTGGAGGGTTCGGTCTCCGTCACCCTCGATGAACTCGCGAACGGCAAGCGGTTGGTGATCGTCGACGAGGTCGTCCTGCCCGTGCAGTTCGCCCTGATGGCGCGTGCGGGAACAAACCTTTCCGACGTGAAGCGCATCGCCACGCATCCGCATGCGCAGGCACAGGTTCGCCGCTGGTTGGAGGCGAACCTCCCGTACGCCACTGTCATCCCGTCGATGTCCACGGCCGCCGCTGCCGCAGCGATCGCCGATGGCTCGGCGCCCTTCGACGCCGCCATCGCGCAGAACCTGGCGGCGGACATCTACGGGCTCGAGGTTCTGGCCGATGAGATCGGTGACACCGCTGACGCATTCACCAGGTTCGTCGTGGTGCAACTGCCCGGCTCTCTCCCCGCGCCCACCGGAGCGGACAAGACCACGCTGAGCCTGTTCATCCACCAGGACCAGCCGGGTGCGCTGCTCGCGATCCTCACCGAGTTCGCGATCCGAGGGGTCAACATGACCCGTATCGAGTCGCGTCCCACCCGCAAGCAACTCGGGGACTACTACTTCAGCGTGGACATCGAGGGGCATGTGGCGGACGCACGCGTAGCGGAGGCGCTCATGGGCCTGCACCGGGTGTGCTTGGACGTGCGCTTCCTCGGTTCCTATCCCCGGCATGATGGGAAGACCCCCGTTCTGCGCGCCGGGGTCACCGATGCGGACTTCTCCGAGGCCCAGGAGTGGCTGCGGAAGTTGAAGGAGAACGGCTGATGCGCTACTTCGTCACCGGTGCCGCGGGATTTATCGGGTCCCACTTCGTGCGGGAACTCCTCGCGGGCACCTACGGTGTGGAGCCCACGGGTGTCACCGTGTACGACAAGTTGACCTACGCCGGCAACCTGGAGAATCTCGCCTCGGTGTCGGGGGATCCCCGCTTCACCTTCATCCGCGGTGACATCTGCGACGGTGATCTCTTGGATGACGTTCTCCCCGGTCACGACGTGGTGGTGAACTTCGCGGCTGAGACACATGTGGATCGCTCGATCCACGGCCCGCAGGATTTCGTGGTGACCAACGTCGTGGGCACGCAGACCATCCTCGACGCATGCGTGCGGCACGGAATCCCGCGCACCGTGCACATCGGTACCGACGAGGTGTACGGGTCGATCGACGAGGGTTCCTGGACGGAGGACGAACCGCTCAAGCCCAACTCCCCTTACTCGGCGGCCAAGGCGGCGGCCGAGATGCTGGTGCGCGCCTACAACGTCACCTACGGACTGAACGTGTCCTCGACCCGGTGCTCGAACAACTACGGGCCGTACCAGTTCCCGGAGAAGGTGATCCCGCTCTTCGTCTCCAATCTGATCGACGGTAGGAAGGTGCCGCTCTACGGCGATGGGCTCAACGTGCGCGACTGGCTGCACGTTGATGACCACTGCCGTGGGATCGCGCTCGTTATCTCGAAGGGTGAGCCCGGCCAGTCCTACAACATCGGTGGCGGCCTCGAGTTGAACAACCGCGAGCTCACCGAGCGGGTGTTGGCCGCTATGGGTGCCGATTGGTCCATGGTTCAACCGGTGGAGGACCGCAAGGGCCACGATCGCCGCTACTCCGTCGATGACTCCCGGCTGCGCGCGATGGGGTACGCGCCGCAGCACGCCTTCGACGAGGGACTCGCCGAGACCGTGGAGTGGTACCGGACCAACGAGGACTGGTGGCGCCCGCTCAAGGAGCGCGCCGCGATCACGGTCACCCGCTGAGGGCCTGCGAACATGAAGGTGCTGGTCACGGGCAGCAACGGCCAACTCGGCTCGGAGCTCGTCGACCTCTACACATCACGCGGTGATGTGGTGCGTGGACTCGACATCCCCGAGATCGACATCACCTCGCAGGACTCGGTCGCGCAGGCGTTCCTGGAGTTCCCACCCGATGTGGTGATCAACTGCGCCGCGTGGACTGCGGTGGATGCCGCTGAGGAGCAGGAGGCTGCAGCACTCGCGGTCAACGGGATCGGACCTGACCTGCTGGCTCGCGCCTGTGCTGCCACCGGCGCGTGGATGGTGCAGATCTCGACGGACTACGTCTTCTCCGGCGGTGCGACGTCCCCCTACGACGAGGACGCTGCGCCGAATCCGCAATCAGCGTATGGGCGAACGAAACTGGTGGGCGAGGAAGCCGTGCGCGACGCCCTGCCCGACGCGCACTACATCGTGCGCACCGCCTGGCTTTACGGCCATCGTGGCCAGAACTTCGTCAAAACGATGCTCCGCTTGGAAGGGGAGCGGGAGACGATCGACGTCGTGGATGACCAGGTGGGACAACCCACCTACGCCCGTGACCTGGCCGCCCAGATCGCACTCCTCGTTGATGCCCGGCCCCCGGCGGGCAACTTCCATGCGACCAACGCGGGCCAGGTGTCCTGGTTCGGGTTCACGCAGGAGATCTTCCGGCTCATCGGTGCCGATCCCGCGCGGGTGATCGCGGTGACGAGTGAGCAATTCGTGCGTCCGGCCCCGCGACCCGCGTACTCGGTGCTGGGGCATCGGAAATGGGAAGAGTTCGGTATCCCCCTCATGCGCCCATGGCAGGACGCGATCGCGGATACCCTTGACGTTCGCATGTAAGTGTCGAGATCAAACGTGCTGGTAGATCCATCGGTTCACCCAGGCGGCGATTTCCGCCAAGGTGTCCTGGTCGACGGAGCCAGTGACGCGGAGGACACGCTGGAGATCTACGACCCGAGGTTGTTGGGTGATCGCAAAAGTCCTGTTCGATAGTCCAGTGGGCCCGCTGAGTTCGACATGGTTGAACCAGCCGCGGTCTGTGCGCGTGCACGGCACCACTAGCGCAATATCCGTGATGAGGTCGTGGAACATCGAGGAAGAGATAACTACTCCCGGGCGAATGCCTGACTGCTCGCGGCCGACTGTTGAGCCGAAGTCAACGAGTATCACGAATCCTGGCTGAAGGGCTTCTTTCACCACCCCTCAAGTCCATCAGCCATCGAGGCGTCCATCGAATGGAATTCCGCCCAGTACTCGTCCCACACCTCCTGTGGAGAATTCCGCATCTGCTGTTTCACCAACTCGATGCGTTGTTGCCACAAGTACTCATCCAGGAGCTTCTCGACGAGGCTCCCGGCGGTGACTCCCTTGGCCGCGGCAACCTCGTTGAGGCGATCCCGTACGGAGCTATCCAATTTGATGGTCGTGGCGGTCATGTGGGGAGTATACAGATCGTATACTGTCCGGGCAACCCTTCTCAGGCCGTCCTAGCCCTTGTCGGCGATGGCGTTGAGCACTGCAGCCACACCGATACCGGGCTCCGGGTCGGTGACCGCGTTGGCGTGCTGGCGCACGGAGTCCGGTGCGTGGCCCATCACGACGCCGAGCCCTGCCCACTTGAGCATCTCGATGTCGTTGATGTAGTCGCCGATCGCAACCGTGCGCGTCGGATCGACACCCTTACGGGCGCAGAGTTCGGCCAGCATCGTGGACTTGTTGACGCCCTTCGGCCCCACGTCCATCCACGCCACATCCGCAACCCCGAACACGACGGAGTGGAAGCCGAGGTGTTCGGCGACGGTGGCGAAGCCCTGCTCGGCATGGCCCTCGCTGCGCACCACGAGGCGGGTGACGGGTTCGGCGAGGATCTCCTCCAGCGGGGCCACCTCGAGGGAGAGTCCGAGCGCGCCGGCTTCGAAGTAATGCGTGGTGCGGAACTCACCGTGCAGGTCCTCGACCGCGAAGACTGCATCGGGGACGAGTGCCATGAGTTGCTCGACGAGGGGTTGCGGGTCGAAGGTGACCGCCTCGACGACCTTGTCCGTCTCGCTGCTGGCGAGGATCGCACCGTTGCTGCACACGATCAGATCGTTGATTCCCGCGCTGCGCGCTACGGGGACGGTGGTGCTGACGCTGCGGCCGGTGGCCAGCGTCACGATCACGCCCGCATCCTGGGCGCGCTGCACGGCCTCGGTGACTTCCGGTCGCACGGCTCCCAGCCAGGTGGTGAGGGTGTCGTCGACGTCGATCGCCACTAATTGCGGCATCCAGTCGATCGGGAGACCTTCGCGGATATCGGGCAGGCCGTGGTTGGAGGAGGTGTTGAGTGTGTAGGGGCGGCCGTACTGACGATCGTTGGTTTCTTCGTTGGCGCCTGCGTTCACAGGGTTGTTCGACCTCCCAGGTAGGGGCGTAGGGCTGGTGGGATGCCGACGGTGCCATCGGCCTGTTGATGGTTCTCCAGGAGAGCGACGATCATCCGCGGCATTGCGCACAACGTCCCGTTGAGGGTGGCAAGCGGGCGGGTGGCGTCGCCGTCGCGCATACGGATCTTCAGGCGTCGGGCCTGGAACTCCGTGGTGTTCGAGGTGGAGGTGACCTCGCGGTAGGCGTCCTGGGTGGGGATCCATGCCTCGATGTCGAACTTGCGCGCGGCGCTCGATCCGAGATCGC
>Ga0194132_10012062_pt1 | contig 10885 bp, 6 predicted proteins | sample TA2KigOf80mmetaG_FD_148612 | JGI IMG/M metagenome (GOLD analysis project Ga0194132, IMG submission 148612) | Freshwater microbial communities from Lake Tanganyika, Tanzania - TA2015054 Kigoma Offshore 80m | ecosystem: Environmental > Aquatic > Freshwater > Lake | place: Tanzania: Lake Tanganyika... | reverse complement strand
GCCGTGGCATCGAGGGCGGCGAGGCGCCCAGCTGGTCAGGCGCGACGACTGAGAATACCGGCAGTATGTGAAGGAGGAGCAACGCCGCCAGCCCGGGGCCCCGCCACGCGGACTGTGCGTGGTGGGGTGGAGACGGGATGCATCGCCGGCCGAATGCAGGCCCCATTTATGAGACGGCTTCCACAGCCTTGATGATCTCGTCGATCGATTCCGGCTCGTCGAGCGACCGGCCGACCGAAAGACGCGCGCACATCCGGCGGTACAGCTCGGAAGACGCCATCAGCTCGTCGTGCGTGCCCTGCGCGATCAGGCGGCCCTCGTGCAGCACGAGGATCCGGCTGGCGTCCCGGATGGTTGAGAGCCGGTGCGCGATGACGATCGTCGTGCGGCCCTCCCGCATCGTGCGCAGCGCGTCGAAGACGGCTTCTTCGGAGATGGCGTCCAGCGCGGACGTCGGCTCGTCGAGGATCAGGATCGGCGCCCGTTTGAGCAGCGCGCGCGCCAGGCCCAGGCGCTGACGCTCGCCGCCCGACAGCGACGCCCCCGCTTCGGCGACCGGCGTGTCGTAGCCCTGCGGCAGGCGCTCGACGAACGGCGCGACGTGGGCCGCCTTCGCCGCGGCCCGCATCTCGTCCTCGGTCGCGTCCGGACGCCCGTAGCGGATGTTGTCGCCGATCGTGCCGCCGAACAGCACCGCCTCCTGCGGCACCAGCGCAATCTGCCTGCGCAGCGACCGCAGGTCGTAGCGCGAGACGTCGACGCCGTCGACGAGCACGCGGCCGCTCGTCGGCGAGAAGAAGCGCGGGATCAGGTTGACGATCGTGGTCTTGCCCGCGCCGGTCAGCCCGACCAGTGCGACCATCTCGCCCGGCTTCGCCGTGAAGCTCACGTCCGCGAGCACCGTGCGCGACGCGTCGTACGCGAAGCCGACGTGGTCGAACGCGATCTCGCCCCTGACCGCGCCCGCGTCGATGGCTGCTGGCTCGTCAAACGGCTCCGGCGCGAGCGCCAGGATCTCCCGCACCCGCCGCACGCTGACGAGTGCGTGCTGCAGCGACCCGGTCGTGTGCGCGATCGCGCTGAGCGGGTTGTAGACGGCGGCCAGGTACGCGGTCACGACCAGCAGGGCGCCGACGGTCAGCGTGCCGTCGAGCACGTGCAGGCCGCCGACCGTCAGCACGAGCGCGGTGCCGGCCAGCGTGATCACCGTCACGCAGACCGAGAACAGCGACTCCTGCCACGTCAGCCGCAGCCGCGCCTGCATCGTCTCAGTGCCGACGCCGACGAAGCGGTCCAGTTCCTGCCGCTCGCGCGTGAAGCTCTTGACCGCCGCGATGGACGACAGGATCTCGAACGCCCGCTCGACCAGCGACGACTCGCGTTCCTTGACGCGCTCGGCGCGGTGCGTCATCCGGCGCGAGTAGTAGCGCAGGCTGAGATAGAGGAACGGCGCGACGGCCAGCGAGAGGAGCGCCAGCGTCGTGTCCAGCCGCAGCAGGATCGTGAACATGACCGCCAGGTTCAGCGCGGCCATCGTCAGCGGGAACGCGCCGCCGATGATCAGGTCGTTGACGCAGTAGGCGTCCGCGTCAAGGCGGTACACCGAGTCCGCCGTTCGCGCGCGGATGTGGTGATCGAGCGGGAGCGCCTGCAGGTGGGCGAGCAGCCGCGCCCGCAGGTCGTAGACCACCCGCTGGCCCATCTCGACCTGGAGCTGCGTGTGTGCCGCGCGCGCGAGCTCGGTCAGCACCTGCACCAGCATCCCCGCCACGACGATGGTGATGAGCACGGCCGCCGCGCCCGCGGCGACGGCGGGCGCGAGCAGTGCGGCGACGGGGCCGGGCAGCGGGTGCGAGCCGAGCACGCTGTCCACGACGAGCTTCAGCGGCCACGGCGCCAGCGCGGCGAGGCCGATCTCGACGAGCGACAGCAGCACGGCGACGGCGACCTTGACCCGGTAGGGCCGAAGGTGCGGGAGGCTCCAGGCGAACAGTGACACGGGCGGTCTCTTACGCACCTGGCGCGGGCTGGAGGTCCGTGGGCCCGGTGGGCGTCGACGCCGGCGCCGCGGGCGCGCCGAGCGGCATCAGCCGGGCGTCGTGCGTCACCCGGGCCAGTGCCCGGTCGAACACGGCCGAGGTGCGGGCCGACTGCCAGGCGGCCCGGGCCGCCAGCACATCCACCGCAAAGACGACCGACGCGACGAGCGACAGCGTGGCCGGGAACTCCAGCCGGGCTGCCGTGCGCGCCACGAGCGCCAGCAGCACGGCGAACATCAGGCCACGACCCAGGCCCACGAAGCTCGGCCGGAGGCTCGTGGAGACGCGCAGCAGGCACCGGCCCTGGGCATGTTCCTCGACGAGCGTCCTCACGTGCAGCCAGCCCCAACGGCCGATCGTCAGGCGCAGGTCACGGCCGCTGTGCCAGCCGTCGCCGATATCCACGAGCTGGGTCGGCCGCGACGCCCGCAGCACGCCGACCAGCTCCGAGAGCACGGCCGTCTGCGCGATCCACGTCTCGCTCCAGAAGGTCCGCTCGCGTTCGCGTCCGCGGAACAGGCTCACCGCGGCCCACGCGTCCCGCCACGTCGGCACCGGCATGTTCCACGGCAACCGCGTGACGTGCGACGTGGTGACCTGCGGCGAGAGCGCCATGCCGCGGATCTGGCCGCGCAGGCGCGCGATCGGCTGCAGCAGGTGCAGCCACGCGATGAGGGCGCGGTAGCGGCGGCGCGTCTGCGCGGGTGTCCGCCCATCGAGCGGTGCCAGCCCCGAGAGGTCGGACCTCAGCGCGAACACGACGCACCGGCCGATGGTCGTGCCCCAGCCGGCCAGGCCGAAGAGCGCCGCGAGCAGCCCGACCTGCACGCCGTCGGCGGCGAAGGCGCCGCCGATCACGAGCACCGCCGTACTGACGAGCATCCAGACGGGCGAGTGCGGCAGGAACTGGAGCGGGTTCGTGTTGGTCGAGTAGACCGAGGGGAATGCCGCCGTGCCCCACACGCCCGTGTCGACGCTGCGCGTCGTCAGCGACCGGACGAACGGCAGGTGGCTGTAGATGTGCCCGTGCCACAGCATCTGCCCGTTGACGAACTTTTCGGGGTGGTGTGCCGCGAGCCAGGTCTCGCCCTCGCCGTAGCCGACCTGCTGGCGCCAGTAGGCCTTCACCGTCGAGCGGTGGTGATGCCAGACGAGCGCCGACGGCGAGAAGCCGATCTTCCGGCCGCGACCGTGCAGCCGCCAGCACACGTCCACGTCGTCGCCGGCGCGCAGATAGACGGGGTTGAAGCCGTCGATCGCCAGCAGCGCCTCGCGGCGGAATGCCATGTTGCAGCCCGGCACGTGCTCCGCGAGCCGGTCGTCGAACAGCACCTGCGTGGGTCCGCCAGGCGCCCGCGCGACGGCCTGTGCCACCCACGGATCGTCAGCCGGCACGACGTTCCGACCGCCCGAGCCGGCGAGGTCGGTGCCGACCATCGGTTGCACGAGGTAGGTGAGCCAGTCCTCGTCGACGCGCACGTCCGCGTCCGTGTACGCCACGATCTCGCCGGTGGCGTGCGCGAGGCCCACGTTTCTCGCCGCGCTCAGCCCGCCGTTCGGAATCTCGATGACCCGCAGCGCCGGCCACAGCTCCGCGTGGCCCTTCGCGATCTTGCCGGTGCCGTCACGCGAGCCGTCGTTGATGACGATGACCTCGAAGTCGGGATACGTCAGCTCCGCGAGCGACCGCAGGCAGCCGTCGATCGTGTCCGCGGCGTTGTAGGCGCACACGACCACCGAGACCTTCGGCCACCTCGCGCGGACATCGTCGGAGAACGGTGCCTCGCGGAAGGCGGCGCTGACGGTCGCGAGCGCGGGCTTCGGCGCGCGGTCCTTGTCGACCAGGCCGAACGCCCAGTCCGACACCGTCTCGCCGCCGCGCCACCATTCGTCCGTCCACGCGTAGGCGACGGCGCCGCACAGCCCCTCCGCGAACGCCGTGCGGATGTGCTGGGCCGTGATGCGCGCCTGCCCGTTGAGCCCTTCGCGGATGCTGTCGGCGCCCGCCTCGGCAAGCAGCAGCGGCTTGTTGCCGGCGAGGTGCTGGAGTCGCGCCAGATACGCCTTGAGTTGCGATTCCCGGTGCAGGTAGACGTTGAACGCGCAGACGTCGAAGGCGTCCGTGTCCAGGAACTCGGTCGGCGGGAAGTTGACGTAGGTCAGGAGGCTCGCCGGCGACGCCGCCTTGACCTCGTCGTAGAGGTCGCGCAGGAACCGCTCCACACGGGCCGCGCCGTGCCAGCGGACGACGGCCGGCGGAATCTCGTTGCCCAGCGCGAAGAGCAGCGCCGCCGGGTGGGCGCCGAGCCGGCGCACCGCTTCGGCCGCCTCGCGGCGGATCGCGCGGGCGGCATCCCGCCGTTCGAGGAACGCCACGTGCTGCGTCCACGGTAGCCCGACCAGGACCTTCAGCCCGGCGCCCGCGGCTTCCTCCATCACGGCCTCGGTGGGCGGCGTGTAGACGCGGACCGTGTTGAAGCCGTTGACCGCCATCTGGCGGAAGTCCGCGCGCACGCGGTCGATGGCGGGGAACTGGTGGCCGGCGTCGTCCGGAGCGAACGTGCCGTAGGTGACGCCCCTGGCCAGGAACCGCTGGCCTGCGACCCGGAAGAACTTGCCGTCGATGCGCGCAGCGGTGTCAGTCATCTCGGAAAGAATGACGCGATGCCCGCCCGGTCCCATGCCGGGATAATCCGTGTAAGCAATTGCATCCGAATGGGTTAGCTGCATTGTCCGGCCGGGCACAGGCCCGGTCAAATGCAAGCCCCCTGCCGCGTGATGGCGGCCCGCCCTACTTATCGGCTGGTCCGGCTGGTTTCCCGTCGATCGGCGTGCCGGACGCCTGATCGAGCAGCTTGGGCAGGTCCCCTCCGGCGGACGGCGCCAGCACGCCGGCCTTCACGTAGGTCAGCAGCTTCTCGCGCGTGTCGGCGATGTCGAGGTTGCGCATCGTGAGCTGGCCGATGCGGTCCTGTGGCGAGAACATCGACTCGCCTTTCTCCATCGTGAGCCGCTCGGGCTTGTAGGTGAGGTTCGGGCTCTCGGTGTTGAGCAGCGAGTAGTCGTTCCCGCGGCGGAGTTCGACAGTGACCTCGCCGGTGACGGCGCGCGCGATCCAGCGCTGGGCGGATTCGCGGAGCATCATCGCCTGCGAATCGAACCAGCGGCCCTGATAGAGCAGCCGGCCCAGGCGACGGCCGTTCTCGCGGTACTGCTCGATGGTGTCTTCGTTGTGGATGCCGGTGACGAGCCGCTCGTAGCCGATGAAGAGGAGCGCCATGCCGGGCGCCTCGTAGATGCCGCGGCTCTTGGCCTCGATGATGCGGTTCTCGATCTGGTCGCTCATGCCGAGGCCGTGGCGTCCGCCGACGCGGTTCGCTTCGAGCATCAGCTCCACCGGATCGTTGAACGTCATGCCGTTCAGAGCGACGGGCGTACCTTCCTCGAAGCGGATGCTGACCGTCTCCGGCGCGACCGCGACCTCGGGCTTCCACGAGGCGACGCCCATGATGGGCTCCACGATCTTGATCCCCGAGTTCAGGTGTTCCAGGTCCTTGGCTTCATGCGTCGCGCCGAGGATGTTCGAGTCGGTCGAGTAGGCCTTCTCGACGCTCATCTTGTAGCCGAAGCCGGCCTTGTTCATGTACTCGGACATCTCCTTGCGGCCGCCGAGTTCATTGATGAACGCCTGATCGAGCCAGGGCTTGTAGATGCGCAGGTTCGGATTGGCCAGCAGGCCGTAGCGGTAGAAGCGCTCGATGTCGTTGCCCTTGAACGTGCTGCCGTCGCCCCAGATGTGGACGTCGTCCTGCTTCATCGCGACGACGAGCATCGTACCGGTCACGGCGCGGCCGATGGGGGTCGTGTTGAAATAGGGCACGCCGGCCGTCGTGATATGGAAGGCACCGCATTGCAGCGCGGCGATCCCCTCCGCGACGAGCTGCGCGCGGCAGTCCACGAGGCGCGCTTCTTCCGCGCCGTATTCCTTCGCGCGGCGGGGAATGTCGTCGTAGTCCGTCTCGTCCGGCTGACCGAGATTCGCCGTGTAGGCGTAGGGGATCGCACCCTTCGCGCGCATCCAGTGCAGCGCGGCGCTCGTATCGAGTCCGCCGGAGAACGCGATGCCGACCTTCTGGCCGGCCGGGACACTCTGAAGGATCGTGGACATGCGGTCTTCCGAGGATATCAAAGGCGGGCGTCCGCCCGCCCGTGGTGCGCCTGCGGCCTAGCCCGGGGGCCAGGTCAGACCGCGGCCCGCGAGCAGGTGCAGGTGGATGTGAAAGACCGTCTGCCCCGCGTCGGCGTTGCAGTTCATCACGGTGCGGAAGCCGCGGTCGGCGTATTCGTGAGCCTGTGCGATGGCCGCTGCCGTGCGGTGCATCGACCCGACGAGCGCGTCATCGCCTGGGCCCAGATCGCTCAGCGTGGCGATGTGCCGGCGCGGAATCACCAGCACGTGCAGCGGCGCCTGAGGGTTGATGTCCGCGAACGCGACGAGCGTGTCGTCCTGATGAACGATCGTGGCCGGGATGGTGCCCGCGGCAATCTTGCAGAAGAGGCACGAGGACATAGGCTATCCAGTATTGCGCATGCCGGCGGCCACGCCGTTGATCGTCGCCAGCAGCGCCGCCGTCACGCGCTCGTCCGCGCCGCTCCGGGCTCGGCGGAGCAGCTCGATCTGCACGAGGTTGATCGGGTCGACATAGGGGTTCCGCACGTCGATGGATCGGCGCAGCACGGGGTTGGACTCCAGCAGCGTCGCCGACCCGGTGACCTCGAGCACGGCGGCAATCGCGCGATCGAGCCGCTGACGCATCTCCGCCCCGAGCGGCTGCAGGTCCGGCGGCACCAGGCGGCGGTCGTACTCGGCGGCAATCTGCCGGTCGGCCTTCGCGAGCACCATCTCGGTGAGGTCCATGGCGCTGCGGAAGTGCGTCCACTCGCGGTACATCCGGCGAATCTCGTCGCGATGCCCTGCGGCGAAGGCCTCCTCGAGGGCATCTTCCAGCCCCAGCCACGCGCCGAGCATCAGGCGGGTCTGCGTCCAGGCGAACTGCCATGGAATGGCGCGCAGCCCCGCCACGCCCGGCGCCTGGGCGCGCCGAGCGGGACGGCTGCCGATGTTCAGCTGCGCCAGTTCGGCTTCCGGCGTTGCCGCGCGGAAGTACTCCCCGAACCGTGGGTGCTCGTAGACGACCTGCCGGTACGTGCGGCACGCCCGCTCGCGCAGCGCGTCCATGCGGGCGCGCCACGGGGCGGGCGCCGGCTGCTCGGGCGTGAGCCAGGCTTCGAGCGTGCCGCTCGTATAGACCTCCAGCGTACGGAGCGCGATCTCCGGCAGGCCGAAGAGGGCCTGGATCATCTCGCCCTGCTCGGTGACGCGCAGCGTGCCGTCGATGGATCCGGCCGGCTGTGAGCGGATCGCGAGGTGCGTCGGCCCGCCGCCACGGCCCACCGTGCCGCCGCGGCCGTGGAAGAGCGTCACCTTGACGCCGTGCCGTCCGCACGCCGCGACGATGGCTTCCTGGGCACGATAGAGATCCCAGTTGGCGGCCACGCGGCCCACGTCCTTGGCCGAGTCCGAGTAGCCGACCATGACCTCGATGCGGCCCTCGATGCGCTGCCGGTGGACGGGAACCCCGAGCAACTGGTCGACGATCGCGCCGGCGTGCCCGAGGTCCCGCGACGTTTCAAAGAGCGGCACGCTCCGGAGCGGCACGCGGACGCCGCAGGCCTTCTGCAGCAGCTCGACGGCCAGCACGTCGGAGGCCCGGCTGGTCATCGTGATGACGTACGCACCGAGCGACGCCGGCGGGATGCGCGCGATACTCCGGAAGGTTTCCAGCGTGTCGAGCACCTCCGGAGAGGCGTCGAGCCTTTCGGGGATCAGCGGCCGGGGGCTCGTCAGCTCGCGTTCGAGGAAGGTTAGGCGCGTGGCTTCGTCCCAGTCACGGTACGGGCCGAGGCCGAGCGCGCTGGTGATCGCGCTCAGCGCGTCGGTGTGCCGGGCCGATTCCTGGCGCATGTCCAGCCGGGCGAGCGTCAGGCCGAAGGCGGCCAGCCGCCGGCGCAGATCGACCAGCCGACCGTCGGCGATCGCGCCCTGGCCCGTCTCGCGCAGGGAGGCGTCACAGAGCGCCAGGGGCTCGTCAAGCTCCCGCGGGTCCAGATAGGCGTCTGCCGGCGGCGGAGTGTCGGTGGTGACGGCCGACTCGATCCAGGCGCGCGTGGCGGCCAGGCGCGCGCGCACCCCGCGCAGCAGGGCCCGATACGGCTCCCGCTCGCCGTTCGTCCGCGCCCGCAGGGCGGCGTTGGCGGCCGTGACGGAGAGCTCGCCCCGCAGGGCATCCACTTCGCGCAGGTAGAGGTCGGCGGCCATCCAGCGTGCGAGCAGGCACGCCTGCCGGGTGACGTCCGGCGTCACGAAGGGGTTGCCGTCGCGGTCGCCGCCGATCCACGACCCGAATCGCACCGGAGCGACCTCGATCGGCAGGCCGCGGCCTGTGGCTGCGGTCAACGCGCGGTCCACGACGCGGAGGTACTTGGGCAGGGCCTGCCAGAGGCTCTGCTCGAAAACGACCAGGCCGCCGCGCACTTCGTCGAGCGGCGAGGGGCGCGTGGGCCGCACTTCGTCGGTGCCCCAGGCGGTCATGATCTCGCGCGCCAGCGCGCTCACGATGCCCTCGTGATCGGGGTCGGCCGGGTCGGTGTGGTCGCGCGTGTCGAGGAGCGCCGCGATCCGGTTGTGCTTCTCGACGAGCGTCCGTCGCGAGACTTCGGTCGGGTGCGCGGTCAGGACCAGCTCGATCCGCAGCCCGCAGACGGCCTCGTGCAGCCGCTCGGGCGTCAGACCACCCGCCGTCAGGTGCTGGAAGGCCTCCTCGCACGAACCCCGCTGCGGTGCGCCGCCGCGGCGGTGTTCACGCCGCCGCCGCCCCCGGTGATGCTGTTCGGCGATGTTGGCCAGGGTCAGGAAGTGCGCGAAGGCCCGGGCGACGGGCAGAGCGGAATCGACGGGCAGGTCGGCGAGCATGGCCGCGAGGCGTTCGAATTCGTCGGTGCCGCCGGCCCGGGCCGCCTTGGCGCTGGCGCGGACGCGCTCGACCGTGTCGAGCAGCGTTCCGTCGCCCTGGAGCTTCAGCGTGTCGCCCAGCAGGCCGCCCAGCAGGCGGACGTCATCCCTGAGCGGCTTGTGCGGGTCGACCGGCATGCCCCATCGTCTCACGCAGCCGAAGCCGCGCCATCGACACTGCTGTCGACGGGCGGTTTCCGCCGGGTGACGACGGCCGTCCGCGCGATGCCTTCGATGTCGTCGCGCACGCGGACCACGGTGAATCCAGGCCACGTCTCGACCAGCCGCCGGACGTCGGCCTCCTGGCCGTAGCCGAACTCCATCACGAGCCAGCCGCCGGCAACGAGCGTCGCGGCCGCCGTGCGCAGCACCGCGTCCAGGTCGCGGAGACCCGTGTTGCCCCCGAAGAGCGCGACGTCCGGTTCATGCCGGACGGCATGCGAGAGCGCCGGCCTGGCGCCCGCCTTCACGTACGGCGGGTTGGCGAGGATTAGGTCGAAGGGCCCTTCAATGCCGTCCAGGTACGACGTCTCGACGAACGTCACGCGGTCGGCCACGCCGAGCCGTTCGGCATTGCGCCGCGCGACCACGAGCGCATCGGCGGAGATGTCGCTCGCCACGATCCGCGCGCCGGGCACTGTGTGGGCCACCGACACGGCGATGCAGCCGCTGCCCGTGCCGACCTCGGCCACGCGCCAGCCGGGGTGTGCCGTCAGCAGGCCGACGGCCTCCTCGACGATGAGCTCGGTGCAGGGTCTTGGGATCAGCACGGCCGGAGTGACGGCGAACTCGAGCCCCCAGAACTCGCGCACGCCCACGATGTAGGCGCTCGGCTCGTGCGCGGCCCGGCGATCGATCCACGCCGTGAAGCCCGGCTCGAGGCCGGCGGGCACGGGGGTGCGCAACTCGGTGAGGAGCCGGCCGCGGTCCCACCCCAGGATGCGGCAGGCGAAGAAGTCGGCGTCGACCCTGGCTTCCTCGGGCGCAATGCCGGCGGCCGCCAGCCGCGCACGAGCCGCGGCCAGGGCCTCCTGCAGCGTCAATTGACGGCCGTCGCTTCCTTGAGTTTCTCGGCGTTGTAGAAGGAGATGACCTGATCCACCAGCTCGGCTAGGTCGCCCTCCATCACGCCCGAGAGCTGATGCGTGGTGAAGTTGATGCGGTGGTCGGTGATGCGGCTCTGCGGATAGTTGTAGGTCCGGATCTTCTCGGAGCGCTCGCCCGTCCCTACCTGGCTCTTGCGGTCCTTGGCGATGGCGTCCTGCTGCTTGCGCATCTCCATCTCATAGAGCCGCGCGCGGAGCACCTTCATCGCCTTCGCGCGGTTCTTGATCTGCGACTTCTCGTCCTGCTGCGAGACGACGACGCCGGTCGGGATGTGCGTCAGGCGCACGGCCGAGTACGTAGTGTTGACGCTCTGGCCACCGGGGCCGCTCGAGCAGAACGTGTCGACGCGCAGGTCCTTCTCGTTGATCTGGATGTCCACTTCCTCGGCTTCCGGCAGCACGGCCACCGTGGCCGTCGAGGTGTGGATGCGCCCGGCCGCCTCGGTGGCGGGTACGCGCTGCACGCGGTGCACGCCGCTCTCGTACTTGAGCCGGCTGTACACGCCGCGTCCGGAGATGTTGGCGATGACTTCCTTGAGGCCGCCCGCCGGACTGTCGCTGGTCGACATCACCTCGAGCTTCCAGCCCTGGCTTTCGCAGTAGCGGGAGTACATCCGGAAGAGGTCCGCCGCGAATAGGGCCGCCTCGTCGCCACCGGTACCGGCGCG
>Ga0194132_10012060_pt1 | contig 10885 bp, 10 predicted proteins | sample TA2KigOf80mmetaG_FD_148612 | JGI IMG/M metagenome (GOLD analysis project Ga0194132, IMG submission 148612) | Freshwater microbial communities from Lake Tanganyika, Tanzania - TA2015054 Kigoma Offshore 80m | ecosystem: Environmental > Aquatic > Freshwater > Lake | place: Tanzania: Lake... | reverse complement strand
TCGGCTGTGCCATCCTCAATCGCATGATCCATCTGGCAAAACCGGAATCTTACAAAAGCGTGCGTACCCCCTGAGGAATGGAAGATAGGGGAGACCATGACCTCACGCAGATTCATGCAACAACGCCGAATGAAACTATGAACGCTTCTTACCCAAAGATTCTTCTCGGGTTTGTTTTCTTTTTCGTAACTCACTCCTACGGACAGTACGAGTTGAAGCCGGGGAGGGATTATGTTCCGGGCGAGGTAATCGTTGTGCTCAAACCAACATCCGAAAAGGGGGTGGACCTGAAGAGAGAAATCGGTGGGGCCGTCAAAACGGGCCTCCAGTCCCTGGATGGGCTCATCCACCGCGAGCGGGTTTCGGAGCTTATAGAGTCTTCCGTGAAGGATATCAGCGAAGTTGCGGCGAGGAGGTATACCCTGAAGGTTCCAGAAGGATGACTGCCCCTAGTCAGCGGTGCGATGATGAAGGTCTTCAGATGGGCATTGAGTTCATCTGGTGAAACCACCACGCAAGGACGGGTCTTCTGAATCTCATCGCCACGTGTTGGGTTCAGGCTGACCAAGTATATATCCCCACGCTGGACGACCTCTGCCATCACCATTCCCATTCTTTTTCATCAAAGCGGGTGGAAGCAGGTGGATCAACCAAGAAGTCTCCGCCTTTTTGACATGCCTCCTTGGCAGCATCACTCCATCCAGCGCGAGGACGATTGGCGCTTTCGATTACGATCGCTCGATCTTGCACCCTTAACTCCACCTCGTCCGCCAAGCCGGCCTGAAGGATAAGGGGCTTGGGCAGGCGAACCCCCCGCGAATTGCCGATCCGAACCAACCGAGCTTTCATGGTATAACCCCTTTGCCTGGTAGAGGTTCATGTAATTACGTTATAGTTTCATACGGAACACCTTGTCAAACCAGGAAAGGGTTGTGCCCGGGTGCGGACCACGATCCGGCCAGCCTAGCGTGGGGATGATAGGGACCCCCTTACAGGTATCCATCGGACCCTGTCAGCCCGAGAAAACGGGGCAAATAGGTCCCTTGTTGCTATATTATTGCCGGGCATTGCCGCTCCTTCAGGCCAAGGTAAATACATGGATAGCCTTCAGGTTGATTCCCAGTTGCTCCAGCGCTACGACCGGCCCGGCCCCCGGTACACCTCCTATCCGACCGCCGTGGAGTTCCACGAAGGATTCGGGGCGGCCCAGTACGCGGCCTGCCTGCGCTCCCTGCCGCTGGACCAGGGGCTTTCCCTGTATCTGCACCTGCCCTTCTGCGAGCACCGCTGCAACTTCTGCGGCTGCCATGTGGTCATCACCCCCAAGCGGGAGGTGGCGGGGCGCTACCTGGAGTACCTGGAGCGGGAGATGGACCTGGTCTGCGGCCACCTGGCCTCCCGGCCCAAGGTCATCCAGTACCACTGGGGCGGGGGCACTCCCACCTACTACGCCCCGGACCAGATCCGCCAGTTGCACGCCCTGGTCCAGGCCCGCTTCGCCATCGAGCCGGGCGCCGAGGTGGCCATCGAGGTGGACCCCCGGGTGACCACCCGCGAGCACATCGACGCCCTTTTGGAGGTGGGCTTCAACCGCCTGAGCATGGGGGTGCAGGATTTCACCCCCGAGGTGCAGGAGGCCATCGACCGCAACCAGGATGAAGCTTCCACCCGCCAGTTGTACAGCTACTGCCGGCAACTGGGCTTCAACTCCATCAACCTGGACCTGATCTACGGCCTGCCCAAACAGACCCCCGAGGGTTTTGCCCGCAATCTGGAGATTGTGCTCGAACTGCGGCCCGACCGGGTGGCCCTCTACTCCTACGCCCACGTACCCTGGATCAGGGGCCACCAGAAATACATCGAGGTGGAGGCCCTGCCCCCGCGCGAGATGAAGTTCGCCCTCTTCCTCCAGGCTAGGCGCGCCTTTCTCGAAGCCGGCTACCAGCAGATCGGCATGGACCACTTCGCCCTGCCCACCGACGAGTTGAGCCAGGCCCTGGGCCAGCGCCGGTTGCGCCGCAACTTCATGGGCTACACGGTGCAGCGCTCCCCGCAGATGATGGGCCTGGGCATCTCGGCCATCGGCCAGCTCTCGGGGGCCTACGTGCAGAACCAGAAGAAGCTGAGCACCTACTACGAGTCCATCGAGGCGGGAAGGCTGCCGGTGGAGCGGGGCTATGCCCTCAGTCAGGACGACCAGGCGCGCCAGCACGTCATCGCCGAATTGATGTGCAACCTGTATCTCGACTTCGCCGAGGTGGAGGCCCGCTTTGGGATCAATTTCGGCGAGTACTTTGCCCGCGAATTGGTGGAGTTGGAGGCCGGCCCGGCTGCCGACGGCTTCGCCCGCCTGGGGCCGGGGTTTATCGAGGTGACTGGGCTGGGCCAACTCTTCGTCCGCAACACCTGTATGCTCTTTGACCGCCACCTGCGCGAGAAGCCGCCGGCCAAACCGCAGTTCTCGCGCACGGTCTAGCCCGTGCTGCGGGCCCTGGCCCTGCTCTGCGCGGGGGCGCTGGCCGCCCAGGCCCAGGAGTCCGCCCTCTCCCTCGAAGAGCTGTGGCATCTGGCCCGGCAGCGCCATCTGGGGCTGGCCCAGCAGGACCTGCTCCGCCAGCAGGCCGTGCAGGAACTGGCCGTCCACGAGGCCGAGGCCCGGCCCCTGGTCTCGGCCCAGGCCGGGTACGGGTACACCTCACAGGTGGCCCGCCTGCCTTTTGAACTCCCCGGCATCGGCCGCCCCGCCGCCGGCACCCGCAACCGCTACGAGGCGGCCCTGGTGGTCGAGCAGCCCCTGTACACCGGGGGCCGCCTGGGCCAGCAGAGCGAGGCCGCCCTCCAGCTGTTGCGCGCCCAGGAAGCCGGCCAGCAGGTGGCCCTGGAGCAGGTGCTGCTCCAGGTGGGCCAGCTCTACTACCAACTCCAGCTCAATCACACCCAGCAGGAGATCCTCGCCCAGGCCCAGGCCAGGGCCGGGTTGCACCTGGGGCGGGCCCGCGCCCTGCTGGCGGGTGGGCAGGGCACCCCCTTCGACACCTTGGAGGTGGCCAACCGCCTCCTCCAACTCCACACCCAGGCCGCGGAGCTGACCGCTCTGGAGGAGGTCCTGCGCCTGCGCCTGGGCCGGCTGCTGGACCTGGACCCACCCCCGGCCCTGGCCGCCGACTCCTCCCCGACCCCTGCCCCCCTGGATTCCCTGGAACTGTTGCAGGAGGCGGCCCTGCGCCGCCCCGAACTGCGCCGGCTGGCCGCCCTGCGCCAGGCCCAGGCGCGCCGCGAGGCCGCCCTGGAGGCCCTCGGCCGGCCCCAGGTCTACGCCAATGCCTCCTACCGCTACGGCCGGCCGGGGGTGGATTTCTTCAAGGACGACTGGATGGGCTACTACACCGTGGGCCTCAATGCCCGCTGGCCCTTGTGGGACTGGGGCCGGGACCAGGGCCGGGCGCGGCAGGCGGGCCTGGAAGGCCGGCGTTTGGAGGTGCAGGAGCGGCAGGTGCGGCAGGAGTTCCGCCAGCAGGTGGCCGAGTTGTGCGCCCAGTTGCGCAGCGCCGCGGAACAGGCGCGGCTGCAGGAGCAGTTGGTGGCCCAGGAGCGGGAGCGGGAAGGGCTGGTGGGGCATAGCTACATCCAGGGCCAGGCCACCTCCCTGGACCTGAGTGCGGCCGAGAGTGCCCTGACCGCCGCCCAACTATCCCTGCAACAGAGCCGCATCCAGTGGCGGCAGTTGCGCCTGCAACTTGATTTTGCCACCGGGGCGGTCCACCTGGAGGAGGAATAGAATGAGGGCGACCTTGTGTCTCTTGGCCCTGCTGGGCTGCCAGAAACAGGAAGGGCCGGCCACCTACACCGGGGTGCTCGAAGGCCGCAGCACCCGGGTCCCGGCCCTGGTGGGGGGAAGGCTGCTGGAGGTGCGGGTGGAGGAGGGGGATCCGGTGGCAGTGGGGGACACCCTCGCCCTGGTGGACACCCTCGAACTGGCCATCCAGACCCGACAGGTGGAGGCGGCCCGCGCCGAACTGGCCGTGCAGCGGGAACTCGCCGCCACCGCGATGGAACGGGCGGCCCTGGACCTGGGATACGCCGAGGAGAAGGCCGGCCGCATCCGCGCCCTGGCCCAGGACCAGGCCCTGCCCCGGCAGAGCGCCGATGACCTGGGCCATCAGGTGGACCTGGCCCGCTCCGCCCGCCAGAGCGCCGGGCAGCAACTGCAACTCCTGGCGGCCAAGGAAAATCAACTCTTGGTCCAGTTGGAAATGATCCGCAAGAAGGAGGCCGACGCGGTGGTGCTGGCCCCCTCGGCCGGGGTGGTGGCCAGCCGCTACTGCGAGCCGGGGGAGGCGGTGCTGCCCATGCAGGCGGTGGTGGAGTTGCTCCAGGTGGCGCAACTGGAGGTGCGGATCTACGTCCCCCAAGCGCAACTGCCCCAGGTGCGGTACGGCCAGCAGGTGCAACTGCGGGTGGACGGGGTGGCCGAGCCCATTGCCGGCCAGGTGAGCTGGGTCAGCGAGAAGGCGGAGTTCACCCCCAAGACCGTCCTCACCCCCGAGACCAGGGCCGCCCTGGTCTATGCGGTCAAGGTGCGGGTGGACAACCCCGAGGGGGCGCTCAAACACGGCATGCCCGCGGAGGTCTGGTGGTGAGTCCGGCCCTCCGGCTCGAAGCCTGCGCCAAGCGCCATGGCCGGGTGGAGGCGCTGCGGGGGGTGTCGCTGGAGGTGCAGGGGGGGGAACTCTTCGGGCTGATCGGCCCGGACGGGGCGGGCAAGACCACCCTGATGCGCCTGGTCTGCACCCTCCTGGAGCCGGATGCGGGGAAGGTGGTGGTGCTGGGCCGGGACGCGGGAAAGGACCGGGCCGCCATCCGCGCCCGGCTGGGGTACATGCCCCAGCGTTTCTCCCTCTATCCCGACCTGTCGGTGGAGCAGAACCTGCGCTTCTTTGCCGATCTCTTTGAGGTGCCCACCTCCGAGCAGGGACCGCGCCTGGAGCGGCTCTACGCCTTCTCGCGCCTGGAGCCCTTCAAGACACGCAAGGCCGGCGCCCTCTCCGGGGGCATGAAGCAGAAGCTGGCCCTCTCCTGCGCCCTGATCCACACCCCCGAGCTTTTGGTCCTCGACGAGCCCACCTTTGGGGTGGATCCGGTCTCGCGTCAGGAATTCTGGCAGATCCTGGCCGCCCTGCACCGGGAGGGGGTGAGTATCCTGGTCTCCACCGCGTACATGGAAGAGGCCGACCTGTGCCAGCGGGTGGCCCTGATGCACCAGGGGCTGATCAGGGCGATGGGCACACCCGCCCAGGTGCGGGCCACCTTCCCCTACCCGCTTTACCGGGTCAGGGGAGAGGACCTGACTGCCCTCCAGGATTTTTTTCGCGGCCTGCCCTTGGTCCGCGACACCCAGACCTTTGGCGACTGCCTGCACGTCAGTTTCGCGCAGGACCCGGCCCCGGCCGACTGGGAGGGGTGGAAAGTCCAGTCCGCCGGCCGCCTGCGGCAGTGGGAGGTGCAGCCCCCCAGCATGGAGGACGTGTTCATGGAACTGGCCGGGGAAAAGGGATGAGCGCCCTGAGGACCGAGGCGCTGAGCCGGCACTTCGGCCGCTTTCTCGCCGTGGACCAGGTGAGCATCGAGGTTGCCCCAGGGGAGATCTTCGGCTTCCTGGGGGCCAACGGGGCGGGCAAGACCACGGTGATCCGCATGCTCTGCGGTCTCTTGCGGCCCACAGGGGGAAAGGCGTGGGTGGCGGGCCTGGACGTGTACCGGCAGAGCGAGGAGATCAAGCGCCGCATCGGCTACATGAGCCAGCGCTTCTCCCTGTACGAGGACCTCACGGTGGCCGAGAACCTCGAGTTCTTTGGCGGGGTGTACGGCCTGGAGCGGGAACGCCGTCGCCATCGCCAGGGGGAACTCTGCGCCGAGTTCGGCCTGGAGGAACACCTGGACCACCTGGCCGGGGCCCTGCCCCTGGGTTTCCGGCAGCGCCTGGCCCTGGCCTGCGCCCTCTTGCACCAGCCCCCCGTCCTCTTCCTCGACGAGCCCACCTCCGGGGTGGACCCCCGGGCCCGCCGCAGCTTCTGGGGACTGATCCAGCGCGAGGCCCGGCGCGGGGCTGCGGTGCTGGTGACCACCCACTTCATGGAGGAGGCCGAGTACTGCCACCGGGTCTCGATCATGGCTGCCGGCAAACTCATCGCCCTGGGGGCGCCGGGCGAATTGAAGGAGCGCCACGGCCGGACCAGCATGCAGGAGGTGTTCATCTCCCTGCTGGCGGAGGCGGCCCGGTGAGGGGGGCTGGACGGCGGGTGGGGGCGCTGGCGCGCAAGGAATTCCTCCACATCCTCTACGACTTCCGCACCCTCTTCATCCTCTTTCTGATGCCGGTGGTGCAGTTGGTGATGTTCGGCTACGCCCTCAACATGGAGATACAGCAGGTGGAACTGGCGGTGGCCGACCAGTCCAACACGCCGGCCTCGCGGCGCCTGGTGGAGACCTTCCGGGGCAGTTCCTTCTTCCGCCTCTTGCCCACAGAAGGGGGGGCGGACCAGGTTCAGACCCTCTTCGCCACTGGCCAGGCCCGCGCCGCCCTGATCATCCCCGCGGATTTTTCCCGCCGGCTGGAGCGGGAGTCCGAAACCCCGGTGCAGGTGCTGGTGGACGCCTCCGACGCCAACGCCGCCACCCTCATCCGCAACTACTGCGCCCAGGTGCTGCTGGAGTACGACCAGGGGCGGGGGGCGCGGGCGCCTGTCCCATTTGAGATGCGGCCGGCGGTGCTCTTCAACCCGGACCTGCGCAGCAGCTTCTTCTTTGTGCCCGGGGTGATGGCGATGATCCTGGTGATGATCTCGGCGCTCTTGACCAGCGTGGCCATCACCCGCGAGAAGGAGAGCGGTACCCTGGAGCAGTTGCTGGTCTCCCCGGTGCGGCCCTGGGAGATCGTGCTGGGCAAGGTGCTGCCCTACATAGGGCTGGCCTTCCTCGACGCGGCCCTGATCCTGGGGGTGGGCCTGCTGCTCTTCTCCGTGCCCTTCCGGGGCAGCCTGTCCCTGCTGGTGGGTCTGACCACCCTCTACGTGCTGACCGCCCTGAGCCTGGGGCTTTTGATCTCGACCCGGGCCCGCACCCAGCAGGTGGCGATGATGGCGGCCCTCACCGCCACCCTGCTGCCCACGGTGATGCTCTCCGGGCTGATCTTCCCCATCGCCTCCATGCCCCGGCCCCTGCAACTGATCTCCATGCTGGTCCCGGCCCGGTACTTTCTGCTCATCGTGCGCGGGGTGCTGCTCAAGGGCAGCGGCCTGGAGCAACTGCTCCCTCCCACCCTGGCCCTGGGGGCCATGACCCTGGTGCTGCTGACGGTGGCCATCCGCCGTTTCAGCGCCAGGCTGGAGTAGCCCGTGCTGCCCATCCTCAGCATGATCCGCAAGGAGTTCAGGCAGGTCTTCCGCAACCGGCAGATGCTCTTTCTGATCTTCTTTGTGCCCCTGGTGCAACTGGTGATCCTGGGCAACGCCATCACCACCGAGGTCAAGCACCTCAAGCTCTTGGTGGTGGACCTGGACCAGAGCCGGGAGAGCGCGGCCCTGGCGCGGGCCTTTGCCGCGGCCGCCGGCTTCGACGTGGTGGGGCACACCCAGGACCAGGGGCGGATCAAGGAGGGGATGAAAGCCTGGAGGGTGCAACTGGCCCTGGTGATCCCGCCCCGCTTTGGCCGCGACCTGGGGGGCGGCCGGCAGCCCCAGGTGCAACTGGTGGTGGACGGGGTGGACGGCAACAGCGCCGGGGTGGCCCTGGGCTATGCGCGCGGGGTGGTGGCCGGCTTTGCCCAAACCTGGGCCGGGGAGCGGGGCCTGGGGCCGGCAAGGGTGCATCCGACCCGCATGGAGGAGCAGATGTGGTACAACCCCGAGCTGAGCAGCCGGCAGTACATGGTGCCCGGCATCGTGGTGGTGCTGCTGACCCTTTTGCCGATGATGCTTTCCAGCATGAGCCTGGTGCGCGAGGGGGAGATCGGCACCCTGGAGCAGTTGATGGTGACGCCCCTGACCAAGTATCAGTTGCTGTTGGGCAAGCTGATCCCCTTTTTGATCCTCTCCTGCGCCGAACTGGCCCTGGTCACCGCGGCGGCGGTGCGCTTCTTCGACATCCCCATGCAGGGCAGCTACCTCTTGCTGGCGGGGCTGGCCTTGGTGTACCTGTTCACCACCCTGGGCCTGGGGATCTTCATCTCCACCCTGGCCCGCTCCCAGCAGCAGGCCATGTTCATCGCCTGGTTCTTCATGGTCTTCATGGTGCTGATGGGCGGCTTCTTCATCCCCATCGAGAACATGCCCCCCCTGTTGCAGAAGCTGACCTACCTCAACCCCATGCGCTACTTCATGGCCATCACCCGCGACCTCTTTCAGAAAGGCGCCTCCCTGGACTTGCTGCTGGGCGAGGCCGTGCCGATGGCGGTTTTCGGGGCGCTGATCTTCTCCTTCAGCGTGATTCGCTTCCGCAAGAGCGTGGGGTAAACTTTCGGTCAGTTCCTTCCAGATTTTCAATTTGCCAAATTATTGTGCGCTTTGGTTGACAATCAGAAGTAGGGTCGGCGCTGGTCAGTTGTTGGCCAATTCACCGCCGGGGATGGGCCGGCAGGATGATCGGGGGAGTGAAATATTAGGCGGTTTGAAATCAGCATCTTAGCTGGCAAAGAGCCCTCGCTGTCGCTGCCGGCATTCAAGGACCTGCGCGGGCAGCGCCGGTTGGCCCTAGGCAACCACCTCACCCTGATCCACGGCGACGCGCACTACGGCAACATCCTGCTGCCCAAAGACCCGGCCAGCCATGCGCTGCGGCCCATCGACTGGCAGTGCTGGGAGGTGCGGGTGGGCACCGACGATCTGGCCTTTCAGATGGGGCTTTGGTGGTTCCCCTTTGGACCTGCTGAATGAAACAGCAGCATCTGGGGAGGCACAGCCTAGTCCCGCAGGATGGGTGCCGCAGGTCAATTCGTGGGCACCCTCAGGTGGTGTCTGCGGAGTTGCGGATCGACGGGGAGGTAAAGGGGTGAAGCGGTAGTTGCATCAGAGAAGGGCTTCGATTCCCCGGTCCAGCAAAATAGGCAAGGGTATGGCCCAGATATCGGCGGCCAGGGGGAATGCCTCGCGGCCTGCCGTGACCAGGCAGCCTTTGGCAGCGTCGATATCTGCCATCGCCTTCTTGAAATGCTTGGGCAGGGCGGGCGCTGCAGTATACTTGATTTCCAGCGCCAGACGTTTTCCCCCGCGCAAGGTGAGCACCAGGTCGATCTCCTCGCCGGTGTGGGTGCGGTAGAAGGCAAGATCCGAGTATGCAGGCGCAGCCTGGATGAGCTGTTCCAGCACCAACCCCTCAAAGGAAGCCCCCAGGATGGGATGGCCCTGCAATTCCTCGAAGTCCGTCAGGCGCAGGAGGGCGTGCAGCAGTCCGGAATCGCGCAGGTAGACCTTGGGCGATTTCACCAGGCGCTTTTTGAGGTTGGCGTGCAGGGGCTGGAGCTGGCGCACCAGCAAGGCATCGGTCAGCAGGTCGAGGTGGTGGCGCACCGTGGGGGCACTGACGTCGAAACTGCGGGCCAGGGCACTGGCATTCCAGACCTGACCGTGCCCGTGGGCCAGCATCTCCCAGAACCGGCGCATGCGGGTGGCAGAGACCCGGAAACCTAGTTGCCAGATATCCCGCTCTAGAAAGGTGGTGATAAAGGCTTGGCGCCAGGCATAGCTTTCCGAAGGAGACCGCGCCAGAAAACTGTCGGGGTAGCCGCCCCGCAGCCAAAGGGTCTTCATGGCTTCTGCCGGGTCGCTGCCCGGGACGGTCACTTCTGGGAGGGAGAAGGGGGGTAACTCCAAGAAGGAGATCCGGCCGGCCAGGGTTTCTGCTCCCTGGCGCAGCAGGGCCGGCGAAGCAGAACCGAGCAGCAGAAAGCGCCCTGGCCGTCGGTGCCGGTCGATGAGCGCTCGCAGCACCGGGAAGAGATCTGGAGCACGCTGGATCTCATCCAGAATGACCAGGCGGCCGGCATGGGCTTCAAGATAGAGTTCCGGCTCGGTCAGTTTGATCAGATCCGTTGGCAGTTCCAGGTCCAGGTAGAGGGTTTTCTCAGGGTGGGCAGCGGCCAGTTCCTTGGCCAGGGTGGTCTTCCCGGACTGCCGGCTACCCACCAGACCGACCGCAGGGAAGTGGTCCAGGGCGTCTTGGAGTTTCTGCGCGAGCTGGCGAGGGATCATGGATGAAATTTAAAAGATTGTCTTTCAATTTTCAAGAATATCCCATATCTACATTTTTTATAATAAGATAGGGAGTGGAATGATGCCTTCAGCGCAGATTCCTTTCAGGACCAACCAGTTGCCGGCAGCCTACGACGTCCTCGCTCCGGATGGGTCCGAGGTGCGGATCCTGCTGGCGCTCAAGGGGGGCAGCATGGCCCATTTCTCCATGCCCTCCGGGCAGACCTCGCGGGCAGTCACCCACCAGAGTGTCGAGGAGATCTGGTATTTTCTGGCCGGCCGTGGGGAGATGTGGCGCCGGCAGGGGGAAGAGGAGGAGGTGGTGGCGGTGGGTCCTGGGGTCTGTCTGACCATCCCGGTGGGCACCCATTTTCAGTTCCGCGCCTTTGAGGGCGAGTCGCTCGCAGCGGTAGGTATCACCATGCCGCCCTGGCCCGGGGAAGGGGAGGCGGTCTTCGTGCCGGGGAAGTGGGATGCCGACTTGCCTTGAGATCGCATGTTAGGCAGGTGGATGGGTACAAACCGGGTAGATTGGTAACAGTCTATACCGGGATGATGGGTAACAGTTTCCCCTAACTTACTGACCAACCCACCACATCACCCGGAGGTTGGTCAATGCCCTGGATGGAGACCTCACCCAT
>Ga0194132_10012058_pt1 | contig 10888 bp, 9 predicted proteins | sample TA2KigOf80mmetaG_FD_148612 | JGI IMG/M metagenome (GOLD analysis project Ga0194132, IMG submission 148612) | Freshwater microbial communities from Lake Tanganyika, Tanzania - TA2015054 Kigoma Offshore 80m | ecosystem: Environmental > Aquatic > Freshwater > Lake | place: Tanzania: Lake Tanganyika... | reverse complement strand
TGATGGAACTCGAGCCGCCGAGTGCGCGGCCGCGGATCCAGCGCTCGGTGCCCAGCGACTGGTTCGCGACGGAGCGTCGCGCAGTCCAGTGCCAGGCGCGCTTGGGATCATGCATCAGCTTCGAGAAGCCCTTGGGCATGAGGATCATGGGGTCGTTGTGACCGCCCCCTGCCTCGATCAGCAGCACGCGGTCCGCGCCGCTCGCGGACAGCCGGTTGGCCAAGACGCAGCCCGAGGAGCCCGCGCCGACGATGACGTAATCGAATGAGTCCAATATGGTGCCTTTCAAGAAATTGTCATCCCAGTTTGCCTGATTCTAGCCCGCTGTCGGACGCGCCTAACAACGCGGGTGAAACCTTCCCTCTCGCCCGCGCATCGGGCGCCCCCGGCGGCGATCCTGTCAGGCGCGCCTATTCGGTCCTCAGCCCCAGCTCGTTGATGAGCTTGCTCCATTTCTCCGCCTCGCTCCTGATCTCGGCGGCAAACTCCCGCGACGGGGCGACGCTCATGTTGGCGCCGACGCCCTGGATCTTGTCGCGCACCCTGGGCAGAGTCGCCGCATGCGCGATGCCCTGGTCGAGCTTGGCGACGGCCTCCGCCGGCGTCCCCGCCAGCACGACGTAGCCGAACCACGAGGTCGGCACGTAGTTGGCGATGCCGGTCGCCTCGATGTAGGTCGGAATGTCCGGCAGTGCCGGCAACCGCGACGGCGCGCCGATGGCCAGGGCGCGCAGCTTTCCCGATGCCACGTTGGAGGCCACCGGCGGGAACACCGGCATGTAGAAGGTCACGGTGTTCGAGATGGTGTCACCGATCGCGGCACCGGTGCTCTTGTACGGGATGTCCACAGCGTTGAGCCGGAGCTGCTGCTTGATGTACTCGATCTCCAGGTGGCTTTGCGCGCCCTTGCCGGAAGTAGCGAAGCTCGCCTTGCCCGGATTCGCTCGGATGTAGTCGATGAGGTCCTTCATCGTCCTGAATGGCGAACTGGCGCCAACCACGATGGTCATGGGCATGGCCGCGACCTTGGATAGCGCCGTGAAATCGCGCGTCGGGTCGTAGGGCGCCGCCTTGAACAGCTGCGGCGCGATGAGAAACGCGTTCGAGATGGCCACTACGGTATAGCCGTCGGCCGGCATGGTCATCGCGGCCCTGGTGCCGACGAGGCCGCCAGCGCCTTCCCGGTTCTCCACGACCACCGGCTGCTTGAGGCTCTCCGACAGGCCGTCGGCCACCACGCGCGCAATGGTATCGGTCCCGCTGCCAGGCCCGAATGGCACCAGGAGCCTGACCGGCTTGGAGGGCCAGGCCTGCGCCAAGACGGCGCCCGAAAAGACTGCGGTGGTCAATGCGAGCGTGCAGGAGCGAATCAGCATGGCAGGTTTCATTCGTGTCGCCTCGAAGTGGTTGGGGAGAAGTTGAAAATGGCAAACATTAGATGCTTGGCGATGCTCAGCGCGGCAACAGCTCGGCAAACTCGCGAACCGCAATACTATCCAGCGACTGCACGGCCTGCCAGAGCCGCTCGATGTCCCGGGTTGCCGGTGGCCGGTGTGCCATGGCGCCACAGCCTTCGAACTTGTGCTTGATCACGGCATCGGTGAGCGGCGCGTCGGGATGCCCCATACCGTGGCGCACGCTGTGGCGGTGTTTCACACCGGCCGAGGTCTCTATCTCCACCGTCGCCCCCTCGATGGTGCCATCAGCCGAGCGCGCCGCGTCCACCTGCCAGCTGACGCGATCGGCCAGCGCCAGCACGGCGGCATCTTTCAGCGCCGCATCGGTGTAGGCCACTAGTGGCACGCTGCCGTGCTGCAAGGCCACCGCCACCGCGAAGGGGAGGCTGCCCAGCGCATCCATGCGCCCGGCCGGACGCCGCCGCGCCGCAGCCGGCTCGCAGAAATGCAGGTTGGTGCCGCCTACATGCAGGCGTACCTCGCGAACGTCGCCCGGTGCAAGCTTGTGCGCGGCCCGCAGTTCGAGCACCGCCTGCAGCGTGGCGTGCGTCTCGCGGGCCGATGGCCAGGGCTTGATGGAGATGCGATCGGCCACGAAGTGACTGCCGAGGTCCTTCAGCAGCGCCTCGCGCCGGTACTCGCCGCGGAAGAACGCGTTGAAGAGCCCGAACTTGCCCTCCAGCGCGCTGCGATCGCCGCGCACCCCGGCCGCGGCCATGTACGCGGCAGTCACGCCGTTGCGCGCGGAGAATCCGTCGCGAAAGCCGCGCACCTCGGATCCGCTGGCATACAGGCATTCCAGCGTGTTGCCGGTCTGGTGCAGGGTGAGGCCAAAGGCCGACTCGATCGTCTCCGGACGCAGACCGAGCACGATGGCCGCGGCCGAAGTCGCGCCATAGATGCCGATGATGGGCGGTCGCGTCCAGGGGTATTCGTACAGCGAGCCGATCACCGCAAGTCCAAGCCGGCAGCTCACGTCGTTGGCCAGCGCCACGGCGCGCAGCAGCTCGCGGCCGGATACATTCCCACGCGCCTCGGCCACCGCAAGACCGGCCGGCAGCGAATTGGCCGTGGGGTGCGCCACAGCCTCGTCGTGCGTGTCGTCGAAATCGTACTGGTGCGCCATCGATCCGTTGGCGAAGGCCGCATGCGGCGCCGGCAGCCTGGCGGGGTGGCCGATCACCGTCGCTTCGGGCGCCCCGCCCCAGGCCTCGAGCATGCCAACGATCTTGCGGGCCGTGCCACTGGGCCCGGAGCCGGCGAGCATCACGCCGACGGTATCGAAGATGCTGCGCTTGGTGGCGGCGATGGCCGCTGCAGGAATGTCCTCGTAACGCGTTTCACAGAGGAATTTCGCGAAATCGGCGGTCGCGTCCGGCTGCGTGCCGGCGGACGCGGCGGGTACTGGCTGAGCGCTCATGCAGGAGTCCTTGTCTGATGCGAACCGGGGAGGCGCCGCGCGGCCTCGGCCTTCGCGTCCTGATCAGGTACGCCCGAATGCTAACCGAAATGCTCCAGCGAAGCTTCCGGCAGTGCAGCATCCGGTGCCTGGCCACGATACTGAACCGCGTGCATGAAATGAGCATATGTCTGCTGCTGAAACTCGATTCGAGCTCCGTCGCCACGCAAAAAAACGCCTTCGCTCCATGCGGAGCGCTTAGAATGCACCGTCACCACCCCGACAGGAAGCGCCATGATCCGCAGGACTCTCCGTTGTTCGCGCAGCGTCGCCGTTTCGCTCCTCGTCGGCCTTGCAATGGCAGGCACCAGCGCCCTCGCCCAGGACTACCCCACACGGCCGATCCGCTACATCGTCCCCAACACGCCCGGCGTCATCGTCGACACCGTGGCGCGCGTGCTGGCGCCAGAGATGAGCAAGTTGCTCGGCCAGCCCGTCGTCATCGAGAACAGGCCCGGCGGCAACTATGTCGTCGGCTTCGAGTACGTCGCCAAGCAAGCGCCGGCCGACGGCTACACCATCGTCTCGGTGCTGGTGCCAAGCATGGCCATCCTCCCGGTGACGGCCAAGGGACTCAGCTTCGACCCGCTGAAGGACCTGCCGCCGGTCATCGGGCTGGCCGAGGGCAAGTACGTGTTCGGTTCGTCGGCGACGCAGGCCTGGAAGACCATGGGCGAGCTCGTGACAGCGGCTAAGGCGGCCCCTGGCAAGCTCAACTTCGGCGAGTCGAGCCCACCGGTCTTCCTGCTCGCGGAAACGCTGCTGCGCCAGCTCGGGCTGAGCGTCGTGCACATTCCATACGCCTCGGGCGGCGCCTACCTGCAGGCCATCGTCTCGGGCGAAGTGCAGATGGGCTTCGTCGGCGAAGGCTCGGCCGTCGGCTTCGGCGACAGGTTCCGCGTGCTCGGGGTGACCGGTGAGAGGCGCAGCGCCGCCTATCCGAATACGCCGACCTTTCGCGAGCTCGGCCACCCCAATATTCCGGGCTTGAGCCTGTCGATGAATGTGCGCGCAGGAACGTCGAAAGCCGTCACCGATCGGCTCTACGCAGCCGCATCGAAGGGCCTGCAGACGCCGGAAGTGAAGGCCGCCTACGCCAAGCTGCGGCTCGACATCGTCGAGCAGCCGGGCGACGTCGCCGCGAAGGCGCTCGCCGAGGAGGCGAAGATGTACGCCGACGTGGCGGCGAAGATCGGCTTCAAGCCGCAGTAGCCGGCGCGGCGGCGCGTGGCGGCCGAGCGGTCAAGGCTGCTGGCCGCGGCGAATCGCCTCAACCGTGGCGTTGGTGCCATCGCCCAGCGTCATCACGAGCAGGTAGCAGCGCTTGCCCGCGGCCTGCGCCGCCCGCAGCAGGCGCTGCAGTTCCTCGAGGTCGCCATGCAACGGCGAGCCCTCGCGGGCACGCGCCGTCAGGTGATCGACCGTCCGCAGCATGGATTGGGCAGCGTACCATTGCGGCGCCGAGCCAGCCGCCGACACCACATCCGGCGATTCGAAATCGGTGATCGGCTGCAGTCCCGCCTCGCGCGCCCAGTCGTCGAGCACGGCCGAGGAGCGGAACAGCGCTCGCCCGAAGCGCGCACTCGGCGGCGGCTCCAGCGGCGCGCCCTCGAAATAGGGCCAGGCATAGGCGCGGTACTGCATGGGCATGACGCCCACGAAGTGGATGAGCATGAAGGCGAAGATCGCGGTGCCGATGGCCGCCGGCCACACGGCCTGCCACCAGCCGAGCAGCAGCGGGCCGACCGTGGCCGCTAGGATGACGGCGCCGACGCCGAACAGGCCGCGGTAAAAACGCCAGGCGCGCCGCACGAGTTCGCGCCTGCGCCGCGCAAACGGCTCGGCGACATGGTTCTCAGCCATCAGGATCTCGCGCGCAGCATTGCACGGGCCGGCAAGGTCGGCGTGTGCAGCGTGTGGATTCGCGGGTGACGCCGCAAGCGCTCAGTGCCTGACGGCATAGAACGACAGCACGTTGCTGCGGATGTCGAGCGGCTCGGTGCGCCCGAAGCCGGCCTCGCGCATCAGCTCGCCGATGTGTGCCGGGCCCATGCAGGTGCCCAGCCCGGGACCACCCTGTGCCAGCGACTGTGTCATGCAGTGGAACACCGAAAAACCGTAGTACATGGTGCCGATGGCATGCGCATTGCCCTCCACGGTGTTGGCCGCCTTCGGCTCGATCACCATGAGCACGCCCCCGGGCTTGAGGCGCGCGCGGATCTGCCGCAGCGTCTCCACCGGCGCGGCAAGGTCGTGGATGCAGTCGCAGGCGGTGATGAAGTCGAACTGCTCGCCCGCGGGGAAATCAGCCAGCGCCTGCGCTGCAAAACGCACGCGCAGCGCGAGCTCAGCCGAATCGGCGGCGGCCGCCAGCGCCCGCTCTGCGGCCGCCACCGATTCGCCGCTGCGGTCAATGCCGGTGAAGCGCGACCGCGGGAACGCGCGCGCCAGCGCCAGCACCACCGCGCCCGCGCCGCAGCCGAAATCGAGTGCGCTGGCGCCGGCCTGCAGCCGAGCCGTCGCCTCGGGCAGCGACTTCAGCCAGTGGCTGGCAAAGCGCTGTTCGTACTGCCCGCGATTGAGCAGGTCGAGCGCCTCGATGCCGTCACGGCCGTATTCCTCGAAGGGCACGCCCCCGCCGGTGCGGAAGGCCTCGGCCACGCGCGGCGCCACGCGCATCAGCACCGGCACCATGCAGAACAGACCGCCCATGAAATGGTCGGTCTCGTCGGAGGCCACCATGAAGGCATGCTCGTCGGGCAGTCGGTAGGAGTCGGTGGCCGGGTCGTGTTCCAGGTAGCCCGCGCTCGCCATGCCGCGCAGCCACTCCTCGACATAGCGCGGCTGCAGGCCCGCGGCGGACGCAACCTGCGCCGGCGTCAGCGCGCCCTTGCCCGCCATGGCGCGAAACAGCCCCGTCTTCACGCCCACGTAGCCGAGCCCGGCGCTCATGGCGCCCGCCATGTCGCCGAACACCTTGTTGGTAAATGCCTTGACCCTGTCCTTGTCCACGCCAGTGCTCCTTGCGAAGAAGACTCGAGTGTAGCGCGGCCCGGGCCCGGATCAGCGCTGCGCCTGCCCCCCGCAACTGCCTGAACACGGCGATCAGCGCCAGCGTCGCCAGCGCAGGCCTCGCCGGCCTCACCGAATTCTGCAATGCCTGCATCTCGCCCCGCGCCGCGCGAAACTTGGGGAGGGCGATCGCGCAGGCTGGGCATTGCCAATCGGGCGCGGTGTCGGATGGCTTGCGCACGTACCCGCGCTTGGGGCAGGCGGCAGGAACGGGCGGCGGACTCGGCTTGTCCGCTGAACGGCTGTCAGCCGAGGCGAGCCTGCCACCGGTTTACACCGGCGCCCGCCGATAAATGACGTGGTACACCAGCCCCACCAGCACGCTGCCACCGATGATGTTGCCGGCGATGACCGGCGCCAGATTGCCAAACAAGCCGCCCCAGGTGATGGCCGGGGTTCCCGCGGCGACGCCGTCGGAGGCCTGCAACAACATGGCCAGCGGGAAAAGATACATGTTGGCGATGCTGTGCTCGAAGCCGGCGGCAACGAAGGCCGAGATCGGAAACACGATCGCCACCGCCTTGTCCGTCACGCTGCGACCAGCCAGCGCCATCCACACCGCCATGCAGACCAGCACATTGCACAGCACTCCCCTGAAAAAGGCCTCCCAGAAGGGTAGCGCCGACTTGACCGCCGCAATGGCCAAGTATTCCCGCCCGACGCCGCCGTCGTTCATCCCGGCATGGCCGGACAGCCAGACCAGCAGCGCAAGGCCGGCAGCGCCGATGAAGTTCCCGACGCAGACGACGATCCAGTTGCGCAGCACCTCGAGCGTCGAGATCTTGCCGTCCGCCCATGCCATGGCGAGCAGGTTGTTGCCGGTGAAGAGCTCCGCGCCCGCGACCACCACCAGAAACAGGCCAAGCGAGAAGACCGCGCCGCCCAGCAGCTGTCGCGCGGCGAAGCCCAGCGACGGGTCGGCACGCACGATGACGAAGTAGAGCGCACCCAGCCCGATGAAGGCACCGGCGAGCACGCTCAGCATGAGCATGGACAGCAGCGGCAAGCGCGCCTTGGCAACGCCGATCGACTCCACGCGCGCGGCGATTTCCTTGGGCGAGAAGGCATCGAATCCGTATAGTTCGGACATGGGTTTCCCTGTGGTGAAACGCAGCAGGTGCGAAGCATGCCGCCTGATCTTACTTCAGGCCCTTGCTCCAGGCGCATGCTGCGGACACGCCCGGCAAGGGCGTGCGGCTCAGGCGCGAGGATCCTCCGGCCCGCCGGGCGCATCCGGCGCAGCGCCGCCACGATGCCCCAGCCGGCCGGCAGGCAAGCGACCGGAGACAGTGAGCATGCCCACGATGATGCCGGCGAAGACGAGGAACACCGCCGCCCACAGCAGCGCGTACAGCGCCTTGAAGCCGTGGTCGCCGTTGAACATGCTCCAGCCCAGTGTCGCGGCGAAGTAGGAGAGCAGCAGCACCGCCGCGTAGCCCAGCGGAAGCATCACCAGCGGCGAGAGCAGCAGCACCGCAGTAGCACGCCATGGCCGCTGGTACAGCCACGATGGCCTGCGATACCGATCCCAGGTGAGCCGCAACGGCACGCCACAGGCGACCATGAAGATCGCCACCGCAACCAGGAACTGCAGGTCGTTGGGAAGGGTCTCCATCATGCCGTTGACCGCCAGCCCGGTTCGCCTGCGGCGGAGCAGAACGGAGCGAAGCCCACCGCCGGGCGGGAATGGAACAGCACCAGCAGCGCCGCCAGCGCCGCCTCGACCACCAGCAACAGGATCTGCAAGGAGAACTCTGGCATCGGTCCTGGCAACGAAGCACATTCGGGCACGAGGGACATCGAGCAGCGCCGCGCGCCGTAACTCGATCCTCGCATTGTTCACACCGCCGCAGCATAACCGCAATCGCGGGCGCAATCAGCCCCGGCCGCACAATATCCGCACCGGTTCGAGCCAGTGGCAGCCGGGCCTGATGGAAACAGGCGTCGGCGAGCTGCCGGCGGCAGCCGCGAGCGTCCAGCGCCTGAAATCGGGCCGCGCAGGCAAACATCGCCACGGAGGAACCGCCATGAACAGAATGCTGAGCCACACCTTTGTCATGCTGACAACCCTGCCGCTGGCCGGGGGCGCGCGAGCGCCGCCTTTGCAGCGACCGTCTCATGAACCGATGTCACTCCGGTCGGGCCATGCGCAATGCGGTTAGTGACAAGCTATGCCACGGGCCTCGCCGCCGGCACGGCGTCGGTCCGCGCAAAGAACTCCACCACCTCCGCCAGATCGCGCGTGCGGCGCATCGGCGGCAGACTGGCGGCGATGCGCCGACCATAGGGCTTGGTGGCGAGGCGCGGGTCGCAGATCATCAGCACGCCGCGGTCGTTCTCGTCGCGGATGAGCCTGCCGGCGCCCTGCTTGAGCGCAATGGCGGCCTGCGGCAGCTGGTAGTCCATGAAGGGATTGCCGCCCGCGGCCTTCAGGCACTCGAGGCGCGCCTCGAGTACCGGATCATCCGGCGGGGTGAAGGGCAGCTTGTCGATGATCACCAGCGAGAGCGCCTCGCCGCGAACGTCCACGCCCTCCCAGAAACTGGCGCTGGCTACCAGCACCGCGTTGCCCAGTCGCCGGAAGCGCTCCAGCAGTTCGCTGCGCGAGCCCTCGCCCTGCACCATCAGCGGATAGTCGAGGCCGAGCGCCTTGAAGCGCGCCTGCAGCAGTTCGTGCGCGTGGCGCATGGCGCGCAGTGTTGTGAAGAGCAGAAAGGCGCGGCCGCGGCTGGCGCGTACCGCGGTCACCGCCGCCTCCACCACCGCCTCGGTGTGCTCCCGGCTGTTGGGTTCGGGAAGCCCGCTGGGCACGCACAGGATGGCGTTGTTGCGAAAGTCGAACGGGCTGTCCCAGCAGGCGGTGTCGGCAGGAGGGTCGATGTCGTCGAGGCCCAGCTCGGCGAGGTAGTGGTCGAAGTTGCCGGCGACCGCCAGCGTGGCCGAGGTGAAGATCCACGCACGCGGGCGGCCCTGCATCTGGCGCCGGAAGATCGGCGCGATCTCCAGCGGCGTGGCATGCAGCGCCAGCGATTGTGTGTACGCCTCGGCCCAGCGCACCAGCGGGCCGCCGAGCGCAACGTGCGCCGCGTCATCGTCGCCAGCGGCAGCATCGTCTGCGGCCCGCGCCGCGTCGCCGGTCGCACGCCCCATGTTGCCCGCGAAACGCAACTCGCCGGCACCCGACTCTCCCGCGGCGTGAAACTCGCCCGCAGCCGCGTCTCCCGCGGCACGCAACTCGCCGCCAGCATCCGCGTCGCGCCAGCGGCGCAGCGTGTCCAGCATCCCGGCGGCACGTCGCGCGCAGGCGGCAAGGCTGTCGTCGCGCTCGGCCACGGCCTCGAGGCTCTTGCTCAGCGGCGCCAGAGCGGCCTCAGCGCCAGCCACGCTCATACGGAAGTCGGGCTGGCCACGCAGTTCCCGTGCAGTGAGGCGCGCCCCTTCGCGCGGAAGCGCGAGACGCAGGTCGCGCGCGGCATGCTCGAGGGCAGCAGCGGCAAGCGGCAGATCGGCGAAGTCCTTCGCCGCAGTGGCGGCAGCCACGCGCGCGTCGCGTGCCAGGTCGAGCAGTTGCGCGGTGGACACGCTCTCGCCGAAGAACAGCGTCGCCACCTCGGCCAGCTGGTGCGCTTCGTCGAAGATCACCGCGTTGCAGGCGGGCAGCAGTTCGGTGAGGCCTTCGTCGCGCAGCATGACGTCGGCGAAGAACAGGTGGTGGTTCACCACTACCACGTCGGCGGCCAGCGCATCGCGCCGCGCCGCCATGACGAAGCAGCGGTTGTACTCGCCGCAGGCGGTGCCGAGGCAGTTCTCGCGCGTGGAGGTGGCGAGGGTCCACGCCCAGGCGCCTTCCGGCACCTCCGGGAAGTCGGCGCGGTCGCCGGAATCGGTTACCTTGGCGAAGCGCGCGATCCGCTGCAGCTGGTGCACCGACTCGCGCTCGGGCAGGCGGCCGTCCTGCAGGTTGCGTTCGAGGTGGTAGTGGCAGACGTAGTTGGCGCGGCCCTTCAGCAGCGCCGCGGTGACCGGGATGCCCAGTGCATCGCGCACCATCGGCAGGTCGCGGCGGAAAAGCTGGTCCTGCAGCGGCTTGGTGCCGGTGGAGACGATGATCTTGGCGCCGGACAGCAGCGCCGGCACGAGGTAGGCCACGGTCTTGCCAGTGCCGGTACCCGCCTCGCAAACGAAGGTGCCGGCGTCGCGGATGGCGTGCGCGATGCGCGACGCCATCTCCAGCTGCTGCGGCCTTGCCCGGTAACTGGGCAGGCCCTTGGCAAGCGGGCCGTCGGCGGCGAACACTGAAGCGAGCTCGGCATCGGCCACGGGATGGATGGGGTGGGGCTCGCGTGGGGGGGGCCGCGGCGCGGCACGGCCCTCCGCGGGCCCCGCCGGGTCGCGTTCACCGGCCGCAAGATCCGCGGCCATCTCGGCTGCAAGTTGCGCTGCGTCCGGTTGCAGGGCCGGGCTAGCGGACTTCTTCAACCCTGACCCATATCGAACGATTGTCGCTCCGGTTCGCGCTGGATCCCGACAGGATACCCGAGCCGCTGCGCGTCTCGACCTGGTTGATGCCGCCCAGCTCGATCCATTCGCCGAGGCGGCCGCTGATGATGCTGGAGGCGCGCTGCACGTTGACCGTGCCGACGGGTCCCGGGGTATCACGCCGCGGGTTGATCTCCAGCGTCACGCGTTCGCCCGAGACGCGGGGCAGCACGGCAAAGCCGGTGCTGACGTCGCGACAGGCCAGCGTGTCGGTCACCACCAGGGCACCCGACGGCGTGCGCGTCACCTGCCGGCTGGGCAGCGGCTGCGACGTGCCGGCCTGGATCACGGCAACATTGCCTTCGAGCACCTGCACCGTCTGCGTGACGCGGCTGTCGGAGGCGTCCCGCGAATCGCCGAT
>Ga0194132_10012056_pt1 | contig 10889 bp, 13 predicted proteins | sample TA2KigOf80mmetaG_FD_148612 | JGI IMG/M metagenome (GOLD analysis project Ga0194132, IMG submission 148612) | Freshwater microbial communities from Lake Tanganyika, Tanzania - TA2015054 Kigoma Offshore 80m | ecosystem: Environmental > Aquatic > Freshwater > Lake | place: Tanzania: Lake... | reverse complement strand
CTTCTCCCGGCGGCTGGCCCGCCTATACCTTTCCTGTACCGCCGTCACGTACTCTTCCACGCTGCCTCGGGTCATCATGTCTACCTCCCCTTCGGTAACACGCATTTTGAGGCAACGTATCCTCCTTAGGTAACTTTTATTGTGAGTCAATTCGGAGAGTTGCAAAATCTGGAGGGGCGGCTAAAATAGTTGACGGTTAAATGCCCGTAAGATTAGGGAGAACGGTTCGTGTCCAAGAAGCTGAATGAGTCTGTCACGGGTCAGCAGTCCCGCCGCAGTTTTCTGGTCAAGGCAGGGCTGGGGGCCAGCATCCTGGCGGTAATGGCGTCGCCCCTGGCGCGCTTCGGTGGCCGGCGTCCGGCTGAAGCGGCCCAGGGCGAGTTTCCAGGCCCGGATTCCATTTTCCACCCCGCCTCCGACCCGCGCCAGGACCCCCGCAGCCAGTCCCGCTAGCGCCGCCGGAATCCCCGCTCCATCTGGTGTTCGCTGAAATGTAGCATGGTTGGGCGGCCGTGGGGGCAGGTGTGGGGATTGTCGGTGGCCTCCAGTTGGGCCAGCAATGCCTGCATCTCCTCTAATGCCAGGGTCTTGCCCGCCCGCACCGCACTGTGGCAGGCTATGGAGGCGCAAAGGGCGTCTTCCTGCTCCAGCAGTTTCCCCTCAAAGGCCACCAGGTCCAGCACGTCCTTCAAAGACTGCCCCGGGTCCCCTTTGTCCATAATGTCAGGTACGGCGCTCAGCAGGTAGCTGCCTCCCCCAAAAGGCTCCAGGTCAAAGCCATAGCTTCGGAGGAACTCTGTCTGCTCCGCCGCGGTCTGGGTCTGCTGGGGAGTCAGCTCCACGGTCACCGGGGGCAGCAGCCGTTTGCCAGCCCGGACTGACTTCCCGCCGCCTTGTTTCCGGAGTTGGTCGAACAGCACCCGTTCATGGGCGGCGTGCTGGTCCACCAGGTACATCCCCTGGGGGCCTTCCGCAATTATGTAGGTCTGCTTTATCTGGCCCACAACATTCAGCGATGGCAAATGTTGCCGGGGTGCCGCGGCGTCGGGCGGAGCGGCGGCCGCATCTCCGGGAAACACCTGGCCCAGCAGGGGCGCCTGGGATGCGCGGCCGGTGCCCGCTGGCCCGTCGCTCCATACCGTCCCGCTGGCTGGCAGCGGAGCCAGCTCCGGCGCCGCGACGGCCTGGCGGTCCAGGTTGGGCCGGCTGGCAGGGTGCGGCACCACCGGCACCGGCGATCCGCCCAGCACTGCCGCCCGCACGCCCCGCTGCAGCACCGCGTACACCTTGCGTTCCTGGTGAAAGCGCACTTCGCGCTTGGCCGGGTGGCAGTTAACGTCCACCTCGGCATAGGGCACTATGATGTTCAGCACGGCCAGCGGGTAGCGTTTTTCCGGCAGCAGGTCGTGGTAGGCCTCCTCCAGGGCAAAGGACAGCAGCCGGTTTTGCACCCACCGGCGGTTGACGAAAAAGTTCATGTAAGTGCGGTTGGCCCGGTGCAGGTAGGGCGCGCTGGTGAAACCTTCCACCCCATAACCGGTCTCAGCATCGTGACCGCTGACCGGCAACATTCCCGCGGCTACCTCAGCCCCGAAGATGGCCAGCAAGGTTTCCGCCCCGCGCCCATTGCCGGGCGTGGCGAAAGCGGCGCGGCCATCTATGGTCAGCTGGAACTGGATTTCCGGGTAGGCCAGGGCGTAACGAGAGACCAGTTCGTGGATGCGGGCGCCCTCGGCAGCGGCGGAGCGCAGGAACTTGCGGCGGGCGGGCAGGTTGCCGAAAAGCTCCGCGGCCTGGATGGAGGTGCCAGGCGGGCAACCGTAGGCCCCGGCCCGGACCTTATCCCCCCAGCGCAACTCCATCCGGTAGCCGGTATCGGCATCGCGGTGGCGGGTGGCGATGGTGATGCAGGAGACGGCGGCAATGCTGGGCAGGGCTTCGCCCCTGAACCCCAGGGTGCTGATGGCAAGGAGACCAGCCAGGTCCGACAGCTTGCTGGTGGCGTGGTGCTGGAAAGCCAGCGTCACCTCTCCGGCGGGGATTCCGTGACCGTTATCGGTGACCCGTATCTGGTCAATGCCGCCGCCGCCAATCTCCACCGTGACCCGGGTGGCCCCCGCGTCAATGGAGTTTTCCACCAGTTCTTTGACCACTGAGGCAGGCCGCTCCACCACCTCGCCGGCGGCAATCTGGTCAGCCAGTTCAGGGGGCAAAGCCCGGATAGTCATGGGCAGCCTCTAGAAGAGGGGCAGGACAGTCCCCTTGGCGCGGTATTGCTTATCTGGGGAAGTGCCGGAAGCGGCGAAGTCAGAGACTATCCGGTAAACCCGCTCCATCTCCTGGTCAGAAGCCCGCTTGAAGAAGTAGGGTGGGACCCACACCCCGCCAAAGGCAGCCACTATCTCCGGGTAGTCGTCAATGACAAAATCCGGCTCGAAGGGCACTTTCAGCTCGGCCAATTTCTCATGGAAGTGATTGGTGGGTTTAGCGTAAACGCCGCTGAGAAACTTCTCCAGCTTGTGCTTCTCCACCACCTCCCAGCGCTCCCCCATTCCTGACCAGAGAAAGACCTCGTGGGAATCGTCCTTGAGACGCTGGAAGATCTCCAGGGTGCCGGGCCGCAACGTGTCATCCAGGCCCAGGATGGTGTAGTCACAATCAAAGAAAATTTTCATCGGCGCCTGTTCAGTCCCTCTAGTGCTGCATTGGTGTGTGCCCGTATCGTAACACACTGGCGGCCTGACGGCCAAAGCATGAGATGGGATTAGCCAGCGCCCAGGGCGGCCTCCAGCACTTTGGGACTGGGGCTAATCAGCAGCTTGCCGCCCAGCCGCACCAGGGGCCTCCGCACCAGCCGGGGCTCCTTAAGCATCAGTTCCAGCATCTGTGGCTCCGACAATTCCTGGTCCGCCAACCCCAGCGCCTTGAGGCTGGGACTGCGGCGGGCAAATAGCTGGGCAATGCCCGCACTGGCGGCCAGCTGCCGGATTTCGGCCTCACTGAAGGGGTCTTTAAAAAAGTCCCGCTCTGTAACCGCCACATTCCTTTGCAAGAGCAACTCCCTTGCTTTGCGGCAGGAGGATCAACGGGACCACCAGTAAAGCTCGGCTTGCTGCGCCATATGCGCCTCCTAAATCGGCTCTGGGCCGCATTGGGGTTCCAGGGGAATCAGCGTCCATATTGTACCAGCGCCACGGCCAGCAACGCCTTGCCGTGGCAATGGGTCAATTTGGTCTTCGCCGTTCCGGCGTAAGCCGGAACCCAGTGGTGAGTCTCGTCCATATCCCTATCTGGGCACCCCGACGATTCGGGGTGCGACGGAGGGCGCCAAAACAAACTGCGCCATTAACTGCGCCCTGGAAAACTTGACCCCAGGGCAGACACGCAGGTCTGCCCCTGCCTCCGGTGAGAATGAAGCAACCCCGGCTGGTTCCCCGACCCTGGTTGCCAAGCGACGCCAACACTGCCAAACTGTGTCACATCTCACCCACCGGGGAGGTGGCCGGCATGGCGTTGTCCAAAGCTAAGTTTTACCAGGGCATGACCCCCAGCCAGTATATGGAGCAAATCAAGGTCAACAAACAGCCCTTTCTGGACATTTACCAGGCGGTGGCAGTGCCGGAGGAGGCCCGGGCCTTCTTCAGCGGCCTGGCGGCCCCCTTGCGAGTGGCGGTGTTTACCGCCGATTGGTGCGGCGATGCCCTGAGCACCACCCCGGCGGTGCTGCGCCTTGCCGCCGCATCAGACAGTCTGGAGGCGCGGGTCTTCAACCGGGACCAGGAGCTGGACCTGACCAACAGCTTTTTGCCCGAACACCGCCACAGCACCGTGCCGGTGTTTGTGGTGCTGGATGCGGGCATGGGCGAGGTCGCCAGGTTCATCGAGACCGCCCGCAGCCTGGTGCCGGAACTGGAGGCCATGCACCACGCCGTTGCCCAGCAGACCGCCCCCGCCGAAGGCGACGGAGGAAGCCAGGCCAGGGGCCGGCGTACCGCTTACCGCGTGGCCCATGCCCGGCAATGGGGCAGGATTATCCTGCGGGAGTTCCAGGCCACCGTGGCGGCGGGGCTGGCCCTGCCGGCGGGGCAGCGTCCTGCGGAGGGCGGCACCCAGTGGCCGCCGCCAGACCAATCGGAGGAGGGCTGACGTGTCCGACGGAATTATCACCATGCACGACATGGAAGTCATATTTGGGGTGACTGACGCGGCAGGGATTGACCGCGAGGCGGTGCGGGTGGAATTGGGACGGGAAGACCCAGGAACCATAAACAAAGCTGCCGGAGGCATGCTGGAAATAACTGTGCCGGAGACGGGGACTATTGAGGATTTTGCCGGGCGGCTGAAGGGGGAATTGTTGGCCCTGGGCTATGCAATGGAGGAGTAGGGCAGGGACGGCGGGAGGGCATCCTACCAGGGGCGAGGCAAACCTCGCCCCTGGCTATTTTTGCGGGTTAGTATCCAGGCGTGCGCCACTCAAAGGCAAGGGTGGCGTAACGGACAAACACCGCGCCGCCCGGCGCGCCAATGGGGCCGTTCATGGCCAGCAGGGCAATGGTGTGCTGCTGCCCTGGCTGCGGTTCGGTGGTCACCACCACCCGCTGGGGCACGTTAAAGCCCTGCACGGTCCCCCGGTCGCGGTTGCACTCGCCGTCAATCCACAACTCCCCGTAGTCGTCAATGCAGGTCTCAAAGATGCACCGGGAACCCCGGATATCCCGGCCAGCCACCTTTTCCGGCAGGGTGACCTTGATGCGGTACCAGGCGAAAGCCACTCCGCGGGAGTGCCACAGGGTCAGGTCCTTGCGGACCTCCCAGTCCGAGTCATCGTAGTCCACCAACCGGGCCGGGCTGCCGGCCAGGCCCGCCACTAGGCCCTCGTTGGGTTCGCCGGGCACCAGTCCGGGGGCGAACCGCCATTCGCCTTTAACCAGGCGTAGCGCCGCGGGGTCGGAAAGGTTCAGTTCTGCTCGAGGCATGTCTGCTCACTCCCAAAACTCAAGATGCGGGCACTGCCCCACCCCGCCCCAATTTTGAGGACACGGCAACCGCCGTGTCCCTTCAGAGGCCCACTATGCGAATTCCGGAGTGGACCTTATAAATACGGTTGATGTTGACCAGCAGTGGAGTAATCTGCTCCACGTACTTGGCGTTGGCCAGCCCGCCCCCATCCACCGGCCGCAAGTCTGCAATCTTGCGCACCAGCTCCATTACCTGGGCTTTGGCCGCCCGGTGGTCGGAACACACCACAACGTCGCCTTCCATGCGCTTCCCCGGCTGCTGCAAGTCCTCGGCGCTGACGTTCTGAAAGGCCGCCACCACCTGAGACTGGGGCAGCAAGGACTGGGCTTCCTGGGCCGCCGAACCGGCGGGTACTTCCACGGCGCTGGCGCCGCGCCCGCGTTCAAACCGCATGGGCGCAATCACGTCCACCACCACCTTGCCTGCCAGGGATTCTTCCAGGGGCGTCAAAAGCGCCTGCTGGGCCTCGTAGGGCACCGTGAGAAACACCACCTGGGCCATGCTGGCCGCCTCCAGGTTGGCTGCTCCGGAAATGGCTGCGCCTGGCGCCTGGGGGGCCAATTCCGCCGCCGCCGCCGCCGCCCGTGCTGCGTCCCTGGAACCCAGCACTACTGCTTCCCCCGACAGGGCCAAGCGCAGGGCCAAACCCCTGCCCTCCGGACCGGTGCCGCCCAGGAATGCCAGCATCATCCTTCATTCTCCCTGAAAGCTGTAAGCGCCATGAGCCCCTACTATATCCGGAGAATGGGGAAAAGGGAAGGCGTTTATCCCAAAGGCTGTGCTAGAATAGGAAAAATCATCAGGCCGTTTAAGCAGGGCGGCAAGGAGGAATACGTGTCCTTTAAAATCAACCATCTGCACCTCAAAACCCCTGATCCCAGCAAAACGGCCCAGTGGTATGTGGAGAATCTGGGGGCCACCATTGTTTCCGAGATGGGCGGCGCCGGCGGCAACGCCAGCTACCGGCTTAACCTGCACGGCGTTCCCCTGAACGTCACCGGCTACGTGGAAGGGCAGAAGCTGGAGCAGCACTACGGTCTGGAACACATTGCCATTGACACCGATGACCTGCCTGGCGTGGTGGCCAAGCTCAAGGAAAGCGGCGCACGGATATTGGAAGAGCGCAGCCTGCGGGATGGCCGCAAGGTTTGCTTCTTTGAAGGGCCGGAGGGGGTGCGCCTGGAAGTGCTGGAGATGCGACGGCAGGCGGCGGCGGGCTGAACTTGTTCTTAGAGGGTGTGTGACAATTCCCGCTGGTGGTGAGTCCCGACGTATCGGGATCCCGACCAGGTCGGGGCTTGTCGAACCATGAGCGGGCTAAAAGCTACTCATCCTTCGACAAGCTCAGGATGAGCGGGCTGGGTAGACGGCATTTCTCATACAGGCTCTGAAGGATGGGACCCATGTCTGGATTGCGCTTGCTGGCCTGCTTTGCCCACCCCGATGACGAAGCCTTTCCCGTGGGAGGAGTCCTTGCTGGAAGCGCTTCCCGGGGCGTGGAAGTCCGCTTAGTCACCGCCACCTCCGGCGAGGAGGGCGAAATCCGCCGTCCGAACCTGGCGACTCCCGCTACCCTGGGCCTGGTGCGCCGTCAGGAGTTGGCGGCATCGGTGCAGGCTCTGGGACTGGCGGGACACCAGGTGCTGGGCTACCGGGACTCAGGAATGGCGGGCAGCGCCGCCAATGCCAACCCAGCGGCCTTTATCAACGCTCCGGAGCTGGCGGTAGTGGAGCGGCTGGTGGCGGAAATCCGGCGCTTTCGCCCGCAGGTGGTCTTGACCTTTGAGCCGGGCGGACTGTACGGCCACCCTGACCACATCGCCATTTCCAGACACGCCACCGTAGCCTTCCGGATGGCGGCAGACCCCACGGCCTTTCCGGCCCAGTTGGGCAATGGCGTTGGCCCTCACCAATCCCAGCGCCTCTTCTACAGCGCCCGCCCTGTTGGCTTCCGAATGCAGATGGCCCTGCGCCTGCGCATGGCGGGCGTGGACTTCCCGTTGCCTGCGCCGGAACGCGTCAACGATGGAGTTCCCGCTGAGCAGATCCATTTGGAACTGGATGTGTCGCCCCACCTGGAGGCCAAGATGGCGTGCATTCAGTGCCACCAGTCCCAGGTGGCGCTGGACTGGCCCTACCGGCGGGTGCCCAGGGGCGTGGCCGCGGCAATTTTGGGCAGGGAGCACTACATCCGGGCTTGGCCGCCTGTGGGCGCGGCGGAAAAGGTGCCGACCGACTTCTTCGCCGGGCTGGCGCAGTAGCGGACAGCGGTTGCGGTCAGTGCCTGTCGGGGAAAGGCGCCTTCAAAGAATCCCTTTCCAGCCAGGTATCAGTCCTCTAATCCGCTGGTCTGACAGCTTGTGTTAAAAGCGCCCGCTCATGGTTCGACAGGCTAGCCACCAGCGGGTGAAACCGCTCACCGTGAGCCTGTTGAAGGGTGAGCGACAGCCATGCCACGACCTTTTAACACAAGCGCTAATTCACACTAAGGGCTGGGCAGCATCGGCGGCAACGGCGCCTTGGCCGGGCTGGGCAACGCGTCTCAGCCTTGTTACGTAGCTGTAAAACAGCACAAAACACAGGGCAATAACCAGGGCGGCGGCGGTGGTCTGCAATCCAGCCAGCCAGTCGTACAGCCCGTGCAGCAACGCCGCCAGCCCCACCCCCAGCATTATGAGGGCGGTGCGCCCGTGAGTCCTGGCGGCGGCCGCGGCCACGAAGTAGGCTACGATCCCGGCGAACACCGCGTGGGCAAAGACCAGGGAGACGGCCCGCAGCAGGACTGTCACCATAGCGGCCTGGACCCCTTCCACCAGGCCGCTGATTCCAAAGTCCCGGGTCAGGGAATATGACTGGCTGATGGCCCGGTTGGCGTAGTCCATGTTTTCAAAGGCGGCAAAGCCCAGGCCGGAAAACACGCCAACGGTCAGCAGGTGCATCGGTGAGAGCTTCCGGCCCAGCCAGAAGGCCAGGGCCAGCACTGGGACCGCTTTCAGCGACTCTTCCCACAAACCCACCTGCAAAACGAAGCCGATTAGCGAAACGACCAGGTTGCCGCTGTCGGCCAAGTCCAGGTAAAACTCGGGCAGCAGAAAAGTGTACATGAACAGCAGTGCCCACAGTCCCACGATACCAGTAAAGAACAGGGAGGCAATGGGCCACTTCCAGGAAGCTTCGTCTTGCAGAATGAACAGCTTGAATACCACGCCCCACACCAGGGCGAAGAACAGGGCAAACAAGGTAAGCTGGGCATCGGTCCGAGTGACGGATATGATTAACAGGGGTATGGTGCCCAGCAAGATTACCGCCACAAAGACGAAGTCCTTGAACATGGCCACCAAGTCGCCGCGTCCCGTGGGCAGTATCTCGCCCCGCAAGTCCAGGCCCTTGATGTCATTGAGCAAACGGCGGAAGCGCGAGGTCTGGGCCCCTGCTGTGGGCGCGCCGCTGCTCTGGGCCGCTGCTGATTCCTTGAGTAAGTCTTGCGGCGGGGCCGCGGGCGGCGGCGCGGCTGACGTGGAGCTTGCCCCTTGGGGCGGCGAGGCTTGCAGGCCTATGGCGTGGTTGCACCGGGGACACTGGACCGTGGCCCCAGCGGCAGGGGCGCTGGGAAAATCCACCTGGGCCTGGCAGTTGGGGCACGTGACCACTGGCTTGCCTTGCCTTTAGGCCGCTCCGCTGGGATTGACCACCAGCACCGGCACCCCTGAAGACCTGATTAGATAGTCCGCTACACTGCCGATGAGAACCCGGCCCAAGCCGGAACGCCCGTGGGTGCAGATGGCGGCCAAGTGGTCCGGCGTGCGCCGCAGTTCGTCCGCAATCATCAGGGCCACCGGCCCGCGGGATACTGTGGCCGTAGCTTTGACGCCCGCGTCCTGGACCCGTTTGAGGACCCCGTTGAGGTACTCCTGGGCCTCCGCTGCCAGCGACTCTTCGATGGCCCCGGCATCCACCGGCTGGCCCTCCCCTCCATAGTAAGCTAGGGAGGCCACGGAGACCACGCGCAGCAGCCGCAGTTCCACGTTCAAGGTCTTGGCTAAAGCCTCGGCATGGGGCAGCGCCCGCTCCGCCAGTTCCGAGCCGTCCAGGGGCACAGTAATGCCTGCCGGGTGGTGGTGGCCCTGGCCAAACCGCTCCATGGCGGCTGGGCTCAGCACCAGCACCGGCGCTTGGGCCGTGCGCACCACTTCGTCGGTGACGCTGCCCAGCAGGCCCCGGCGCAGTCCGGTGTGGCCGCGGGTGCCCAGGGCAATGAGGTCAAAGGGGCCAGCCTGGGCCTGCCGCACAATTTCCGCCGCGGGCCTCCCCACGGCCACCAGAGTCTGGGCTTCTGTCCCGGCGTCCCGGCACCGGGAGGCCAGGCGGCGCAGGTGGGCTAGGGCTTCGGCCTGGGTCTCGGTCTCGGCCCGCCGTCCCGCGGCCGGCCGGGAGGGAGGCTCCAGGACCGTCAGGAGTGTCAAACGCGCTCCCAGGTTGCGGGCCAGATGGGTAATGCAGGGCAGCGTGGCCTCGGCGACGGGGGACCCGTCCTGGGGCGCCAGAATGTTGCGGTACATAAAACTAAGGCTCCCTGCCACCGGCGCTCCCTATCTGGGCAGCGCCCAAGCGAGGAGACGGCGGGCCCAAGCTTGCCAACGGTGCCCGCCGATTCCTCCGGCCAGGATGATTAACCCGACTTGCGGGCGCGATTACAAGAGGAATTCCTTGCACCACCGGTCGTAGTCCTTGCGGCGGGTCACCTGGCCCATCAGCTCTGCCGTGGCCAGGGTAGGACGCAGGCTGGCAGGACTCTTGCCGTCCCGCAGGGCTTTCATGCAGTCGTACACAGCCTTCATCGAAGCGGCAAAGGGCAGGTGGCCCTGTCCCGCCACCCGAACGCCCACCGACGCCAGGTAAGCCGTGTCGTTAATGGCGTCGCCCACGCCGGCCATGACAATGGGCAGCTTGACGGCAGCGTGGACCGCCTCCATCTCCTCCTTGGTCTGGGCGCCCGAAAGGAACAGGGCGTCCACCCCGGCCTTCTCGTAAGCCTTGGCCCGGCGCACCGTCTCCGGGATGCCGCCGATGCGCAGCGCGCCGGTGCGGGCGGCAACCACCAGGTTGGGGTCGCCGCGGCCGGCCAGGGCTGCCTTCATCTTGCCTACGCCTTCTTCCAAGGAGATGAGCTGACGCTCGTCGGTGGCGCCGAAAGGCAAGGGCAGCAAGGTGTCTTCAATGGTAAGACAGGATACGCCCGCGGTCTCCAGTTCCTCCACGGTCCGCTTCACGTTCAGGGCGTTGCCGTAGCCGTGGTCCGCGTCCACCATCAGGGGGCGCGTGGAGGCCCGGCAAATGCGGTGAATTTGCTCAGCGAACTCGCTGAGGGTCAGCACCACCATGTCCGGGGCACCCAGCACGGTGCCCGAGGCGGTGGAACCGGCCATAAAGATGACTTCAAACCCCACGTCCTGGGCGATGCGGGCGGAGACGGGGTCGTAAACCGAGGCCGAGCGGTAACAGCGGTCCCCTTCCAGAATGGCCCGGAATTCTTGCCGTCGCTGTGTCAGGTTCATACTGCTCCTTTCACGTCAAGCCTGCGTACTAGCCTTTCCGGCGCTGGGCTGTCCTTGAGTTAAGCGGGGCCGCTTTCTACAATGGGAAAAGGACACGTGCAATTTCCGGCGCTGGAAGGCCTGGCCCATTCTATACGCCAGGCCGCCAGTTGCCTAGCCCCCGAATTGACTCACAATAAAAGTTACCTAAGGAGGATACGTTGCCTCAAAATGCGTGTTACCGAAGGGGAGGTAGACATGATGACCCGAGGCAGCGTGGAAGAGTACGTGACGGCGGTACAGGAAAGGTATAGGCGGGCCAGCCGCCGGGAGAAG
>Ga0194132_10012055_pt1 | contig 10890 bp, 5 predicted proteins | sample TA2KigOf80mmetaG_FD_148612 | JGI IMG/M metagenome (GOLD analysis project Ga0194132, IMG submission 148612) | Freshwater microbial communities from Lake Tanganyika, Tanzania - TA2015054 Kigoma Offshore 80m | ecosystem: Environmental > Aquatic > Freshwater > Lake | place: Tanzania: Lake Tanganyika... | reverse complement strand
AGCCGCAAGGCAGAGCAGGTAAGCGCGCGTAGCTCAATTGGATAGAGTGCCGGCCTCCGGAGCCGTAGGTTGTGGGTTCAACTCCCGCCGCGCGCACCAGCCTTCGCCCGAGCGCAGCGAGTAGGCGAAGGCTGCCGCGCCGAAGCAGCGAAGCGCGAAGGCGGGCCATAAGCAACGTGTCCCCCCAGCGCTCGGGCTACGGCTCGGCACGCCAGCTTTCAGTTTACCCAACGTTACCGACCTCTTCCTCCACCACAAGCCGTGCGAACTCCCATTCCTTCAGGATCTGAAGCACGGCTCGGAGAGTAGCGATTTCATCAGCTGAAATAGCGAATTGCACGGTTTCAGTTCTTTAGCCAATTCCGAAACAATGGAATTCAAATTCGGTTGGAGAGATGAATCCGATGGACCTGTGTTGAACGCAACCTGGAATATGGCGGCTTTCAGACCTTCACATCGTCTTCCATCCATATATGAATCGGCCAATGACATCGCTATGGCGCTTGGAACGGCTTCCGTTCGTGCACGGACACTTGCCATCCCCCTCAAATGGAGGGGGCTTGCCGGATTTCCTTCCCTTCGAACTGGGGCTGGACGAGTGGGCTGCACGATTGTGTCAGATGCTGACTGACAGGCTGCAGGCCATTCCTGGCTTTGCGCAGGTGTATGACATCGCCTAGACGCTGTTTGGAGCCAGGCGGCTCACGGCGCGGTTTGTGCGGGAGGACTTTTCGAGATGCCACCCGGTCACTTTCTCCTAAACTCGCATGGGCACACCAGCCATCTATCAGAAAACGCTTGAGATCGCGTGCACGCACCGGCAGAGCACGGCCTGGCAACGACACTTGGACATCGGAGCGGGCCGCGGCGAAATGGTGGGAATGTTTCGCCGAAAATTCTAGACGCAATCCTGGGTCAGTGATTACACCGCATCTCTGATGCAACTGCCGGACCAGAAGGTGGATGTCGTGGACCTCAACACCCAGCCATTGCCTTATGATTCGGGCTTTTTTTGACGTGGTCACAGCCACCGAGGTAATCGAACACCTGGAGCACTACCGGGAAACCTTGCAGGAGATCCAACGTGTGCTCAAACCCGGAGGCATCGCGATCCTCAGCACACCCAACATCCTGAACCTTAACTCCAGACTGCGATTCCCCTGGTTCGGATACTGGAATCTCTTCGGCCCCCTGCCAGTGCGCAACAGCGCCCTCTACTCCACCGGAGGTCACATCAACCCGGTTTCGGCCTTCTATGTGCAGCATTCCATGCTGGATGCGGGCTTCACCGACGTGCGGTGGGATGTGGATCGCGTCCAGCCTTCCTCCATCCCCAAGCTGGCGCTGCTCTACCTGCCGATCCGGTTGTTTGGGGCCCTGGCGTGGCGCAGGGAGGTCAAGAGGTTCAAGACGATCGACGACGCCAATGCGCCGCTGGTGAAGTCCATGACTGACACCGCCATGCTGCTGGGCCGCACGTTGTTCGTCTGGGGACGGAAGGCCTGAACTCACGTCCGGACTTGCCAGGAAAGGACAGCATGCGTTGAGCCTATTTTCAGCCCGCCCGGAGGCAATGCTTATCGGCTCGGGTGGATGGATGTAATTCCCGCTCACGAGTTGCGATCGGCATCCGATTGAGCGAGGGTAGGCGTCAACCCGACCTATGGCCCAGGATCGAATGCAACGACAGCGGTTCGAAAAGAAGTACCGCATTCCAGAACAGCTCGCCCTCCGTGTGAGGGAACATGTTGGCTCCTTTCTGGAGTTGGACGAGTACGGGGGCGGGGCAGCCTGACTGCTCCTATCCCGTGCACAGTCTCTACCTGGACTCCGACACCCTGGCGAGGTATTGAGTGACGATCAATGGGGACAAGAGCCGCTACAAGCTGCGCCTTCGCTTTTACAATGATCAGCCGGATTCGCCGGTATTTTTTGAAGTGAAGCGCCGGGTGAACGATGTGATTTTCAAGATGCGTGGGGGCGCTCGGAAGGAGGCCGTTCCAGTGATGCTGGCGGGTCAGCTGCCTGATCCGTCCCGGCTGGTCTCCCAGGATCCCAAGCATCTCTTTGCGATCCAGAAGTTTATGCAACTCCAGCAGGACCTGCAGGCCACGCCCAAGCTGCATGTTGCGCATCAGCGGGAGGCGTGGATCGATCCCAAGACAGAGGCGGTTCGGGTGACGTTCGACCGGCATGTCCTGGGTGAGCCGGAGCCCACCACCCGGTTTTCCACGCATATGAACGATTCCGTGCGGCCGTTTGGCGACGGGGTGATTCTGGAGCTGAAGTTTACGGACCGGTTTCCGAACTGGATGCGTGAACTGGCGGAGACCTTCGATCTGGTTCAATGCGGCGCGGCCAAATATTGCGAGTGTATTAAGATGATCGGCGAGGAACGTCTGGCGGATCTGGTCCGCAACGCCCGCATCTGAAGCCGAAGCCGCAGGCACTCCGAGCCTCCAGTGTTTCGACGCACCGCCGTACAGGCGCAGGTCCACACTGCGGAGTCCAGGGGTCGATCCATTTCCCGGGGCCATCGTGTGGTTTCCAGGAGCGCGGCGGCAGCAATACTAATTCGCGTCTGGCGCCCCGCTCGAAGTTCATGGCGAGATAGATCGCCATTCCTGCAGAGCGTGCGTTTTGCGAAAGGGGCTTTCCACAAACTCAAACCAACGGGGCTGTGCAGCGGTTCCTCCAAATCAGAGGGTAACCACCACGACCACAGTAATGCCGATAAAGAAGCAACCGCAGAGGAGCACTCCGAGCTGGAGCCACTTGCTGGGCTGGAGGGGTCCCGGCAGAAGCGAGCGATTGATATAGAGCGAGTGCAAGGCGGATACCCCCAATGACAAGTTACCGAGGACGGCTCCGATTTTCGCGATCTGCAATGGATTGAACAGGGAGAGGGCGATTAGTCCCCATACCCCGTAAATCGCCAGGATGCCGTAATAGACCCGCCGGACTTGCCCTCCCTGGAGATTCCGAGCTCGTTTGCTGACGGTCCAGATGATGTCGGTCCATCTCCGGGCAATTTGGTCTCCCACACTCACCTGACCCGGAGCCAGCACGGCGAAACCGCAGAGCAGAGTCAGGCTCCAAAGCAGTTGACTATACCCCGGATGGCGCAATGCCATGCCTTCGGCCATCATGGCCGCGACTCGATGCCCTTCCACCGTCGTATTGCGCATGAACTCAAGCGACATCATGCACGGTAACGCCACCCCGAGAAACGAGCACAGCATCCAGATCACTACTTGATCGCGAGTGATATGACGCATCCAATCCTTCCATCGCGCCAGGTTTTCGGAGGTGAGTGGGAACACCTTGCCCACATGCGACAGCGTGATCGTGCGTCCCCCTACCGCGCTGGGGATCGCACCGACGTGAGCCCCCATGCCCCAGCCTTTATCCCGCGCGTAATTGGAGAACAAGGTGTTGCTGAGGCCGCCCGCCCCGGCAATGGCGGCGAACGCTGCGATCATCGCCCAGTCGAGAGGCGGGAGGCGTCCGTGTTCGCCCAGATATCCCAACAACCCCACCCGTCTGAGCCCACGCCCTTCGATCCACTCTTCGATCCGAGCACGCTCGCTCGCGGGAACCGCATCCAGGGCGTGATAGGTTCTCGTCGCATCCGGATTCGTCAGTGTCACCTGATCCGCTTTCCACGCCCGGTCGCTCTGGATCTCACCGCTCAGGGTCCAGAGCATCGGGCCGTCCTGGGATTCTATGAAGAACCGGTTCGAGACCACCAGCGACGCGCTACGCGCCGTCAGGGCGTCGTAATGAGACCGCCACGATGGAGGGATCTGTTCCGGCTTTTTATAAACGGTCACACGCTCAAGAGGGCGAGGTTGCACGCGAAACTCGGAGACCCAGAGGTGGGTGGGTTGGACCGCTCCCTTTAGAACGAAGAGGGCCTCGCCATCGCGTCGGGCGACAGTGAAATGCTGATCAACGACCAGCGTGTCGGGCCGCAGGGGCACTGAACCGAAGCGAAAGAATCCCACGAAGACCTCCCACGCTACTGGACCTGAAACCATGAAGAGACCCACAAAGGTGAAGTAAGCCAGCACGAGGCCGAGCTTGATGGTCATGATCTTTTCGAGCATCCGATACACGGTCCCGCCGAAGATAAGAGGAACGAAGGCGAGGACGAAGATGGCATAGCCCAGCCCTTTGACGAATCCCGTGTCTGCGGGTCCGGGCAAGTGCCCGAGCCAGGCGGCGGCGAGGGGCACTGCGGCGTTGGATGCGTTGAAGGGCCAGATGGCCGCGAGATCGAGAATCGCATAACACAGAACCCAGGCTCGAGGACCCGGCCGCGTTCGGAGCCCGCCGACGATGATACCTTCGCCGCAGTAAATCGCGTAGCGCATCATCATGAGGTTGCAGAAAACCTGCAGGAGGATGCTGACGGAAGCCAGCCAGAGCAACGTGCCCCCATACTGGGCCGTTACCGCCGGACCGAAGAGCCACTCGCCCGTCGCGATGGAGGTTCCAGCGAGCACCAAGCCCGGCCCGACCATGGCCATCCAGAAACGCCAACCTCCCGGAGGAGCCGCGGGCAGTTGGCCTTCTTGCCAGGGAGACGGAGGGTTCATGCGCGCCGACGCTGGTAGAAAGAGAGCCCGGAGTCAACCGTGGCCGCCCTTCGTATTCGTAATCGTAATCGTAATCGGCGCTTGGTCCTCGATGCCAAGGACTCAGTCGTGCGGTCGGTAACTCGAGTTCAGGGACGTTCGATAGACTTCTAGCTTTGCAGGGTGGAGAGGGCGGTTCATGCGTCCTCGATTACGATTACGATTACGAAGGGAGGGGAGGGGAGGGGAGGGGGACGGACGGGAGTCGAAAAAAGTGAGATGCACCCCCTTCGAGACACCCCATGATCTACTTCATGGCCGTCGGGCGCAGGGTGAACCCAGCCACGGAACCCTTGATCTTGTTCACCGAACACTGGTAGCAGAACTCAAAAATCCTGTCCCTCGACAAATCTTCGAGATAGTGGAACTCCCCGATATGTACCCCCTGTTCGATGAGAAGATAATGATGTACCGGGATGAATGTCCCGTATCGCTCCCGGTAAGCCGTGTTGTCCTCGGGCTTCGGATTGTATTCCAGTCCGCTGGTGTCGCTGCCTATGAGCATCGCCCCGTGTTCCTCAACCAGCCACTTTGCACTCTCCAGTGTTATCCCCGCTGAATCGTGAGCCTTCACCAAGCCCTTCTCGTCGGTACCGGCATCCCCCCAGAAGCGGAGTGTGCCGGTCCGGATCAGTACGACGTCCCCAGGACGCAGCTCGGTTTGCTGTCGCCGCAGCGCGGTCTGGAGATCGGAGGGTGTGACGGCGTAATGGGACGGGAGCGCTTCCATGTTCTTGCTCGCCGCGACGTCGATCAGGACGCCGCGTGCAACGATGGGCGGGATCGTCGCGGCATCGCAGCGTCGGATGCCCCAGTTCCCTCCCCAGTCCTGCTCGTTGAAGCCGTTGTACCAATGATTGTTGGTCCCTGCCGTCACATGTCCCAGTCCGTCAATCTGGGTAGCTACATTGTCGTTCATGAACAGGGCACAACTATGCCAGGCCGTCTGGATCTTGTTCTCATTCACCAAAGCAGGGATGTCCCTTTGTCGCTTCACACCCTCGGGCGTACGAAATGAAATAATCTCCCCTGGGCTATGCCCGGGCCATTTGTAGGAGGTTCGATCGTAGGCCACCCCGAGATCGTAGAGTTTGCCTGAAGAAACGATTCGCAGGGCCGCGAGCCGGGAGGCGTCTGTCATTTCATTGAGCGCGCCCACCTGATCGTCCGGTCCCCACACCCATCCCCACCCTTTGCCCTTCTGCCACTTCTTCATTGAGGTCACCGAGTCCGCCGTGGCAGCGGCACCCGACGGAATATGGCAGAGGTAGGTGAATCCCATCAGGACAACGAGAATCCATCGACGGAATAATCCGTTAGAAGCGTTGGCATGCATGGCTCAATACCGATCTGCTGGGAAGTGATTGTCAAGAAGGAGCCCAGATTCCTCTGAAGCCGGTCGCGATGACCACCTACCCTCTACAGCCTGCAGCCTCGAGCCTAAAGCCTATTTGTCCTGCAGCCTCGAGCTCTCCACAGGATTCAGGGGACGGGTGCATCTCACTTTTTTCGCCTCGCGTCCGTCTCCCCCCTCGTAATCGTAATCGTAATCGAGGACCCATGAACCGCCCTCTCGACGCTGAAAAGCTAGAAGTCTATCAAGCGTCCCTGAACTCGAGTTACCGACTGTACGAACGGAATGGCGGACGACATCGCGCGAAACGCGCGGAAGGGACGCAGCCCCTCTCTAGAAGAGTGAGTAACGATCGCGATGATGGGTGACCGCGAGCCGCCCGAGGGCAGCGCCGCACCTCAGTCACGAGAAACGGCCAGCTTGAACCACCGCTGCTGTTCGCCCAAGCCTCACCGGATGGCCGGAGTGACGAGACGATAGACGCGTAGGGCGGATTCAGGAACGGAGTCAGTGACCACCTCAACGCGGTTGGTCGAGCGCGCGCGAATCGCGGCGAGCTCTGACCAGGTCGCGGCGCTCAAGCTTTCCTTGAACTGCACGGTGTAGGTCTTGTTGGAAGCCGCGAAGAACTCCAGCGTTGTCGGGCGGTTGGCGCGAATCGCGTCGATCTTGAGGTAGCTCAAGGGGTCGGCCGGATGGGTCCCGGCAAGATACTCGTCTCGGTTGCTGACGCCGTCTCGATCCAAATCGAGCGTCGCGTCTCCCGCGCTGGCGGGATTCAAGCCGTAGGCCGATTCCCAAGCGTCGGGCAGGCGATCGCCATCACTATCGACCTGGACCGTAAGTTGGGCGGAGGCGCTGATGAGGCCGCTGCGATTCACCACGTTGGTGACCACGCATTCAAACCGGGAGCCAGATTCCGCCAACTGCACATTGGTCAGGATGAGCGATGGGCTGGGGCTGAACTGCGAATAGGAAAGCCCGTTGCGCCGCCAGCGGTAGCCGAAGGGACCAGTGCCGTCGACTTCTGCGGTGAAGACCACCGTGTCGCCAACGAGCGCGAACTGGTTGGCCGGGGCATTACGGTAGCCGGGCGGGACGAGCACCGTGAGGGTGGCCGACGCGCTGGTGACGGCGCCGGCGCGGTTGCTGATCACAACGGAGTAGGAGCCGGCTTGGCTGGACTGGATGTTGGTGAGGGAGAGCGTGGCGCCGGTGGCCCCCGGCAAGTTCGCGCCGTTGAAACGCCATTGAAACGTGGGCGGGAAACTGCTGGAGACCTGGATCAGAATGGCGACGTTGGTCCCGGCGATCGCGGCTTGGCTCGTGGGCTGGCCGGTGATGCGAGGCGGTTGGAGGACAAGAACAGTGAAGTTCGTCGCCGTCGCGACCCCGCCGGAATTGATGACCGTTGCGCCGTAACTGCCGCTGTGTTTGGGCTGGGCATTGGAGAGGATGAAGGTGGCGTTGGTGGCGGTGATGATGTTCGTGTTCGCAAAAGTCCATTGATACCGCAATGGCGCTGTGCCGGTCGCGGCCAGGGTCAGGACTAAATGCGTGCCCGGCTCGATGGTGCGATCGGACGGCTGGGCGGTGATGACCGGTGGCGTGCCGGGCAACCACTCGGCACCGGGTGTGGGGTTGGCGGCCGCCCAGTGGGACGGGTCATCGCCGTAGCTGGCCACGTCCTTGCGCTGGAGCGAGGCGCCCGAGCCATCCGCACCGGTTGGCCACGGAGCAGTGTCGGTGTAATTCACCTCGTCCGCGGTCACGAAAAGTCGCTCGCCCACCAACGTGGTGCCCGGCTGCGCCAGCGTGATTCGTCCACGGCGGTTAGCGAGCTTTCCACGATACGGGCCAAAGAGAGGAACGTCCATGGTCAGCCCGTAGCGCGACCGGAAAGCGCCAGCCGCCGCCCCATCCGCGGGATCGATGTTCACCAACAACACCGCCTGTCCTGCGAGCAGCGTGACATTGGTGGGGAACTCAAACTCCACCCCGCCTCGCACGCGCCAGGTGTTGGTCCGCCTGGAGGGATCGAAGAGCGGCGCGGAGGCAGCAGAAACATTCCGCAACTCGATGAACTCATCGGTCGAGTTGTCGAGCCTGCCCAGGTCCGGAGGATGATACTGGATCTCCGAGATCACGACCGGCCCCACCTTCGGGCCGGCGTTGAGGGACCCCAGGGTGAGGGCGCTCTGCGCGACGAATCGTTCCGCACCCGGACTGGTGAGATGCCGTCCGAAGGAAACCCCGGCGGCGGCCGGACCGAACGAGAAGCCGTGCGCGTAGCCGGTGAGGCGCCCCGCTGCATCGGCGGAGAACAAGTACGCCTCGTCCCCGCTCGAGCTGAAGGAAAAGCTCGTGGGCTGGGCCGGGATCGCATTGAAATTGGCTTCCGTGAAGACGACGTAGCCGCCGGCGGGAAGAACGCTGTTGGCGGGAACCTGGAACTTCTTCGGCGTGCCGGCGTCGTCGCTCAGAAACCAGCCGCTGATGTTGACGTCGTTCGGTGTTGGGTTGAAGAGCTCCACCGCATCGACGTTGGGCAGGAGGGTGTGAGTGAGAACTTCGTTGATGACGACCGGCGGGAGGGCACTGGGCACCGGATCCGATCCTCCGGGCGACCCTTCGGGCGAAGCACTCGCGCGCCAGGCTGACTTGTCGCTCCAGGTGCGGTCAGGACCCGTTTCATCCGTGATCACAAGCGAGAACCCGGCGCCATCGGTCAGAGGATACCAGGCGTTGTTGTAGGCGAAGTCGAGGATCGCCTCGCCGCGGCTGTCTTCCAGGCGAAGGTTCTCGCCGGCATCGTCGAGTTGGCCTCCGAACTGGCCGGCAATGTGGAACCCGCTGCCGTAACGCCCGGCGAAGGCCGCGGCGTTGCGGACGAGGAGAACGGTGGCTCCGGGGGCCAGTTGGGAGTTGGCCGCCGAGGGGAAGTTGAAGAAGATGCCGTTGGTGAACCGGATGCCAGTCAGGTCAAGAGGGCTGGGTCCGACGTTTTTCAGTTCAACGAACTCGAAGTCGTCCGCGGTGTAAGTGCTGCCGATGGCCGGAGCATCGGGATGATACATGATCTCGGTGATGCGCAGGAATTGCTGGGCCGGGCTGGGCGTGCCGGCGTAGGTATGCGCACCCGTCGGCCGGCCCGCCGTGTCGCGCAACGCCAGGTTGCCGCCGCGCGCCGAAAGCCGTCCGCGATAGTTGCCCTGGACGAACAGGCTTTGCGCCCCGCGGGGGCTCGTAGCGCGGGCACGAAAGGCCCGTACGTTGGGCGTCAAGTAGAGGGATCCGTCCGCTGGCAGGACCGTGCCGGGCGCGAACGTGTGCTCGACCTGCCCGCTGAGCGTCCATCCTGACACGTCCACGGCGAAGGCGTTGTCATTGTGCAGCTGGATGAATTCCTCGTCTTGATTGCCCGAGACGGGGGACGCCTCGAGAGTGGCGAAGCGGAGCTGCGCGGCCACGGGCTGGACGGAAGGGATCAGGGCCCCGCCATTGACGTGGGTATTGAACAGATGATTCCGGCGTTGGACCAGATACTCGTTCTTGATCCGGTTGACAGATTGGGTCGGGGTGTAGGCCGTGGCGCCGCTCCAGGCGAAGTGCGAGTTGCCGCTCCACCGGGCGTGGTCGAGCAGGACATCGCGCCCCAGCGGCGCGAGGAGCTGATTCATCCGCTGGTCCAGGTGGGGCTCGGCGGGGTCCAGGAATTGATCCATCTGCGAACGCAGCCGGCGGAGGAACATTTCGCGCGTGACCGGCGTGTTGATGATGGCGTCGAGGAACCGGTTGTGGACGCTGACGTTGTAAGGGAACTGCTTGCTGCCCCAGAGCGGATGGCTCAGGTGGTTGGGCGGGCCGTCGGAGTTCCCAGCGATGGTGTCGGTGTTCAAGTCCACCGGGCCGAAGGTGAGATCGACGTCCCACGGGATCATGAACCATTCGCCGGTGCCGTCCGAATCGCGGTAGGCGTAGAAGTTGCTGACGATGCGATCGATGTTTTGGATGATGATATTGGCGGCCATGTAGTTGACCTGGGCCGGGATGTTCACGTGATCGAACAGGAAGCGGGTGCGGTCGGTGAGGTTCGTCAGCCGGAGCCCGTCTTCCAGGGCCTGGATGTCGGAATAGTTCTCGTTGCGGCGGTTTTTTTTGACCCAGCCGGAAGCCTGAGCGGACGTGCCGGGAGCCGAGCGGAACACCCCGTAGGGTTGATCGGGCTTATACAGCGCGCCGTTGGGGCCAAGCCCCTGCCGGGCGAGGAATTGCTCATCCACCTGCTCGGAAAAAATGGCCACGCTGAAGAAGGCGTTGTTCTGTTGCATCCGCAGGTTGAACGCCACGCAGCCGGGACTCCCGGAGTTCTGGAGGGTCTCGTAGGCGAGTTGGGTGCGGATGAACGACTTGTCGGTATAGGTCGTATTGATGTTGATCTCCTCGACGCGGCGCTCGTTCGGATCGTAGCTGAAGTGGGCTCCCGGGTTGAAATCGAACTTGAAACTCTTCTTCACGTAGCTCCGAGCGCTGGCTCCACGAATGCGGACGAACACGTTGTCGTAGAATTCGTCGCGGTAAACAACCGAGCAGCGGGTGCCCGTTTCGGTCTCGGCCGCGCCAGGACTTTGCACGAACCAATGGAGCACGGGCAACGCGTTGGTCAGCGCCGGGTTGCGCACGATCGTGCCGAGGTATCGCGGCGACGCCAACGGATCCTGAAACAGCGGCCAGCGAAACGTCCGCGCCTGCGTGTCCGCGGACGAGACGAAATAACGCAGCATCTGCCCCGGCTGCGAGGCGCTCGCGGGAATCGCCGCTCCGTAAACGCCGTCGCCCGCCTGGCCGTCCCCGTGCGCGCCGTCATCGGCCATCGCGACGACGACTTCGTTCGAG
>Ga0194132_10012041_pt1 | contig 10900 bp, 11 predicted proteins | sample TA2KigOf80mmetaG_FD_148612 | JGI IMG/M metagenome (GOLD analysis project Ga0194132, IMG submission 148612) | Freshwater microbial communities from Lake Tanganyika, Tanzania - TA2015054 Kigoma Offshore 80m | ecosystem: Environmental > Aquatic > Freshwater > Lake | place: Tanzania: Lake... | reverse complement strand
TCTGGCACGACTACCGCCTCGGCGCGCTCTACCTGCTCGCCTACGCCGTCACGATCGCGACCACCCTCGACCTCGCGAACGAGCGCGGCGCCGCCATCGCGCGCGCCCTCTCGCAGCGCGCCTGCGCGGCGCTCGACGAACTCGAGTGCCAGGCGCTGCTCCCGGCGTGAGCGAGAAACTCTTTTCGTGACGAGGGGTTAGGCACGACCCCCTCAATCATCACCGGTTCTTCAGATTGCGCGCTGCCACCCGCGCCCGTCCCAAGCCACTGCCATGGCGGGGGATGAGCGGGAGAACCGCATGCGCGCTGCCGCCCTCGCACTCGCCACCGCCCTCGCAGCACTGGTCGCCTCCCCGAGCGGGGCCACCTCGACCGCGCTCGTGATCGCGATCGACACCTCGGGTTCGATCGACGCCACCGAGTTCGACGTGCAACGCGCCGCGTACGCGAACTTCTTCAGCGACAACGCTGCGGGCTTCGCAGGGGCGGACGTCTCGGTGACCGTGCTCTATTGGGCCGGCAACGGCGTGCAGCAACAAGTCGTGCCGTGGACGACCCTCAATTCTGCGAGCGATGCGACCGCCTTCGCGTCGGCGATTCTCGGCACGTCGCGCCCCGACATCAGCGGCGCCGGCGCCGCGCAGACCGGCGTCGCGCGCGCCCTCGACGCTGCGGTTCAGCTGTTTCAGGGACAGCACTTCTGCAGCCAAGTGAATTGCGTGATCGACATCTCGGGCGACGGCACCGAGAACCTCGACACGAGCGTGATCGTGTCGCTCGACACCGCGCTCGTCGACGTGCCCGGCATCGGCTCGACTCCGTTCTCCGTCAACAGTCCGTGGGGCACTGCGCTCGTGGCGGCGAACGCTGCGATCCAGTCGGGAATCCTGATCAACGCGCTGCCGATCATCCCCGTGCCGGTGCCGGGCGATCCGAACTTCGGCGTCGAGACGCAGGACAGCTCGCCCGCGCTCATGTTCTTTCCGGCGCCGCAGATCGCGATCAACGGACAGCCGGTCGACATCAGCGCCCAGTGGGCGGCCGCGCTGACCGACCTCGGGTACGACCAAGCCACACTGCTCGAGTTGTTCTACTCGCGCATCATCGGCTCCCCGGACGCGCGTGTTCCGCTGTTGATCGTCGCCAATGGCTTCACCGCGCAAGAGCTCGGCGACAAGGTCTCTCAGAAGCTGTCGCTCGAGTTCGGTATCCCGGTGCCCGAGCCCGCGCTGGTGCTTCTGCTCGGCGTCGCGGCAATCGCGCTGCGCGGGTGGCGGCACTCCGCGAGGTAACGTGCGCCGCCTGCGGAGGGCGACGTGACGCGCATCGAGTTTCCGAGTGGTTTCCGCTGGGGCGCGGCAACCGCCTCGTATCAGATCGAGGGCGGCTGGAACGAGGGCGGCAAAGGTCTCTCGATCTGGGACGAGTTCGCGCACACGCCGGGGAAAATCCGCGGCGGCGACACCGGAGATCGCGCGTGCGATTCGTACACGCGCTGGAAGGACGACATCGCGCTCTGCCGCGCGATGAACCTGAACAGCTACCGCTTCTCGCTCGCGTGGCCGCGCATTCAGCCCGAAGGCCGCGGCAAGCCGAACAGCGCGGGCCTCGACTACTACGCGCGCCTCGCGGAGGGCCTGCTCGAAGCCGGCATCCGCCCCTTCCCGACGCTCTACCACTGGGACCTGCCGCTCGCGCTGCACGAGCGCGGCGGCTGGCCCGAGCGCGACACCGCGGCGCGCTTCGCGGAGTACGCGCACCACGTCGTGCGCGCCCTCGGCGATCGCATCTCGTCGTGGCTCATCTTCAACGAGCCGGGGATCTTCACGAACTTCGGCTACGGCAGCGGCATTCACGCGCCGGGCATTCGCTCGCGCGAGGCGTTGTTGCGGGCCACGCACGTGGTGAACCTCGCGCACGGCGACGCGCTGCGCGCGATGCGCGCCGAGCGCGGCGGGCTCACGATCGGCAGCGCCTTCTCGATGTCGCCCGCCGAGCCCGCGACCGACGCAGCCAACGACGCCGCAGCCGCGGAGCGCATGCACGCGTGGACGAACGAGTGGTTCCTACGTCCGGCCCTGCGCGGGGAGTATCCGAACGCGTTCCTCGATGGACCGCCCTTCGACCTGATGGGCGTGCAAGGTGACGACTTCGAGCGCATGAAGGCCCCGCTCGACGTGCTCGGCATCAACCTCTACTTCCGCTCACTTGTGAAGGCCGACGCCGGCGAGCGCCTCGGCATCGGCGCGCGCGCGCTCGGCATGGGCGGCCACACCGGCCCGCGCACCGAGTTCGGCTGGGAGGTGTGGCCCGATTCGCTCTACTCGATGCTGATGCGCGTCTCGCGCGACTACGGCGGCATCCCGATCGAGATCACCGAGAACGGCTGCAGCTACTCCGACGGCCCGGACGCGGACGGCAAGATCCGCGACCAGCGCCGCATCGACTTCTACCGCGGCTACATCGGCGCCGTGGGCCGCGCGATCGCGCAGGGTGCCGACGTGCGCGGCTATCACGCCTGGACGCTGCTCGACAACTTCGAGTGGGCCGAAGGATTCGCGCAGCGCTTCGGCCTCGCCTACACGGACTTCACGACCTGCGAGCGCACCATCAAGCAGAGCGGCCACTGGTACGGCCGCGTCGCGGGCCAGAACTCGCTCGATCCGGAGGCGGAGGGCGAGGAGGCGTGAACCGCCAATGGGAGCCAGCATGAACGCCGCCGATTCCAGCGCCCCGATTCGCATCGAACCGTGGCCCAGCGAGCGAGGGCTGGCCGCAGTCGTCTGGATCGTTGCGCTCTCAACGTGGCTGTTTCTCGCCCTCTCGCTCGTCGGACTCCTCTATGCGCTGTTGATCGGCGCGTTCTTCTTCGTTGCACAACTCTTGTTCATCGCGCGTGTTCGCGGGAGCGCGGTGCGGTTGTCTCCCGAGCAGCTGCCGGAGCTGTACGAGCGCGTGCGCGAGCTTTCGGCACGGATCGGGCTCGACCGTGCGCCGGATGCCTACGTCATGCAGTCGGGCGGCGTACTCAACGCGCTCGCAACGAGTTTCCTCGGCTCGAATCTCATCGTGCTCTACTCCGATCTGCTCGATGCCTGCGGCGACAACGGCCCCGCGCGCGACTTCATCGTCGCCCACGAGCTAGGCCACGTTCACGCGGGACACTTGCGCTGGAGCTGGCTGCTGTTCCCCGCTCTCGCGATGCCATTCCTCGGCCACGCCTACTCCCGAGCGCGCGAGTACACGTGCGACCGCTACGGCATCGCCGCGAGCAACGACCGCGAGCGAGCGCTCGATGGCTTGTGCGTGCTCGCCGCCGGCGGAACTCAGGCGCGCCGCGTGAACCGCAGGGCACTCGCAGCGCAGCGCTACGACCTCGAGCCGGCGTGGATGAAGCTCGCGAGCTGGCTTTCCACGCACCCCTCGATCGCGCACCGCCTGGCCGCACTCGATCCAGCGTCCCGCGCGCCTACGCGCTGAGTCAGCCCAGCTCTTTGCCCCAGCGAATGAGATCCGCGTAGCCGTCGAGCACCTTCAGGCTCTCGCTCGCGGGCAGCGTCGGCAGAATCGCGATCACGCGGTTCACGCCCTGCTCCTTCAGCTTGGCGACTTGGTCCTTGCCCGTCGGCGCGGCGAATACCGACACGTCGATCGACTTGCGATCGCGCCCCTTCTGCTTGCACAGCGCGTTCAGCTGAGCGAGGCGCTCCTCGAAGCCGGGCTGGCCCGCGATCGGCATCCAGCCGTCGGCGAACTCGACTACGCGCTCGATCGCCCACTTCGACGCAGCGCCGATCAGGATCGGCGGGTGCGGCCGGCGCGCCGGCTTGGGCTCCACCCACACCGGGTCGAACTTCACGAACTTCCCCTGATAACTCGCTTCCTTCTCCGTCCAGCACGCCTTCATCGCGAGCACGGACTCGCGCAGCACCTTCCAGCGATCCGCGAAGGCGACGCCGTGGTTCTCGAGCTCTTCCGCGTTCCAGCCGGCGCCGATGCCGAACAAGAAGCGCCCGTTCGAGAGCGAGTCGAGCGACGCCACGCGCTTCGCGAGCGCGATGGGATGGTGCTCGGGCACGAGGCACACGCCCGTGCCCACCTGGAGCTTCTCCGTCACGGCGGCGACCTGCGCGAGATAGGTGAACGGCTCGTAGCTCTCCCAGTAGATCGACGGCAGCGGCCCGCCAGCGGGATACGGCGTGCGGCGCGAGGCCGGAATGTGCGTGTGCTCGACCACGAACAGCGACTCGAAGCCGCGCTCCTCGAGCGCGCGCCCGAGCGGCGCAGGCCGCATCGAGTAGTCCGTGGGAAAGAGTCCGACTCCGATCTTCATGGGAACCTCCTGATCTCGCGAGCCTACACCGAACTGCGTCACGCGCGGTTGCCCTCCCCGCGCGCCCGGCGGACACTCGCACCTTCACGGAGCGAGCACGCGATGCGAAATCTCACGGGGCGCGTGGCGGCGGTGACGGGCGCGGCCTCCGGCATCGGCCGCGCGCTCGCGATCGCGCTGGCGCGCGAAGGCATGCACGTCGCGATCAGCGACGTGAACGAACCCGGCCTCGCCGAGACCGCCGCGAGCGCCGCGCGCTTCGGCACGCGCATCACGAGCACGCGCGTCGATGTGAGCGAACGCGCCGCGGTGCACGCATGGGCGGACACAGTCGCGCGCGAGCACGGCGCGGTGCACCTCGTCGCGAACAATGCGGGCGTCGCACTCGGCGCCACGATCGAGCAGATGACCTACGACGATCTCGAGTGGCTGTTCGGCATCAACTTCTGGGGCGTCGTGCACGGCACGAAGGCATTCCTCCCGCACCTGCTCGCCGCCGACGAAGGCCACATCGTGAACGTGTCGAGCGTGTTCGGCTTGATCGCGGTGCCGGGCCAGGGCGCATACAACGCCGCGAAGTTCGCGGTGCGCGGCTACACCGAGTGCCTGCGCCAAGAGCTCGAGGTCGAGAACCGGCGAGTCTCCGCCACGTGCGTTCACCCGGGCGGCGTGAGAACGAACATCGCCCGCAATGCGCGCAACCGGAGCGAGGGCGTGATCAGCAGCGAGGACGCCGCGAAGCGCTTCGACGAGATCGCGCGCACGACGCCCGAGTGGGCCGCGCTGCGCATCGTGCGCGGCGTGCAGCGCAACGCGCGCCGCGTGCTGATCGGCGCCGACGCGCTCGCGATCGATGCGCTGCAGCGGCTCACGGGTACGGGCTACCAGGCGCTCACGGTGGCAGCGGCGAGGCGAGGCCTCGCTGCGCCGTGAGGCGCGCGCGAGGGCGAGTAACGCAAGGTCAGATCACGGCGCCTCGGCTAGCAGCGCTCGGATCCGCGCCTCGGTCTCGTCGTAGCGGCCCTCGCCGATCGCGACGTGGCGGATGCGCCCGCGCTTGTCGACTAGGTACAGCGCGGGCCAGTAGCGGTTGCCATAGGCGCGCCACGTCGCGAAGCCGTTGTCGATCAGCACGGGGTACGCGATCGCGCGCTCCTTTACGTACGCCCGCACGTTCGCGAGCACGCGCTCGCGCGCGAGCTCGGGTGTGTGTACGCCGATCACGGTGAGGCCCTGCGCGGCGTACTTCGCGTGCCACGCCTTCACGTACGGCTCGACGTTCTGGCAGTTCCAGCACGCGAAGGTCCAGAACTCGACGAGCACGACCTTGCCGCGCAGCGCCTGCATGCGCAGCGGCGCGCTGTTCAGCCAGCGCTCGCCGCGCAGCTCGGGCGCGAGGGGCACCTCTTCGGCCAGTGCCGGCCCGCCGCTCGCGAGTGCGAGCATCACGAGCGCCACCGCGAATACGCGCATCCGAGTCCTCCCGCGAAGCCAAACGCCCGGGCCGAGCGTACGGTTTCGCAGGAGACGCCATGCGACGCGCACTGCTGCACCTTCTCGTGACGATGACCCTGCTCGCTCCCGCTGCCGACGCCGAGCCCGATCGCACGCATGCCGCCTGGAGCGCCCTGCTCGCGAAGCACGTGAAGCTCGGCGATGCACGCGGCAGCGCGAGTCGCGTCGACTACGCCGGCTTGGCGCGCGACCGCGCGGCGCTGCGTGCGTACCTGGACTCGCTCGCGCGCGTCACGCCTGCGGAGTTCTCGCAGCTCGCGCGCGCGGATCAGATCGCGCTTCTCATCAACGCCTACAACGCCGGCACGATCGAGCTGATCCTCACGGAATACCCGAGGCGCGCATCGATCAAGGATTACGGCTCGCTGTTCCGCAGCGCGTGGCAGAAGCCGTTCGTGCGGTTGCTCGGCAAGACGCTCACGCTCGACCAGATCGAGCACGAGCGCCTGCGCGGGAAGCGCGGCTACGCGGAGCCGCGCGTTCACTTCGCGGTGAACTGCGCGTCGATCGGCTGCCCGATGCTGCGCGAGGAGGCGTACGTGGGCGAGCGCCTCGAGGCCCAGCTCGAGGAGCAGACGCGGCGCTTTCTCGCGGACCGCACGCGCAACCGCTTCGACGCGAAGAGCGGCCTCGCGCTCTCCTCGATCTTCAAGTGGTACCGCGGCGACTTCGCCGGGGGCGATCTCGCGCGCTTCCTCGCGCCCTACGCGCAAGAGCTCGGCGCGAACCCCCAACAACTCGCGGGCGCGCGCGTCGCGTTCCTCGACTACGACTGGCGCCTCAACGACGCGAAGTGAGCGCGGCCCTCGCCTATGGTGCGTGCGCATTCGGAGACCCCATGAGCGCAGCCGCACCCGACGACGCGAATCATCACGCCGGCCGCAAACAGACCCTCTTTCTCGTGCTCGCCGGCGTGTTCATCGGGAACGCGCTGCTCGCGGAGCTGATCGGCGGGAAGCTGTTTCAGGTGCCGACGCCGTGGCACACGTTCACGCTCTCGTGCGGCATCGTGCTCTGGCCCGTCGTGTTCGTGTTCACAGACATCATCAACGAGTACTTCGGGCGCCCCGGCGTGCGAAAGATGTCGTTCCTCGCCGCCGCCATCATCGCGTACTCGTTCCTCGCCCTGACCGCTGCGGGCGCCGTCCCGGCCGCCAGCTTCTCGCCCGTCGACGACGCCTCCTTCGAGCGCGTGTTCACCCAGTCGCAGTGGATCATCGTCGGCTCGATCCTCGCGTTCCTGCTCGCGCAGCTGCTCGACGTGACCGTGTTCTGGATGATTCGCCGCACCACCGGCCACCGCTTCCTGTGGCTGCGCGCGACGGGCTCGACCCTGTTCTCGCAGCTGATCGACACGTTCGTGGTGGGCTTCATCGGCCTGCACTTGCCGACCTACTTCGGGCGCGAGGGGCCGAACTTCGCCGAGTTCATCAACGCGGGCTTCAGCGGGTACCTCTTCAAGTTCGTGATCGCGCTCTCGGTCACCCCGCTGCTCTACGTGATCCACCGCGTCGTGGATGGCTACCTCGGGAAGACCGAGGCGGAGCGATTGATCGAGCAGGTCGCCGAGACGGAGCGCGCCGACGACGCGCATGTGCGCGCGAGGAATTAGGCGCGTGACGCACGACGTTCCGCTCTGGACCCTCGCGCCGTTCGTCGCGCTGCTGCTCTCGATCGCGATTCTTCCGCTCGCGGCGCCGCATTTCTGGGAGAGCAATCGCAACAAGGCCGTGGTGAGCCTCGGGCTCGCGCTGCCGATCGCGCTCTATCTCGTGCTCGCGCACGGCGCCGCCGGCTGGGCCGAGCTCGGGCACAAGGCGATGGAATTCGCCTCGTTCATGGCGCTGCTCGGGTCGCTCTACGTCACGAGCGGAGGCATCTACATCCGCGGCTCGTTCTCGGGCACGCCCCTGATGAACACCGCCCTGCTCGCGATCGGCGCCGTGCTCGCGAGCGCGATCGGCACCACCGGCGCCTCGGTGCTGCTGATCCGCCCGCTGCTCCGCGCCAACGCGAAGCGCGAGCGCAAGACGCACCTCGTGGTGTTCTTCATCTTCATCGTCTCGAACTGCGGCGGCCTGCTCACGCCGCTCGGCGATCCGCCGCTCTTCCTCGGCTTCCTGAAGGGCGTCCCGTTCGAGTGGACCTTCCAGCTCTGGCGCGAGTGGCTCCTCATGAACGTGGCGCTGCTGATCCTCTTCAACTTCTGGGACCAGTACGTGCTCGATCGGGAAGAAATGGAGAAGGCCGCGCCGCTGCTCGAAGAGGTGCAGCACCACGAGCCGTTCGGAATTCGTGGCAAGCGCAACGTCTTCTTGGTCGCGGCCGTCGTCGCGACCATCTACGCGAGCGGGAGCGGGATCGGGAACGGCGGCGAGCCATGGCCGTTCGGAATCTCGGAAGCGCTGATGGTCGGCATCGCGCTCGTATCGTTCGTGCTCACCACCCGCGAGCTGCATCACCTGAACGCGTACTCGTGGCACCCGATTCTCGAAGTGGCCGCGCTCTTCTCAGGCATCTTCGTCGCGATGACGCCGGCGCTGCTCTACCTGAACGCGAACGCCGCCGACTTCGGGATCTCGTCGCCCGCGCACTTCTTCTGGGCCACCGGCATCCTCTCGAGCTTCCTCGACAACGCGCCGACGTATCTCACGTTCGCGGCCACGGCCTGCGGCCTCGACGGCATCCCGCTCGAGGGCCACTACCTGGCGACGTTCCTCGCGCACGGGGGCGACAACGCCGCGATCCTGTCCGCGATCTCGACGGGAGCGGTGTTCATGGGAGCGAACACGTACATCGGCAACGGCCCGAACTTCATGGTGAAGGCGATCGCCGAGCACGGCGGCGTCCGCATGCCGAGCTTCTTCGGCTACATGGCCTACTCGGGCGCGATCCTGCTCCCGCTGTTCGCGCTGACGACCCTGATCTTCTTCCGGGCTTGATCACAGGCCCGCGAGCCTGCGCACAAGCCGCTCGAGGAAGACGTGGCCCTCCTCGAACGACTTCACGAGCAGGCGCTCGTCGCGCCCGTGAGCGCGCACGTCGTCGATGTCGCTGAAGATCCCCGAGACGCCGTACGCCGGGATGTTCCGCATGCGGAAGAAGTGCGAGTCGGTCGCGCCGGTGCTCATCACCGGCACGACCGGCACGCCCGGCCACATCTCCGCGGTGATCGCCTCGACGGCCCCTAACACCTCGCGATCGAGCGGCGACGCGGGCGCCTGCTCGTCGAGCACACCCGGAGTGATCGTCACGCGCTCGTCGGCGATTGCGTCAGCGAGATGTCGCTGCGTCTCCGCGATCGTTCGCCATGGCAGGATCCGGCAGTTCACGTGCGCGCGGGCCGTCTGCGGGAGCGCGTTGTCCGCGTGCCCCGCTTCGAGGCGCGTCGGCGTGCACGTCGTGCGCAACAGAGCGTTGTAGCGCGGGCTCTCCGCGAGCGTCTTCGCCGCGGCGCCGTCGTTCGGGTTGCGCACGATTGCCGCGAGCGCTGCGCCGATCTCACCCCCTTCGAGCTCGGCTGACTTCGCGAGGTAGCGCTCCGTGATCGGGCTCAACTCGACGGGAAACGGCTTCGCGTCGAGGCGCGCGAGCGCGGCGGCGAGGCGATAGATCGCGTTGTCCTTGCGCGGAACCGAGCTGTGCCCGCCCGGGTCCGTCACGGTCAACCAGAAGTTCGAGTAGAGCTTCTCGCCCACCTGAACGCCGTTGAACAGACGCCGCCCGGCGCGAAGCGTGCCGCCACCCCCCTCATTGATCACGAGGCCGCCGTTCTGAATCAGCTCCGGGTGCTGCTCGAGCAGCCACTTCACGCCGTTCTCGGGCCCGCCTTCCTCGTCCGCAGTGAGCATGAGCAAGAGGTCGCGCTGAGGTCGCGCGTTGCTGGCCGCAAGCCGCACGAAGAGCTCGGAGAAGATCGCGGCCATGGCTTTGTCGTCCGCGGTGCCGCGGCCGTAGAAGTAGCCGTCGCGCTCGAGCAGTTCGTACGGCTCCACCGTCCAGTCGCTGCGCAGCGCAGTCACGACGTCGAGGTGCGCCAGCAGAATCAGCGGCGGCTGTTTCTGCGAACGGCCGCGAATGCGCGCGACGAGGTTCTGCTTGCTCGGCGACGGCCCGAGCAGTTGAACCTGGCCCGCCGGCAATCCGGCTGCGCGCAGCCGCCTCGCCACGGCCTCCGCGGCGAGCGTCGTCCCTTTCTCTCCCGAGGTGTCTATCTCGATCAACTCTTCGTAGATCTGTCGCGCGAGCGTGCGGTCCCTCGGGCTCGGGTCCGCGGCGGCTGGGAGTGAAGAAGCGAGGAGCAAGAACACGGCAAGCAGGGTTCGCATGGGGGCCATCCTAACCGGCCTGCAGCGGGCTCCCCGCGTCAAGCGAGGGGTCGCGGAGCCCGAAGAGAACGCGGTCTGCGATTGACGCCCCGCAAACCCGCGAGTAAACGGAGCCTCATGTCCGCGCGCCGCCCCAGCCGCTTCGTCGCGCTCTTCGCGCTGGCGCTCGCGCTACTCGCGGCGCTGCCGTGCTCGGTCCTCGCGAACGAGGGCTCCTGCTGCGGGCCGAGCGCGAGCTGCGGTGACGCAGCCGAGTCGCCCTGCGCGCAGCTCGCGGCCACGCCGTGCTGCGAAGCCGGCGGCGCGCCGATCGACGCGAGCTTCGCGCCGCAGCTCCCGACGCCTGCGGAGATTGCGTCGAACATCGACTTCGACGGCGGTTTCACCGTTTGCTGGCCCGTGTTCCCGAGCACGCCGCCCGCTCCGCTCCGCGACTCGATCGCGATCCGTTCGATCGTGCTCCAACTCTGACCCTCGTTCGCCCCCCGCGAGCTGACGCTCGCGCTCTTCCCTGCCGCGAACGAGGTGCTTCGATGCACGACCTCTCGCGCGTCGCGCTCTGCGCGCTCGCGCTCCTGCTCGCTTCCCTAGCAACTGCGCTGCCCGTTCGAGCCGACGAGTTGCCGCCGCTCACCGCGCACGGCTCACCCGCGCTCGACCGCGCGGCGCTCGTTCGCGCCGTGCTCGCGCGCAACCCGAGCGCGCGCGCCGCGGAGGCGGCCC